>Ga0163217_1036748_pt1 | contig 14207 bp, 6 predicted proteins | sample SynspAceP_FD_185933 | JGI IMG/M metagenome (GOLD analysis project Ga0163217, IMG submission 185933) | Saline lake microbial communities from Ace Lake in Antarctica - Synechococcus sp. Ace-P (PacBio error correction) | ecosystem: Environmental > Aquatic > Non-marine Saline and Alkaline > Saline ... | reverse complement strand
ATGGGAGGAGGACTTACGGCGGGAACCGAACCACGTCGACGCGAACGCGGAAGCCCGGGCGAGGGGGAGGAAGGGGGTGGAGAGGACAAGACCGGGAGTCGACGCGGGAAAACGGGCGGAAGCCAGTCAGCGGGCGGGGGCACAAACCCGATGCAAAAACAGGAAGAGGGACCCGCGGCCGAGGACCGACAAAGAGCCGGCAGAAGCAAGCCCAGGGGCAATGGCGAGGGCGAATGGAGATGGAGCGGCGAGCGGGGCCGCCGCCGCCGGGGGGGGGGGAGAGAGAGAAAAGCAAGGAGAAGATGCCAAACGGGAAACGGGGAGTAGGCGGAGCTAGGGGTCGCCGGCAGAGCCGAGGGGAAAGCGGCGGGGGGGAAGAGGGGGGGACAAAAGCAAGCGGAGGAGGCAAACGGGGAGAAAAGCGCGAGAAGGAACGGGAGGGGCCTGCGCAAAACAGGGCCCCGCAACTAGAGACAGGGGAGGCCCGGAGGGCGAGGGAGGCGGGGAGGGTAAAGAAGGAGGGAAAAGAAGCCAAAGGGGAGGGGGTGAGGGAGGGGCACTAAGTAGGAGGCCGGCGGCGACCGGCCACGGTAAGGGACGCGGAAGGACCACGCGAGGGAGGGGCGAAGGGAAGTCGAGCGGAGAGGGAGGACCCCCGCGGCCAGGAGCAAACCCAAAAGGCCGGGCACCGGGCAGCACAGGGCCCAAAGGAACAGGAGCAGGCAAAAAAACGGAGGGAAGGAGAGTCAGCGCGCACGCGGGCCGCGAAAGGGTGAGGGCGAAGGAGGAGGGAACGCAGGGAAGGGAGCAGGGAGAACGTGGAGGAGGGGAGCAGAGAAGACACAAACCCGAAGCCCGAGAAGAGCGAGGCGGGCCAAAGCAGCCAATAGGGCAGCAGGGACGGGCGGGAAAAGCCCGAGCGGTAAAAGGCCAAAAACAGGAGAAGAAGGCGGGGGCGCCAAAGATAGGGCCTGGATGTATCGACGCCAGCGCGGACGGGCACCGGACGGCGGCAAGCAGACGCCAAAGCAGCCAGGGGGAACGAAAGCCAGGGCCGAAACGGGCGGAGGAAGGGGGAAGGCCGGCGGGGACAGGCAGAGCCGACAAAACCAGGGGGAGAAAGCGAAAAGGGAACGGGAAGCGGGGCGAGCGGGGAGGATGGGAACGGCGCCCAAGAAGAGGAGAGACACGCGGTACGTAAGCGGGACGGGCCAGAAAGGGACCGGAGCAGGGAAGCGAGAAAGAGCCCACGGCAGGGGGCCGCGGTGGAAAAGCCACCAAGGGACCCAGCCGAGGAAGGAAGGCCACCGCAAGAAGCGGGGCGGGGCGGACCAGCGAGCACGAAAGAAGGCCAGCCGCGAAGCCGGGGAGGACGGGAGGGGGGAGGAAACCCCAGGAAGGGGCCCCGGGTAGAAAAAACGGGGAGGACGGAGGGGACCGAGTGAAAAAGACGGCGATGCAACCGCAGGCCGCCAGGGGGCAGGGCCGCCGGGAAGGACAGACCCGCCAGCGCAAGCCCACAAAAGGGCGGAGAGAGGGCGGGGGGGGAGAGGGCCGGGGGAAGGGCCGGGAAAAGCACCGCCCAGGAGCGCCAGGAACCCCGCAGGGAAGGATAGCCCGTAGAGAGAGAGGCCACAGGGAGGGGGGGGGAAGGGAGGGGATGAAGCAAAGACACCCAGACCGAACACCGGACGGGGGCGTCGAAGAGGAGGAAGGGAGCGAAAGACGCCGGCGGGGGCAAGCGAGGGGGGGGGGGACGGAGTAGGCGCGCGCGGCGGGACGGGCCGCAAGAGGGAAAGGGAGTTGTGGAGGGCAGACGACACGGAGCGCAGAAGGGGGACGGGGAAGGGGAGCCCAAAGAAGCGCCGGAAAAGAGGGCCGGAGGGAAGAAAAAAGGCGAAAGGCCCCAAGGGAGGGAGGGGGCGGCAGCGAGGGCGCGGGAACGGACCGGGGACAGGAAGCGAGGGGGGAGCGCGAGCAAGCGGCCCCAACCGGCATGACGGCGAGGGATAAGGCACCGGGAAGGCCCGGGCCGAAGCGGGGGGGGCGGCGGAAGAGAGAGAAGACGCAAGACCGCGCCAAGGGCAAATAAGCCACGGCGGCCAAAAAACACCCCAGGGAGAGAGGACAGGGACCGACGGCGGGGGGGAAAGGCAGGAAGGACACGCGCGCCGGGGGTGGAGCAAAAAGCCGAGGGGAGGAAGGGAGGAGAATCAAGAAGGATGACCCAAAGAACCAGGGGGAGGAGCGGGAAGACTGGCAGGGCGGGGGACCGAGGAGGGGGGGGGGGAACCGGATGGCGGGGGATGAGGGAGGGGGCGAGACGGGAAGGGACAGGCGAGAGGTGGGGAGAGGAGGGGGAGGGACCAAATCGGAGGAGGGAGGGCGCCGCGGGGGCAGAAACCAGGGGAACGGGGGAAGCGCCGGAAGCAAGAGGGGCAAGGGAAGGGCAAGGCACGGCGGGGGCCGGAGAAGAAAGCGCGACGGGGGGCCCGAGCGCGGCAAGGGGGAGGGTGGAACAGGGGGAGGGGCCAGTACGCGGCGATAAAGGGGTAAGGGCCGGAGAGGGGGAAAAGTAGGAAGAACGCGAAGAGGGACCGGGCAGAGGGGACCACCGAAAGACTCGCCAAAGGCGAGGCCGGGAGAGACGGGGACCGACGTGGGAACAGGGCCGCGAGGACGGGGGCAAAGGGACAAGCTCACGCGAGGAGCCACGGCGGCGGAGGAAACGCAGCCACAGCCGGGAGGGGGGGCGGGGGAAGCGGAGGGGGGACCCGGGGAAAGAGGCTCAGCGGCGAGAGAACGAGCGGGGCGGACGGGAAGGCGAACAGGGGGCGGGGGGGGGGGCGAGAGGAAGGGGCGGGGAAAGGCACGGACCGAGCAGCCAAGCCCAAAACGGTGGGCACGAAGGACGAGCCGAAGACACCAGAATGGAGGGGCGAGGGGCAGCAGGGCCAGGAGACCCAAAGAGAAAACGCACAGTGGAGCGCTGCGGGAAGGCCCGGAGGGGGAAAGAGGAACAGAACCGAGCCCAGCGGAGCAAATAAAGAGGGGGGGGAGCCAGCGAAACCGGGGCCAAAAAACCAAGCAGGGGGGCAGGAGAAGAAAAGGGCAGAAGAGGAGAAGAGGGGTGGGCAGGGAAAGGGGAAAAAAAGCCGACAGGAAGGCCGGGCCGGCAGGGAGGGAAGGAAGGGGACGCCACACCAAGGGGGAAGGACCGGAAGAGAGACCGGGAGCGGAGTGAGGAGGGGTAGGGGGGGGTGGGGGGGGGGTGGGGGGGGGGTGGTGGGGGGTGGGGGGGGGGGCGAGGAAAGCGAACCACCGACCCAAAAGGAAAGAAAGCCCGGAAGCGAGCGTGACGGGGAAACGGCGTGGGGACAGCAGGAGCAGGAAGCGGGAGGAGCAGCGAAAGGCAAGCGCCCACAACGGCGGGAGGCAGGGGCAGCGGTAAGCAGGGAGAGCAGGGGAGAAAGTTGGGACAGGAGCAGCAAGCGGACGGGCACGGCACGACGAGCACCACCCAAGGCGAAGCGGGCCACGGGCGGACAGAACCGGGGGGGGGCAGGGGCGGGGCCGGGAGCAAGCGAGGACCACGGCGGCAGGGAGGGGGCAGAAAGGGGCCGAAGTGCAAAGGGCGGGCGGAGGCCCCGGGCAAGGCGAGGGGAAGGCGGCAAGAACAGAGCGGAGGCAGGGGCACGGAAGGGGTCGGGGCAGGGGCCAGGAAGCCCGAAGCCCCAGAACCAAGGCGAGCCGGGAGAACGGAGGAAGTCGGAGGGGCAGGGGGGGGAAGGCAGGTACGAGGAAAAGTGAGGGAGAGGGGGAAAAGGGAGGGAAGACCGGGCGGCAAGCGCGCGCGTGGCCGGCCGCCGCCGGGGGTGGGGGGGAGAGAGAGGGAAAAGAAAAGAGGATGAAAGCAAAGGGGAACAAGGCGAAAAGAAAGGGGAATAGGAGGAAGGACAAAAACAAGGAAAAGCACGAGGGAAAGCAGGGCGAACGAGAGCCTGGGTGAGGGGCCGGAGGAGGCAGGGGCAAAGGCCACAGGAAACGGCCAGGGCACCGGGCCGCAGCGACGGGCGGGCGCGGACGGAAAACAAGCGCAGGGAACGGGACGGCAGAACGGAAAAGGGGCAGGCGGAAACACGGGCGGCAAACGCACCGGCAGCAGGGGGACGCGATGGCGAAAAGAAACGAGCCAAGGCAAACACAGGGGGGCGGGAACGAAGCGGGGGCAAGGAGGCGACGGTGGGGGGGCGAGGAGATGCGAAGGACAGGAAGCGAGGAGGCGACGGGAAACACGGGGCAACACGGACGAACACCGGCGACGAGGAACAAGGACGCCCGAAGGGGGGAGGGCGGGAGCGGCGAAGCAAAGCGACGGCGGACGGCGGGAAAAGCAGGGCACAGGGAACGCGAGCGGCAGGGCGGTAAGGGCCGGGGGGGAGGGGGGCGAATGCGCAACGAACGACGCAAGCGAACAGGGAGCGAGGCAGGACAGGGTCAAACAGGTAGGGGGTGAGGACAAGGAAGGAAAGCAAGGCCGGGCAGGGAAGGCGGGCGGCGGGGAAAAGGGCCAGGAAAAAAACGCGGCGACGAAGGCGGACCGGGAGTAGCCGGACAAAAAACGGAGCGGGGGGGGGACAGGGGGCGAGGGCGCAAACCACCAGAGGGAGGAGCAGAGGGGAGAGGGGCGGGAGGGAGGAACCAAGCCCGGGAAGGGCACCGGCAAGAGGCCAAGGGAGGGGAGAGGGGGGTAGCCGTGGCAAAGGAGGACCGAGGAAACCTCAGGAGGGGAGGCGGGAGAGCGAGGCGGCCAAAGCAGGGGGGAGGGAGGAGTCGAGGACGGGCAGGGCCAAGAACAGGCATCGAGCCACCACAGCAACAGCAAACGGGGCGCCGGCCAAAGGCAGACCCGAGCGGTGCGCGGGCAGGCGGAACCGATGTGCATCCCGGGGGCAAAAGGCACGGCCAACGCAAAACGACAGCGGGGGAGGAAGTGCCGCAAAGAAGAAGGGGCGACGCGCGGGAGCCGGGAAAGGGGACCAAGGCAGCGCGGCAGGGTGCAAAAGGAGGGACCGGAGCTACCGGACGAGAAGGGGAGGAGAGTGCGGGGGGCCAAGCGGAGGGGACGCGGCGCGGGAGTGGCCGACGGGGAAAACGACCGGAAAGCACCAGGGAGCGGAAGCGGAATGGCCACACGCAAAAAAAGGGGTACAAACAGGAAAACAAGGTGCAGAGCAGGGGCCAAAACAGTGAGCGCGGGAGGGCGCAGGAAAAAGAACCGGGGGAAGGGAAAGGACCTGGAAAAGAGGGCGGCAGGAGAGGACACAGGGACACGGGGGGAGAAACCAAAAGAGTCGACAGCCCCAGCCGCAGAGGGGGGGCAAGCCCAAGCCAGCGCAAAAACGAGCCCTGGCAAGGGAAACGAGACCCCAAGCAGCAGAAACCCAGCAGGGCAAACCCAAAACAGACGCGGGGCAAAAGCCAAGGAAAGGAGGAAAGACAGCCCAGAGGGAGGGGGGCGAAGACGGGAATGGAGGACGCAAGTGCCGCCCCAAGCGGCGGGGCGCAAAAAAAACCGGAGGGAGAGGGAGGACGGGAAGGGCAACGACCCAGCCGGAGGGAAGGGCGAGGAAAAGGGGGGGGGGGGGGGAGACGGGGCGGAGGGCCAGGGGGAGAGGGAGTAGGCGGCGCGAGTAGGGCCAGCCCGAAAAAAACAGCGGCGGGAAAGGGGCCGGCCAAGGGTGGCAGGGCCCGCGAGAAGGAAGGGGGGCGAGGGAGCGAGCACAAAGGAGCGGACGGGCAAGGGAAGGCCCGCGAACCGCGAGGCCGAACAAAGACGACATGGGGGAAGGAGACCGGGGCGGAAGCCGGACGAGGGGCAGGAGCGAGGGGGAGCACAGGCACAGGCAACACGGATGCGCGCAGGGGAAGTAGGACCGCCAACAAAGCCAGGACCGAGGGAGGAACGGCAGAAGCGAGAGGACGAGCCGTGCAACAACGCCAAAAGCGCGGGAACAAAGAGGAGGCGGCCGCGCCAGGACGCGAGGGCGAGAAACCGGAAGGGGGAGGCGGGGGGGCGGAGGAGAACCGAAATGACACCAACACAAAGGGGGAAAGAAGCGAGGGCGATGCAGTGCAAGCGGGGCAGGCGCCGCCGGGGAGGGAGGGCAAGGAACCGGACCAAGGAAAGCTAAACAAGGGAAAAGCGGCGAAAGTCAAGGGGGGGGGAGGGGAGAGGGCGGAGGCCGGAAAGGAGGCAGGCAACCGGCGGAAGGCGGGAAGAGCCAGGAGGGCCAGAGGGCCAAAGCCAGGTACGACCAGGGGGGCGAACGGGGCCAATGGACGGGAGGGGCCACCCAAAACAAGCCAGGAAGACCCAGAGGAGAGCGGGAGGCGTGTGGTGAGCGAGGGGACCACCGCACCGGAGGCGAGGGGGAAGGAGGAAGCGGGGGGCAAGGGGGGAGGGGACCCGAGCAAAGGAAGGGGGAGAGGAGCGAGGCAAGGCGCCGGGCACGGAGGGGGACAGGACGAGAATGGACGCGGGGCTAGACGCCGGCTGGAGAAGGAAGCAGCCAAAGAGGCGACAGAGGCAAGGGCCAGGTAGCCGGGCGTACCAAGGGGGGGGAGGAGAGAAGGGGCCAAGCAGAATCGGCCGCAAGGCACGGCCGGACCAGGGGAGGCACGGAAGAGGACACAGTCGGAGGGGGCGGAGGGAGGGGACCAGGACGGGGACCGGAAGAGCGGGAGGAGAGCAAGGCAAGAGCGGGGGGAAGAACAAGAAAGCGAGCCGGGGGGGGACGGCAAGCCGCGGAGGGGTCCAGCAAGAACCGGCGGGAAGAGGGAGGCGGGGCCAGAGCGAGAGGAGGCGGGCGGCGGGGAGGGGAGGGCGAGGCGTAACAAAGACGAGGAGTAAAGTGCGCCAGGCACGGAGGACAAGCAAAGGCCGCACGCAACGGGCAGAGGGAACAGGGGCGCGGGCGAAACTGAAAGACGGGGGCCCGCGAAGGGGGAGGGGCGGAAAGGGGGGGCTGCGGACAGGGAACCGCAGGGGGGAGACGGGAGAGAGGGGGGAAAGAACGAGGCCAGAGAGGACGGCAAGGCGCAAAAGCAGGAGGTCCAGGCGGCAGAGGAAAGGACGCGGGGCGGGAGAAGCAGCGGTCCGAAGAAGAAAAAGCCAAGACGCAAAAGGCAAGGGGGAGGAAGGGACGACGGCGGGGAAACCGACACGCGACCCGCGGAACGCCGGGAAGCCCGGGCGAGGGGAGGGAAGGGTGGGGAGAGGACAAGACCGGGACGGCGACGCTGGGATAAACGGGCGGAAGGCCATGCAGGGGCGGGGGCACAAACCCGAGGCAAAACAGGAAGGAGGACCGCGCGAGGACCGACAAAGAGCGCAGAAGCAAGCCCAGGGGCAAGGGGGAGGGTCGAAGGGAGGGGAGCGCGCGCGGGGCCGCCGCCGCCGGGGGGGGGGAGAGGAGAGAAAGCAAGGAGAAAGCCAACGGGAAACGGGAGGGAGGCGAGCGAGGGGCGGGGCAGAGCGAGGGAAAGGCGGCCGGGGGGAAGAGGGGGGGGTGACAAAAGCAAGCGAGGGAGGCCGAACGGGGGGAAAAGCGGAGAGGAACGGGATGGGCCGCTCAAAAAAACAGGGCCGCACAGAACAGGGAGGCCCGAGGGCGAGGGGAGCGGGGAGGGGAAAGAAGGAGGAAAGAAGCCAAGGAGGGGAGGGAGGGGCACGGAGGGAGGAGGCGGCGGCGGACCGCCCACGCGGAAGGGACGCGGAAGACAGCGAGGGAGGGGCGAAGGAAGGCGAGCGGAGAGTGTAGGGACCCCGCGCCAGGAGCAAAACCAAAGGCGGGCACCGGGCAGACGAAACCCACCAAAGGGCCCAAAGAACAAGGAGAGGGAAAACGGAGGGGAAGGGAGAGCGCCGACCGGGGCCGCGAAGGGGAGGGCGGAAGGGATGGACGCAGGGAAGGGCAGCAGGGAGTACGAGGAGGGGGAGCAGAGAAAGACCACGACCCGAAGCCGAGAAGAGCGAGCGGGCAAAGCAGCAAGAGGCAGCAGAGGGCGGGAAAGCCGAGCGAAAGGCCAAAAACAGGAGAGAGGGGCGGGGGCGCCAAAGAGAGGGCCGGGAGCGACGCAAGCGCGGACGGGCACCGGACTTGGGCAAGCCAGACGCCAAAGCGCAGGGGGAAGAAGCCAGGCCGAAACGGGCGGAAGGGAAAGGGAGGAAGGCCGCGGGGACAGTGAGAGCCGACAAAAACCCGGGGGAGAAAGCGAAAGGGAACGGGAAGCGGGCGAGGGGGAGGAGGACGGCGCCAGAAGGAGGAGAGACACGCGGACGGAAGCGGACGGGCCAGAAGGGACCCGGAGCAGGGAAGCGAGTAAGAGCCACGGCAGGGGGGCGGGGAAAAGCCACAAAGGGAACACACCGAGGAAGAAGGCCACCGCAGAAGCCGCGGGCGGGGGACCCCAGCGAGCACGAAGAAGCCAGCGCTAAGGCGGGGAGGGACGGAGGGGGGAGGGAAACGCCCAGGAAAGGGGCCCCGGGAGGAAAAAACGGGAGGACGGAGGGAGACCGAGGGAAATACTGGCAGAGGCCCGCAGGCCGCGTCAGGGGGCAGGGCCGCCGGGAAGGACAGACCGCCAGGCGCAAGCCCACAAAAGGGGGAGAAGAGGGCCGGGGGAGAGGGCCGGGGAAGGGCCGGAAAAGCACCGCCCAGGAGCGCCAGACCCGCAGGAAGGAGAGCCGAGGAGGAGGGGCCCACAGGGGGGGGGGGAAGGGAGTGGAGGAAGCAAAGACCACCCAGACCGAAACACCGGACGGGGGCGCGAAGAGAGGAAGGGAGCGGAAGCGCCGCGGGGGGGCAAGCGAGGGGGGAGAGGGGGACGGAGAGGCGCGCGCGGCGACTGGGGCCGCAAGAGGGAGGGAGGTGGGAGGTGCAAGACTGGACACGGAGGCAGAAGGGGGACGGGGAAGGGGAGCCCAAAGAGCGCCGGGAAAGAGGCCGGAGGAAGAAAAGGGCGAAGGCCCCAAGGGAGGAGGGCGTCATCGAGGCGCGGGACGGACCGGGACGGAAGCGGCAAGGGGGGAGCGAGCAAGCGCCCAACGGCAGGCGGCGAGGGAAAGGCACCGGGAGGCCCGGGCCCGAAGCGGGGGCGGCGGGAAGAGAGAAGGAAGATCCCAAGTGACCGCGCCCAGGGCAAAGAAGCCACGGCGCCAAAAAAACACCCCAGGGAGAGAGACAAGGCCGACGGGGGGGAGTGGAAGGCGGAAGACCGCGCCAGCCGGGGGTGGGAGCCAAAAGGGCCGCAGGGGAGGAAGGGAGGAGAAGCAAGAGGAGACCCAAATAACAGGGGGAGGAGCGGGAAAGGACGGGCCAGGGGCGGGTGACCGAGGAGGGGGGAAGGAGGGGGGAGGAGGAGGGGGGCGAGGGGAACGGACACGGGAGAGGGTGGCGAGAGGGAGGGGAGGGAACCAAAGCGGAGGAGGGGAGGCGGCGGCGGGGGGGGGCGCAGAAACCAGGGAAACGGGGGAAGCGCCGGAAGCAAGAGGGCAGGGAAGGGCAAGGCCACGGGGCGGGGGCCGGAGAAAGAAAGCGCGGACGGGGGGGCCCGGCGCGGCAAGGGGGGCAGGGGGGACAGGGGGGAGGGGGGCCGGACGCGGCGAGAAAGTTTTTAAGGGCCGGGAGGGGGAAAAGGAGGGAAGAACGCGAAGAGACCGCAGAGGGACCACCGAAAGGCGCAAAGTGAGGCCGCGGAGGAGACGGGACCGACGGGGGAAAGGCGCGAGGACGTGGGGCAAAGGGAAAGCGCACGCGAGGGAGCCACGGCGGCGGGAGGAACGGCAGCCAACAGCGGGAGGGGGCGGGGGAAGGGGAGGGGGACACGGGGAAAGAGGGGCCAGCGGCAAGAGAAACGAGCGGGGGGGACGGGGAAGTCGAACAGGGGTGCGGGGCTGGTGGGCGGAGGAGGAGGGGGAAAGGCACGGACGCGGAGCAGGCAAGCCCAAAAACGGGGGGCACCGAAGACAGCCGAAAGACACCAGAAGGAGGGGGTCCGAGGGCAGCAGGGGCCAGGAGACCCAAGAGAAAACGCACAGGGAGCGCGGGACGGGGGAAGGCCCGGGAGGGGAAGAAGACAGAACCGAGCCAGGCGGAGCAAGAAAGAGGGGGGGGTAAGCAGCGAAACCGGGCCAAAAACCAGAGCAGGGGGCAGGAGAAGGAAAGGGCAGGAAGGAGGTATAGAGGGGGGGCAGGGAAAGGGGAAAAGGCCGACAGGAAAGGCCGGCCGGCAGGGAGGGAAGGGAAGTGGACGCAACAGTCAAGGGGAAGGGACCTGAAGAGAGACCGGGAGCCGGAGGAGGGAGGGAGAAAAGAAGAAACCACCGACCAAAGGAAAGAAAAGCCGGAAGCGAGGCGGATCCGGGAACGGCGGGGACAAGCAGGAGCAGGAGCGGAGGGAGCAGCGAAAGCAGCGCCCACAACGGCGGGAGGCAGGGGCAGCGGAGCAGGGGGAGAGCAGGGGGAGAAAGGAGGGACAGGAGCAGGCAGAGCGGACGGGCACGGCACGTACGAGCACCACCAAGGCGGGAGCGGGCCACGGGCGGGACAGAACCGGGGGGGCAGGGCGGGGCCGGAGCAGCGAGGACCACGGCGGCAGGGGAGGGGGCAGAAAGGGGGCCGAAGGCAAGGGCGGTGCGGAGGCCCGGGCAAGGCGAGGGGGAAGGCCGCAAGAAAACAGGAGCGGAGGCAGGGGCACGGGAAGGGGCGGGGCAGGGGGCCAGGGAAGCCGAAGCCCAGAACAGGCGAGCGGGAGAACGGAGGGAAGCGGGAGGGCAGGGGGAAGGCAGACGATGAAAAGTGAGGAGGAGGGGGAAAAGGGGAGGGAAGACGCGTGGCGGCAGCGCGCGCGGGCTCCGCCGCCGGGGGGGGAGAGAGAGGGAAAGAAAAGGGAGGAAAAGCAAGGGGAACAAGCGAAAGAAAGGGGAAGAGGAGGAGAGGACAAAACAATGGAAAAGCACGAGGAAAAGCAAGGGCGAACGAGAGCGGGGGAGGGGCGGAGGAGGCAAGGGCAAAGGCACAGGAAAACGGCCAGGGCACCGGCCGCAGCGACGGGGCGGGCGGACGGAACAAGCGAGGGAACGGGACGCAGAACGAAAGGGCAGGCGGAAACACGGGCGGCAAACGCACCGCCAGCAGGGGGACGCGAGGCGAAAGGAAACAGGCAAGGCAAAACACAGGGCGGGAACGAACGGGGCAAGAGGCGACGGGGGGGGGCCGAGGAGGGCAGGACAGGAAGCGAGGAGGCTACGGCGAACACGGCGAACACGGAGCGAAACACCGGCGACGCAGGACAAGGACGCCCGAGGGGGCTGAGCGGCGGGGAAGCGGCCGAAGCAAGCGACGGCACGGGCGGGGAACAAAAGCAGGGCACAGGGAACGCGAGCGGGCAGGGCGGGAGGGCTCGGGGGGAGGGGGGGGCGAGGGCGCAACGAAACGACGCTAAAGCGACAGGGAGCGACGGCAGGGACAGGCAACAGGAGGGAGGAGGAATGAAAGCAAGGCCGGGGCTAGGAAGGCCGGGCGGCGGGGGGAAAAGGGCAGGAAAAAACGGCGGCGACGAAGGCGGACCGGGAGGAGCCGGACAAAAACGGAGCGGGGGGACAGGGGCGAGGCGCCAACCACCATAGGGAAGGAGCAGAAGGGGATGAGGGGGCGGGAGGGAGGGACCAAGCCCGGGAAGGCCAACCGGCCAAGAGAGCAAGGGGAGGGGGAGAGGGGCGGGAGCCGGGCAATAGGAGGACCGAGGAAACCGGCAGGAGGGGGGAGGGCGCGAGAGTAGGGCGGGCCAAAACAGAGGGGGAGGGAGTAGCGAGGGACGGGGCAGGGCCAAGAACAGGCAGTCCGAGCACCACAGCAACAGCAAAACGGGGCGCCCGGCAAGGCAAGACCCGAGCGGGGCGCGGGCATCGGGAAACCGAGGCACCCGGGGCCCAAAGCACGGCCAACGCCATCAAACGACAGCGGGGGAGGAAGGGCCGCAAGAAGAAGGGGCGACGGCGCGGAGCGGAAAGGGGACCAATGGGCAGCGGCGGCAGGGCAAAAAGGAAGGAGACCCAGAGCGACCGGACGGAGAAGGGGAGGAAGGGCGGGGGGCCAGCGGAAGGGACGCGGCGCGGGAGGCAGACGGGGAAAACGGACCGCGAAAAGTCACCAGGGAAGCGAAGCGGAAGGGCCACACGCAAAAAGGGACAAAAGGAAACAAGGGCAGAGCAGGGGCCAAACAGGAGCGCGGGAGGGCGCAGAAAAAGAACGGGGAAGGGAAAGGACCGGAAAAGAGGGCGGCAGGGAGAGGACACAGGGACACTGGGGGAGAAAACGCAAAAGAGGCGACAGCCCAGCCGCAGAGGGCAAGCCCAACCAGGCGCAAAAACGAGCCCGGGCAAGGGAAAACGAGACCCAAGCAGAGAAAACCCCAGCATGGCAAACCCAAAGACGCGGGCAAAAGCCAAGAAAGGGAGGAAGAGCAGCCAGGGGAGGGGGGGGCGAAGCGGGAGGAGGACGGCAAGCCGGCCCAGCGGGCGGGGGCGCAAAAAAAAAACGGGCAAGGGAGAGGGAGGACGGAAGGTGCAACGACCAGCCGGAGGAAGGGCGAGCTAAAGGGGGGGAGACCGGGGCGGAGGGGGGCCAGAGAAGAGAGAAGAGGAGAAAGAGAAAAGAAGAGAGGGTTCAGAGAAGAGAGAAGAGGAGGAGAGGAGAGGCAAAAAGAGATAAGCGAGAAAGAGAGAGAGCAAGAGGGAGGGAGGCGGCCGCGAGAGGCCAGCCGAAAAAACAAGCGGCGGGAAAGGCCGGCAAGGGCGGCAGGCCCGCGAGAAGGAAGGGGGAGGCGGAGGGGCCGAGCACAAAGGAAGCGGACGGGCAAAGGAAGGCCCGCTACCGCGAGGGGCCGACAAAAGAACGACAGGGGGGAAGGAGACCGGGGCGGAACAGCCGGACTAGGGGCAGGGAGCGAGGGGGAGCACCAGGCACAGGCAACACGGGAGGGCGCGCAGGGGAAGGAGACCGCAAACAAGCCAGGGACGAGGGAGAACGGCAGAAGCGAGAGACGAGACCGGCAACAACGCCAAAAGCGCGGGGAAACAAAGAGGAGGCGGCGCGCCAGGACGCGAGGCGAGAAAACCGGAAGGGGGGGAGGGCGGCGGGGGCGGGGAGGAGAACCGAAATGACACCCAACACCAAAGGGGGAAAGAAGCGAGGGCGAGCAGGCAAGGCGGGGGAGGGAGCGCCGGGGAGCCGGAAGGGCAAGGACGGACCAAGGGAAAGCGAAACCAAGGAAAGCGGCGAAGGGGCAAGGGGGGGGGAGGGAGAGGGGCGGGAGGGCCGGAAAGGAGGCAGGGCAACCGGAGGCGGAAGCGGGAGAGCCAGGAGGGCCAGAGGGGCAAGCAGGACGACCAGGGGGGCGAACGGCGGCCAAGGGACGGGGAGGGGCCAGCACCAACAAGCCAAAGCGAAGAACCCAGAGGAAGAGCGGGAGGCGGGCGGGAGCGAGGGGACCACGCACGCCGGAGGGGGAGGGGGAAGGAGGAGCGGGGCAAGGGGAGGGACCGGCAAAGAAGGGGGAGAGGAGAGAGGCAAGGCGCCGGGCACGGAGGGGACAGGCGAGGAAGGACGCGGGGCGAGACGCCGGCGGGAGAAGGAAGCAGCCCCAAGAGCGACAGGAGGCAAGGGCCAGGGAGCGGGCGACCCGAAGGGGAGGGGAGAAGGGCCCAAAGCAGGACGGGTCCGGGGGCAAAGGTGGGGCCCAAACCCCGGGGCCCGGGGAAAAACAGGAAAGGCAGGGCACGCGCACACAGGACGGAGGGGGCGGAGGGAGGACCAGGACGGGACCGGAAGAGCGGGAGGAGAGCAAGGCAAGATCGGGGGGAGAACAAGGAAAGCGAGCGGAGGGGGACGGGCAGCGCGGGAGGGGCCAGCAAGAACCGGCGGAAGAGGAGGCGGGGGCCATAGCGAGAGGAGCGGGCCGGGCGGGGAGGGAGGCGAGGCGACAAAGACGAGGAGAAGGCGCAAGGGCACGGAGGACAAGCCAAAGGCCGCACGCAAGGCAGAGGACAAGGGCGCAGGCGAACGGAAAGACGGGGGCCCGCGAAGGGAGGGGGGAAAGGGGGGGCGGCGGACAGCGGGACGCAGGGGGTGTGGTGTGTGTGT
>Ga0163217_1091050_pt1 | contig 14208 bp, 15 predicted proteins | sample SynspAceP_FD_185933 | JGI IMG/M metagenome (GOLD analysis project Ga0163217, IMG submission 185933) | Saline lake microbial communities from Ace Lake in Antarctica - Synechococcus sp. Ace-P (PacBio error correction) | ecosystem: Environmental > Aquatic > Non-marine Saline and Alkaline > Saline ... | reverse complement strand
GTCTCGCGAGATGAATTGATCATGTCCGGAACCGCGATCGACGGGTGGGCGATTGATGATGAAAGCATGCGTTTTCGATCAACACGTACAGCGTCCTTTCGATTTTTGATATCGGCGGGTGTGTTGGATTTGTTTTGCGATCGGTATGGTTGACGATTCCGATCTGGTGGATCGTCGGCGCTTGGGCGCAAGGGTTGATGCTGGCCAGCGATCATATTATTCGGCAGCACGATGAAACGCGATTTTTGATCGTTGTTGGCCCGCGCTCGTGTTTGTGTTGTCGCGTGAAGTTGGGCATTCACCTGGCGCATTATTTCCTGGAGGAACTCGATCGGCCAGTTTCTCGATGCACCCAAACGGGCGATTCAAAAGGGCGATCGTTCCCCTGTTCGCTTCGCGGCGGTGACGACGGCGACGGGGTTGGGCGTCGTTGGGCATCAGCAGCGTCGACCGGTCGCCAATTCGGTTACTTCGTTTGCGTTCGGTGTGTTGGTTTGCATGGCGTTGTTGTTTATGCTGTTACCGGGGTTCATTGGTCGTTTATCTGAAACTCTTCGACGCGTTCTGAGAAAAAAACACCGAAACCACTTCGATCGAACCGTCGTCTCGATTCACTCGGTTGCCGATGTGGTTTTGTCGCACGCGACGGTGCTGCGGGGCAATTGTTTGATTCGGCGATGGTCGGGTTCGCGTTCGATTGTTTCAACTTGCGAACGGACGATCGATGTTGATCTCGTTGTATCGGAGGAGAAATCGAGCGATCCAGGGATTTCCATTGGATCGAAACAACATCGGCCCGCTCGTCGCGATCGAAGGTCGTCATCCATTTCGACAACGAGAGCAACGTCGAAACCGATCGAAAAAAAAAACCAAGGGAACAGTTTGAAAATCATCGGCAAGGCCGTGCAGGAAACAGATCAAGCGAAGCTTGAGAACCTCAACGGGACCATTTCGGCGGTTCACGTTCATCCCCGCCGTTTCCACAAACGCGGGGGTTGGCGGAAAAAACCGGTTCGCCGGAACGGTTTTCCTCAAAAAGCCCAACTCAACCGCAGTCGCCAGGAAAAAAACTGATCGACTTCGCATTACCTCGCCGTGACCGAACGGGCGAGTCGTGGCCGGATCGGTGCCGGATTCGCCGCCCAATCGGCGATTTCGACTACGGCGAGTTCTCGCATCGCGTTGCCAAGCGAAGGTGGGACACGTGTGACCGAAGCGGAAGCGGCGGGTTGTTGAAGGCGTCAGTTCGTCCGAGCACGGGCGTTGTTGGTTTTGGTCTTACCGGATTCAAAAAATGCTGGCTGGCGATTTGTTCCAGAGGTTTTCTGACCGCGCATCGTGCTTCGTCGCGATTGTGATGGTGATTGCGTTGCGGATTTGCCAACGGCGGGTTGATCGCCATGTTGCCGAACGTGTTTCGACGATGATTTGTTGGCATCATTGGGGTGGGCCGATTCATGCGATCGACCATCGGCACCGTGGATGACCCCCGGCGAGCCGTGGCACTCGCATCGCCGTCGACGGTAACCTTCCACTCATCAAATGGTTCATGCACTCGGTCGGTGAGGGGGCGACGATCCGAACGAGCCATCCGATCGCGTTACGAACGGTGTGTGCGGTGCCCGCCTCGTGCAAACAACCATCATTCTGCGCCTGCGGACTGTTGATTTACACGTTTCAGCGGCTTTCTTTCCCGGTGCGTCACTTTTGCCGTGGGTGTCTGATTGGTGATGATGTGGTGACCGCGTTGGTCGCGTGACCTTGATTCTTACTGCCGCGTTGCTTGGCCGGTAGGACTGGCAAATCAATTGCGGACTGCCGTGAACCAAACGCTGCACCGGAGCTATCGCGAATGAGTTCAATCAAAAAAGGTTCAGGCGTGATCGGCGCCGGGCGATCGGTGCGATGTTCGGCGGTTTGGGATCCAAAACGGCACGACCCCTCGATTGAGGTCGATCTTGATCGCGCTCGGGGGTGAACCACCCGCCGCGATGCAAAAATCGGGGGCACGTGCCAATTACGGGGCCGATTGGGACGTGGCCGACGTGCCCGGACCGCGTCGTCGGATCCCGCGGCGGTGGAGGGATCGGGATTTGATCCTGTTCACCGTCAAAACGCAGGACACCGGAAGAAACGGGCGCGGCCGGTTTTGCGATCATTTTGGAGATAGTGTCGTCGTCTCGTGCAGAACGGATCAACCAACGAATGCTCTCACAGTTTCGTTTCGCGAGGAATCGGTTGCTCGTAAACGGGATGACGGCGACGGAACATGGCGATCGTCGAACCCGGGCGTTCATCGATTGCAACGCGGCGCGCGTGTGGAGGCGGATCGCGAGCGGCGTCCGATGCGGTTCCGGCGGCTGATGGTCGAGCGGGCCCGACGAACGCTCGATTCGTCGGGGACGTTGCCGGTCGAGTCGTTCCGACGTGATTCTTCGGCGTGCAATACAACCAAATTGCGTTCAATACGATGGTACGCGTCGTGGTTGTCGGCGGGGACTGATTTTTCTGCGCGACGGGATTTTTTAATCGGCGGTTGGCGGACGAAGCGTCGCGATGCCGATCTCGCCGAAGGTTTTCGCGTGCGTCGAGGCCGCCGGCATCCGACTCGAAAAAGCCAGCGGCGGTTCTTGACGTTGATTCCGGATTGAAGCGTTTTTGATGGGTGGCCTTCGGCTTGCCGGGGATCGATCGGTTTCGTTTCGCCACGATCGCACGCGGTTCTGATCGCGCCGCCCCCGGTTGGTGTTTTCGGTTTTACCTCGATCTCGTCGCGGACCGATCGACTGGAAATTGATTTCGTGAAAACGGCGAGATCGTTGCGATTGGGCTCGCGAAGCCGGTGTGGAGGCACCTTACAACCGCCGAGGTGATGCGACGGTTTCATGAGATGGAAGCTGCCGAGAAAAATCATTTTCTCTTCCCGAAGAAATCGCTCGCGTTTTTTCGCTCGATCGGGAACGCTTAAAAAATTGCGTGTGCTGAAATGTCGCGTATGATCGTCCGGCTGCGGTGCCGAAAAGGAATTTCAAAAACACGCGTCGTTCGTTCCCGTTCCTACAGCGATAAATTTATCGTGCGTTTGCGATTGGTTCGACGGCACGAATTGGTTGGGGTGAAGGATTCCACGCGACTACGTGACGGGCGAAGCGGGCCGACGGTGCCGATGAACAAATCGCCGCGACAGACCTTCCGCTCGCAACTCAGCCGAGGATTGCGATTTGCTGGGCCGACGTGATCGAGATGTGCGATCGATAATCTAAACCGGCCGGTCGCGGGGGACGTAAGCGGTTGCATGGCTAACGCTCATCGGTGCGCCGGTCGAGTTGTCGTTACTCGACGCGTTCGGGAAACAGTTCGGATCGTCGGTCCGCGAATGACACGAACGATTTCGGATGCCGGGCGGAATTGCGATAGAATCGTCGGCAGGTGCAGTACCTCAGTGCATCAGTTTCGGCAAGTCCGCGAAAGAGATCGCAGTTCGCTTCGGCGTGCGATCTTACGGATCCGGTCATTGCAAAGTCAAGGTGGGGATGCAACCCGACGACGATTTTCGTCGCGGCTGCGTCGGATGCGACGCTGGGTGGGGTGCGAAGATGGGATTACGGAGTTGATGCGAACGAGGCGTGTCGGCCGATGAGGTGGAGCGGGCGTATCGAGCGTCTCAAACCGTTCGGAATCAGTTGCGCGAGCAAACGGTGCTGCACGGCCGATGTCGCGAGCCTCGCATCGGTCCGGCGAAACGTTCGCACACCGTTGATGCTCGACGAATCGGTTGACGAGTGTTTTTGATGCCGGCGTGCGATCGAGGACGGAGAGTGCATCTGTTTCAACATTCGGTTGTCCAAGTGCGGCGGTTTTCTAACAGTCTGCGATTAGCGGCGATGGCCCATTCCGCTGGCTCGGTTATCAACTCGGGTGCCACCCGGCGAGTCCGGAATCCTGGTCCGCCGGCTGGTTCGTCACCTTCGCGACCTCCGTCGATGCGATTCGATACCGAGAGGACGGCGGACAAAACACTTGTTGAGGATTTCATCGTCAATGAATCACTCACGTTTCGCTTACGGTGGCTGGGGCACCGCGATTCGAAGGACCGGGTTTGGCATCACGATCGACAGACGGCGTTGCAGCGATGTGTTTTGAAATCTTCAGGTGATCCATTTGGTATGAAAGAACTCGCGATTGATTCTCCTGGAAACTGCTTTTTATTCCGCGATGCCGTGGTCGCTGGGCAAGACGACGCGAAACTGGCGCGGCTCGTGTTGGCAAATCCGAGTCACCGCGTTTGGCCGACGTATCGGGCTTTGCACGGCATCACAGGTCATAGCGGTTGGTACGAGGCCAGCGGATCGAAGCTCGCGCCGGTGGCATGAACGTCCATCTCTCGACCCCGTCTGGTTCGGGTTGAACCTCATTCACGAGGCGATGTGGACGATTGGCGGACCTGGATCGACGACGTGCCTCACTTACCTACTGACGTTGCCCGTTGGACCGACCGGAAAATTTTGATGGGGATCAGTTGGGCGGCCATTCTTGCGACGAGGCCTCGTGGCCAGCATCCGGATGTGTTTCAGCGGGATTGGCGCTTGGTTTGTCCGCGGCTGTTTTCAACGCAAGGGGGCCAATGCGGACCGCAGCGGGGCGGCGTTGCGTGTGGCGAGCTCGGCGGGGTATCCGAAAACATTCAGGTGACGATTCCCTTGCCGCGATCCCGCTTGGTTTCACGAACTCGCCGAAGTGGCAATCGCATATTTGCGGACGATCCATTTGACGTTACGAAAGATTTACGATTGATTTTGCGATCAAACAATCTCGCTATTGAATTTCGCGCCTCGGGGCACCGGAGCGGATTGCTGTTGCGGTGTGTGATGTTGGGCCGCAGACGGATCCGATTCACGGACAACGCGTTGACGCGTTGCTTTTTCGTCGAACGGATGTCGACGTTCGGAATCGCAACCGTGATTGAGTAACCCCCGGTGGCGTGCACACGCCTCGAATCGAAGGGACGACCACGTCGGATTATTTCATGATTTTAAACGCGTGGTGCGAACCCGCGTGGAAGAGGGTCGCCCGTTGACCTGGACGGGATCGGAGAATGGTCGTCGGCTCTCGGAGCGACAACGCTTTCACGCGCCGCTTCCGTCACGCTTTCGGTTCGGAGAACGAGCGGACAATCTTCAGCGATGCGATTTGCTCGATAAATTGAGAGCGTTCGAGGGTTCGGCGCTACGGTGGCGGGGATGCGTGCGTAAACGGAAATTGCCCGAGGGCGATCAGCAAGAGATCGGCGATGATAATTGCGATTTCCCGGATATCCAGAGGTTCGAGTGGAACGCTTGGCGATTTTCATGTCAGGTCTTTTTTTTGGTGGGACGGTCGGGCTGGAGGACGTTCCAGGAATTGAATTTTGACAATGTAAATTCTTGAACGGCCTGCGCCCCGGACACTACCCCATTATGTTGGATTCCGGACTGCGTTTAACACCTGAGCCAATTTGGACGCAGTGAATCGCAAAACCCCACGTTTGATGCGTCTCAGGGTTTTGCCGTGCGACCATCGACCGCAGTGTTCGCGATGAATTCGGGACCGATTAGGAGGTCGCTCGCGATACCGCACGGCCATGCTCGCACATCGTTGGGGCCACAGAACTGGACCAGACGCACCTCGGGCGGCGTATCGATTCGAAAAAACCGATTTCGTGAAATTCGTCCTCCACCGGGCCATGGGTAGCTTGTAACACGACCGAGAAATCGTCCAATTCCAACCGGAGGCTGCGGTAAACCGCCGTTCGCAGTTCGCTGCGAGGCTAGGCAAGGTCGGATCGTCGGCGAGCGACGGCAACCGCCGGGCATAGAAAAATTTACCGCCGAAATCAATTCCGGGCGGACGTGCCGGAGGATGGTCCACCGCCGCAGGTGAGAGGCGGGGTCCGCCGCTGCCTCATCGCGAAAGCATGTCACACCAGTTCCGCCACGGTTTTTTCCGCCCGTGGGCCCGATCGCGTCGATTCGGATCCACGCCATGCATCCCAACCGAGCGAATCGGCGATCAACGTGACCGCCGCGAAAACCGCATCCCATTCGAGGAAACCGGTTGCCGATTCATCATCTGCGATCCCGGCAACCAAGCGAGTGGTTTGATAAAGAGAGCAAGTTAATTCTCGCACGAACTGCCTCGATTTGCTTCGACGCTATCCCAATCCCGATCCCTGTGGAACAGGCTAGCTCTCTCTCGAGCTCTCCGTAGTTCCCAAACCTCACTCGCGACGGGCTCGGGTGAACCATTGGCGGATACCTGGGTCGGAATCGGGAGCTGCAGAGTGCGGAGAGTGGGGCAGGTGGATGCGTGTAGCAACATGAACGCAGTTCAGGGCGGGGCAGGAATCTGAGCGAAGGTTCGCGAAACGGTCGGTATTGCATAGCACCGCGATCGGTCCCCGTCCCATGGCCTCGGACATTTCGCCGAGCGGATAAAATCGATTGGCAGTTTCGGCCAGATGCGTTTTCCTATTTTTCAAACACGCTTTATGCCCGACTCTTCGATCCAATCGCTTCTCGCCCGGCTGCGGCTTCAGGTCCACGCTTACAATCGTCTGGGATTCTTGTTAGCGGTGATCGACGGTGATCCCGCGGCCGGCGTTTTGGATTGGCGTTTTTTAGTCGATTACCCCCCGTTCGGATCGGCGGCCAGTGAGATGCCTCGCTTCGGCCCGGACCCGTTTGTTTGATCCGCCACGTTGATCGTCGCGGGGGTTGCGTTTGGGGCGGTTTTCTCATCTCGCGAATGCGGCGAGATTTACCCAACGATTCGTTAGCGTTGTTAATCGAGCGTCATCATCCTGAATCGGCGGCCGCTCCGTCACCGCCGTACAAACTCGGCGACTCCCCGCGAGGGCGGACTCGCACAGTCCCACGTTCCTGCCGCCAAGTCAACGAGGAAATCGGCGGGCAGATTTGAGCGTGTTGATTGTAAACGTATTTTTCGTCCCGAAGCCGATTCGGCAAAAAACTTCACGCTTCCGTTTCGTTGCCGCTCGTGCTCGCCATGCTCGCGATGGCGATCGCCAGCCCGCAGGACGTTCGGGCCGGAGCGGTTCAGTCGCGTTGACGCTGTTGTCGGATTTCGCCCTGCCGCCGTTCAGCGCAGGGCTCGAAATATCGGGGTGGAAGTTCCCGATCATCTCGGCGGTTGGAAACCGACGAAGGAGCGACCGAATTGTGTCGAGTTTTCGCGCACAGCGTCGTGCGATTGGCACGCGGCAGTAACGCGACGCTGCGAATCCGCGCTGCCGGGCGAGAGTCGGGCATCAGATCCCGACCTGTGTTACGGTTTTCTTATGCGCATGACGAAGGTTAACCGCGGCAGAGCAATCTCCGCCGGCGTCGGGGACGCCGTGTCCGGTCCGACGGATTACCAAATCGTTCGTGTTGACGGGCCGCCGCTTGACGTCCGCCTCTCGCAATCGGTTTCACTCACCATTCCGCGGACTCGACGATCGGTTAGCGAACTAACCGGAATCGAGGGCGGTCGATCCCGCCCGCGATCGCCGACATGCCGAATGAAGGTTCCGGTATTCCGGATTACCTGCGATTGGTTTTCGAGCGGCAGTGTTTCTGAAGGCCAGTGAATTTCGATCAACAAACTTCTTTAACACCAAGCCGGGTGATTTCGGGATTCGCTAGCAGTTCATTGACACTGGTCGGGCGGGCCAGTTCCCCGCTCCCGCCGTCGACGTGGCCGCCGCCGATTTCCAGCTCCGGTGCAACCACTTGGGTTTTCTGACGGACAAACGATTCCAAAAAACCAACTCAAGCGCTCGTCGCCGAGATTGCGGACGACGCGAGGAGCTTCACCACTCGTCTCAACTGATGCCGGGCGAGGGCCACCTCGATCCGCGCGTTGCCGAGCGGATGCGGACGGGAATTCTGCCCAGGCCGCTTATCGCTATTTCACGGCGTCGTCCGTGGACGAAGTCCCCGAGACGAGTATGCGATTGACCGGCATCGGGTCCTCGACAACGCGATCGCGATTCTTGCCAGTCTTCGATTATCGCGACGGACGATTACGGCGTCGAGTCCAGTTGACGGTTTCCATGAACGCGGAAATCACCGGCGATGGAAAACGAGGGGAAACCGGCAGTTGAATCGGGTAACGAATCACCGACCAAGAACACTCGCTCACGCGGTTCTCGACCCGCGAAGGCAAAATCCGAGTTTACAATCGAACCTGCGAGAAACTCGCCGATTCAATTCCGTTGTTGCCCCAGCTCGCAGGGCCGGGCGGCAGCGACTGTCGGGCGCGACGGCGCGGGATCGATTATTCAACCTCGGCCGGCCGAGCACATCACAAGCGAACTGATCGATTTAGCAGGTCGTTCAACACCGGAGACCTTTGCTCGCCACCCTCGAACGACGCGAAAACTCGAATTCCGATCCCGATTAGAGGCAGGCGATCGATGACGCCGGCGTTGCGACAAAGTCTGACGGCAATCCAAAGCGAAGCGGCGAGTGCTTTCGAAAAAGACGAACGCTTCGAAAAGACGAAAAAAAAAGGTGGATGCCCCAGAGAATCCAGACCGAGTGCAAGCGACGAGGAGGGATTCTGCCGATTCGCGCGATTTCCGGAGGCCCGCCAGACGGGATCCAACCCGCATCCCAAGCCGAATTGCAAGCCGCCAAATCGACCGACGAACTCGCTCGGATCGTTGGCCGGATTGGATGACCATCTGCTCGAAATGCGGTCAACAAACCGGATCGGACTCGGTCGACCGACGTGAAAACGACCTCGACGCAGGTGTCCGCACGCCGCTCGCCGTCCGTTCGTCGAGGAACCTTTCCCCACGTCTGCGACGTCAAAATTGTGGAGCTCGAACGGATTCTCATGACCGGTTGAGGAATCCAGCGATGAGGCGACGATAGGCGAGTAAACGAAGCCGATACAGACGAACACCGCCGCCACTGCAAATGCGATCAGCCGTCGAAGGAGGCCGTTGCTACGAACGAACAGATTTTGCTGCAAAACTCTCCGCGTGCTCGATAAAATTGGCTGGACTTTGGAAGAGTTTCAATGAGATCTTGACCCTGATGGCGCGGGTTGATCAAGATCAAAAAGTTTATTGGAAGAAAAACCGAGGACGAAACAAAACAAAAACGTGTGCTTGATCTGTTCCAATAGTAGCTAAACCTGTTTTCGACGCCTGCACGCGTCCATTTTTAACCCTGCCGGACCGCCCTGCTCCGCGATTTCGATTTTCGATTCACCCCCTTGACCCTGCCCGTCATGCACTCAAACGCACCGTCATTCGTTCTCGTTGATTCGCCTTGGTGTTCGTATCCTCGGATGGAGCCTGCGGGCCAGCGTTCTGGGCGATCGGATCGGTCGCCTTCGGCCCAAGGAAAGCGGCTGAGCAGAACCGATCCGTTGGCTGAATAAAACAATCCAGTCGTCGCGGCCCCGCTACGCACGACTCGAAGAAGTTGCTGTTTTGCGATTGTCTGACGTCGAAGCACGCGAGAATCCCGACGGGCCGCGTTTGCTTCAAACGGCGGTGTCCGACAATTCTTCAGTGAACGGTTTGTATGTTTAGAGAAACTCCGCGGCGCCAGCGGACCTGCTCGGCCAGCGGCCAGTTATCCAAAGCTGTCGACGGATCAAAAAAGTAGCGACCACCGAACTCGCAGGGTTTGCTTCAAGCTGTTACTCAGGCGAAGACCGAAGCTCAAGGAATTCGCGGACGAGAAGAAACGAATTCGCAAGAGATCATCAAACAACTTCGTTTGAACGAACGCCAAGCGAACGCAAGGCGTTCCGGGCGAGAACTGAAACGGCGTCGAGCTGGAAGAGGTTCTCAAGGAGCAAGAGGAAATTGCCAAACGAGCTGAACCAACTTAGCGACGGAACTTCCGTGAGGACGATGAGTCGGAGAATGGCAGAAACAAGACGGAGAGAAACAGGACGGAGAGAAACAGGACGGAGAGAAAACAGGACGGAGAGAAAACAAGACGGAGAGAAACAAGACGGAGAGAAACAAGCGGAGAGAAGAAAACAAGACGGAGAGAAACAAGACGGAGAGAAACAAGGACGGAGGAAGAAAAACAAGACGGAGAGAAACAAGGACGGAGAGGAAACAGGACGGAGAGAAGGCAGGACGGAGAGAACAGGACGGAAGAGAAACAGGACGAGAGAAACAGGACGGAGAGAACAGGACGGAGAGAAGCAGGACGGAGAGGAAGAGGGACGGAGAGAAAACAGGACGGGAGAAACAGGACGGAGAGAAATCCGAGTCACAACCCAAATCACCTGAGCAAGAGGCTTCAAGTCGCAGTCGAAAAAGCGAATCGAGCAGATGAAGGAGGCGCAAGAAAACTCAAGGAGAGAAACGCGGCGAGGCGACCGAGAAGCAGCGTCAAGGCCGAGGGAAGAGCTCCGCCAAAGCGATACGATAAAAACTCGAAAGATCCTTCGTTCAAAACTTCGTGAGGAAGAGATTCACCGAACTCCGCCAAACTCGAATTCGCGAGTTGCGAAAGATGCCGTTATTGCATCGGCCGTGGCTCGACGGCGAACCGTGCAACTCGCCCCAAACGCCGGCATCCCAGCGTTGACCTGGACGACGGATTGAAACCGGTGATTTTGTCGTTTCGAAGAGCCAAAGATCCACGCTCGAGGCCGACCGGCGATGCTGTGCTACGCGAGGAGCTCGAGGTCGCGTTCCCGGAGGTGATTTCTCAGCCTTCGTTGACGACACCCAACGGGTCGCACGCGACTCGGTCAATCAAAGATCGACCATTGTGACCAAGGATTCAAAACGATATTTTTTGGCGGCGTTGGAGGGCAGATGATTTCCGCCGTTGCCAAGGTCCCAACGGGACAATGAGGAAGAAACAGCAGCAACAGAACCAAGAGCAGGGGCAACCTCCGGCAAGGTTCACAAAGAAGAACGCTTGTCAAATCCGCTCGCTGAGCCTAAAGTTATTCGGACGATGCAAATCCAGATTTCAAAGGAGGAAACGCCGAACGATACGGTAATTGTGCTTTGATGTGATAATGAGCCGAGGTCCTCACCACCGGCGAAGAAAGTTCCTGCCGCTGTTGCGAAAACCTCGCCCAGCGACAAGATCGGTTGTATTCAAATCACCCGTGATTGGTCACCAAACCGAAACCGAAGAATCTGTCTTTTTTAGGAGGAGCGATTGAATTTGCGATTTCGTGATGAGCCCGCCATGCCTGCCAGCGGCCACGTTCCGCCGTTTCGGCGAATCCACTGCCCGTGTCTTTGCCCACTCGTCGCGTCGAACGACTTCAGGAAATGGGCCTTCGTGGCGGCGCTGGTGTTTCGGGCCTGACGCGGCGGCGATCGCGTTTTGCGAATTCCGGACGACACTCGCCGAGGGAAACAGATTTGCAGGGAAGAAGCACCCGGACCAACGCATGCCGACCAACGTTTGCCCGAGCAACGAATGCCGCCGGAGGTCGTTGGATCCTCCGAAAACAGGACGCCGAGTCCTTGCAACCGCAAACTCAGGGCCACCAAGCAAACGCCGTTGAAAACGAGGATTCGCTCGCAAGGACGCCGATTTGGAGTCCGCTCGGATGCCGACGGCGGATGTCCACTTTCTCCGCAGCACGCTTGGACACGAATCGGGAGTGTCCCGCAACAGTCACGATTCGCGTTCGGAACCAATTTCTGAGCTGACGGTACGCCAGAAGACCGCCGAGCCGCTCAACGCATGGCGTCCGCGCCGCCGCAAGCCCAAATCCAAACCGTCGCTGAGATGCGTCGAGCGCGCCGACAAGTCTTTTGCTGGAGTTGTTCCCTCCGTCTCGACCCCAAGCGGTCCGGACTACGCGAGCATGGAATCGTTGCCGCCGGAACTACGAGCGGGCGTGCGAACCTGGGATCGGTTCGCGAACTCGTGGTGCTCGTTTTCTTATGATGAGGCTTTGCCGATTTTTGCCGAGTCGATTCCGGAGTCCGCGCCCCGATGCGCTTCGTTGTTGTTCTATTCGCGGCGTGTGCTATCACTCGTTGCTGAAGACGAAAGGTAAGAGGCCCTCGCGGATCTGCGAACGTTGCTGCAACACCAAAGACGAAATTCCGATCCGGTTTCGCCCGGACAGCGGAATGATGATCGCGATAATCCAACCGCTCAAAAACAGGATTCCCTTGATGAAATCTCGCGGCTTGATGGACGGACGTCACCGGCGGCTCGCATCTTGGGCGTGGCCGATGAACCGACGAAACAACGTGAGCAAGAGATCATCGACAAGCTGGTCCAAAACTGATCGACAAGATCGAGAACACAGCAGCAACAGCAGCAACAATCAACAAACAACAACAACAACAACAGCACACAACAAAACTCGCAGCAGGGTGGCGGGCAAGAGCGGCGGCCAATCCCAGGCCGATGGACGACAGGCCGGATCCGCCGGCGCGAACGGAAGAGGGGGATGTCGAGCGAAGAATATGCAGACAAAGATGGATTGGGGCAATTTGCCTCCCGCGAACGTCAGGAATCGTTGCAACAGATCAGCCGTGTCGCCGACGCACTACCGCGAAGCGACAAGCGTATTTCCGCAAAATTGCGGACTCAACAGAAAATAAGCGTTTTTGCGATTTGATGGTCGCCTCGCTCGAAGCGAGGCAATCGATTAGGGAACTCCCGGCGGCGGGATTCGCCGCTCGACCGTAGTAGCAAAGACTCCGTTCGTTCAGGCTTGGGGGCCTGAAAGCCTACCTCACTTTTGAATCGACGCCTCAGGTCGTTCGGGCTACCAAATGAATCCAGCCAAGACGACGGAGCCGTCAGATAACCAGTCGGCGTTTGGTTTTGTAGAGATTCCGGCCGTCGAACTGTCCCCTGCAAAATCGTGCGGAAAAAACGGTATCATTGAGCGTCACTTTCCATACGTAGAACTTTCTAGCGAGCCCTCTTTAATTTGATTGCTCAGCATGACAACGGCCTGGCGAGGGTCTCGATGAGCGACCGTTCCCTGACCCAACGCATTCCTACGACGCGCATCATAAATTTGCTGGGCATTTCCCGCGTGACCAAAACCGCCGACGGCGTACCGTTGCTCGCGATCGATGCGTTCGAAAAAGTGATCGCGATTTGTGATTGATGCGGGCTGCGAACAAGCAGATGTTGTATTTGCAGGGGTGCTGCAACGGGAGCCACGCTGCGGCGGTCCGAGCAATTACTCAACGAGGCTCTCGTCGCTCGGTTGCAATTGCTGAACCCGGGTTCCAAAACGCAATACGGACAACGAGCTGCGGGCGGGATACCGGCCCCACTTTGGCGATTCCCCCCCCCGAGCCAACCGCACGATTAAGAGGCGTTTCGAATCCGGCCCCGGTGATTCGATCGGACCTCGTCAACGTAAACGAGTTTCCAGCCCGCTGCGGTGGTTGATGCCGATCGTGGTTTCCCAAGCCTTTGAGCCTGGCCATAGCGTGGAAATTCGGGATGTTCGACCTGGCGGCGTGTCCGCAAGGCCGATGTCCCAAAAAGACTTTCCTGGAAACACTCTCGCCGAGTAAACCCATCACCCGGGCCGACCTTCGATCGCGGTTCCGATTTGAATTCTCAAACGCCGCAGTTGGAGCGTTCGAGCGGCCGAAACTCCCGACAGTACTTATTCAGTCTCCCGCAGTCAGACGCGTCCCGTTACCGGTTCCAAACAACAGTTCCACCCCCCGGTGCGAGGGCATGGCGGCATTTCGGCGGAAAGAGCGTTTGGATTTCGTTTCGCCGCGATAGGACGCGGACGGGCAGGCAACCGGGCCAAATTACGACAACTCGCTGATGGGCCGATTCCTACAACGGGGCCCCGGTTGCCGGGTGCCAGAGAACCAACTCGAAGCGGCACTCGATCGGATCAAGAAAAGGTTCGCGTTCGGCAAAAAAATCCTTGACGCGAAAATCTCCTCACCGATCGACAAAAACCCACGTTGGCCACGGTTTTTTTTTAAAAACCTCGCGATGAAAACTCCAAGCAGTGCGGCGCGGAAACAATATGTTCTTTTGCAAAAAATGGGCTTCAAGCAGTAAATTTTTTCCACCGCTTTACCAAAATGGGGAACTTGCACCCGGGGGGGCGAATGGGCGGGGGGCGGGATTTGGGGAAAACTTCCGGTTTGGGAAAGGGGTCTCGGGTTTTGGGGGGGGACGTTGGGAAAACCCCTTATTTTCTCTCTTTTTTTTCCCC
>Ga0163217_1042437_pt1 | contig 14208 bp, 21 predicted proteins | sample SynspAceP_FD_185933 | JGI IMG/M metagenome (GOLD analysis project Ga0163217, IMG submission 185933) | Saline lake microbial communities from Ace Lake in Antarctica - Synechococcus sp. Ace-P (PacBio error correction) | ecosystem: Environmental > Aquatic > Non-marine Saline and Alkaline > Saline ... | reverse complement strand
GCCCCTCCCGGGGGGGGGCCTTTAAAAAAAAAAAACCCCCAAAAAAGGGGCTTCCCCCCCCCCCCAAAATTTTTTTTTCGGGGGTCGGGGGGGGGGAAGGGACGAGCTGATCAAGCAACTCTCTCACTTTGCCTCTAAATCATCGCGATGGGGGAGGCGTTGCTGCGATTCTGGGAATGATGGAGGTGGTGTCCTCGGCGATCAAGCCGCCTCACTGGCCTGGCCTGGAAAAGGCAAGCGGCTTCTTGCCGGCCCCGCCTTGAAGCAGGAAGGCTGCGACGGTCGATTGCTTGCAGTCCCATCCCGCACGCCTTCAAGCGCCGCTGCCGAAACAGATAGCCGCGCGATCCACCCTCGAGCTCGATGCCGCCAATCAGGCGATTGCAACCACATGCCAGAGAAGTGCAATGGACCGCACTCTGCGAAGAAGGGGCGGCACCCTGGCAAAGGCTGCAATGCGCGCAGGCGCCAACTTGAAAAGCAAAGAGGCGAAACGGGCAGGCCACAATCTCTCACATTGCTACTTCTTATCCGGACGTTACACTTTCTGCAGTTACACCACCAGCACCAGCTGACTCCAACCTCCCGCCTTTGGCTTCGTTTTGATTTCGCTGAAACCTTGGAATGGCCGCATGGCCATTTGCTCGGCTTTCACGTGGATCGCTTGGGCACCGAGCGCTCACCGGCCAGCTCCCTCCAGATCGGCCTCGGCTGATCAGAGCGCCAGTCGTTCTCCTGAAATCTGAACCAGACGTCCGATCGCGTCTTTCGGATTCAGCCGTTTTTTTACCCGATTGGGACCACCATCCGGTTTTTGTTTTTGGCTCTTCTCCATCAGAATTGCTGAAATGGCTGTTGCAATCATTTTTCGTGCTGGCCGCCCGATCAAGCGGAACCTGCCTGGTTCCATGACTTAAGTAGAGTACCCAGATTGGACGCCTTGCTGGACAAGGCGGAACAGACACAAGGGAATTCAGCGGTGGCCGTTGCCCTGCGGATCTTTCAAGCGTCCCAAGGAGGAACCCAAAACCCTGATGAACTGGTGTCTGCAAAGGCTGGCCGTTCCTGGCTGGGAGCCGATCCGTTGCCAGGATGTTGCCGATGAATCGGAAGGTGACCGGATCTGTGATGCGGGACGGTTGCCCCATCTCGAACCGTCTCGCTGCTCCGCGGTTTACGAACTGAGCGGATATACGCGGCCGCTTGTGGCCTGTGTCTCAGGGCCATCCAGCCCTCCCAGCATGGAGATCGGAGGCTTGCCCGTCGCCTTCGAACCCGTTTCCCCCTGCGCGAAGCCGCAAACGAAACTGTTGGTTCTATCCCACCGAGAACGGCCGCTATTCTCTGCTGGGAGAACAACGCCAGCTGCAAAGCCTGCCGGGGCTTCCTGCCCGACAACGAGGCGAAGCCAAACCCGGTGAGCTACGACCGTCAGGACGTGCATGTGCTTTGGTCATTGATGGCCGACGACCAGGCCTCACCTGCGTGCGACTGACCTATCAGGGGCGACAGATTGAGTGGAGCACCACGCGACAAAGTCGGAAAACTGGGCCACTGGACGTCATTTCGAGGTGGACACAAATGGCCGACGAGGCCTAAAAGAAATCACCACCTTGACGGTGTTCTGACCCTGAGCACCCACCTCGATCAGATCAGCAACCGATCGTGAGGCTCACCCAAAGCCAGGAACAGCCAGGCCTGATGGCCAGCGAGAAGGGGGAATCGAGGTTGCCATGGAGGGAAGCCCCTGGCAAGCCCGCAAATCTAAGCAATCTTAAAGCCACCAAGGCTGCGGGCGGAGGAGCGGGCGCAACATCATATGCAAATGCTGAGCCAGTGAAGCAGCCGTCAAGAAAGCAACTTCAAAGCAAAAAGTCTGATCAAGCGCTCACATATTAAGGACTGCCAAGGGAGAAGGTCAACGCTTCATTGGAACGGCCTCGGTCAAATATGGTCTTCCACGGATCCATTCCCACTCCATACGTTGCCATCAACTCGGTGATAGTTTCCATTGCTTAGGATAGTTCCAAAAAAACAACAGAAAACATGACTCCAAAAAAAGACTGTGCCACCGTTCAATCAGAACGGAGTGCGGAGTTCACCATGAACGCTAGCGGGCTTGTCTCAGCACCCGATTGACATAAATTCTATTCAACAACCAGATCAGACATGACTTGAATCGTTACTGATCGACCAAACAAGGCCTGATCAACAGATCTAATTCACAGTGCCAATCATCGTAGTTAATAGCCCCCGTCGGCTGGATTTTTGCGTTGTCACGTAGCTGCACTGACGGCCAATTCTCCAGAGAGCAAGATGAATCGGTGTGCGGTTCGTAGCGGCAACTTCGGGGAATGCTTCGCGAATCAATTCAGTGGCACGCCAGGCGTTGTAGTGGGAATGCGTGAGTGAGGTGGTGAGCCACGTGGGTAGGAGCCGATACCGTTGGTGCCAGAAAAAAATTCAACAACGTCCCATAGGGACGGTAACGCGTCTGCAGGGCTCCCCTTCGCCCAGTTCCACTCGTCAGGCCGTGAAAAGGAATGTCGGTGTCGTGTGCTGCAGCCAGGTGTAGGCAAACAACCAAGCATTGATCACCAGGTAAGGGCAACCCATTACACGCCAAAGCACCCGCAGCAGCGACGTTTGCATGGCCCAGAAGACCATGAGCGAAAACACCACAACCAGGCCGATGTTGACATCTGCCACCAGCCTTTCCAGCGACCTGGAAACAATTCACGGCTTCCGGGGCTGACCTGGGGATGGGAATGAAATGGAGGTGGAAAACCCTGCCGCTGGGCCCACCGGTGATGCCAAACATCAAATAGAGCGGCCAGCCGACTAGCAAGTGCGACAACAACAGAAACGGACTCCAATAGGCCGATTCGCCCAACACACCTTTGAACCAGAGGCTGAAACGATCCCCACGCGATTCGAGCAGGAAGGAAACATGGGTTTCGCCAGCTTCGAGATGGTTGCAATTGGCGTGGTGAACCGCATGGCTGGGCGCAGCCAGGAGAAATAGGGCACAAGCAGCAAAGCGTGCAGCACCAGCCCGACAGCGTTCCCACCGTGCGTGGGATGAAGGCCGTTATGGCCGCATTCATGGGCCAAGCACCCCCAAGGCAGCCGGCCTGCCAAGGTTCCAGTGATCACGGCATTAGAGCAACCAGAACCGGAGCAAAACACCCACTGCAGTTAGGAATCAGGCAAGCCAAAACGCCATAGGCCAGAAGAGACGTGGACAACGTAAAAAGCAAGGGCATCTCCAGCCTTTCCGGTATGTCTATTTCACTATCTTCCTCAGGGAGGCAAGCCAGCAATTGTTGTTTGGTGGCCAGGAACGGGGCCCGGGAATGTTCAGATAGTGAAGCTGGAAACTTGGTCTGCAGGCGAGAGAATAAACAGCCTTGGCTCATAAATTCAATCAAAACCACCAAAGCACCACTTCCGGCGAACGAATCATTTGGATTTGAGGCAAAAATCTAACGCCCGACTGTGCCCACCTGTGCACCCCTTCGAGCATCGATTCACCGATTAGGTAGCAAAACTGTCCGCAACCTCAGGAGTCGTTCCGGCCGTGGCTTGACAGCTGGCAGATGGCATGAACCACACGCTCGGTCATTGCCGCCAGATTGAAACCGCCGATTGAAGCGGTAGCTGAAGGCGCCCCAAGTAAGCGACAGCGTACTTTTCAAGCGAAAGGGCATGGAAGCTGCCCGCTGAAGCTGCGTTTCAAGTTGCTGAGCACGCGTGTTAATCCCAACGAATTCGGTAATTCATTGGAGACGACCCTTTACCGACCACAGGAATGATGCGAAGCAACCGACTTCTGGCAAACGTGTCGCGAAAGCAAGCCAGCCCATCGGAGATCACTTCACAAAGCCTATCGCCAGTGAATATTGGGCCCAATTCAGCAATAGCGGCCAAAAAGAGAAACGTGGGCACGGTGGCAAGTTTTATATACGGGGTGGCCCCGCCCTCTCGGACACGGAGACGGCTGCCCACGACCGGCACCTTGTTCTCCGATCCACGGACCAGGCTTGCCACCACAGCGTTCTCCGCAATGGTAGGCATCATCCACCTTGCACCCTTCCTCTGAGGACATAGGCGCCATCACGTTCTTTTCATGCCTGCATGATCTTTGTTCTGAAGCAACCATGCCCGTTCGGTAGTTAACCGAGATGACGCCTCAGCAGCTAAGTGAGGAGATTCCTGTCTTGGCTTGGGGCCGACGAGGTAGGGAAGCAAGGAACAGGCTGGATCAGAGGTAACTTGTTCTCCAAGATTGGTACCGGGCCGTGAGGGTGGCTTAGATGACGACAGCTCCGGCACTGATAGCGCTTTTGTGGCGCCTGCCAATGATGAGCCCGTACTCCTTGCCCTCACAACGTGAGGCAAAACGGAAACCATCAGCCAGCGGCGCCTGTCCAGGGCAACTTCACCATTTTTGCTCGGTTTCCGTAGAGTCAAAAACTGGGTGGGGCCAGCGACAGGCTGGGCCTGGAACTGGATCCGATTCATAGCCATGGCAGTGACGGACTGTTATAGCGTACCAGCCTAGGTCCCAAAAAGGGCTGCCCGGAGGCTTTGCTGCCTAATCAAGTCGATTCAGCCAAAACTCGTTAGCACCACGACAGCTCCTGGGTTTTCAAGGCGCAGCGGGATCGGGAAAAGCAACCAAGTCAAACCCCTGACCCAGAGAAACTGCAGCCGCTTGAACCCAGGCTGGCCGATCAACTCGATGCCGAGGTGTTAAAAGCGCAGGGCGAACTGCCAGAACTTGCGGCTCCCAGAGGCAGAACGCCGCCACCGCGAGGAGGCGAGCAAGCCCAGGAGCGAGCACGGGCCGAGAATCGCCTCAGCCGCACGGTTTGTGAGGATAAGCCACCGGCAGGACAAAGGTGAAAAAAACGTGCGCCACAAGCACGGAATAGGGCTGACCGGGTAGCGGCCTGCCACCAGGGCGGGCGCCCGCGCACCTCGGTGGGCGTTCCCAGACCTTCACGAAACCAGATGCTGGTGGCCGCCAGCCACAACCAGAAGGCTTTGTTTAAAGTTATCAAGGTGCTGCTGAGCAACCAGCACCAAGGGCCGCGGACGACGCTGGCGCCATTCGGCCTGGCGCCAGCCTGGGCGGCGGCCCACCACGAAATCAGGGGAGCTAAGACCGGGCAGCACCCCCGGCAGCCCCCAGGGTGGGAGAAGGTGGCGCGCCGAGAGCCAGGAACTGGCTGTCGACCGGCTTGAGCAGCACGGAAATCGAGGGTGCCCTCCCGCACGTGCGTACCGATCGTGCTGAGTTCGGCTGCAGCACCGTGCTGTGATGCCGTCAAGGCAGGGTGTAGAGCCGAAGAAAACCACCAGGGCCTCCTCCCAGCTCCAGGCCGCCCAGCTGCCGCCCTTGGCCTAACAGCAGCGAGAGCAGAACAGGCTTGCCGGCCAGGTTTCCGCCCACGGCCAGCAACTCGATCAGCACGTTCACCTGGTATTCCAGGTCAGCGGACCAGAGATGTGGCCCAGACCCGCCGCAACCCAGCCGCAGGTTTCGCATCCTCAGGCCCCCATCGCCGCAATAGCGGCGGCAGGGCCCGCCTGCCAAAGCCAGAGGGCGAGGGCAGCAGCAGAGGCCGCCCAGACGCCGGATTTGTATCAGCCACTGCAGATCCACCGTTTCACCGGCGAGGCAACTGGGCCGGAAACGGACAGCATCGCCGGGAAAGGGTGTAGCCAAGGCCGAAGGCACGCACCCCCTCCGGGAAAGCCTCCAGGGGCGCCACCAGACCAGAGAGAAAACAGGTAACGGAATCAGCAAGCAAGCCGCTCCAGCAGCGGCGCGCTCGTCCAGAAAGCAGAGCATGGTGATCACGGGTCTGAAAACAGAAGCCGCAGCAGGAAAGCCAGGGGATGGCGACCACGGCCAGCAGGGGAAGCCGCCCGGCTGGCAGCCAGAAAGGGCAACGGCGGGCTGAAACAGAAAGAAGCATCGCCATGATCAGCACCACGAACGGCAAGCGCGTGGCCTGCTCGGAGAGGTGGGGGAGTGCGAGATAGCGCCAAGGGGGTGCAGCGGCTGGAGCAAATTTAGGGCCGAGAGGGCCCGGCCCTTGGAGCGCGTCTTCTTCGAAGACATCCACCAAACCAGGACAATCGTGAATTGCCGCACCACAAAAAGCCGCAGGAAGTAGCGGCTGAGCGCTCCGCCGGCTCAAGCCCCAGCCACCGGCCCGCCTCCGAACCACTCCAGACCCCGAAGCATGATCAAGGGCAAAGCACGCCTGAGAGCGCCCAGAGGGCGATTTCAGCCCCTTACTCGAGATGTAGGCGTTACTGGGTGGAGAAGCAGCACCGGGCCGATTGCGCACCCGCAGAGCGAAACGAAGCCTGCGGCTGCCCCTCATGACACCCCCCTGACGAAAACAGCCGCCGATGATCTTCCTCGATCGGCGGATCGCTCACTCCAGGTTCCGAGCACGTCGAAAATCGGCCAAGCAGCCGGCCGACCTGTGGCCGTGAGCTTCAGAGCGCGCACCAACAGCCGCAGCTGGGCTGACCATCCTGGATTCAAAAGGTTGCCAAGGAGGCAAAGGGCCCGCCGCCCGGTGCGGATCGCGCAGCTCAAAACGCACTCGCGATTGGGGGCAAGCCGTTTCGGTGAGGCCGTCCAGGCTGCCGTCATAGAAGAGACGCCCTGTGGATCAGCAAACACCCGGCGGCGAAGGGCGGTGATGTTCGGCCATTGTAGGGGCTGCCGTGAGCAGCACGGTGGCGCCATGGCGGCGGTTGTAATCGGCGAGAAACTCACGCACCCCGTGCCCTGGGCGTTGACATCGAGGACCCAGGGGTGGGTTCATGAGAAAGAGGAACGGCCGGACGATGCAGCAGGGCCGCCAAGCAACTCCGCCTTTCATCGCTGGGGGACCGAGCGAAGAGCTTGCGCACCGGGCGGGGTGAGCTCCTCGCCAGATCGAGGCCATGCCGGCCAAGCTCGTCGATTGCGGCGTTGGCTCGCTGTCGTCGATGCCGTAGACGCAGCATTGACCCCGCAAAGCGAACGAACGAGCGGCGGCAGATCCCAGATCAGTTGCTGCTTCTGGCCCCATCACCAGGGTGATCTGCGAAGAAGCCAGGCCTGGACGCGGAAAGGGAACGCACCGGCCACCTCCACCTGCTCCGGCGCTGGGGTGAATCAGGCCCGGTGAGCATCTTGAAGAGAAGCGGGGAAGTGGTGTCGGTCTTGCCCGGCGCCGGTTTTGGGCGAGAAAAAGCCAACGGATCCTCGGGCTCGAATCGTGACAGTTGACATCGCTGGACCGGCCTGCACATCACGGCTGCGGCGGGCGAAGAAATGGCCAGGTGCCGCCCAGGCCCGGCTTGCTTGTCGGCCACCCGGTAGGGTCTTGGAGAGGCCGCGGGCGGAGATGCATCCGCATCGAGCCTGGCGGAACACAGCTCCTAGTTATCACTGGTCCAGAGGCTGCGGGTGGCGAGGATGAGGGATTTACCGCACCCTGCTCCGCCTCTTGCCTGCTGCTTGGCCTGGGTGCTGTGGTGCTGCCGCCAGGGCGCGGAGACTCTGAGCCGTTTTCCAAGCGCCAGCCTTGGGCTCAGAAAGAAATCCGCGGGGTCTGGCTGACCGGCAACGAACGATGGACACCCCTGCGCAGCCGTCCGCGCCTGCAGGCCGCTTGGGCGAGCTGAGCCGCCTCAACTTCAACACCATTACCCGGTGGTCTGAACAGCGGCTTACGCCTATCACACCAGCGCGGTGACAAGCGGGCGAAAGATTCAGTCGTTTCGTTCAAGGGCTTAGAAGGGCAAGACATTTCCTCGCTGAGTGATTCAAGGAGGGCCATGCCCGGGGCCTTCTTGTGATTCCCTGGTTGAATTCGGCCTTCATTGGCGCCGCCCTTTTCTCAGAAACTGGTTCCGTTCAACATCCCCACCTGGCTGACCAGAAGCGCGACGCGGCAAACCTCGATTCAGCGCCGCCGGGGAGGTGGGTCTGGCTGAATCCGTTCACCCGAGGTGCAGGCGTTCATCACCGAGCTGTGCTGGAGATCACCAGCCCCAATACGAACGGCGACGGCATTCAGTCGCACGATCACATGAGCCTGCGCGGAGTTTTCGGCTATGACGCTACACCGTGGCCTTTACACCAAAGAGGACCAAAAAAGCCCCACAAGCCCAACCCAGAAGACCCGGTTGGGAAGTTGGCTGAGTGCGGACAAGATCACCGCCTTTATGACCAATAAACAAGGCAGTGAAAGGGCAAAACCGAAGGCGGATTATTTCTGTTTTTCCCCAAACTACATACGGACTTGCCTTACCAAACTCCAGCTCCAGGATTGGCTTGAATTGGATTGCGGCGCGGCATTGCTGACGAGGGTGATCGTGCAGCTCTACCGGCCCGATCTGCCAGCTTCGCCGCCGAGCTTAATCGCCTGAACTACAGGGAAAGCAAGCAGAAGATTCCAACGGCCGTGGGAATCATGAGCGGCAGCGCCACCAGCCACAGTTCCGATCCAGCGCATCACAGACAGGTTGAGCGCCACCGCATCAGCGTGCGCCTGGGGTCGTGGCCGTTCTTCTATTTCGAAAAGGCCTCTGGGAGCCACACCGGACGAGCCCGTGGAGGTTGCGCCGCCAGGCCTGCAGACCTCTTCCCGATCCCGGCACGCCCATGGCGCCGCTTCATGAGGTGTGTGCGGTTCTGCAGAGTCGGCTGCGACTCGTCCTACAGCGATCGCTCGCGCTCTGCCTGGCCCCCCTGCTGTTGGGCCTGGCTCTCGCTCTGGCCCCGGGCTGGCGTCCCGCCCAGGTCGGCCGGCTTTGCGGCGGCTGAGAGCGCGAGCTGGATCCCGGCTCAGCGTTCGTGGTGGTTGCGGGATCGAAGCTGTTTCGGCGTGCGCTCCTCAATGGACTACAGCGCCGAGCAACGGGTGGAGGCGTGAAATGACGTGCTCAGCGACACGGCTTGGCCGCCAACGATTCCGCGCCGAGGTTCTCCGTGGTGGAAAGCGCATGGGGCTCCCGGCATCGCCATCGATGACAAGCCACTGCTGACAGTGACAAAGGCGCGATGGGACCTGATAGGCGTCAGCCCGGTAGGCCCTGGCTGGAGGTGTGGAGGCGGCAGCTGGGGTTCGCGCGATCGGAGGCGGGGCCGCAGGAACGCCAACCCGCCACCGTTGCTTTGCGACTGGTGCTGATCAGCCTCGGCTTGCTTCTGGGTGCCTGGATCCGTCCAAGGCGATCTGCTGGGTCTGCCTTTTCGGCGGCTGTTTTCCACAGGCCATGGTCCCGCCGGATCGTGAAGCGGAGGTGGGAGCCCCGGACCGCAGGGCTCCAGGCTGTTACTGCGCTTCCTGCTGCGAAAAACCCTGCAGCTGGCGTCTGGATCGGCGTGATCGCCCGCTGCAATCAGCTGTGTTTCCGGTGACCGAAACCTGGCTTCGGAAAGATTCGGACGCGCTGGCGACAGCTGGCCTCACCCTTCCTGCCCCTGGGCGAGCGCAGTTACTCCGTTTCTCGGACATCCTCGTTTCTGATTGCCCCTGTTTCCTGCTGCTGGCAAAGGGCTGGGGGTGGATGCATCAAGCTGTTGGCGCACCGGTTGCTGCGGGTACACGGAATCGCAAAGGCTCCCAGAAGCATCGCCTTCATTGTCAGTACACGTTGTGTTCGTGTGTGCTCGCTGGTGCTGCTGCAGCTCTGGGGGTTGATCTGGAGCTCCTCGCTCTGTTCGCCAGTTGTGTTCGGGCTGGCCCTGGGCCTGGGCCTGAAGCAAATTCCACCAAGAAACTTCATCAGTGGGCCTGATCATCATGTTCTTCGAGCGGCCGATCGAAGTGGGTGATTTCTTGAAAATCGGGGCACCCAGGGGCACTGTCCAACGGATCAGCCTGCGCTGCACCGAAGGTTGGTGACGTTGGATCGCATGCGATCATCGTTCCCAACTCCGAATTTCTCGAATCTCAGTGAACGTGAACTGGAGCCATGGGCAGCCCCACATCGCGGGCTGATCTGCCGGTTGGGGGTGGCCTATGAATCGGGTATTTGCCAGCGCGGTGCGCGAGGTGCTGATCCAGGCTTGCCAAGGCTATGGCGGGATCCTGAGTGAGGCCACACCCAAGGTGTTTTCAAGGGTTCCGGTGACAGCTCCTGGAATTTCAGGCCTGCTGGGTGGATCTCCCAGCCGATTGCGGCAGTACGAATCATCACGCGAGCTCATTTCAAAATCGAGGGCCGGCCCTCGTGAACACAGATCACGATTTCCCTTCCCCCAGCGCGACTGCATCTACGGCCCGGCAGTCTGCAGCTAGCCTGCGGGCGGACTGAGCGATGCTCCTGCGCGAGCAGGCCTCCAGCCGCAGCGCAAGCCCCCCCCCAGCCTCACCGTAAGCAGGCTGCTTGAGCCAAAGACTTGCCGGGCCAACATGCTCTCATCGAACAGAATCCTGCCTGGACTAGATCCTCATCTGACAAACGAAGGGGCAAGCTCAGCTTGTGACACACTTTGCCACACCAGCAAACGCGCCGACCGTGCCCAACGGAAAAGTCTTCAACCTCGGCGATCGCTGCCTGCTGGTTCGTGATCGGATCGATCGGCGCGTGTGGCCTGCTGGTGTGGCTGACGGGTCGTTTCTGCTGGATCTCAGAGCACCTGAACACCTCAGGGTTCACCCTCCCTTTGAACGCAGGCTCAGCCGCCCGCCTGTTGTTTGGTTCCTCTGCCCGCTGATCTGATCGTCAGCTGACCCGATCCAATCGCGGCAAGGATTGCGAGACTGCTGTTTCATAGCTGCAAGATCAACCTGGCTGATGTTCCTCACCTGGCCTCTTACCCAGGGACTAAACCGGAGTCAAAGGCCAAAACAAGTGCTTCCAGGAGAACGATAGGGGCTTTGGATAAAACAGCAGCGGAGCAGAAACTTGAAGAGTGGCCATGATGAAACCCGTTGGTTCGCAGAATCGTTTCCCATCGTGAAACCCGACGAAGGCCTCATCATCAGGGAGAAAGTGCCTTGCGCAGCCAAAAGCGTGAAGGCAATCATGCCGGTTACAAGTTGATGTTGCCCGCAAGCGAACCTGCTGCTTTGGGTTCCAAGCAATCGCACCAAAGAAGGGGATGCATGAAACCGGGATCGCCCGTCATGCTTAGAAGCGCTTCGCCGAGGCTGGAAGAGCCAGGGATCGGGGCAAGATCCTGTAGCCCTGAGGCTAAGTCGTTGCCTGGGCGTGGAATTCCATCAGAAAACTGCGAAGTTGGGGAATCCGGCCTGAAACAATCCGCCTGGAAACATCACCTGATCTGTTAAACCCAAGCTAGTGGGGCCAGCGACGATCACCAACAAACACGGGTCGGTCTTGTTGCCTCAAACCGCACACGTTGGCCGCGTCCATTTAGGGCCTTGGCTCAGCCGAGCAGCCCAGAGCAGCATCAAACCGCAGTTGGACGACCAATGCCTCGCCGGTGATCAGTTCACCAGCGATCGCCGCCCACAAAGCCGAGGCATGGCCGCCCGGCCATTGGCCGTTCCACCCCAACCAATGCGAGCGATTCCCAGGGCAGATCACCGGTTCATTGCTTGGCACCAAAAAGCGGCTCAACGGTTCGTTAAATTGAACGCGTCATCAGGCATTGGATTGGGCGTTGGATGGGCGTTGGATTTCTGGGATTGATTTTGGGCGTGTGATCACTCATGGGATTGGGAGACTAGGGAACCAAAAAGGGCTGGAAAGGTGCAAAACAGTGCCTGAACGTGGCCAAAAACACAACCATGTTTTAAACCACAAAAGGTCAGTTAGAGAAGCGAAGCCCCAAGACCTGAGGATCCATGGGCGCCTACGGCCGCCCCAGGAAAAATCACGCTTGCCAGCACCAACGCCGTTGTTGGCGCAGCAGGGTGTAGGCGTGGTGATGTGGAAGTAACATTTGGGGGAACCGGAAACTGCTTCAGGAACGGCCAGCCCATGCATCGTGATCGTGCGCCCCACGGCGCCACCGGCACCGTCACCTCCCGGATCTTGATCCTCCTGAGCGACTCGGGCCTTTCAGCTGTCGAGGTAGGCGACCGTGTCCTCCAGCCGCTTTGATTCAACTCCCGAAGCTGGTTCTCGGTAGTCAGCGACAGCCGGGGGCGCCCCACTGCCGCTCAGGGGGCCACGCCGCGCCGGGCGCATGTTCTGCGCAATTGCCAAACCTGACGGACAATGGGAACATGTCGGGATAGAGGCGGCAACTGCAAGCAGCACCTTCGGCATCGATTCCCTGGCTTCGGCATTGCTGTTGGGCCCTTGGCCAGAAACTGCAGCCAGGTGTGCTGAGCGCGCGCTCAGGGCGGCACCGCCGCCACATGCATCGACAGTTCATGGGGCAAGACGCTTTAGCCATTGTATAAAAGCAGTCTAGAGTGGGGCTTGCGTGCCCGTGATGACAAGTGCTGTCTCGCAGGTTCCACGACAGGGTTGTCGCAGTGAGAGAGGGCGGGTGGTCGTGGGAGGCCGGACGGCGCCGGCGCGGCGGGCCTCCGTCTCATCCCGATGGGCGCTCTCATCGCGTCCTCACAAGGGATATGTATGTGCGAGCGTTTTTCCAGCCCGGCCTCTCACAGCCGCGTTGCTCGGCTAGCACGTCAGGGTGCGCGCTGAGGGCTGGCTTCCTGTGTAGTTGCTATTTGCGACAAGTCCTCTGGCAGTCTTAGATGGACTGAACGGAACACAACAATTGAGAGAAGGCCCATTCTCATATTGCTCTCGGGTATCGCAAATAATTGATAGGACGTCTCGTAGGCTTCACAGCGTTGACGACTTTGGACGCGCGATTAGATCAAATCCTCAATCGATGTCGCATCCTCGTGACAGAGTAGGCAGGATAGGTTGCCGGCGGGTGGGCCCTCTATAGTCTTTTCGCGAATATTAAGGCAGACTGGAGTTCGTGTTGTCAGAAGCGGTGGTTTCGCCACTATGCCTACTGGTAGAAATTCCACTCTGTTGTGCGCTCCCTCGGATTTATGATCAGACCTGGAGTTGGAGACCTCGCCAGCGTACAGAGAGAGAAGTTACAACTAGGCATACGGGAGATAGTGCTCATGGGCAGGTCTCAGATCAGCTGAACTGTTGCTCGTAATCGATCGGAAAGCGAGTCAGCAGCTCGCGGAGTAGACTGATCGTTTAATGGCGCGCTCACGGTTGTTAGCTAGCCCTCTTATCACCCAGAGTCGTTGTGCAGTGTGCACCGATGCGAGGGACCGATCAGCCTCCTAAGATCTCAGTTGTCGAGTCATAGTAGCTCCACACGTCTCGCAATAGTGTTGAGAGACTCGGATGAGAGAGACAGCGAATGCGTGCGTCCGCCGAAGGCGCCGAGATAAGTGCGCATGCTCTCTCGGCGAGCATGCGGCCGCTTGCGGACATGGCTGTAAGCTTGTACAAAGCTGAAATAGCTGTCTCTATCTGCGCCTCAGTCACATACCGCGATCTTTCATAGGCAAAAAGCCCAACATCCGCCAATCGGATCAGCGCATTGATCGCTTACGGGGGGTTCAGCGGTTAGGCAGCGAGGCCCGTGATCACATCCAAGCAGCACATAGGAATTCCACCATCGCCTCCTGGCGCGCTGAGGCCCCTGTCTTCCACCTTCTCGAGCACCACCCGATGCCAACCAGCCGAAACTGCACCCCCACCAGCTGGATGCAAGCCCGGCCTGCTCACGAATGGCCTGGGGAATTCGGTGACCTGGCCCCTGCTGGGTGATGCGCATGCGGAATTCTCCCATGGCTCAGTAAGACACTTCCTTGAGCTTGTGGGGGCTTCGCTATCGACTAGAGGACACTTGCCTGCCCAGGATCAGGCCTTGAAGGATGGGCGCTTGATGGGCCGCACGCAACTTGTCTGTTCCACGGATGAGGTGAGGTGTTTCCCTTTGGGAGCGGATCCAGGGGGTAATCCGCCGCGCGGCCCGTTTGCCGGCTGCACCTCCTGGCACCCGAAGCCTTTGAAGCGGTTTGCGGTTGGCGCTGATCTGCCGGCGTCCGGGCCCCAGCCTTCAACGTGCAGCCGCCTCATCACGGCGTGTTCGTCGGGCGCTGGTTCAGCCTCGGCTGCTGCTGGCCGGTTGGCCCTGGCACGTTGTGTTCCCTGCTGATCTTTGCCCAGCGCGATCAACTCCGGAACAGGCGTGGCTTTCGAGCCCCTCGTGGGGAG
>Ga0163217_1012668_pt1 | contig 14208 bp, 9 predicted proteins | sample SynspAceP_FD_185933 | JGI IMG/M metagenome (GOLD analysis project Ga0163217, IMG submission 185933) | Saline lake microbial communities from Ace Lake in Antarctica - Synechococcus sp. Ace-P (PacBio error correction) | ecosystem: Environmental > Aquatic > Non-marine Saline and Alkaline > Saline ... | reverse complement strand
CAAACGTCGATTTGAAATAAAGCTTTAGCCATTAGGGCATTGCCCAGATTAGGAAGCTAAGGGCCTTAAACCATATCAAGAAAGAAATGTCATTTTTGGGTCCCTATTTTTTCAATTTAAAAGATTTCTGGAGACAGTGTGACACCTTGGTATGAGGTAGTTCGGCAATTATTGGTTGTGAATGCGATAATTTCGTCCTCGATTTCAGTCTAAATTTTCAATTCAGTCGATGGATTCGGACATGTCTTTCCCCTTTGTATTCCGGCATTGGTTTTTACACCCAGTGTAAAAACGTCGGCACCATTAAGGTGCCGACTCACTTAAACAGAGTTCAAATTAGAGTTATTTTCGTACCCCAATCATCGTGTGATAGTAGCCCGAATTTTCCAAGTTCTTGTGCTCTCTTTCTGGGATAGGCTTTCATTAGAAGAGTAGATTTTGTTGAATTCTGGGTTCTCAGTCAGAAATGGACGCGCCATTGACTTTGTCTGTTTGCTTCTTCAAAGGCGCTTCGAAGATTTAGGGAGAATTACTGATGCAGTTGTACGCCTTTTTTCTTATAAATCGATGCAATACACGCCTTGTAGCGCTTCTGATTTAGATATAGACAGAGATTGGCGGCCACTCACAAGTATTCTCGATGCAAGATGCCTTTGCTTGTGAGCTTATTCCAGTCATTCCATATGTATAAAGGAATCGGGTTAGTCGAAGGCTGATGCCAAGCCTGGAAGATTAGTAGTTGTTTGGCCACTTGATAATAATGCCAAGCTGCCTCATCCACCGTAGGAATAAGATGAACTCAGTGCCATCCCAAAACTGCCTGGTTTCTTAAAGCTTGATACAGTTCGCTCCCAGGAAGACATTGATCTGACATTGCCTGAATTCAGACATGATTTTCACCGCTCAAGATCCTGCTGCGCGGAATTTAAGATCCGTTTTAGATCATTCAACGGATTGATTTCTTTTCTCGGTATACCAGCCAGCCGCTTCTGGGCTAATGGTGCCACAAAGTAATAGGATAAACATGTAAGGCTTGACAGTTCTTTGAGCATATTATCGCCGTCGTGATAATACATCCAAGCTGGTAAATTTCATTTGATTCAAGGTCCAAATTGGCGTTGCGTGCCAAACAGTGCCGTCCGCTGGGATTTGTCCCCATTCGTAGCCCATCAAGAGTAACCCGCAGATAAACATGCTGAGCTGACGTTATCAAAATAATACTCAGGGCAGGGATTAACGTAACCTGGGTTCGAACATCTTTTGTAAGTTTCACTTTTTGCCACTCATGTTCACTTGAGCTATTTTTTGACACTTCCGGCTTGGTGTCACCCTAGTGCCGTTAAGGATGAAAGAGAACTGCTATGTTGGTATCTTTGCCAGCTGGACTTTTGTCCGAAGTCTGCATAAGTAAGGCATTTCGCGAAGCTTAATGTGTTAAGCAAGTTGTGCTGTTATTCATAAGCATTTTTTCATTTTTTTAACCTATTATTTTTATTGTTGTGTTTCTTTCAATAATCGTAGAGTAGCATGCTTGTTCCCGTGACGCCATAGGCAACTATTGGTGCTGCCTATGGCCTTATCAGAAGAGTTGCCATAAAAAATAAACTTCATTATTTTCAGTGGTTAACGTGATTTTTTGTTTTTTTATAAAAATTGGAAGAAGTATTTTTTCCGAAAAACTGGTACGGTTTTTATAATAATACAGATCCTTTTTCACACTAACCGTTAGTCCGGAAAGAAAGACCGCCGTCCGACTTTTAGGAACGGTTTGCATGTGTGTTTCTTGCTATTTTTTTGCATATTGTGTCTAACCGAATGATCAGCTTATTCCGTGCTTATTCGAGCTGTTTTCGTTAGAAAGTTTAAGATTTACTTATACCAATGTTGATTTCGCGGCTTTTGTTCGGTTTGTTCGCCACAATCGATCATAGGCCATTGTATGATGTTTCTCTGCTTGCATTTGGAGCTATTCTTATTAGGCTGCCAGCATGGTTGGCCATTGATACAAGAGGCGCATGGCTTTGTCGGCGATAGGCTTTCTGTGTTGAGACAGTTGTGATGCGGTAATAATGAAAAGCGGATTTTTCTTACGTTGACTGGATAGAATCGCCGCTTCCTATTGACATTTCTTCAAGCTCACGGATATATGCTCTGGCCGTTTGTACGCCAGCATTGGCAGTCAGTGCCTTGCACTGTGAGTTTTAGCGGGCGCGGCGCCCTCGTTTCTTCTAGACAGCTTTTTGTAGGAAAATATCGGCGGAGTTTTGGCGATGTCTTCGTGCGGCGTTTCTCGCGAGTGAGTGGAAGGTCAATCGCCACCAGTTTGATACGATAGTAAAGGTCTTCTCTGTAAAATCCCCGCTTCTTTAAGGCTTTCTAATGGACGATTGTGTTGCTGGTAATCAGGCGAATATATCATACGGGGTTGGACCTATTTGCGCGCCCACGGACTCGACTTCTTCGGTCTTGTAATACACGAAGCAGTTTGGCTTGACATTCAACATAGGTTAAGTCGGCCGATCTCTCGTCGAGAACAAATGTTCCTGCCATTTGGTCTATTGGAATTTACCGGGCTTGCCTGGCCTTTTTGCAACCGGTAAATACGCGTCTCTTCTTCATAGTCGAATAATTCACTTCCAGCAATATTTTCTGGGATCGCGGCGCAATTGACTTTAATAAATGGAAATCCGCTCGATCAGACAGCTGGTGGATAGCGTTGGGCGTACAGCTCTTTCCCCCTGTTCAGATTCGCCTACGAATTAATACTGGTTATCGTCACCAGAGGCATATCTTGCGTAAACCTTGGCGCTCAGGATTTCATTACCTGACTGTCACCGATGATGTTCATTTAGGTGAAAGTAGCGCCCGTTGTTGACCTTGTCGGAGGTCGATGCTTTTTGGTATTGAAATATCGCTTGCTCGGCAGAAGGGCTTTTTATGGGCTATTTAATTTGTTTTCCATTCATGAGTATCTGTGAAAAATCACTTGTGGCCCAACCGCGCCATATGACCTCGCCTTGATCGACGATGGGGAAGCGGACTTAGTCAATCATGTTACTGCCTAAAATCTTCTGAAATAGGAACAATCGTCCGCTTGGGCCTGTTGCCACGGTATGTGCTATACGAGTGTTTTCAATTTGCGTCGGTGCCTTTTTTCCTTTCACATCCTCGCTTCACACCGAGGAAAAGCGTGCATTAAGGTCGTTGATTGAAAAAAATCTTTGTCTTGATTGGATCGACTAATAACGACATTCTTCCATCGCATTCATAAATGTGTCTTTTGTAAGTGTTGGCCTGCTCTGCTCGAGAGTTTTTCTAGTCTTTAATGACAATTCAACTTCGGCTTATTGTTCTGTGATGTATTCAATCCGCTTTTTTGTTATGGTTTTTTTGTCTAAGCTAAACATTCTAATCTAAATAAGCTGCTTTATTTAACTAAGGATCGAACTCAAACATATTTCTGGAGTCGGACGATTCATGGAAATCATGAAAGTAATTTATGTGTGGTTGCGTCTAAAGCGAAGGTTGGCAACACAAAATGATATTCGTATAATGGATGCTGAAAACTCGTAATTTTCGAGGTCTGCAGCCGATAAATAAACCAAAGCTAGATTCAGTTTTAATAACGGCTATTAATGATTAAAACCCATTACGGGCTCTTCTATTTATGACCCTATTCAATCAGCATTTGAGGCTTTTTAATAGTTTTTCACACTTCTAAAACTCATGGCGGGAATATCGACAAAAGCTGTAAACTCTTGTTGCGTCACTTTTCGTTCTAATCAACCAGTATCATTTTAATGGGCACTGTCGCTAACTTTGATGCCTTTGGGAAGTTAATAGAATCGACCATTATGATTTTTTAATGGTTCACGACAAGTATCATGCTTCGCAAGTTGCAGTGAGATTCTATGATTCCACTATGGTTTTACTAATTTTCGCTGTTATACTAAGGTGACTTTTAGTGCTTTCAACGGCAGGGCGCGGAATAATTAACTTCCAGACTTTGAGTCCAAATATCATATCGCATCGAGATGGTTTAACGGTTTGTTTCTAGCATCCGTCCCGTTATAATTTCAACATAGTCATTTGTACTTGTTAGGGAATTTTTTTTTGAGCATGATTTAGAATAATAGATTCTTCTTTTATCCCTTTTAAGGTGTTAGCCTTTTACCGTTTTCAAATATCTTTGTGACGCAGAATAATATTCGGCACAGGAATACGAGGTGGGCGAATATGTCTGAGTAGTGTCGCGCCCTTTAAAACTCCAAAGTGTATCTTGCTCATACTCATGTCCTTTGTCCTTTGATAAAACAAGGCATAGGGAGTACGAATAATAATTCATCAGCAAAGTCCATTGGCTCATGTATGCGCATTCTTCGCGGCTCTATTTAGATGAAACTATGGTCTCTTTGAAGGTAAGGCCTCAATGTCTCTATGCGATATCGTGTTACTAATGTTATTAATTATCCGGCACCTTTTTGATATTTGGACTTGGGTATTTGCGGCATATCGCAAACAGGTTTGGGCAAATAAATCTATGGTGTTTCTATATGTTTTCTTGCCAAAGCGCCGTTCTTGATTTCAATGATTTTTCTAGTACGTTTCGTTTACCGTTGGGCCTCTAAGGTCTTCATTCATCAGAGTGAGTTTCTTGTTTTGTTCTTCAATCTAAAGGACTGTAGGTATTCGTTCTTTTCTTAAAAATGATGGCGACATAACGCTATTCTCAACCAGGCCCTTTAGCTTTTCATCGTTTCCCATGGCTTTCACGTAATGGAAAACTCTTGCCTTATAATTGACGGCATCGACGACGGCTTGCATTATCCGCCATAGCCTGTCAATAAAAATCCTCACGGTAATTCTGGGTGTTGTTCGGCGCTATAGCCAATAAATTTCTGGCCCCGACATCTCCTGGCATATCGGGAGCATCAGAAACGATCACTATCCATAGGTGTTGGATTGAGTATTTCATTGCTTCTGACCGCTGTTGGCATATAAATTATCCATTACAATTTGATTTGCGAATACAAGACGTTTTAGGACGACAAGAACGTTTGCTTCATCGTCACTAAGAGTTTAAGCCCAGGAAAGGGCTTCCATATCCTAATTGATCAATTCAGTGTCACTCATATTTAAGCCTTCTTTTCAGTTGGCTATAGTTGGTTATTCGTTAAGGGTAGCCCATAAATTGCGGAAAACTCTGTACCTTTATCTTAGTTCGCTGGTTACATTCAAATTGTGCCTTGGTGGTCCTCAATAAATGCCGTATGAGATTTGACCAGACCTTACCCCGTACCGGACGTCCGATGTCTTGGTGGTTGGAAAAATGGAATTAAAGATAGATTCTCAAATGCTTTTGTATCGATACCCCAGCCGTTATCGGCTATTTTTATACTTCACGCCGCAGAGTCTTCTGTGACGCTTATTGTTAATCTCACCTTTGTTCATTCTATGGCTGAGATAGCAGTTAACACAGATAAATTTAAAAATCACCTGCGATAGCTCACCGCTATTGTTTGGCTGGATTTAATCGGCTTCACTTGGTGTGATTATTTTTACTTCCAACGGAACCTTTAAAATTTCTATCATTTTGAGCCAGTTTTAGTGCTTCACCGATCGTTTGCGCAGGATTCCAGTGGGCTTTTACATTAATCCGATTGACGAGCCAAAGCGTTTTAGACCGCCATACAATATTCAATGATCTTTTTTACGCCCCCTGTTGAGATTCGTTTTGGATGTAAAGTTCTTGACTGTTCTACATTAAGAAACCGATATCTAGGATCAGCCCATAATTTTATTTTAATCCATTGGGCAACATTGAACAAATCTTTTTTCGTGCCTTTAAGAAGTTTGCTTTGTCAGCGCCTCGGGAGGGCTTCTATATATTGTATGAAGTCGCCAATTATATCCTTAAGATCCCATTATTACTTAATAAAGCCATAGGATTATTAATTCGTGGGCATCCTCCGCCGTATAATGGCCCAGGTGGCATTTTTTCTGATTTGCACTGAGTTTTTTCTGCGTTTCTTTTAAGGTTCTATTGGTGGCGCTTGATTTCGTTATTGGCTGTCACCTATACTTGGTCTTCCTGATTACTCTATGCTCCTATCATAATGGCGAGTTGTTTTTATGCCGGGTTTTGAAATACTATTGAGAACTTGATTCTGCTTTATCGAGTGAGTGCTGATAGTAATAAAAAAACCAATTGCCGCCATGGTTTCGCTTAAGGCTAATGATGGGAAGGGCAATTAGTGGTTATCAATTTTTTCCATCAATGACCAAATCAACCACCTGTACATGGCTCTGTTTGTTTTCTCGAACTTCTTTTCTCTACTTTCGTATATATATCCTCAGCCGTCTCGCTGTGTAATTCTAATGGTCCTGACGTCGTCCCTATTCAGGGTTTCCGATAATAACGCAGAATGAAAGTTTGCTTGGATTTCATTTAAACGGGAAAATGGGGCGTTTAAGCGCAAAAGGAATCTCTACTTAATGCGCATCATGTCATTGAGATAATGGGTTAGAAAATCAAGCAGTCGAGGTCTTTCAATGCCGTATCGTTACCAATATGATTTAAAAAAAACTTATTTCGAGCAATGTGAAGTGCAGAGTAATCCGACATTTTCCTTTAACCGCGAGATTTATGCAAAAATGGATAGGCTCCCCTGCTCTTTTTTCAAGTATAGACTCTGCGTTTTTTTAGCGCTTTTTTTTTCGGGGTTTTTTCCCTTTCCTTTTTTAAAAAAATTAAAATTGCCGTCTCTCGGATTCCTATGCTTATCTCCTAGGTATATTTACTTGCTCTAGCTCACCAGCATAGGAGCAGTGATTCTTTGCCTCCATTCATTTCATTACAGGGCAATGTTTGTGTTTTATGGTGGACGGAGAGTTACCGAAGCTCTCGGCGGCCCTTATGTACCAATTCTCCAACGCAACCAAACACACATTTTTACGTGTGGGACTGGTTAGTACTAGTGTTGATGCCGTTTGTGTTGTTTTCTTCTGGACGATTCTTTTTGGGGTTAATTGGCATTCTGGGTAAAATTTATTTAACTTCCACATGAAATCATCTGAATTACCGATTGTCTAGCAAGCGACCAAGATTTCAGTGGTAGTCCATCATGGAAAGCGTTGGTAACTGCTTGGCCCAATCATTATACAATTAGCGGCCAAAGGCTCTCATCTAGAGTGGGACAGGAACTGAACTGTTTCTGACCAAGGCTGCCACCAGATGGACAATATCTCCTGATCGTCATAAGTTAAGCGTGCGCGGTATAGTATATCTCGCTCACTGGGTAAATCGCATTTTCCATGCAGCTTTTCCCAACACTCCATAGCCCATAATTTTCAATCTTCATCCATTTCTTTGAAATATTTAGTAAAACGGCCCTCTTTCATTATTGCTTTTCCTTACTCTTATGTCTGGATTTATAGAGTTAGAACAAAAAAAACCTAAACGCTACATACTAATTAGTTTAGTGCTCGTAATTTTTGTTGGCTAATTATGTGCGTTTAAGTAAAGGGATCTTATACTTGAATTACTTATTTTTAGCCTTTGCTTGAAAAGCTCTCTTCAAGCGATATACCCAGTCCGCTGAATGTATGTCATGCACTCTGCTGCCTTGCGAGCAGTTCGTGCATTTCCTCTTCAAAACGAGATTGCTTCGATTCTTCCGGTCAGGAAGTGGCGGCAAGATATGTGCAAAGTAACTGTTGTCGAGCATGACGATGCAACAGGCCGTTCGCAACAAAGGCTTTACCGCTGTTTTAGCGCCCGCGCCTTTTGATCTAAGTTTACTGTAATTATCGTTATTGCGTTGGGCTAATATCCGGTACTTGTTTTGGGGATATTTCAGCAGTTTATATGCGCAATTTGCGAATAGCCGGTTACGAACGGACGCGCTCCATCGTGAAAATGTGATTATCGTACGCGTCTCTTTACGAATTGCCCAATCAAACCCAAATTAGTACGTCCTTCTGGTTACGGCATTTAGGGCGTTATCTCTCCGTCCGCTTCGCGTCTATAAATACTGTCGATCGTAATAATTAGGTGCATTCTCAGTGCGAGTCGCACTTTGGTATTGCAACAAATTTTCATCAACTGATTTTCAATGCCAAGGTGATAACAAAGCCTCCTAGTGAGAAATGTCTTACCAGTTACATGGCCATGGTTTTTTTGAATTGCGATTGCCTTGCTTGTCCATTATAAAATCCATTAGAATCCCAAGCAACCCAATAACGTATCGTCTAGCTGCGTCTTAGGTAAATGCTCGGGCTTGTACGGTTTAAAAGTTATCCACTCAGCAGTCCAATGAGAGTCCGTTAATCGTGTATTGATGCCCACCTGTTGATCACGCACCGGCCAGAATACGGATCGTTTTGACAGACAATGGCTTTCAACTTTGTCGATCAAAGGAGAGGGTTTGCACGTTAGTGTTTCGCGGTATTCCCCAAATTGAGATTTTTCTACGCCCCATAGAACTTTTCTGGCTTATCCAAATACAGGGGATTTTTTTCGTACCCTAGATTCTTTCCATTAACGGACCATCCGCTTTTCCCCGGAATCATGTCTGCCACAATTCAAGTTCTACTGGAACCTGTGTTCCATTATCGCCTAAAGCGGTGTGTTCTGTCATTGACCCTGTCAGCGCAAAGTACTATTATCCCCCTAACCCCGACTGTTGATACGGCTGAGTTTTCTGTTTTGCCGTTGTGGTTACTCGGCTTTGGATCCGTTGACGTGTTTTTTTTTCGCCCGAAAGCGAGGAGATCAGGTCATTCACGCGAGTGTTATAATTGAAATGGTAAGCTGCCTTTGTCGCGTAGGAAATATCCGCCATAAGTTTTGATGAAAGGTATTCGTACTGATTGTTATATTAGTGAAAAACCAAAGATGGACAAATCGCCTCAATAGTCCTACAATGTAGTCGGAGTATGGCGGGTTGTAAATACAGTTTGGTTTCAGCAGACTGTGGGCAATTTTTTTAAAGGCAAACAATTGATCGGATTAAAGAACCCAAAGTGGCTTTTTAAGAACCCATTCACTGAATAATCCTCGTATGCTTTATATCGTCGATGTGTTCTTGCGTTTAGCATCAAAACGAATCATTATTCCACTGTCTGAGATTTGTTTAGACCCAAAATTCACTCGAGTCAACAGCGTCACATTTTATGATCAAACGCGCTTGAAATAGTTTGGACGTTGTCATTAATAAGGCAGGTATTCAATTCAAGTACATGAATAGCTTCTTGGTAGTTCCACGCAGGAATTGTCTTGAAATAGATTCCCACTAAGTGTATCAGTAGTTCCAGTTCATCTCTGCGGCCACCACGGATAATATTAGCCCTCTCAGATTACCCAGAACCGTCCCATAGAACCGCCTTCCATCCATTCCATTTCCTCAAAAATGGGTGATGTTTTCATAGCGTGGCATGTGTCCATCATCGAATCAGATATAAATCGCCCGCCGCAAGACCGCCAATTGGCTCCACAATAATCACCGTCGTGTTGCGATTTTCTACTTCTTTTCTCGGGAGACTGTGGCAATGGTTTTATGACCCGGCGTTTCTATGGCGCAATAAAAATCGTATGGCGGTTTAGTGGTGTTTAGTCGGTTGATGAGCCAGATATATCGCGTGTTGCATCGGCTCGTGGTTCAAAGGCCCTTCTGGCGTGGTCGTAGGAATATCAAACGTAGACAGTGTTTTTATCAATCATCACATCTATTTCCTTCGTTCGGTGGGCAGGGGATCAGGCATTACATGCTTTTTCACCATGAGTGGTGCACAGTTTTGAAAGGCGTGCAAGCTTGCTGCCTTTAGATCAAGGTGTGAGGCTTAAGTGTGAATATAAAAACCGCTACAAAATTTTAAGAAAATCATGGGGATTTGTTAAAAAGAGTCTCTACTTCTTGCACAAATGTATGGGAGTCTGATGTGTTTGTCATTCCCAGGAAACTTGGTTTGTTTTGATGGGCTCTATCGCCAACTTATGTAATCAGCAAAACGACATAAACAAAACGCTAATTCAGGAGGAAAACATGCAAACTCAAAACAGATCAAAAGTAAGCAACATTACAAACATATAAAAGTGATGGAATGGTGGCATTGAATTCTTACCAAGAGCGAAAATCAAACTGGAATACCGCCATCGTACCCAAGTCCTCTTTTGATCGCATATCTCAGCGCCAAACATAGATAGCTTGCTGGCAGATAGCTACAGCATTCGCTGTCCAAGTGAACATAGGGGAAACCAGAGACCGATAACCATATAATGTGGTTGAAAATGCGTCCAAGTCTTACACCAATTTGCTCTCTAAGGTTTCCAAAGCGATATCCACCGCCTTTACTTATCATTGTATCTAATTAGAAGAAGTGGAAGACAAAGTGCTAAGAAAGCTTCGACCTTGCTCTTGAAAGAAAGCAAAAGCAGGGGGAATGTGAAGTTCCACGTCTTTCAGCGGATTCAAAGTCAGAATGAATAGAGTGTCACGGACCGAAATGAGCACTGCAAAAAGAGGTCTGCTTAAAAAAAACCCCTTTCATAGTTAAACTCGTCTCTTTTCGCCTTAAGGGTGCTCTATTTAGCAAGAAAGAGACTAGGAAATAAAAGAGCGACTGAATTGTATGTCATTAGGATAAATTGTCATTTTATGAAATACGATGTCAACGTATAACGCTAAATCAGGAGGAATACATGCCAAACTCAAAAACGACTCAAATCAACATCATTATTTTCAGGAATTATTAAAAGTGATGATACGGCGGTCATTGAAATTCTTACCTAATGAAGCGACAACTAAATTGGACCAACACCACTTTATCAAGCCTCTTTTGATCGCAATGATTCAGCGCTAATGAAGAAGTCGGTTGCAGTAACTGCAAAAAATTCGCCGTCCTAAGAAGATGGGATCCAGAAGAAAAGCACACCAGCATGCCGGTAAAAGCGCGCCAAGCGTATACCAAGCTATTGTCTAAGATCTCTAGTGACTCCACCTTCCACTTTTATGTGATCCAGCTTAGAAGAAGTGGAAGATAAGGTGCTATCGAAAATCGACGCTGCGTTAGAGAAAATAACAAGCCGGCAGGATTGTGAAGTCACGCTTCAACGCTGTCAAAGTTAGTAATGAAAGAGTTGCCACGACGAAATGAAATGCACTAAAAGTTGACGGCTCAAACACTAAGATAAAAACGGTCGATGTAGAACCGAGAAAAATCGAAAGCCAGCATTTCACAGGGAACTAAGTGGTGATTGCTGTTTTTTTGATTGCTAAAAAAAAGGGACAAACGCAAGTGTAGTTCTTAGCCAGTGCAGGACTCTGGTACGGACGACACTCAAAGATGAGGTTCCACCACGACTTTAAGCTCTTATCTGTCTGCGCGCTCTTCACGTCGACGACATAAATTTGCCGACTTGGCTTATTATCTACCGTGACCTCGCTGAAGCACGTACGATTGAAAACCACCGTTGTTACCTTCTGGGTGTCAACTTGTCTCATTTCGGTCCCCCATTTCGCCTAGCAAGGCTTAATTTCCGGCCAAATTTTAAAATCTGCATACGCTCTAGGATCTATGCCAGGTTAAGTCCCAATTGCCATCCATGATATCCTGGAACGCCTTTCCCTTGTGCTATATACAAGTGGTGATAGGCGCTGGCATTGCAATGGTTTAAGCTCGGATGTCTTGATGGTAAACGGTTCGTCATCGTTTCAGTTGTTACGTGTAAACTCATGCGACCTCCATTCTTGACCAATGGCTTCCCAATCAAGCCTTGAAATAGGCGAGTGGACCACTGACGTGTTCTTTTGCTTCGGTCGGCTTTTTCAATATTTGTTTGCTCAAAATCCTAAAGCCCCAGCAAGTAACAGCATTAACTCGCCATTAACCAGGTTTGGCGGTGTTCGATCCGCTTGTCGCAGCCGTTCATCTAAGTTCATAACAACTGGTTTCAGTTGAGGCGACTTTCGACAAAGTCCCGCACATGCCCACGTTGCTATAGGCATTCGCGGTTAATCCAAAGGAATAATTACCCATAGCTTAATTATGGGTTCCTACTGGCGCCGCCTGCTAACCTCGGTAATGGTGCCATCACCGCCACAAGCTATATTCACCATACTAGGCGATGTTTTTACCGCCTCTTTAGCCTATAACCGTGCCGTTTATTTCTGATGTCGTTGTTTTGACCTGTCTATATCATAAGTTAGGCCGATAAATAGCGCAAAATCGTCCTTGATCTTGCTTCCCACTGGCGTCTTCCAGGAACAGGGTTCGGGATCAACCCATCTGTATGGCGATTACCACCAAGCGTTTGTTTCGTCTAAACGCTTGTGTTATAAAATGCCTTAAACTGTCGTTTGTTAAGCGCGCAGTTTTGGCGAATAGCGCGTTATTTATTCATTCACCTTCAGCCTGCGTGAAGATGTTAGTGGTCGACTAAGCAAGTACGCCCGCCATTCTATAAAAAATATACATGGAAACTCCGACCACGGTCCTAAGGCAACATATGCACTACTTTACCGAGCGACCTGTTTTTGCGGTGAGTGTGATCCAGTTTAGGCGCGCGCTGTTATTTTGCGTATCAGAAGGGATACAGAATGAATCAAGGATGGGAATGTTTAAATAATCTATATTCTGCTTTGATAATAAGCTATCCAAGTTCATCGATGGCTGTAACTCCGCTCGTGACATTCTAAATCACCGCGCTGGAATTTTTCGTTTTTTTATGTCTATGTGAATTTCGGAAGGAAAAACAGTCTCTTGCAAGGTACAAACCCTCAATCTATTTTTTGTCAATGCAGGAACCGTATCCGTGCTTCTCCCCCAGTGTTATAAAGCTGATGTGCTCCATAAAAAAAGGTCATAAATAACCCACGGAATAAAATAGGCCAGTTGCCTATTGCGATACGTTTACGAAAAATAGTCGGTTTGTTGAGAAGGTAAGCAAGGCTGACAGTCATAAGAACGACAAGGCAAACCATGGGCCCAAGCAAACTTAAAGTTTACTACACGCTGGTCATCACGCTCAAGGAAAATCTAAAAAGGCGTGGACTCAATGTAAATAATAATGGGATTAAAACCAATCTTCTCTCTCCTTTAGTCATCCAATGCCAGTATACCAAAAGAGTAGCACACTGTCTAAATAAAAGCTAGTCGTCAGGTGTCCGCGTGAGAAGGTATGAAGGTCGTATTTGATGACTGAAACCACCGTTCCTCCTTGAAAAGCGATAGAAGGAGACGAGTGAAGGCTAATAAAATTAGAGTGGCCTTTTCTACTTTCGCAGCAACTCACAGGAAACCCATGGCCTTCAGTTTTAGGATTACTGCTCTTATAAAAGTGATAACATAGCCGCTTTCAACCGTCTGCTTGATTGTCTTCCATTCTCACAGCTAATTAAACGTTACTCATTTTGTTGGTTGGTAAAGTCTCGCGTTTGCGGAAGTATTCAAAGGCTTGTGGCTCATCGTTGAGTGCAAATGATTCTGTCGTTATTCGTTTGCCAACCTGTGAGGAAGGTGGGGTACATGCGTCACTTTTGGCGGGACCACACAGTCTGGCTGAGTCGTACAGTTACGATAATTCCTCTACGTCTGCGCCACGTGCCCAAAGTCACTTTCAGCCCATGTTGTACCTTTGCTCCTAATACAGGAGTCGGTGGGGGACCAGTAGTTAAACCAAACCAACCTTGGTTTCGAATTCGTATGCTTTAGGAAAATGGTATCGGCGAAAGCCCGCGCCAAGAAGCCTAGGTATCAATCAGTTCAAAACCACCTTTTCGTCTAGTTTTAAGCGCGTTAAAAAGATTGCTGCCCGTTAATCTCTGCATGTTCCATCCTAGCAGGACAGCTCATAAAATGCGTGCTTGGTATCGCTTTCCTAGGGAGTGGACAAATTAAATCGGCTTGCTTTGATTAACCCCTTCAATGAGTGGCTCATTTCTTGGGAATATTTTTGACTAAAATAAGCGGGAACCCAAAAGCTCTTTCTTCTACTCACCATTTCAATCAAGGTATTTCCAGCGTAGCGAAAGGCGTTTTCCAGCCACTGCTTTATCAAACGTTCTTTTTATACCGTTGGTTCCAATAGTCTCGGCGCAACATCGGGCTTTGCCCTTTTCATCATCAGAGACGCCCGTTGGGGAACACTATCACCAGCGATAGCTCGGCCACAACACTGATAGCCGTTTATTAAGAATGAATTGATTCAAC
>Ga0163217_1004943_pt1 | contig 14209 bp, 23 predicted proteins | sample SynspAceP_FD_185933 | JGI IMG/M metagenome (GOLD analysis project Ga0163217, IMG submission 185933) | Saline lake microbial communities from Ace Lake in Antarctica - Synechococcus sp. Ace-P (PacBio error correction) | ecosystem: Environmental > Aquatic > Non-marine Saline and Alkaline > Saline ... | reverse complement strand
GGCCACCCCCCTCCGGCTTGCCCGAAGGCCATGGGGCAATCCCACCGTTCATCCTAAAAAACACCCACTCTCAACACGCCTGCGCGTTCACATATCCGCAAAATTTGAGGCGCTCCTCATTCAGCCGGTGAAACATCATTGAGACCGCGATCACCTGGCACCATATGCCGCGAGCCGCATCCCTCTCCCCGCAACACCCTCTGCTCCCATTCACCCGACCTTTATCCGCGCAATCGCTGGGTCTGGCTGTTTGCTGGTCTGCCAACCGTCATACAAAACCTCAACGCTCGACCGTGCGTCCGAAATGCACGCCAAAATGCACCATCCGCTTATCACCATTCGGCCGTCGTGAGGCACTTTCCATGACAGCCGCATACCTTACAGATCCTCCAACTGGCAAAGCCCGAGGGACGACCACGTCGCACCACCTCGCTCGTCCCGTACGATCAGCGATTGCGATCTTCAATACCGACCCCCCACAGCAAACCTTCCCAGCTATATCAAGTCGCCGCAATGGCTACATCCGCAGCACCTCCGATCCAAGGACCATCCTGCCGTCAACTGCCCCTCACCCACACTCAAGCGACACCGCGCAATACGGCACCACTACCGACCGTCCAACTTCATCGGGAAACTGTCACGGATAACCCACCCCCTTAGCGCACCGTCAACATTATCTCACCGCCACACGACATAATCCATCAACACCGCGGCCATATGGCCCGCCCCCATAACTGCAAAACTCGACCTGCCCGCGTTTCTTTCTCAATCAATAAAAAGCATCACCTTTCACCTGATAGAACACTTTATCTCGCGACGAAAGGCGCAAACTGACCAGAAACGGTGCGCGCACATGTGTCGGTCGAAACCGCCCCAAGCTTTGCCATCGAGCTCGCCCATCTGGTTCAGCTTGCTCCAGCACAACGATTGTACGTCATCATGGCAGGTCCCGGGACAAACATTCTCCCCCTACTCATGCCCGTAACAAATTCACCAGCCATCTTCCCCCAAAGAAGTCGCGTCATAAAATCTCTCCGATCCCAACCCTGATCATGTCTTACGGAACATACCGAAACCGAGGAATCGCGCTCCGCTCGTCCATCAGATTTCACCCTCAAAACCGCGAACATCGACGTTGAACGGAAACCCAAGTTATAGTGAAAAACATCTGCTTGATGGCTCCACACGATTCTCGGCTCGAACCGAGTGCACCCAAAAGCAGACAAAACAATCATGTCATGAATCTCCTTTCGGTTCTTAACAGACATTTCAACCATTCAGCAAACCAGCAGCGTTAACTATGGCGCAGCCATAAACAGGTCGCGCGCCCTTAATGCCCGCTTGCCTACAGCACCCATAGATCAACCACCTGACCCGGGAAATCCCGCACTAAAGGCAGTTAACTACCCACACACGTCTCAATAACACCACAATTGAAATTGGCCCCGCCCGTCCCAAAAAGTGAAATCCGCCAACCGCTCACCCGTGTCCCAATCCAAAGCATGCACCGCGCAGCACGCTTGCCCACCGACGCACAACGCAGCCGCGGGCGCAGTCGTACAATCTGTAGTCGGGCAACGCTGGCTTTGCCCAGCACAGGCTCGCCAGCATAAGGCGAACACCAGACCCCCACCTGAACAACATCACATCAACCAAAATTCACCCCGCGGCACCACAGCCCCGTCCTGCCAGCACCAAACCACCCCGACACCCCTGACCTCGCACACTGGCCGCGATCCCCACCTTCCGCCTTGGCTGAAACGCACCTCGCTGGTAAAATCACTCGCCCATCCTGACCAACCTCATCACATTCTCTCCCCATCATTCTCTAATCATGACCGAAAAAAAGCGCACTCTGACCCATCCGGATCAAGGTGACCTATTCAAACGTCGCCAAAGATAGTCGGACAAACCCGAGTCCGTGTGCCCTCGCGTCACCGCCCTGCCCTGCCCGCAAAACCTTATATCCCTCTGCATATCTTTGAACGGCGCAGACGCTCTGTGGCCGGCAAAACTCAAATGCCCTACCTAGTGAAAATGCGCCTATAAATAGATCCATCCGCTATGACATTTAATTGGGCGCTCAGACGTCCAACACGCAGCAAGCTTACGAACATTTGCACATTTGGTGACAACGACGGCAAGCTCCACACGAATTAACTTGGCGTCCAAAACATGCCTACAAGACAACAAAAACCGCAAGGGCCACTATCCTTCCTGCTTCACGCACTCACCGCCGTCAAAATGTAACGCCTATCGTGTGCATGATGACTATGCCATGACCATCAAAGGTATAGCACAAAAGCTCCATCGGGTCCAGATGGCCAAAAAACTACGAACCCCCAGCTCAACGACCGCAAACGTCGTATCATCATTCAATAAAGACATAACCCGCTAAACCATTTCCCCCGTACTCTGCCCCTTCTCGGCGACAAACGCACCCATCATAAACCACACTCTCTCAAGCGCTACATCGTCTAAGCCGCAAAATCCTCCTCCATCACCCATCTCCGCAAAAAGCACTTGAATGCCCGGCCACAACGCGCCTGCTCCGCTCCTTGCTGCCCTACCCGTAAGTACGGGAAAAACACAGGCAATTATCCTTGAAACGTTGCCACTGGGCCAAATGAAGACGTTGTACTAAAAGCCAGGCTACCCCACCAACATCTGCGCCTCAGGCAAGCGCTTGGTCGGCTTCCAAAGCCAACACAAAGTTTCAGGGGCCGCAAGCACACTGAAGCTGACAACCTCGAAACCAAAAAAATGAACCGAAACCATGCGGGACAAACTGAACCACAATTCTTGTATCCCTCCGCTCCGAGTTCGGCGCTCGTACGTCCGTCACAAACACTGACCACCATTTGGGCAACAGCGAGGCTTCACATCGGACGCAAACAGTCATTCTGGCACCCATCAAAGGATCTGCCGCACACGTTACCGTCGTCTCACCCAAGTAAATCACCATTCAGCTGACGTTTGCACGTCCGCGAGGCCGGAGCTAGGCTGCTCCAAGTCATCCAGTAATTGCCAAAAAAGCTCAGCCGAATCGAATCTCTGAAACTGTTTGACACTCGGCTCCGCCGCAATCGACGACATATCGCACAAACAAACGAAAAACGACTGAAGACAACAGCCTAATTTCGACCTTTCCAAATAAACGCCCCTACTCACGCGCTTTTTCGTTGTCCAATCGCGACTGCCGCCATACACCCTGCCCACCAAACCGCATTGCCAGCATCCATGATTGGCATAGACCCATTTTCAACCATGCGAGCACCGCAGTAATACCTCACACGCCGCTCCCTCACGATTGCGCTCACCCGCCCGATCCACCGCGCCAGTACCGAAGCAGAACCCCCCCGTCCCGTAAAGCCCTTACACCCAAACGAACGCCAGAGCTCTGCCCTGATCAACAAATGGGCCGATCACTACAATCCCCGCCCCTGCTCCCACCGCCTCCACCCGAAAACCACTCACCGCCAATCGCCAATGCCACGGCCTGGCTCAGATCCTCCCCCAACCCACGCCACTTACGCTACCCGGCGACTTTAAATCCTGATTCCAATGAATACGCGAAAATACCTGCGCGCCTCTCTGTCCAATGCGATCACCCCACAGCAATCAAATCTACCCCTTACTATACGAAGCAAAAACGCGCGCTGGTGCGTGAAAACCGGGCCCCAACTAGCCGCTGCCTACCCGCACGGGCGCCCAGCACGCCCCCAGTACAAACCACCCAATCGGCGGCCCTTCTTTACGTCACCCGAGGTGAAAACTTATTCGTCCCAACTCTTCTACCTTTCGCAGATCTTCTTCCACTCTTCGTCAATGTCCGCTCGAACCACGTGCACCACTATCTTCAACAAACCTGCGCCATCGCTGCTGCATCGCTGTTTTGTTGAACATTCAAAACTACCGCTCCTGACCAGGTACTTGATACCCGTCATACGCTTCATCCCCGGCGTCACCTGAACTTCGCTTCGACCCACTCGGGCCAGCAGCGCAGGCCCAAACGCACCCGCTCCACTTCTTGCTCTCTTCTCGCATCTCGGTGATCTCCTCAACCGGGTCTCGCCACACTGTGCCATCTCCGCTTCGCTTCAACCAAACGACGCAGAATTCCCAAACTGACCATTTTCCAGCTCGTCCACAGCCCCTAACGCGCCAGGGCCACCCGTAATCCCTCCAGACCTCCATCGTCTTCAACCCGAGTCTTCTGCACCGATTGCCAAGCGTCGCATTTGCACACGCTTTTGCACTTCTAAAACTTTCACTCAATACGCCTTGCCCCGAGATGCTAATCTCGAAGGACACGTACTCTTGTCGTCCCCGCAACAAACACCGACCACTCTCTCAAACCGGGGGCATAAACCGGGAGGTTGGAACCCACGAACCACGTAAGTCTCTCAGCCCCTTCAACTTCGCCGTCACCTTGCCGAGAAATCAAATGTAATCTATCGCCACTCGCCTTGCACCCTGCTTCCGGCTCAATCGAGCGGTCTGCCAGATTCCACCGCTCTCACACGCAGCTCGTCACTTTGACAACCATTGTCACTAATGACAAGGTCACTTCGGGATCTCTGCAGCCTCAAGTCATTTACCTCGACGTCTCCCTTCTCCAGTCTCGTCGCCATTTGACGTCACGGCATCCGGGCGATCGCCGCTTCCAAAGTCCGCATGCGCCATCAATGCTTCCTCACTTCCCCGTAACTCTCCGAACGGCTTTGTCACACCCATTCACTTACCTGGCAACCTCATCTCGACTCGGCTCGTTCGCCACTGTTGACCTGCCTCCAGCTCAGCGTTACAATTATGCATATCCGCTCAACCTTCGTCAGTCTCGTTACCTGCACTTCTCCAAGGGGACGCCATCGGGCGCGGCGAAAAATTTCCCTCTCATTGGGCCTGGCTCGCAGCGGATTTGCGGCGGTCCCCCAGTACCAATTTGCCCCCTCCCCCCCTACCCTGAAATAACGTCTCCTTCCTCAGCCGAAGCACCCCCACCCCGATCAAGCCTATAGCATCCCCCCGTCTCTTTATACATCTCAATACGGCTCTTCTCCATATCACCGCCTCACTCTTGCCAGCGCGAGACCTCGCAAGAACTTTCTTAACCCATTTCTGACCATACCTCTTTTCCTCGCCAGTCTTTCTTTCTCATCCACCCATCCTCAACAAACTCGAAAGCTGCTGACACACTACGTGTGGGCATCACCATCGGTCTTCGGATCCGGGATTGTAGCCACTTCGCTCAATCTGGGCTCTATCTTGAATGTCAAGCGCCAGTGACACCCCCTGCCCGCCCTGCCAACCACTCGCCCATGGCCGAATCGCACTGAAAAAACGCATCTCTACTAACTTGACCCCTGATCTGGCGGCCAGCTATCCGTTTGCTTCCTGGTTGATCGTGCGCGGCCCGCCCAACGCCCCCCGTCCGAAAAAAATGCTCTTCTCAAAATCTCCGGTTAAACCTGGCCGCTTTGTCTATCGGCTGATGATTGTCCGTCTGGTATCCCGGTAACCTTTTCAGTTCATATCTCTTTCTCTGTCTTTTCTTTGATTCCTCTTTCACAACTTCTCGCCTTCCACAATTCAAATCTTTATATCTCACAACCCTGCCACTTATGCGTTCTTATACAGAATACATATATAAGCAATGATTTGGCCTGATTGCACGTGATTATTGCGGATCTCTGGCAACCCGCATCATTCGGTCCATGTGGCATCGTGTCGGGCTATCGACCGGCCGCAGCACTGCGAACGCATCACTTTTTCCCCCCCACCCTGATTGTATCCCGCGCAATCGCCCTGGCCCCGACTCAAGCACGACCCACCTGACCGAAAACCTTGCTGTTGCCGTGCAGGGCTGTTGTCGCTGCACCCTATTGCAACGCCAGCCGGCCACCGTTTCGGATTCGCGCTGAGCCCCGCGGCTCTCTCCACGTTCTCTATATCCGCCGGCCTTATTTCGTCTCTTCGCAGCTGGAGGATGAGAGCCGTAAACATGTCCCCTAGCGGCCTGTGCACCACTACCTTCTGCAACAGATATCCAAAATCCAGGGTCTGATTTTTGGCACTGCGACCGACATAGCCTTTCATGGGCAGGCCATCTGCCTATGGCTGCCCTGCGAACCCGTACCCGTCCCTACCGTGACCCCCCCGCCCCGATGCGCCCTGATCGCAAGGTGTATGGCCCGTCTTTGCGCAGGCTGATGCGCTCCGCCGCCTGCTCGCTGTTGGCGCTGCAGCATATTCCTATCGCCATGCTGCACATATGATCTCCCCAACCCGCGGATACTAGACACCCCACCCGACCGTAAATCAACTAGGATATTCGTAAAATCACCCCCCCATTATGCTCCCTCAGATCACCCCGTCGATTGGCCATCAAAGGAGCCGCATCACCTAATTTGCACCGCCCCGACCCCATGTTCCCCCAGCCATCAACATGCCCATTCAAGCCGCCCAGACCTCCGGACGCGTTCCGTTTCAGATGACCCATCAAACATACCCCACGTCATTGCCCACAATCGCGAAACGGCGTGGCGGCAACGAAGTCTTCGGCTACGCCGCACACGGTCCACGATCTGTGCTTTGTCAGCTTGCAAACACGGCTGACACGCTATAAAGCCGCCCGCTGCACGCTATACCTGAAGGCATAATGCCGACTCTCACGCCCCCTACGGCCTAAAACCGCGCACCAAGCCCCTGTCCTCACGACAGCAATAGCTCCGCTTGCGCTACCCCACACACCACTTCACACATCATCCCATATCGCATCCTTACCCTGGCTTCATCCCCGCAAATAACGCACAAAGGTACAATCGCTTAATGCGATAAAATCCAAACGTCATCGCGCGATCTGCAGTCCAACACTAATCCGTCCCGAACAATCAGGAATACCGATATACCCCCTAACCGTTATAATCTCGCGGCCATAAATGCAGACCCAACCGGCCCCCTCACCCGCCTTGCCCGAAACGACTAATTCAAAAAACATGCTTGCACGCGCCAATGCCACCCATGTCTTATAATCAACGATTATACCCCCCACCTGATCCCCGTAATGACAGTCGGTCACCCACACAATATCTGTTCATGATAATCAAGTTATGAAAACACTGCACCAAAACATCCAGATCGGTACCAGCACATATCTCACCGCGCTTCCCGATCAATCTTATCACACGCGTATTCGCCCCCCCCTTGATACCGCCTGACCAACACATCCGGCAAAACCCCTTCCGGTTCAAATGAGACCTCCCTTTTCAACGCACAGACAATTCCATGCAGACACCAAACAAGCGTGTAAGCCATTCATGACTAATCGACGCTACGGTCTTTCTGCCGCCCCAACCCTCGCATCGCCGCAAAAAAAATCTCTGAAAATGGCGATAAGATCATGGGCTGCGCATTCAGCTATCGCTTAGAAAAAACGACTTTATAGTTGGTCACTTCATGCGCTGCCAGTTTCCACGGTATCGTCAGCCACGATATCCACTGGTGGGATATTCCACATCGCGCATCGCCGCCACACAGCAATCCTGAACGGAAACAGAGCCCCCCACCATGCCCACCGCATCCCTCCCGCCCCCCACAAATCTTCGAGCTCTCTCTAGCGCCTGCACAAACGCAGTTCGCTAGCCCATCGTTTTCTGCAAACGGCGCTGCCCCGAAAAAAGCCTTGCGCTCTCAGCCCCAAAATACGCCGCCGAATCATCAGATCCTCGCTCGCCCACCACCGCCTCCATCCGCGCCCGGAATGTCCAAAGATATTCACGAATCGCACCTTCACGCTCACGCGGCAGTAAACTGAACAGACACGTACAAAAAACCAAAACTTATCGAAACTCCAAAACCATAACTTCGACTAATCCATATCCCAAAATAACTCGGCGACCAGGCAATGCCGGAAACAAACCCGTCCGAAAGTAACCCGACACTCTCCCCTCCCATCTGCAACACATCGAAGACCCACAACCAAAGCCTGCAGCCCCAATCGCCCCCGTCCGGCGTTGCCACCGCGCCAAACATCCCCCCAGCAGCCACCGTCAAAAACTCCCACCCCCCGGAAAAAGAATGTCCGACGCCGCAAGCGCACCCCCCCGCCACACCGTAATAGCAACTACCCCACAGTATCGCAGATCACAACCGCCCCACAGACACCAGACCACGTCACCCACCTTGACTATTGTCCATGTCACCAGATTGGCAAACATATGGTGCTCACCATTTCGAACAGCGCCATCCGACAATCACCATCATTGGCAAGGAAAACCCACCGAGAAAAGGCAAAACATCGCACCATCCCCCGGGCCAGCGCAGCTCAGGAACGAACAAATCAGTGCACCCTTTCGCAGCAGACAGCCCGACCACTCCAATGCACGACAAACAGTCATCAGCATGAGATACCACGGAAACCAGCTCCGTCTGCAATGGGCGCTCTCGCCTGCCCCACGAACCAAGACCGAACATGCGCGGCAGCATATTAAAGCCGCAAGCGCCAGCACTCAACGCGTCCAGCCGCCCCCTTCGACCTCCAGCCCGATCGCGACCTCAAATCTCCCAGTATTCACACCACCTCACCCCCCAGACCACAAGCACAACGCCACATCCAGCAGCTTGACCACCCTTCGACTGCATGCGATACCACGCACTGATGCGCTGCGGTTCAAATACTGAGGCCAACAAACACAGAACACGGCCACCCCAACCGCCGACCCAAAACGCCCGCCAGTGCCGAATTATCTGGCCGCCCCCGGTCTGCTGGTGCTCTCGCGCAAAGTCGACAAGACAGGATAACGACTTATTCAGTCAATGATAGGCTCACCCCGTGACTCCATGATCTGACCAATATCCAAGAGTCGATCCCGTATCGCGAAGAAATAAATCCGCGACCGACACCATGTACCGAACCATGCCACCAAGGCAATCCACCACCAGCCGATCATCACCAGGGACTCCAAATAGTCTCACAATCCAGCCCATCTGGCGCCGCATGCCACCGCACCATAAAGACGTCCAAGCGGCAATAGATCACAGCACACTATAGACACAACCCGAGCCAAACAGCCAGTCCACCCCGCGCAGCCTCACCAAAGGCCACGGCAAACAGCCCCACCACATACAGCCAAACAGACGTGGCAACCAGCTGGTTCACACACCATCAGCTTTTTCCTTCATCACGCGCTGGTCCGCCCCACAGCAAAAAGCACAGGCGTTCCCGATCAGCCAAAACGGCAAAGACATAGCCACGCAGGACATAGAACAGTCATCCCCCAAAGTATCTGCACCGCCACAAAACGTAACCATCCAAACCCAGACCCAAGCACGGCACACCGAACGGCGCCCATCTCGGCGAAACCTAGCCGCCGGTCAAGAAAACACCGATCCGGCATTACTTCAGCTGCTCTCTGCACGTTAGATCGCACCCCGCCAGCATACATTAAAAAGTTTGTCATAAAAACGCTGACCCCCCTCTACCATTCCGCCGTCTGCCGCCGTCAGCATCAAATAGCCAATCACAGCCGGCCCTCCTACCTTAGATTCCGAAACCTTACCTGCAGCACACATCCCACAGTCACCAATCGACTGCATTGCGTACCCTACACCTCCCCTCCAGCTTCACGCGCCAGCCTCGACCCAAAAACGTATCGCCCGGCCGAGTCCTCTCTCTTCTCGAGGGGCACACGGTTGGCCATTGCCAAAATCCCTCCCTCCCTTCGCATTAACGCATCTTTACCGAAGCAGATCACGAAAACCCTCCCTGTCAAAACCTGTACCCGCCTATCACCATCATCAATATTACGCTCGCGGCTGCCGGACATCGGCGACCAAACCCGCACGTGGCCCACCGACATCGTGACACACACGGTCGGCTGCGTAGGACAACATGACACTCAGCAAAGCATCGCTATCCCACCTCTGGTCCAGTCGCATAACATCAAAACACGGTCATACCCCGCCCCAATGCCCACCCGTTCTGCACCATCGCTGCCCAAGACTCCTGAACAACCTCACATCGCACACGCGCCACGCACGACAAACCCGTCATATTCAAAGATCAACTACCCGGACCGCAAACGACCATCCCCCAGTTCCGCACGTCGCCATACGCCAAAACACGCCCACCTGGCCTACCGCGCGCAAGTCGACGGCCGCCCTAGTACATCTTGGTCAGCCTCAATCGCAGCCCTCCGGGACATTGAAATCTCTGTAAAAACTCGCCCAATGCCGGCATCAACCTTCAGGGCGCCGGATCAACTCTCGAGCCCCCTGCACCCCATCCTACCTCCAGGGCAAAACATACTCTCCCCCGGCCAGATAACGCTCATCTCTCGGAGAGGCGCGGTGATCTACGGGATCGCCTTCAAGTACCCTACAACGCCGCCCTATCCGCAACGCGCTCCTGATCGATATTGAAAACTCCCCATCCGGTTCAAGCTCTTGTATCGCAACTACGCGGTTACCGGAATCCCTCCGCGTTCAAGCTTCGGCATAAGCCGCCAGACTCATGCCCAAACTCGTCAGGTCTCACATGCTCAACGGGCGATCCCGTTCGCGTCGGCCAGCTACATGGCCCTCAACCGAAAAACTCCGCAAATTCGTCAGCGCGTCACCTCTGCCGCTCAGCCGCGCGCATCATCCGCCCTCGCGCAGGTACAATCACCCCCCTCTCAAGCCACCCGCGCCCCCCAAGGCGCGCCTTCAGTTCAGCACAGTTCCCGCCGATCTGGCGCCTTTGTCGATGAATTCAATAGGCTCCGAAAATGCCACCGCTTGGCAGATCACCTGCATTTCCCTCCATCACCCCCCTCGCGGAGACTCCTCAACGCACGCGGCGGCGACACAGCCGCCCGGATCATACGCATATCAACGCTTCTGCCGTCAATATCATTAAATTACAAATCCCCTAGCCTCTGGCGAATAGAGTTACAGAATAGTTTGTTATCAAGCTTAATCGTTTCTCCAACGGACTGCTGGCAATCCGTTGATTCCCTCTATCCCCCCCCCCCTATCCCAACTCGCTAGTCCTCCACAGCAGGCGCGCCGGCCACCCCGCCAACTCGCAGTCTGACCCGCAGCACGGGCTCAGGAGCACCCTCAACGAGTATAGAGCACGAACCAGCCCTCGTCTCGCCATCGCAACAAGCCAATCGTAGTGCCTGTGGCCCCTCCCCATTGGTGCCCTGCCAGTAAAAACAACCACAGATCCACTGTGTGGGGAGGTCTCAAGGCATGAAAAAACAACGGCTGCCGTCATCCAGCGGCCACCTGCCGGCCGCGCCCCCAGCAATATCTGCGCAGCCCTCCATGCAGGTTGCAAGCCAGCTGGGCATGCAGTTCGCCGCTCCAGCCTCGGCCGTTCGTCAGCCCAGCCTTCAGGGCTGCAGGAGCGCTGCCCGCCCCAGCCGCTGCCGCGCTGCAGCTCCCACGTGAATTCGTGGCGCCAACTCTCCCCGGCGACAGCATCCGCGCCAGGGGCTGCCTGGCAAAGCCCAGGCTGCACCCGCCGCTGAGAAACGGCAACAGCCCCCCATGTGCCCCGTGTCGCCAACCAGCGGCTCGCCGACACAGCAGCCGCCCACCGCATAGATCCACGGCCCGCGCACGCCAATCACAAGCTCCCACTGGCCCAACGCGGCGACATTCTGACCCCCAGCAGATCACTCCCTCACCGCTCAGGCTCATCCCAAGCTTTCCCCAGGCAGCACCCAGCCAGCCCGCCAGCAGCTCACGCTCGGTAGAAGTGAAAGCGCACTGCTCGATCCCAGGCGCACGCTGACTTGCTTGGGCCTGACGGCCCGCGCTCTAGGCTGGCGCCTGCTTCAGCACCACGAATCGATCCTGGCTGTCCCGGCCAGCCTTTGCGGCTGGCCCACACGCAGCACCCGGAATGCGATTGGCGCTCAGCCAACGCCAGCCCCAGCTGACTCACTCTTCAGCTCTGCACAACCAGTGCTAGGGCAATGAGGTGGTCGCACACCCCACAGCGGCCATCGATCCGCCACTCCTAGCAGGCTAGTCGCTCTCACGCCGTTAGCACCCCCCAAACGTACTCAATGTCCGGAAGCCGCTCACAGGCCACGGATCACCTCGCGCCTCCACCACCACCACAGCTCAAGCTCAGACCAGTCACCGAGCTCCACCCCCAGCCATGTCCCTCCACAAGAGGCCCTCCCCTTCACCAGCATATCCCTGCCCCCCACCAGAAGCTCGCTCACCCCAGGCCATCAGACAGTTTGTCATCCAGCCGGCGCTGCAGGCACACGGGATCAGTTAATCCGTCCACTTGAATCTGATCGTCCCCCCGCTGCCACCAATGCCTCATCAAGGCTAGCAGGTTTCCCTGCCCGGCAGGGCCTCAAATCAACAGCAGCCGGTCGTCGACGCGATCAAAGAGCAGCTTCACACCCCCACATGGTGAATGTTCCCTTCCACCGCTGACAAGCGCCACTCCCATCTCCCGCTTCCCCGAACGCCACCACTCCTCCCAGTTCCATCTCCCACCCCCCCGCTCACATCAGCCGCCGATCGAGCAAGATACGCACACGATTTCCCCGGCAACAGATCAGCGCAGACACAGGCACCGGGGCTGTGAATCCCCACGGAACGACATCAGCCCCACTGACGCTCTCCCACGCCTGAATTCACTCCTATGGCCCCACATCCAAGGCCGTCGCGATGTAGTCGTTCAAAATCCAACCATCCATCCGATCCAGGCCGCCAGCAGCAAGCCCTCAAACCGGTCTCCTCCCACGCATGCGAGGCTGCACCACCTGTGAGGCCTCACCCCGCGGATCAACACCATCGCCAGATTCTCAGCCGCCTCCGCAACCATGAGTCGGTCAACCCTCTCCGTGCACATGTCCACCAAACATCGAGGCACCGACCCATCGAGCTTCGGAGGCACAACCCCGTGGCAGACCAGCTCGACAGATCTGGATTCATCGAAGAATCCTCCACCACACCCAGCAAGAGCTCCTTTCCGCCCACAGCACCCACAGCCAGCTGCTGAGCCCCTCCGCCCGCAACGACACGGTCCCCACAGCGTGCTGCCACTCTTCGCGTAGGGCATAGCGCCCACCAGCTTTCCACGTGGTTCGGCCAGGTCGCAGGTATCAAGCCCGCGGCGGGCACTATCCGCCTGGTCACAAAAACGACCGCGGAATCCTCCCTGTTCACCGGGTCCACCCAGCTGACACTGGCCATCGACGGTGCAGAACGCAAGCCGCAATCCCTGACCACGGCGCGCGAAGAGCCCTGTTGATCAGCCGGGTACGGCCCGTCATTGCCGGTCGAATCAGGCTGCTTGCTGCAGCCACTACGGCTCCCAGACCACCAGTGTAATGGGACCGGTGAGGCTCGATTCGCTGCCCCCACAGATTGCTCAAATTAATCAGCACCTCTCAGAAGAGTCGACGGGCTGAAGGTACTGACATCTGGCACCAGGATCGCGGTTGTCAGGGCTGGCTCAGACTGCGCCACATCCAGCCGTCGAGCCAGCAGGCTGCGGCGCACGGGTTCCCCAGTGCCGCCTCACTTAATAACCCAACTGCCAGCTCCCATCAGCTCCAGCACGGGCTACAACCCGCCAGCGCTTCCAACTTCATCCCGGTAGAGTCACCCACCATGCGTTCTGGCCAGCAGCCACTTAGCCCCCTCAGACTCCCCGAAATTCGGTCTAGGAAAAGGGACAGTCGACCGTCGCGGACGAGTGCCTGAACTCTCCCCCCCTTCAAAAAAACAAACCACGCCTTCATCGGCTGGGATCGCCAATCACTGTTGCCTTGCTGCCCGCCATCGAAGAGTGGGACGGGAAGGCTCCCGGGGAAGGTGACACCACCTCGTGGAGAAGCCGCTCGCAGCGTGCCCTGCGCAAGAAGAGGGCACCCTGCCATCCCAGTTGTCGATGTAAACAAGGCTATCGGCCACATAGGGTTTCATGTGCTTCGGTTCACCCCCGGCTCGTCTCGGTAGGGCCCTTGAACTGTCTCTGGCCCCCCGGCGCTTTACGCCCTCCCCCACGGCAGGCATTTCCAATCCTTTGTGCCAGCGCCCTGGGCACCACCTGCCTTCGTGCGATCCGTCCGTCGAAAAACGCCTGGCGCTTTCCATCGTGGTTGAAAGCCCCACATCGGTGATGTTCTGACCATCGCCAGGCCCAAACTCTCTATACCGCCCTTCCACCCACTTTCACCGGATCCCC
>Ga0163217_1032371_pt1 | contig 14210 bp, 20 predicted proteins | sample SynspAceP_FD_185933 | JGI IMG/M metagenome (GOLD analysis project Ga0163217, IMG submission 185933) | Saline lake microbial communities from Ace Lake in Antarctica - Synechococcus sp. Ace-P (PacBio error correction) | ecosystem: Environmental > Aquatic > Non-marine Saline and Alkaline > Saline ... | reverse complement strand
CTAAAGCTCTTGCAAACTAGCGTCATCGTGGAGCGGCCACCACGCCCGTCCGTCGGGCATGCCGAGCGGACAAATCGTGCGGCGCCCTCAGGGTAAAGAATCGGCAGGCTCCGCCGAATCACGGCCGAATCCCATCTCGATCAAATGCGGGTTGGTCAACGAGGCCAGGTCGTCGCCGGGGGCGCCCCGTAAAACGACACAAAATGACCGGGATGTGGGGGCAGTCGGAAAGCCGTCAAATGACGATGCATTGCGAAGTGAGCGATGTTTCAACGCGGTGGCCGGGCGGAATAAGCCGTCGCGAATGGTTAGGGAGGTTCATGCTCCTAGGTTACGCGGATACCAGTGGGTCTATCGTCCGACGGATCAAATTCATCCAACCTGCCATGAGCGGGTCGAGGGGAATGGTAATCTTTACCCGAGCCTTAGCGAGGGAGGCACTCGGGCTCGAAAATCAGAGATTTCTTGCCGGTATCACTTCGCTAACGCGTCGGGTTGATAAACGGGTATCCCTCGCTAATTGCGTTTGAAAGTTGCGGATTTCAACAGTGCCGGTAGGCAACTCCGCGAATTACCGAATAACAGAGCTGTTGGAAAACGTTATTGCCGAGTCCGATTCATAACCGATCGAGCGTCCACATGACTCGTTTGGTTTTCGTTCGGACTCGATCGAAGAATCGGTGATCAGGACCGGCGTGACAATTTCCGATCATCCAATTGCCTTAATCAGTGCGGCCACGGTCCGTCACCCACGCCACAGACGCAATGCGGGCTAAATCATCTTGTATGGATTTGGGCGGACATCTGTTTGTCCGGGCGTGACCTCGAGGACGCCAGTGACCGTTGCCGGCCACCGATCAACGTCTTGCGTTTTCAAATCGCACGGCGCTGAATAGTTTATTGCCGAACCGTCGGGGCCCGTGGCCCGCCGCGAGCGGGTTGTCAAACTCGCACCTCGTACTCCCACACGACGCTCGCCCTCGGGGTTTATTCGCGGAACCTTGCCATCGGCTTCTTGGGCGACGGGTTAGTTTCCGTTGTCGAGTTTGCGAGCCAGCGAGTATCCGAGTGAGTGGCATGGGCGCAGGTGACGAGTTGAATTTTGTATGAACGAGATTGCCCACGCGAATCGATTTCGATGATGCTCGCCAGGACCGGGATTCGGCGATCATCGTGTTGCCGTTGACGAGTCTTCTGGAACGCGATGAAACTTCAACCGACTTGCCAGCATTGCCGTTTCTCGCTCGCACTGTCATACTCCCACTGCACCGTTCTTTTCGTCCAGGAGTGATTTCGACGACCGCGCGTTGCCTGGGCGAGTCAAAATTGTTGCCGTTAGTCGAGCAAGATGGAGATCGTGAATGTTGTTACCACTGGCATTTGCCACGATACCTCACCGCCGGGTGTCGATGATCGCCAACCCGTTGCGCCAGCAAAAGAATTCGGTGTGATTGAGATGTCCGCTGCGGTGACCGCAGTGAGGTTGCGAGCCCACACGATGCAGGCGACGCAGGCCGACGCAGCGAAGCAGACAATGCGGTAAACTGATTTCGAGTGGCATTTCGTCTCTGAGAAGAAAGAGGTTTTTGTGAGTGAGGAAAGCGTCGGGATACGAGGCAAAAAAAAACGGTTTCAGTGATCATTTCCGGACATGGAACGATCCGATCGAATCCAACGGACTCGGTATCACCGTGGTCGTTGAGGCCGATGGAAGATCATCCGTCAGTGACCGGGGGCAGCGACGACGGACACGCGTTGCTCAGGCCGGCCATTTTCAACTGCCGGCGAGCGGATGCGATGCACGGTCTGATTTACTCGCAAGGCCCCTGGGCGTGGCAAACCAACTCGCCGCTGAGCAAGGCCGTCGCCCGAGGCGACGTTCTCGTTTTCTTACACGCAGATTGCCAGTTGCCATGAACGCAGTATGGAAACAGATGAGTGAATTCGATTGCCGACCTTGGGGTGTTCCACAATCCATCAACGACCCTCGGGGCGATTCCGGATGCCTCGAATTCGGCCCAACGCACTCCGGGTGCGGAATGACCGCACGGGTCCTTCGGGTGATCAAGCGATTTTCGTACACAGAAAAAACATTACAGATCGGGATCGGCAGGTTTCGATCAGTGGATTTGATGGAGGATGTGATGAATTTCCCGGAGGCCTGCGTGCAATCTCATGGCCGGAACACTGTTGCCGGGGCGAGTCTGCGTTGGTCGATCCACGACGTTGGCATCGTCGTGGGGTGATCCGCCAAACATTTTTAAACTGGCATAATCCAGATCGCGTTTCGCGCGGGGGAGCTTCGGTGACGAGGTGAAGCAAACGTTAGCAATAAAGCCTTCAATCAAAACGGCGATTATGTCAAAGGGCGAGGCTGTTTCTCGTGCTCGGCTGCCTTTCCGCCGGGGCTGCTGGCTAAACAGTTTCCGTTTTTCGATCCGCAATCTGATTTTGTTGGGCTGACGATTTTGGAGTTTTTGTCGGTGTTACTACTTCGGCGTTTTACGTTGATCGAACACTTACGTTCAGACGATTCGTTCCAGGTATCGCGAGGTTAATCGATTTCGCGAAAACTCGGATTGGCGTCGGCTACGGAGCAAACGGAAATAGAATCGTTCGAAAAAGCGGACGCAGCTTCGCACCCACCGGGGGTGCTGAGACCCCGGAAAACGCCCGACAAACGCCAGCGAAAGTTGAATTAAAACGCGTGAGAACATTACGCGGGTTTGGGCTTCGCTGCGGTTGCCCATCTCGCCATAAATTATTTAACCGAAGCTCTTTTTGACCACTACAAACAGAAAAATACGAGTGAACAGGGATGAATCGGTCAAAACAACCAGGACGGACCGTCCGCGCGATCCAAGCGGCTCTCGCGATTCTCATGCCTTTTCCTGCTGTCGACCGTCGGGCGGTGGATTTCGCGTCAACGCCATGGCCAGCGATGTCCCGCCCCGCCCCCGGATCAACGCGATCGGTCCGACCCGGGGACAATCGGACCTCGACGAAGCCGTGCTGAAGCGGGAATCCGATGCGTAATCCAACAACGATCTCGAGCCGTCCGCGGCGCTGATCGAATCGGCACTCGCACAGGGGGACTCAGCGAAGAAAACAAAAGCAATTTCGCAGCAAGATGCTGGGGCCAGCATCAACTTCCAACGCGAGCCAAAGGCTCGCCGGAGCGGATCGCTTTGCAAGCCGCAACAAACTCCAAGCCCGATCGAGGCCCCCGTGGCCCTCGCCGACGTGGAGTTCAAGTTATGACCCGGAACTCGCCGAAGCCCACATGCTGATCGCCCAACTGAACCTGCTCGAGGCGATACCGAGGGATTACCGAAATCCGGCCACCGCCGCCGATCGCCCACTTCTACGACGAACAATCGACCGAGCAGAGCAAGGCCGTATTTTGTTGCGTGCGGTTCTTCCCAAAACGACGCGACAAAAAATCGCCGACCTGGAACGCGGCCATCGAAGCGAATCCAAAAACACCGATTTGCACCCGCGAACGGGCCGGGGCACGCCTGCAAAGTGCGACGTTGATGGGGCCGTCCCAAGAACCTTCCAGTCCGTGGCTCGAAATCGACCCCACGAACCAGCAGATCGCGACAGCCACCGTAAAACAGCTCGTCGATATGGAACGCCGCCGATGAAGGCGGAACTGCTCGGCCAAAAACGATCGCGCCAGTCCAGGAAGGACTCTATTCGCCTCGGGTCGCGATCCTCTACCGCATGCTCAAAAAGAAGACGAGGCCACTCGCGGATTTGAACCAAAGCACTCGCGAGCAAACCCCGCGACCGATCGCATTGTTGCAACGGGGCCGAATCTCGCTTCGGCCGTGACGACGTTCAAAAGCAGCCAAACAAGACCTCAAAGCCGCACCGAACATCGCCCCCAAGGTCGACAACGATCGGGACCAAGCGGATCGCGGTGCGGTGCTCATGCGATCGAAGAAGGACGCCTGGCCGACGCGATCAACGACATGCAATTTCCTGGTCGAACGACAATTTCCCGATGGACACGTTTTCGGTCCAATTGCAATTGGCGAGGTTTTGACTGCAAGGCATGAACAGACCTCGGCAAGCGGATCGAAACCCTGACCAGCGTGCTCGCCAAAGATTCCCGACAACACTTTCAGTGCTGCGTTCTCGCGCCACGACGCCTTACCTTGCCGTCCGGGTGGACACAACCGAAGCGATCGACGATTACGAAAGGGCCATTGAAAGTCATCGGTAACGAAAACGATCAGACAACGCGGATCTTCTCGCAGGAAATTCCTTCATAACCTCGCTATGGGGTCCTCGCACCTCGCCCCAAGAGGCGTGGTGGTCGCAACGGCAAGCGTTCGGAATTTCGAGTTAGGACGCGGGCCGTCAAATGACCGAGGAGACCAAGGGAACACATCCCAGCACGCGGCCGCCGGGTACGCCGAAGACAGTGCGATTTCGGAAAACGCGATCCAGTGGAGCGAAAAAGCTGTCACGCAGGGCGAGGATCCGGAGGTCAAGGGGAGGCAAAGCCAGAGAGCCGTTCTCAAACTCGAAAACAGCTTAAAGAAGCGAACTCGAATCGCATATCGATAACAAACGAACCCTGGCGCGTAAAAAAACAGAGAGACCGTAAGAAAATCAAACTTCCCCATCCTCGCACCCGAAGACTCATTGATACTTGAAGTCCAGAGTTCGATTTTTCATTCTGGAATCGCGAAAGTGATGCCCGCGTAGCGGTTGGGGCTTGAAAGTCGAGGATTAGCACCTGCGAGTACCGGAACTGCCCCGAAACAAGTACGTTTAGCTTTCTAAGGCTGACATCGTGTGGGTCAGGTGGAAAGCCTGACGTACGTATCAGCTGACATCCGTGTGGGCAGGCTGGAAGCCTGACGTACGTATGGTTAGGGCTGACATCAGTGTGGTCAGCTGGGAAAGCCTGACGTACGTACTAGCGGCACAAGGGTTGCGCCCCTGGGCTATCTAATGACATCGCTCGCGGATTGAAGAACCATTCTCATCTTCAAAGGGGGGCGTCAGGACGCTTTGTGAGCACCCCTGCATCACTCCACCGGACAACACGTTCGATATACTTCGGATCTCTGATCCAACCTCGAAACACGGTATTCATCACCTGATGACTCGCGCGCACGTCGTCTTGTCGTGATCCGCGACGGCGAAAAACGCGTCTTATCACGATCGTTGGGCGCATATGTTCCTGTAACCGTCAGCCTTCTTTTGGGGTCCCGAGTCGCTCGACAATGGTTGGCCGAAAGAAGACGAGGTGGTGAGTTTGATTTCGTATTGCGGGCGGGTGGTTGTTAATGTTGACGAGGAGAAACGGTTGCTGGTGGGATGGCGACGAATATGGACCTGGAATTGCCTCCGGTCGCAAAGTTCTCGATCGTTGCTGCAATGTTCTTGGCCGGGGCTTATTCGATCGAATACGCCAGTCGAGGGATCGCCGATCGCGCTGCTGCGCGGAGAAAATCTCGCGAGATTTTCCCACGAAGAGTTTCGAAGATTTTCGCGTTGACGAACGAACTGCCCGACGAAACTTCAGCTCCGCCCAGAAACGATCAGCGAAGCTGCCGGGATCGATGACGGGACGATGAATTCGGAGACGAACCCCAACGAGACGACGACGACGACGACGAGATATACTTCGACGATGACGAACTGCGAGCGTGGGGACCATAATCAACCAAGACGGCTTCGGTGCGTCATCGTTATCTCGGTGAGATCCCGTTGGACCTGATCTTCCACGGAGGGACATCGAGTCATTTTGCGACCTGCTCGATTTTGGAACGGCGGAGGTTCCGCCTGAATCGGTTTTCGGAGGCATTTGTTTGATTTTTAGCGAACCGAAAACCATCGGGGTTTTGGGCCGTCCGATCGCACGGGCGATTTTGCTCATTTGCAAGAGGAAATACTGGGACGAAATTGAGACGTCCGATGGGCCGACCGAGGTTATCAAAGTTCAGTGCGGCTCAGCGGCCCGTCCGGGTCCCGATGAGCGATGTGGACGCTCTGCCAAATTGACGCCGAAAATCCTCTCGACCCAACGGTGGACCTCTCCAGTTTGGCTCGATGCATGGCAGTAGCCTGAAAGGACGGGAGTGAGGGGCGACGGTTGCTTTGCCCTTCGTCTGGCCGCATCCGGTCGTGGTTGCTCCGGAATTGATTGCCGGAACATGAAGGCCGGCCGCGATCACCATCGCGATCGTTTGGATGGGGATCGCAATCATTTTTAATTCGTTGCGTGGCGTTTCAAACGAAAGTTTTTAGGACGGAGCCCGGTGGATTCTCACGAAGCAAGATAGCCGAACCGGTTGCGCTCGCCCGGCTTCGCCGGACCGCTACGATCCGTATCGCGACGCGAACAATTAGAAACGCTCTGCTGGCCCGAAGCGACCTCCCTTCATTGAAGACAGAGATCGAACCGCACGTCGGCGATGCGACAATGCGATCGGCTTTCTGTCCTAAAGAGAGGGACTGATGCCCAGAATACGATTCCGCCTTCGTGAACGCAGTCGAACCGAGGAGACAGGCGTGCAATTGTTTCCCATGCAGTGCAGACATCCGAACCGAGATAGAAAACAAACGAGGCGTGGTCGTCCGGCAAACTGCTCGGCACTGACCGGAGTTGCCATTCGGGAGTGATCGCTTCCAGTCGGCGTTGATTACGGTTGCCAACGGGCGGTGCCGAAGCGAATCCAGTGGCGGACGTTCGCCATGTCCATCGCAGGTGGTTGATTTCTTCGCAATTCACCTTCGATCGGGATCGCTGCGGCAACGAAGCTCCATGCGTTTCAAAGCGGCGAAATCGAGATCGGCATCGCTCGCGGTTTTCCGTAATGTCTCGAACGTTTTTTGGTTTCTCGTGTTCTTTATTGGGCCCCTAATAATCAACCAAGATCGCTTGCGGTCGAACTTGCCTCTCGCCGTTTCAGCTCCCGGCGAACGGTTTCCAAGCGATTTTGATGTCACCCGCTCGGCGGTCACTGGGCCGTGATCAGCGCATCCAAATTGGCTTCTAGCCGGCTCATTGACCATTGGCCGGGTCTTTCCGGGCGACGGCGGCAAGCGGCCGACGCCCGCGCGATTACCGGCGGAGACGGGTCATCTGATCGCGGATTCGGATTTTGCGGTTTCGGGGACCGACTGGGGGTCTTCGCAGATTCCATCGTCAGCGGATTCATTTTCTGCCGACTACCGCTTGCTCCGATTCACGCTCGGACGGTTCGGGTTCGCTCTCGGGTCGCCAGATCGAGCAGTTCGCCTTCGCAAGGCGATGCGTCGTCAGAATATGCCGCGATCGTCGCGTCGCGCGCCCGTTGGGTTTTGGCGATTTGGCAGAATGCCGCGGCAGCCATCCGAGCACTCGATGTTAGGCTTGCGGGAAGATCACTGAATTTCATCGGGCATCCAAATCTCGCCCGATCATGGAGGCGTGATCGACACGTGCGGACGCTTCCTATTGCCACGCGCGTTCCGCGTAACGATGCAGTCGCGAACTAGATTGTGACCGGGCATGTGCAATGTGGGCGACACCGGGCATCGATTTGCCCGCAATTCGCCGCCGAATCGGTGCCAATTTTCCCACGGAACGATCCCAGAGATGGAATCCGTAATGATGAGCCGGGGTGCATCGGCATCGCGGCGAAAATTTCAGGTAGGCAACGCGTTCCGGCGTACCGACTGGTGAATCTTCACGCCCGCGCCGTTCGCCAACAAAATCTGCAGGACGAGGAACGCTTTCGCTTCGATATTCCTCGGGAATCGACAGGATGTTTTTACATCCGTGATGAATCGTTCGGCCGTTTACGTTTGAATCGGCATTCCTTCAGTCCGGCATTGATTTATTCTTAGACTCAGCTTCGTTGTCCTTTGTCTTCTTTCAAGTTTCGGCAAGATAGCGATCGGTGCTTCGACGGTTAAGTTGTTCCTCGTTTGTCAGGTTTCTTTTCCCAATCGTTCTTGGCTTCGTGATTATGCCACGGCCACGCTCCGAATTGCTAGCCGTGGCCATCCGCCATGCCCCAATAGTCCATGACCAAGATTCGGGTCACTTCTTGCAGGGCCTGACGGACGAAGCGTTTGGCTTCGAGGTGGGTGCGATTTTTGCACGGTTGTGGCACGATTGCAACGACAAAGGGAGCGCCGGGAAACACCATCGAGCAGGTGGCCGCACGCATGGCATGACAACGCAAATTTCACGACCACCTCGACTGGTGTTGAGTTGTAGCCGAGCGATTGCAAACGTTTATTTGAAAGACGTGGAACTCGGTCGGATGACGCAATCAGTGACCTGCAACGTCTCCATAATGACTCGAGCGCCCCTTCCGCCACGCGAAGGTCATGGTCGCCTTTGTTTGCTGCCCTTTGTCGTCGGGTTGTCCCAGGGCGAACGATGGGCTACCGGGAACTCGCCGGCATCACGACGCCAACGGGGGGTCGGCCTCTCGCCGGCCGACATCCTGGCATTTGCGACTCGAACGATCTTTACAACCGCTTGAGTTTGAGCCCACGCGTTTCAACAGGGAGTGGCGGACCGCACCGTTGTGGGAATTGGCGTGATTTCGGCACCTCACCTCCACGATTGAGTCGCGCGGAAACCGTTTTGGGAGGCGATCGCGATGCACGATGGAAGAATCATCGGGGACACGCGCGATTCTCGCACTCGGATACGAAGAATCGAACGAGCGATACTGCGCGTTTTTTAATTCACTCGTCGCACTGTGGAGCGTTTTTAAAATTCAAGAGCGTCGGAATAGTGCTGATTTCATTTCCTCCGTCGCCGCTCGGACGGCATCGTGCCACCGGCCGCGCCGTAGGTTTCGGCGAATTCTTTCTCGCAACATGGGCGAAATGATCCCGCGTGAACGTTCACGAGGCGCGCCACGTCGGAATCTCGAGGGCGCGAGCCACGGTCTTCGGCGATTCCCCTTTGAACGCCGAATCCGGGAAAAACCGGGGGGAAAAGGCCCAAAAGGATTTGCTTTTTATTTTGGGGGCCGGGGGGGGGGCCATCGCGGCGCGAAGCTGCACGAGTTGGTCGGGTAGGTCGCACCGACGCGCGCGATCGGCCCGTATCCCATCGGCATCGCATTCGACGCGGCGTTCATGTGCGTGGCACAATCCGCAACGCATTTGGTAACTCGCGCGGCCTTCGCATTGCAAGTCCTGGCAAATAGCTCCGCCTGGGTTGGAGGTTTTTACCAAACAACAAAATCCCCGCCTCACGCTCGTTCACAAACTCCGACAAACGGGTTCGAGACTGTCCCGCCCAAATACGGACTGACCGTCAGCGAGTCGCTTCTCCAGGGAACTCGATTTGCCCAATAGGGTCCGCGTAGGGGCTATCGCGGTACTGCCGATGCTTGCGTTTGCCATCGGTGATCACGTCAACCGGCATCGGAGGCGTGGGCGCATGACCTTGCCGAGCGCCACCATCCCGAACGTCCGAGCTGCTCGAAAACGCGCTTGCGAGTTTAAACAGGTACGATGTCTTCACCACACGATGATTTCACAGCAAACTGGAGATGTTACGCGCCGCCCAGCGCGTCCGGCGATCCATTCGGCACCGCGTCACGAATCGCGGAACTGCGATTTGCGAGGGTCCAACCCGACACAGGTGACGATCGGGGCGCAGGTGATGGCTTGTTCAGACGAGTAGCGAAGGGTCATGGCGGTGGCAGGTTGGCGTGGAAAGATTGTGAGGAAAAATGAGTCGTTTGCCGCTAGCGGGCTGTTGAGTTAATCGCTGTCAATTAATTACAGCGTGGACAATCATGCACCGGACGCAGTAGCGAGCGACGCAACCAGGTACCTCGCTAACGCGTCGGGTTACCAAATCCACAGCCCGCCCATGCCCAAGTGGCTCATCATTTCCACCTGATTTTTGGTTTGACGGACCACTCGTAGCTTTCAAGATGGCGACGGCCAGCAACCCCGGACGCGATATGACGATACCCACGACGGAAGAGAGACTACTGAAAACGAAAACCGGGTACCTGGTATGTTTGGCAGTTTTGCGATTGAAGGGAAAGGGGACACGTCAGCCTCCCGACGCGTTTCTCGAGTATGAACGAACCGTGCGGCAACCGCAATTCATCAGGCTGCGCCCGACGCGTAGACGGGCTCGCCTTGTTGAGGTCTCCGTTGCAGGTAGAAGACTTGCAGGGTACCCGTGGGCGGAGAAACTCCGATCGAGCGTGCTCTGAACGAAATTCACCGCCGCGTCCCTCGACACAGCAAAAAAACACCTCTTCCTTGGTTCTCAAAGTGACGATCCTCGAACGATATTTCTGCTCAAAACCGGGCCACAGTCCGGCGCGATTCGCAAAACTGGTCTCTCCGAGAAAAGAACTCGTCGGAGACCGTTGCGGCCATTGCCGGCCTGTCGCGATTTCCACCCGCGCCCTCGCCGCCACCGACGAGTGCGATTGATCGCGAGGTGAAAACGGCGAGAGCCCCTCGGCGGGATTGATTTCGTGAAGATTTCGACTCGGGGCAACGATCGCGACGCAGTATCAACTCGGCTGGCGCCTGCGTGCAATCAGCGTGCTGACCGACGAAAACCGTTCTTTCAGGCAACCTGGTTACCTGCGAGTGGTCGGGCAAACGGATCGACCTGCCGGCTCCTGCGAAAGGGATTTCATTGTCGCGATCCCAATTACACAAAGCCCGCGCCGCGGTGCGATTGCGTTTTATTGATCGCCGAGTGTCTCTCACCGAGCAAATGATTCGCCTCGATGAACAAACCCACCGAGTTGGGAATGCAAACCTGATCGAACTTTTACGAAGCCCGACAATCTCGCCGCCGTCACTGGCCACGTCCGACGAAGATGGTTCGGGATCAACAATTTCGCGATCTGCGAACGTTCCACACCGATGCTCGATCACACGCTGCGCCACATTCGGCCCCGAGACATCCCTCGGACCGTATTGATTTGTCGGCAGAGGGCGGCATCCGAACTTTGAAGATGTCCGGCGACTTCAAACCGGGCGGCGTCAAAGCCATCGCTTGGCGGCGAGTCACTGATGCGCAACCGATATCGCGGCGCCACCCGGCGTTGCTCGCGACGGATGCGATCGTACATCACCTTTCCAGGCTGACATATCGCAAAACCGAAATCAGGCCTCAAACTTTTCCTGATCTCTGCTGATTGGTCGGGCGGCCGTTTTTGCTTTAACGTATGTGGGATGGATACGGCGTTCGATGCCGCACGCCTCCGCAATGCGATTCAAAAGATCTCTCGGGTGCCAACGCTTATGTTCGCAGTTGTGGAATTGATGATGTGATGAAAGAGGCTGGGAGCAATCATTCATTCGCTTTAGGGCCGGTGATTGGTACGAAATGGGGCGAAGACCCTCCGTTTGATGGCCAGAGTCCGGTCTTGAAAAACGCTTACGCTGCGGAAATGGTATTTTGATATTCCACCGCTCGATGAACGATTATCGGGAGGTCGTTGGTCGTCAGAGGGGTTCGCGACAGCGGAGTTTCCGACCATGCCGAATGGTGCGATGCCGGATTTAATCACTAACGATTTCGTATCGGATTGAACCGAGCCAATTTCAAGAAAGACAAGGGCAATGAAATAGGACAGCCACGTTCGCCTGGGAAGGCGTGCGATCCGCTCGCTTTGGCTCGTAGCGAAGTGTTTGACCTGATGAGGAGACGATCGGTCCGTGCCAGAGTGGAATCGGAGCGAGCGGATGCAGCGGATTCCAGAACCGGATGGGAAACAAGCGATAAGGATGTAAACGCGGACTGTCCTGCATGAACGCCAGGTCCTTTGCGTTTCGCGAGCTTCAGGGGCCGCAAGCCTTAGCCTGGACGACGAAAACCGGTCGACTCCAGCTGGCTCAAAATCGGCACCCTCCACACTACCAAGAAAAGTGCTCTGTCCTTCTTTGTCTCTCTTCTCTCTTCCTCTTCTGTCTCTGGAAGAACGTTTTGGAACATGAAAAGAGAAGGAATGAAACGACCAAGTAAGTTCCGCTACGATTCACTTGCCAAATCAGGATACGTCCCGGTGCTTGGGGCGAGGACGGCGGTGACGGGGTAGTGGTCCGAGGGGCGCCGCGAGCCGTCGGTGGCGTCCGAGTCGATGACCGCTTGAGAGATGCCCCAACTGGGAGATTACCGCGATCCAGTCGAGTCGTGCCGGCCAAAACATCGGCCCGGAATGCCCGAGAACGTGGCTTGGCCTTCGTGGTCCGGTATTCCCGCGACGAGGAAACGTATCGAATTAAGCGCGATTGCGTGGGGACGTCTCGTTGATTGCGATGAGAATTTGGTAGGGAACGCTGCCCTCGCCGGCGTTTGAAGTCGCCGGTAATGACGACATCGCAATCGACCCCGAGCGGTTCCAGCTTGCTCGGACGATCAAGCGCTGCCGATTGATCCGCCGCCTCGTTGCCGCGATGTCGCAAGTGGGTTATGAACAAAAATCGGACGGGGAGTCGTCGAATCGACTATCGTTGAGTTTGACCCAAGCAGCGTCCGGCAGGCTGCTGTCCCATGCTTGCTACCCGGAACGGCAGGCGTCGCTGAGCCAGAAATGCCCATTCGGCAGGCGTTCAAAAACGATCCCGGTTTTGAAAAAGATCGCCGTCATCCGCCTCGCTCGTGCGTTCGTCGCGTCCCACACCGATGTGTGTGTAGGCGGGTTAGTTTTTCGCGAGACAACGTTTTTTTGAAAATCCAAGTGTCTCTTGACGTTCCGAGCAGATTCCGGTTTGGACGCCTTGCACGGTTGCGGCGGGACGCGATCCTTGGCGTTTGGTCCCAGTGGTTCAATCACCGTCCGGACGCGGGTTCCATTACCGGAATGTTGAAAACTCACACTCGGAATTTTCTGAGCGGCGAGAAACCGGTTTGAGGGTCGCCGCGTTTGTTGAGCCGTCGTCTCGTTTCAGGCCGAAGTATCGAAAGAACCAGGCGACCGAGTGTGTAAAACGTGAAGGACCGAGCGGGGAGACGAGTCAATTGGGATATCCGTGGTTGAGCGACTCGGGGGGTTTTGAATTTCGATGTGAAACATGCTTGATCAAGTTCGGCCGGCATCTTGGCGATTCGACTCACCGCTCGTAGTGTCCTTAACGGACAGCTTAGACAAGAACACGCGTTGAAAGGTAGCGCGCGAGGACCAGTGATTGTTTTCGCTGTTCGCCTAGCGTTTGATTATCGAACGCGAAAGGAGCGATCTTTGGGTCGCGGATAAACAGGCGATTTGGTTGCGCGAATTCCCGGGTGGGCCCAAATTGCCGCACGGCTCCACGAGGTATTTGTGTTTCTCGCGGGCAGTGGCGATTGCCCCAACGGTCTCCATTCGCTTACGATCGGGTTGGACTAACAGCGACGGTCCGTACGCCATCATTGTAACAGTATTAACGACCGTTCGGCGTAGGCGATCGATCCGCTGCGGTTGCCGCGAAGTTTTTCACTGCAAACGATCTTGCCGGATCCAGGCTTGGGCCATCACACGCCGCCGTCGGATTTCGGTGGAACCATAAATAACCCGTCAACGAGGCACCACGCCGCACAGTGATGGTTCTCATCGTTTTGCGTTCTTCGTGGTACACCAATGTTGCGACGATCGAATCGCTCGACCAGCGTGTGAGTTCAACAAAGCACGTTGCCGCACCGAATTACTCGTATGGTAATCGACGGCCGGCGAATCAGATCGGGCGCGGCACGGTGGCGATGTCGTTGCCCGGTGAACACGTGGTTTTTTCAAAAATTGGTTGGCCGGATTGGCAATCGAATCCAGACGACACCGATATTCGACGCGGTGACGTAATAGGACGGTACCGGCCGTTAGGAAACCTTCATCGTCGAGACGTATTGAGCGACCGCGTCGACCACCGTTGAATTCCAAAGCAGTCGACCGGATTTCGCGATCGAAGAGCGGCCAATGAATTTCTTTCCACCGGCGGTGACGACAAACACGCTGGCCATCGATCCAAGACCGATTCGCTTATAACCCCATTCTGGGAATGCCGCCGCCGTTGCTCGGCGACCAATCGACTTTCCACACAGATCACCAGAGTCGCGTTGATGCGGCAACTTACGGCGACGTCGGGGAAAGCACGCAAAGACTTTGTTCCCGTTCGACGGTCAGGCGTGCTACGTGGGCCGCCCCCAACCACGGTTGTAATCGGCACCGCACCGGGAGCGAGATACTTGGTTCGCCAGAACGGTTTGCGGTTTGGGAATT
>Ga0163217_1093646_pt1 | contig 14213 bp, 10 predicted proteins | sample SynspAceP_FD_185933 | JGI IMG/M metagenome (GOLD analysis project Ga0163217, IMG submission 185933) | Saline lake microbial communities from Ace Lake in Antarctica - Synechococcus sp. Ace-P (PacBio error correction) | ecosystem: Environmental > Aquatic > Non-marine Saline and Alkaline > Saline ... | reverse complement strand
TAAGGCCCGTGTACTCAGCTCGCGCCTCGCTCCAGGCAGCTTTCAAGCTCGTCAGGGGCCCGCCTGGCGCAGCGTTATTGGACTGGCCGGAGAGCAAGCGTGGGCGGCGAAATCGGCGTGCCAGGGCCACCAGTTCGATTTTTTACGGCATAAATCTTGAGGCCAAGAAGGTTTCTTCAGCCTTTTTCTCGATTACACACTTCGATTATGAGGCTACCCGAGTGAATTTGCGCCAGGAGGTTTCATGAAGCGACCGAATAGTGTTCCGGCTTAACTCCTTTTGCATTCGCGCGATCGCGGATACCCGTTTCCAAGTTGGACGATATGCCAATCGTGTGAAGACGGCGATTGATGACTGGGGCATATACAGCCGCTTCGACTCTTGCCGTAGCTGCAGTGAGGTCTTCCGCGTAATACCCCCTCTTTTAGGGTGGGAAGTGCGGTGAGGATTTGATCGATGTCGAGGAGGTATGCGGCCTCGTCAATAATCGGCGAGACGGGTGCGGTCGCGATGCGTGAGGCTTCATTCCGTGTTTGGCTCAGCGACAATCACCGATATGCGTTTGATCTCATGCTGGTGTGTACAACCAGATTGATATCCAGCAAACATTCCAAGTTGCTCGGCTAGCGAAGTATTTGGCCCCCCAGAGCTCTTGTGACCACCTTCTAGCCTCATCTCGAGAGGCCGGTTGTGACGATGGAATGAAAGCGATCTGATCAGTCAGTTAATGACCATTTATCTGCACCTTGCCCTCGTTTTCTTTATAGAAGCTACCGGGCGATTTATCTATTTTCTTCACTAGATTCTTCGAAAGGCACGCCAACGAGCCAGCGAACTTGCTAGACGAGACATTGATCATCAGGCGTCGTGTAACCAATGATGCGCGTTTTCTAGATTCGCCATCAGCAGCGAGGCCATGAGTACGTATTGGCCTTGGGCAGCGGCAGGCGGAATCTGAAAGGGCTTCGGTTGTTTCACTGCGCGCAGAGACCGGGTAATTGGGTGCGAGGGCAACTGTTTTCGCCCAATAGTCTTGCCCCAATCTATCTTCTACGAGAGAAAGCATAATCGGCTGACGCTCTCGGCGTGCGCGTTGCACGGATCGTTGCAGGCAAACTTCCCACCGGCAAACACGCCATCTGCTCGCCGCAGACTTGCCAGCTCTACTGAGACAATCTGGCCGGATCCGTTTCCAGCGGTGCGATCGCTTAGTGTTGTTTACTGTGCTGGCTGCCGTAAATCAATCGCGAGCGAGATCTCTGTAGCAGCTGCGTCCTTGGATTCGGAGCCTGAGTTTTGGGCGCTTCCTGCGTTGCGGTTCATGGCATGTTGCGCTGCGGCCTTCACGTAAGACCTCTGCGGTGTATTGGCAGTAGTTCCGCAATGTCTTTGCGGGCCATGTTCTCGTACTGTCTCGTGCGCAAATGACGCGCTCGACGATTTAGACAACTCATGTCAGGACTACGAAAAGCAGTGTTGCCTGCTTGCTTTATCTGCGAATGACACGCATTGCACTTTGTGGTGAAGCCGCGTCACCTACGCTAGCGCTTTCGTCGATAACGCGATGTCCGCTCAACATGCGCATGCGGCGACGCTAACGAAATGTACATTGCCACTGGAGTAGTTTTTAACCGGCCTGTGTTCATATGTACGATATCTGGCAAGCGGCTATCTCAGCAAACCGGCTCACCACCTGTCACGTGTCAGACGTAAATTGGGCTGACATGTAACGTTTTCCTACGGTAAACTCGTTGAACCTGACCGTTCAGGCGCTGCCACCTTCAGTGGTCTGTCTGCGCCACTTGGTGGATTAGCGTGCCGCAGATCATTTGCGCGCGTCGTTTACCGTCGTAGCCCGGCGTGCCAAAACGGTTTCGCCACGCCAACTCGGAGACTGACCCGTAAAGCGCCCAGATTCGGCGTTAGTTTTTCTCGGCTTGGCATCGCATCTGCTTCAGCCGATCCTGCGGCGGTTCATATTCTGTAGCTTTGACAGGTCCTGAGACGGCATGGCTACATCAGGGAACATGCTGCAACCCCTTTCGGTCTTCTGAAAATACGCAAAGCCCAGATAATCGATCATAGGACTGGCCAAGCTATAGTAACCGAGCCCGACCAATAGGCTGAACGCCCTGTGCATGACAGCCGGACTTGACAATCACAAGGTCAGAGGGTTCAACTTATTTAAACACATGATTTATCGTGACGCTGGAGAGCGGGTAAATGGACTCAGGAATCTCATTGCAGTTAAAACCGAGCGGTAAGCTGGCCGATGTCGCGCAGTACACACCAATTGCGACAGTCCCATGTGAGGCCAGTACTAAGTGCAAAGGCGGAAGATGAATCGCACAACACATATGCCAAGAAAACTCCCAGCTGAGAAGGGCGTCATCAATATCAACAGGATATGTAGCCGCGGAGGAAATAACGCTTGCAGCCAGGCACAGGGTCGGGACCTCCGGAAACGACCTTCTTGCGTAGTTGATTTGGCTATGATCAAGTTGTGCGCCCATGCCCGCGGAAAGTTGAATTATACAACCGGAAACAAGCGACGGCGTCAATGGCCGTTGCACTCGATCACCCGCGCGCTTTAAATATTCACCAACCGAATGTAAACTGGTGAGCAGCAGATCGGGTGAGAAACGACAGAAGTACCCACAAGGACCAGATAGGCCACTAACTCGCGCTGTTGATAGGTTGTGTAGTCGTCGTTTTCTGCCCGGTGTCTGTGCGAAGCCAGGAGTATGGAAGTCCTCCATGGCTATTATACTCCACGCTTCTCGCTCGGTCGCTGCCATCTGTACCTCGTTGCACCAGTTGGTTCCAGTACCACTGGCGTCTTGCGATGCCGCTTAAGGTTTCCTTTGGCACCAGCAGCTCACGTTGGATTCTTGCTGCGTCCGATGCCGTAGCGATATCATGGCAGGCGGTCCTAACGGGTGTCAGGTCTTTGTAGGTGCCTTCTCTCGCGCCGAGCGCTTCGCGATCACAATGGTGTGCACTACTTCGATGTTTGCTTTCATTATTGCGCCGTATTGTAGGTCTCGCCACGTACCCTGGGTAGCCACACCAGTGCGGGCGTGGTTCCACTAAACGTCGCGATCTGGTTGCTTTGCGTAAACGGCGCGGGCTTGCTAGGCATTGGGTCATCAGCGGGACGAGTTTTCCGGACAGTGATCGGGCGTAGTTATTCGACGTTGGGTCGTACCTGGGCAGGCCAGGTGCGTGCCCGGTGTACCAGATGGTTCGACCCGGCTTGCTGGCGGAGTACGGCGCTGGGTGCGTAGGAGGTTCTCGGTGAACGCGGTGTTCCGCTGCTTTCGGGGATGGGCAAGTCGCATAGACTTCTCGGTGGATATGTGATGAACGAGGCGGTGCTTTTGCTCTGCATCAGGGTCTGGAATACGCGGGCCTGTCAGCAGACATAGGTACGACCAGATTGGTCTGATAAAATTCGCCGGGACGTCATGGACGATCACGTGTGATTCTGCAGCCGGTGCTATAGATCAGGTTGTGTTGGGCGAGCAACTCGTTGCCTCGCGAGTCCCAAATATCGGACTGTTCGATGCGTACGGCGGATTATGCTTCAGGCTGGGGATTCGAGATTGCCTGTCGTAGGTCAGCTTGTCCGATTGGACACTGAGTGCTTCGGTTCATTGAGAATAACGCACGACGCGGAGCGTAAACCAGCGCCGCCGTTACCAGTATTTTTGAACGCTCATCCTTATTTTTGCGACTTACGGCAGCGGTCTCGCCAAAAGGGGGAGTAAACCGGTGTGATGCTTGATTTTCTGGTTTGCTCAGCAGCTGTATGCGGCTGATCGCGGGGTGGGTGTCTTTGGTCTCAATCGGGGCGCTGCATGGATTAGGCCGGCAGATCGAATATCGGCCTGGGGGGCAAATCTATTACCAGCTGCATACCTCATTCGGGTAATGTAATATTACAGCCGTTTGCGGGGTTGTTTTGCTGCTGTCGGATCGGGCCATGATGGCGTCGCAAGAATCGGGCGCGTAGGTCGGCGGCCTACTGATATCTCACGGTAGGTATCGCCGCTCCGCGGCGAGCCTGGCAGGGTTTTAACCAGTTGTTGCCGTGCTGGAGTAAACCCAACTGGTCGCACACGCTGGCGTGGACGCCGCTGATGGAATCGCACGTTCGCATGCAGCTTGGTTGGCCGGGATGTTGACCGCGCGGTGATGATCGGTAGGCTTGTGATGGCAACCGTGATACTAGTCTGTGCTGAGTGTTATAGGTAGCGCCCTGCTCTTTTACCGCTTGAGCAGCTCGGATCCACTGCATGGTATCTGACCTGCTCGGCAGATCACGCTCTGCTCGGCTTTGTCCGGCAGGTGCTGGGCGGCGCAGTGACGTATAAATCGTATGGTGGCTGTTTCAGATGTGGCAACTTGCAGCAACGCAAGATCACACTGCGCCCGGTCGGCAAAGTGAATTCACATCCGGGAGTGTTGCGCTCAAGGTCCGGGAACTGCGCCGAGTTGGCGGTAGAGCCGTTACCAATACCTTTTTACGCACTAATACTTAACGCCGTACTGGACGTTCGGCAGATTGCGAGCGCTTGTTTGCGTCGTATCTGTCAGACAGTTATATCCTCTCCGTATCGCCTCAATTTGATATCCGGTCGTTCAGCAAGCCGGATCACTTCAGGTGGTAATATTATTACCTTGTACGCAAAAAGGGCGCGTGATCGCTGAGTACACGACTGGGCAAACACGCGCACAACAGCTGGTGTTTATTTCTTCGTCAGTCACTGCGAATGCTGCAAGTGGGGCTGGCCCTTGGGCGGTATCTCCGCTATCAGACCGCCCTGATACGCGGACCGTTTGCTCTGGCTGCGGGGCAACTGAAAGGCAGGCCGCGCACACGCCTTCGCTGAATAGATCTTTGTTCCTGATGAATGGGACTTTAAGTGGTGGCTTGATCAAAAGACCATCCGTGGCGAGTTTCGCACAAGTAGCGCGTTAGTCACCATGCACTTTGGGTTCAAACAGAATGCGTTCCGGGATGACTGGGGTGTGGATCAAAGATAGGCCCCTTTCGCGACTTGATCAAGTACTGGCCGTATGGTTCTTCGATAGGCTTGGCAGCCACAATTGCTCTTTATCTATATAAGCCCATTTCAAAGGAATCTCTTCTAGGCACGCAACCTGAGGCCCTGGGTCTTTTCGTAATCTCGATAAGACGGGCTTCCAGCAGGCTTTCGTGCGTACGGTATCAGCCAGTGCGTGCACGGGCCCAACGTCCAATCTTCAGACGGCCCTTCTTCGGATACTCTATTAGGAGTGGTGATCTCCACTCCGCCGCGATCAGACGGTTTGACCTCTTGGCCTTCGGTCACTCTTTGGGGTGAAGTACCAGACCAGTGACGCTATTGACTTGGGACTTGGGCTTCTCTTCAGCGAACGTGCTTGGATCATCGGCTACGCATAACGCTCGGATCTTGAACGCGAGATCAGACGTGGACTTTTTCTCTTGCTTGGCGTTCTTGGACCGCGTTGCAAGCGTTTCGCCAAACCATGGCGCCGTATAATGTTGTCGACTAGAACGAGGACACTCTCACTGCCATTCAAGTCTTCGCCCGATGAACGCCTGAGCCAGCATCAGGAAGGAGTTGTGTTAGTATTCAAAGGCGGATGCATTTCAGAGCCATCACCCAGAAGGCGGATGAAGCTGGGCTGCTCTTCTGGCGTGGTGCTGCATCAGATATCCTTGATGACACGCGCTCGAACCGAAGGGGGTATAAGCTGGTTTATCGTAGGCCCGGACCGTGCTTGGCTACTTAGGAATGGGTCGAGGCGCGTGCCGAGCGCCGCGAGAACGTACTTTATTAACTCCAGTTATGGTATGGCAAGCACTCGAGAGTTCATTGGACTGCCAATACCGCCATCAAATCGACATGTCTGCACTTGATACCGACGTTACTGATAACATCCATTAACGTACCGCTTGACGACGCCAGCGGCATGCGACATCCATGTTATGTAGCTAACGCAATATTGAGCGGCGCCTTTACGGGCGCTCCCATTAGTCCGAATGGTACTGCTTGTTCCCAACAGGCTATTGGTCCATTATTATGTAACCTTGGGGCTAAGATGCTGCGGCTCCGGACTTACTGCCTTCCAGCCACAGCCAATCGATTCGTATATTGCTATGCAGTTGCACGAGCCTCCTATAAGCAAGTCCACAGGAATGCCCAGCATTGCCAGCCTATTATTGCTAGCAGGGACGCCACCGTAGTCCGCGCGGTTGCGATTTGAAAAATCGCCGTGAGCGTACTGGATAAATGCATGGGTCGGTGAGCGTTCATAAACCTTTGCCGTTGCATAATGCGGAGCAAGGTGAGGTCCATCGGCATAAAAATCCGAGATTCAGCCTGCCATAACAGTGGCTTATACAGTGACTTGCAGCGCATGTGCTCCGTGTCCCCCAGAAAACACTGCCTACGTCGCCCATAAACGAGAGCGGAAGTTCCAGATAAAAGCACCACTACCGCGGCTAGAACTAGCGGTGTTCAACCCCGACTCGCCCCACCAGACATACGCAAGCACACCGGCGAAGCACCAATGCTTTCAACGCCCGCTATGCATCAATTACCACCATAAAATTGAAAAGATTCATCCTACCAGGAAACGCCGCACAGGTACCCGGCCACCCAAGATCCAAAGCGAATGCCATACCAGTAATCTTGGCAGTCGGCGCACAGAAAAACACAGCTTGCTCGATAAGTGAACGACAATTGAGTACCGCTGCTTGACCGTGGACTCGCGGGAAACCCATTATCGCTATCAGCAAACCGCCACAAGAAGTCCGATCCGGAGGGCCAATCGACCAACCGGTCGTCGCTCGCATGGCAATACCAACAACGGAAAGGTCGCACGTTGGGGCGGGGAGGGTAGTCAGCCCCACGCCGGGGGGTCGGACTGGTGTGCGAGCTGCGTTAAGGTTCGGGAATTCATCAGGCTTCGGCGCATAGCGGCGCAGATCCAGGTCAGCAAGGATGAGACCCGCGGTGCAGAGGGACAGCATAATGTCCATTTTTCTTTCGGGCCTGAGAAAGCGTCCGCACGCGGACTGCAAACCTTTCAGTTTAGCGCGCACGGGTGTTCAGCCAGGGTTTCACGGTATTGTGTTTATATAACCTGGAGCGACTGCGAGCCTCTGAGCGACCCGCCACGTTTTGCCCAGATTGCGGCGGGTCTTCTAGCAAAGGGTTGGCACAGGCACCAGCCTTGGGGGCTTATTCAGCGCGGCGGCCCACTTTGCGCAGCAGGTGGTAGATATATCTTCACCTCGCTGACCAGAAAAACACCTGTTAGTGCTGCGGGTGCGTGAGGTTGTCATTCAGATGGACAAGTTATGAAGCGCAAGAGGCTGCGTTATTGTGGATATCCCCAGGGGTAGGTATGCCTCTGTTGAGCCCAGCCATCATGGCTGAATTGCTTTGACCTGGGCCGATACCGCCGGGCGAATGATGACGACTCATACGTTTGTGCATGGACGCGCAATGCAGCTCGCCTCCACTTTAGTGCTGTAAGGGCGAGGGGTCGGGCAAGTCTTGCGCGGTAAAGGTGACCGTCTTTGCTGGCTTCACCATTGACTTTACGGTCCAGGAGATGAGCGCTTGAACCCGGCTTGAGCGTTGCCTGGCCCAGTTCAGGTTCTGACGTTGATGCTCATATTCGGCAAGGTTTTGTGGTTTCATGCATCGGGGACGCGGCCGCATGCACTACCACCGATAACGCCATGGGGGCTTCTGGAACGGCGTATCCGCTCAGATACCTGACTGTTTGATGCTCTGGCTGCCATGGGGACTGAGGCGCGGGAGCTGGGCACAAGAATCTAGGGGATGTAGAAGGATTGAGCGCGCAGCCCTATAAGCTGTCGCGGCCGGTAACCTAACCATTTCACTTACCCCCATTATTATTTGCTGACTCGCCCGCTGTCACACGCCGACTGAAGGCGATATCAGCAGCGGAGGGCAACAAGAAAATCGTTTACGAGGAGAACATCGTACCGTTCAGCAGCGCCACCACATTGCGGGGAGTCGGCTTGCATTTTCGGAGTACCTTCGGGATTCTTGCGAGCGACAATTACTTTCGCCAAAGATTAGATCTTCGCCATCATTTGCATGTGGCTCAACACCACGGTGCCACAGAGGTCGACGCTGCTTTTCAGAATTCGGGCTAACTCGGAGTTGGATTTACTGGATGGATTTGAACGCGGGTATAGGTATCAGATTTGCGCTTCTGATCCGGACATGGATCCCCGCTTTGAGGTGCGAGAGGTGCTCGGTTGTGGTCTGGTCGCTGTGTGCTTGTGGTGGCTTGTGGCGGAAGCGCGGGCCTCGCGCGAAGCGTCAGCCCCCAACCTTGACCCTTTTCCAAGTTCTCACAAAACCCTTCGCGGCGGCCCGCGCTCTAACAGGGTGCCGCCGCCCTATCGGGGGGTGAGAAGGGCGCCCTGTTAACTCGCTTTTTGCGGCAAGCGTGTGGTGTTCTCCCCGTGGGGTGTTGGGGTTGGTGGGTTATTGCTTTTTTGTCGTCTTTCTTTTTGACATGTTCGCCGTTGGTCTTTTGCCTTGTGTGCGGCTCTTGACGGGCTCGCGGAATAGGCTCGTCTCGACCATCAGTTTCCATCTCGGCGTATCGCGAATACACGCTCCCGCTGCCCTACCCGAGTACGGGCACAGCGGCGGTGTCGTCATGTGTGTCAGTTGATGAAGATCAGTCGTCGATATCACCGCCGCGGCCGACTCTAGTGGCCGACCCGCACACGACGCTCCCCTTGCTTGAGGCGTTCTCGCCGGTTCGTCTTTGATCTTTCTTCCCGTCGACGTAACCCGCAGGCTGGTTGGCACGCTTGAGGCGGTCTGCATCCGCGGTTGGTAACACATTGGCCTTGCGGGCGTTCGATTGCCAGCGCCTTGAGCAGGCTTCTTTTTGATTGATCATTGCTGCTTTGTTGAGTGATGCGGCGTTCGCACCGACGCTCGAGGCTGCAGAGGTGCGGTGTAGCGTTGGACCTCTTCACACTCGCTTGGGCGGCGTTGCCTTTGTGCTGAGAACAGATGTTGCGCTCTGGCCGGCAGGTTGCCAGTTTCAATCACGTCTTCGGTGAAGCCATTCCAGCATCGCGGTCGGCTTCTCCAGCACCAGTACCTGAATGGCGACAGGATTCAGGCTTGTGGCGCAGGTGCTCCAGCGCGCGGCCGGCGGTGGCGATGATATATCGGGTGTATGCGCAATCTTTGCCGACTGACTTTGAAGTCCTCACCGCCATAGGTGATGAGTTCGTTGATAAGTGAATTTGGCAAAGCGCTGCCTTCGTGAGGTCTGCCGGCAGTTCACCGTTGCAGTAGCGGATCGGAGCGCGCGGCTCGGTAGCCTGGCTGTCTCTTCAACAGCGCTGGAAGAATGGCAACAAAAGGCGCCCGCTTGCGTACGGGTCTGGGGCGACACGTGCTCGTTGCCTCTATGGGAGTGCTGCTTCCTGAACTGGGTCGGGTGTTCGAACTTTTTGTGTTCTTCAGACCTTGGAGCGATTCTGCGTTGCAATTCGCGTAAACAGTGCTTACCTCCGGGGCGCGTGATTAAGGTAATGGCGGTGTTGTACCTCGTGGCACGTCGTTGAGGTTTCAAATGTCCGCTTCGCCGGATGGGGGAGCAGCGGTGGCGCGAGCTGTTGTGGCGAGCGCGTAAGGGTTGGAGTTATGTGAGGGACGTCCGCTTGATTCCCGCCTAACGCGCATGCTGTCCGAATCAATTTTGGGGCTTAACGGAAGGTCAGCCGCTGAGTTGAGGTAATCCTCGTTGATGCGATCACATGGTGCCTGTATAAAATACCGATTTGCCGACTTTAAAAAGGTTCTGCCCGCCCCGTTTTGACAGTGCGCAGTTTCGAGTGCAGCAAGCACCTGCACGGAGTTCCAGACTGGGATCAACTCATCGCTGACTTGTAGCCCACATCTCTGGGGCCACCGCCAGGAGAGGTGGAAGCAGGCTTACAGTCAGAGCTGGCTTACACAACTTGGAGACGCCTGTATCCGGCGTTCATTTTTCATACAGTCCAGCGGCTGTTTGAGGCCGTGTGCCAGCGCTGATGCAAGGTGGGCGGCCGCTTTCGGCAGAAGTAGCGACTTCTTACTTGCTGGATTCCACGCCCATTCCGTAGGGGCTGGGTTTACGACGACTGTCCTAAGATCTAGCTTGCACAAGGTGAAGGTTTTCCTCGGCCATGTGGACGCGGTTCTCGAAGCAGCGATCTCCTGCGTCGAAGTCAATGACATCGAATCGGTGCGGCAGCATTGCCATGCAAGGGGTCAGGTGATGTCTTTGACCATTTGGGTTATCAGTATCCTGTCAGAGCGCTTCGGTTCAGTTCAGGAACGCAGTATCACTCGAGAGAGGACGAACCTTCCAGCAAACCGCAGATTTCTGGGGCGTACCTTGTCAGCTCTCAAACTCGCCGTCCGGCGGAAAACGCCGTCAACGCTTTAGTTTACGCCACCCCGTTCGCAATAACTGTGGAGCGAAGCGGCGGCGCCGCCGTTGTGTGCTACAAACACCTGGAACGCCAGCCCACTCATTGCGAGCGCTACAAAGCGCGTGGGCATTGAGCTGTTCTTCAATGCTGAAGCCACCTGAGATCGGTTCTCGCGCCGCAGCTGAAATGCGTCAGGGGTCAGGAATATTTATCTTTTTTTCTGTTCTGCAAATGAACCGGACAGCTCAAGTCGCTACATCCATTCCTTGCGCACTGCCTGACTGACTGAGAGCGTCTTTTCTACATGAACTCTTGTTGCCGGAAGTATATTTAAGGTGCGTTGCGCTATGAACTTTATTCCGGACAGCAGTGCGCCTCGGGGAATGACGGGTTTAGAGTAGTTTGAAATTGGCTGGCTAGACTTTACCTCGAAAACGGCGGCCCTCTCCTCTGTCTTTCTGCAGGGGAATCATTTTGATTGCTCCTTGGCGGGTAGCCAGGGACAGTCATTCTGATCGTCGTACGGCACCGCTCATCTTATAAAAAAAGGTATTCCGAGAATACCCTTGGAAATACCGTATTTCAATTCTAGAGCAGACTATGACTTACCGGAAACCGAGCTTGAGACTGGTTGTCTGCGGAGCAAATTGTTCTTCGGGTTGTACATGCCCAGTGGCGATGTACGCCGGCCAAGGTCATACGAGTTCAGTGTGTACCAGGCAGCCTTCGATACATAGTGAAAGCAACGGCCTTGCCTACCGTTTTTGGCGTTTATGTAGCCAGGGGATCAGCAGAATCTTCGCATAAGAGTTACGTGGGCGTAGTATGCGCTGACGTTTACATTACTGTACTTCCACGCCGGTGCAGCTCGTAAGCGGTGTGTTCGGGCTTGATGTGACCGTTGAGTACGTCATCGTTACATTGACGTCTGTTTGGCCATTTTAACTGTTATTACGGTATGGTAGTATTTGTCCTTCCTTGTTTTCAGGTTGCACGTTGTACATTTTTTTTCTCCGAACGGTACCTGGGCGTCATTTGGCGCTGACGTTGAGAAGACACGACGCGTCGCTGGCCGCGTGTTGTTTTCGTGCATCTTTTCAACTTGTCAGGTGTCGTGTCAGCAGTACTTACCCGCAGACGAAGGGTGCGTTTCCGTGCTTGAAGACAGCAGTTTGTTTTCGGAATAGTTGAACTCGTCCACGTTCCAGTTATTGCGGGTACCCATTCCTTTCCGCTTGAGAGGGATGTAGACGTTGTTTCGGCTGGCCTGCATGTCCACGGCTTGTTTTAACCGTACGAGTGTTTGGTTCCATGACCCCTTTCCACGCCCATTTTAGAAACCGGAAAGCGAAGGTGCCGTGGGAGGAAACCATCATTACCGTCTCCGCCGATTTCCAGTGTGGCTTGCCAGCCAGTCGCTTTGACGCTGGCATACGACTGCGGATCGCGAAAAGGAGTCTTGTGATCGATCTGGAAAGTTTTCGTGTTCGTTGCTACTGGCAGCGTTTTGGTGCTTCTGTGTTCTGGGCATGATCTCGGCTGCTCATTGCGAGGGGTTCGCTGGAACCGTATTCAGCGTCGATCCTGCGTCTTTTCAGTACCTTTGCCGTCCATCAGAAATGGTACTGCCGATTACTGCTTTTCTGCGCCGATGGCGTCGGGAGTTACCCAGGCTGGTCATCTTCTGCCTAGTATTTATTATGTCCATGGATGTAATGCTTTGCACCCAACAGGTTTTTTTGCACGATATAATATGTTTTTGTCTTAGAGCTGGGACACTAGGCTAGCGAACAAAGTCCGTTTTTTGTACTTACATCAAGAAGTCCATGTCTGTAGCTCAGGCTAGCCGCTATATTTGGTTTGGAGTCGGCGTTCAAACGATGTGATTGCCTTGGCGTTTTCAATGAAGTTGACCAGTCCATCGAGATCGTGCGACCAGTCGGTTAGGCTCAGGTGATGCCTGCGCATTTTTGCCCTACGGTTAGCCACGAGTGTAGATAGAACCATCGTTTACAGCTAGCGGCCTTGGTTGGGTGTCGACAGTACCTGCAGTTTTCAACACGTCACGCCATAGATGTCGGCGTTCGCGTCACTCAGCCTTCGAATAGTAGTACCCGGCTTCACCAAAGCAAAGTAGGCCTGGCGCGAGGATCGTCATAACTGGCTGCGGCTAACCTGTCTGGTAATCGGTCTACCCTTGACACCGGGGCGGCGCATAAGGCCTTGAACCGTTCGGACCCGCGGGTACTCACAGCTACGTAGTATCTGCATAGTTTTGTAATAACTTCGCCCGCTCCACTGTGCCAGACAAGTTAGTTGCACTTACCACGTAACGCGCGTATTTAACCGCACGCCAGGCAAGCCTGTCCAAACATCTGGCACTTGGAGGTTACCGTATACAGGCCACGGTCTATGGTAGTTTCTCGCATAGAAGCGATTCAGTTGTCATAGTGCGAATTGCACACCAAACTGACGTCCATCCTGGCTCGCTCTTTCTCTGCGCGACCGTTGATGGTCCATTCGACCGGATCACGCCTGCCGAGCCATCGCACCGTACAACCAGACGTCAGACAACGGTGGGCTGTGTTTGCGCCAAAAGAATGTTACCGCGTTGTCACTGGCGAAAGTGCCACTTGAGCTATAAAAGCTCTATGACATGGTTGTCCGTCGCCATTGGTGAGAAATAGAGATTCTCCCCGGCGCAGCCTTTCCTTGACTTCAGGCAGACGCGATGCGCAACTGTCGCCTTTGTGATTGAGTTGTGGGTTGCCATCTCTCCCAGCTCTACTGGGCCCAGGACGGAACGTTACCCGGGTTAGTCCGATGACTATGTAGTTGTGTAGCGAGCTGTGGCTGCGCCTTAACGGCGACGCCGGTCATCGATATGGTAAGCGCGCTCCGTCTTTTGTCTCAAAGTCGTATCCAGTTAATTTGCCTTCGGGGAAAGCGCTGAATCCCATAATTCAGTTCAGATACGTGGGACTCTTGGAGAAAACTCACCGGCTTTGTAGTTCAACGGCCGTCTCGTCTCGCGGCACAACCCCGGCCTGTTGACACTCAATTTGCAGCAGCGGTGTTAAACGCTTTCAGCTTCTGTTCAATGGACGCTGCGAGTTCAACTGGGCTTGTAATCCCCGATGTTGAGCTTAACGCGTGAGCTTGATCCAGCAAGCGGTAGTCCCGATGGCCCACGCGGCAATGCCGCGAGGGACCCAAGCATGCTTTTTTTTGTCTTGTGTGCTCCGTTAGATTGATCATGGACACCGCGGCGGTTGCGATCGGGATAAGTCTGTCAAGGAGAAGATTTGATTTGTTGAATTACGGACGAATTTATTTTGTTCTGAATGGCCACTATCTACAAGCTGCATATCTGTTGCTTTTTCATAATGGGACGGCTTTTTAATAAATTATCTTGTTCAGTTACGCGGAGACAGTTTCTTTAGCGCCATTAAGGATAAAAATACAAGGTCGTTATTTGAACCAGTTTATTCATCGTTGCCCTGTGCACGCGCAAGGAGCGGCTTTTTGGGCTTCCCAAGGGATGGGGCAGGAGATTAGTTGATACGGCCAAATCGGGTCTCGGATTACCTGTGATCTTTAACAGCATTCTGCTCACTGTTATGATTGTGTTTATTGTGCGTGTTGCCAGAAGTTAGTTGTCTGAGCGGTGTCGAAGGCGTTTCGCTGGGTTATGATTGGGTATCCCTTCCC
>Ga0163217_1099745_pt1 | contig 14214 bp, 21 predicted proteins | sample SynspAceP_FD_185933 | JGI IMG/M metagenome (GOLD analysis project Ga0163217, IMG submission 185933) | Saline lake microbial communities from Ace Lake in Antarctica - Synechococcus sp. Ace-P (PacBio error correction) | ecosystem: Environmental > Aquatic > Non-marine Saline and Alkaline > Saline ... | reverse complement strand
GCATTTCAGTCTTTCGGGCCGCAGAACAGATTGGCGACCGTCCGGCAACATGCGCAGCAACTCGTCGCCTGCTGCGCGCCCAGCGGCGTTGAAGGCGTGAAAGGCGTCGATATCCATTGACGATACAAGCGGTGGTCATGTCGCCAGATTTTTTGTGCGCAGCCGCATAGCGCGAGGTCACAAGCGCCTCCATATCCATCGGTTGCATCCCGTGACCGGATTCTGACGCCGCCGGCGCCGGTGTTGGGGTGGCCCGCGTGAGGCCCCAGAACCTAGCGCATTGGGCCAAATGGATCACGAGGGCGCAGGGCCAATGCCGCCTTCGCCCCAAGCAATATGGGCGGCCCCGAGCACCATAACGGCAGGGACAAGCAGCAGCGCCAGCATGCCACCGAACCGAGGCGAGTTTTGCCAATGGAAAGGCCGCGCACGCGGTGATCTTACTGACTAGTGGCACGCTGCACAGCCAATTCTGTGCTTCTGGCGATTTGTCAGCAGTGGCTAGGACCCGATTGGTTTACCGTCATTCGTTTAATTTATCCCGGCGGTATCGCTCGGATTTTCGCTTTCAAGTTTATCGCGATCACGACGACACCAAACCCGGGTGAAATTCAAACAGCCCGTGTTCAGCAGATTCGAAGCTTGTGCTGCGTCAGCGCGTCGAAACAGCTTTTGGCGGCGACCGGGTATGTTTGCCTTCCCAGCCGTCGAGCATCGCCTCTAAACCTGTTGGCGTGCAGCCATCTTGGCTGCCGCACAGGTCGCACGGAATGATTCGGAATAGGCCCATATCGACGGGCAAAACTTCTCGCAATCTGCCTCGAGCCACATTGGCCAGCGGGCGGTGACCAAAACAGATCGCCTTCGTCGTTCACAAAGCTTCGGAGGCATCGGCCACAGCTTGCCGCCATGAAAACAATTCATGAAAAATGGTCTCTAGTATATCGTCGCGGTGGTGCCAGCAGGACCCGCCCGACGCAGTCTGCCTCGGCGCAGCGATCCCGGTACAGATTCCCGCGCCTCAGCCGCGAGACAGGCGCCGCAATAGGTCCGCCCCGCAGGGCACCTTATCCATGACGATGGAATAGGTGTCTCTATAACTCTATCCGGTGCGGCACAACCCATTTTCGCCAGGGAAAATTCAGGCAGCACGGCCGCCCGGGCATAACCCTGGGTTGGCCTTGGTCGAGGTTGGGCAGGCCAAACATCTCGACCGCGCAGCATCCCCACGCATTGCTCAGTCGGTCAAGCACCGCCAGCAAGGTATAGCTATCTTTGCACCGACAGACACACCCAGCCAGCGCGTGCCCGGGCTCGATTCATTCCCGTAGGCATTAAGATCGCCTCGCGAGCTTTGGCGCCGATACGTTATTGGCAGCTGCCGGAACTCGTCGTCGCAGGCGCGGCCGTGAAAGAGCGGTTAGGGAAATCGTCGCGATCATCAAGCAGTTGGCCCTATCACTCATCTGGCAGCGGCCTTTCAGTCCGGCACGTTATCGATCCCCGATCCACCCACGGCATGGCAGCGCCAATAGCGCCGGAATCGTCAGCCAGCCGGCCTTCTTTGAGGCCGCCATGACGCCTCCAGCGCCTCAGCGCGTAGGACCGAACATTGTCGGGATGGAAAGCGGCAAGCCATGGCCGGACCCCACGGGAAAGCAGCAAGCGGTAAGCGCGTAGGCAGGGAAAAGACAAAGGCCAAGGGCTCATGATGCGTGGAGCTTTGCAAAGCTTGGCGCAAGTCAGCTTCCATCTGCGCAAACGACGCGTGGCACTGACGCCAGGGCGCGCAGGCCCGATCAACATCATAGCCATGACCCGGGCCGGCGGCCTCGGCAGGACTGCACGCGCCAACGACACGCATGGTCCTTTGCACGGTTCTCGCGCAACACGTCATTGCCGACTTTCTTGGAACAGGTATAGCCCACACGCACTCATCGCCGCTCTCGCGGCTTGCGCGCTTGCGAGGAAAATCCAGTGTTGCTGGCGGGGGCCGCGGCTTGCGCGAGAAACTGAGCGCGATTTCGTCATAACATTGCAGGCGCCAAAAGGCAAACCACGCCGACGGTGCGCGGGGTAGCAATTTTCTGTTATCAGGCTGCGCGGAAGACATGACAAGCAGGCTTTACCGCGTCTGAGCGACTTTGCGGCCAATGAGCCGCGACGTGCGTCAAGGAATTTTGCGCCAGCCTTAGTGCATCCGCGAGCGGAAAGCCGTGCGGTCGCTTGACGCACAAGTTGGAATGGTTGAAAACGTGCGTTTCAATCGTCTCGGTCCTATCTCATGTGCCGAGCGTTTTCAGGTTCTCATGTCTTCGATAAGCGGAAGGAGTGGTAGTTGGTGCGCTTGGGGAGGAATTCGAACCCCCGACCCCTGATTCGTTAGTCAAGTATCTTATTCTTCCAACTGAGCGACCAGCGCGTGGATCTTGTCGTAGGACGCGGTGCAACGCTTTCAATGCAAGTGGGTTTTGGCGATTTTCCGGTCCGTGCGCGTTATTGGGCAAGCCGTTTCCAAGAAACTCCGATTCGCGTGGCAGCGAAATATCAAAAACCGACCCTGCCTCGACCTGTTGTCGCGGCAATTCCAACCGCCCTCCGTGACCGCGCAAACAAGGGTCTGCCGCAACTCGCAAGGCCAAGCGAGTTTGCCTACCCTTGCGCACCCCGCCTTGGAACGCGGTGGGGTAAAACAGTTTCATTGGCCATTGCGGGGCAGGCCCGGCCCGTGTCTTGGATTGAGTGATCGGTCCAGGGTCGTCGCGTCGATGCCCGCAAGGATGGAATCACCGCCTTCGAACCTTTGGCTGGCCTCTATCGCTTGGCGCGCATTGCGCACGGATATTGGTGATCACGCGGTAGAGCTGCTCTGGGTATCTTGCGCGCACATCAAGATCGATGGAATATTTTTTTCTTTCAAGTTTTTTGGGGGCTGCGTAGCTGACCAGATCTTGTCGCAGCCTGCCAACGCTCGCCGTCAAGCGGCGTCTCTCCACCAACGGGCGCAAGCCGCTCACGATGGTCAGCGCAAGGGCAGGTTTCTTCGGCTTTGGCCAAAACGCCAGGCGGACGCTTCGCACAGGTTCACCGCCACGCGGTGATCGCCTTACCAGCTTGGGGGCGGCACGTGCGCACTTGGGATCACGCCTATAAACTCCATCCGGCGGCAAAAAGCTGAAGCGGGTCGTCAGGATAATGCGCAGATACGTGGCTTGATTTTTGCCACGGCTGTGTCAAAAGCTCGTGCGCAGGGCGTTCTTTTTGCCGTGGCAGCGCTCCCTCGTAATCTGGAATTTGAGCTTTGCAGGGCCATCTTCGCGGCGCGCAAATTCGATTGCAGCTTGGCCTCGCGGCAATGTGACCCTGTTGGGGTTTTTCCGGGATACTCGGCTACCGCACTTTCAATATGCCCCACAACCCGCGCATCGTGTTGCACAAGAAGCGCTGACGCCAAGACACAACAAAGCTGCCTGATGATCGAGTATCACCGCCGACAGCCTATTTATCCGCACACACGTAATCCGCATTGCCATGCGCAAGGGCCCGGTACGGACCGACAATTTCGAATACTGCCTCGCGCCCGTGAACTGGCGATTGCCGTGACCAAAATAACCCGCTCTTCGGTGTCGATCAACTGCACCATCGCATCGCGGATCAAGCAAGCGCGCTGGCATCTCGCGCAAGATCAAAACTGCCGACTGATTACAGCGCGGGCATCCGGCGACACACGCAACAATTCGCGCACCTGATCGCGGCGCCAGGACCACTCGGTCATTGACGCCTGCGCTTGACCGCAGCTCTTGTTCAACTCAGGGGTGACCATCGTGTCGGGACGACGCCCAGCAAGGCCAGCGAGGCGTATTCTGCGCGCGCTCTAGTCGGTCCAGCATGGTTAATCCTCAGCGGAACCGGCGGTGACCGCAACGAAGATCATAATCCTCGGCGATCATCACACGAACACCGTGGTCAGAATCAAGAAATCGCCTCTGCATATATGAGAGTAAGCACGCTGTCTTCCGCCTGATCGGTTTCGCCGCCTCAGAGACCGCTGCACGAGCCGCACGATCACGCTTGACCACGGATTCTCAAAGAGCTTGGGTGCAAAGTAGGCCCCGGCCGGCACGCAGTTTGTTCACTTCGCCCGCGTCGGATTAGGCACAACCATGCTGGCAAACCGCGCTTACATTTTCAGGCCGTTTGCAATTGCAGCGCACCAAACGCTGATCATTCTCTGGCCTGCGCCCCCACGATTGACGCGCCGACGGGTTCATGCCTTTTGACGATTTCACCTTGAATCAGACCCGTGGTTTTGCCCTCGGCAACCGCGCGGTCGTTCTCCGTTGGAACGTAAACCGCGTAACATCCAGCTTTATCACCATGCTTTTCACGCGCTTGCGCCTCGGTCAGGCCCAACTTGCGCGAATCTCGGGTCCGTTATTACGTGGCCCAAGGATCGTGATCCTCGCGCCCGCTTTGGCAGGCAGACCCAGCACCAATTGGACGCACGAGCGATGCCCGCATGATAGCCAGCCACATGGGCTAAATATGCAGCTTGGAGGCCAATCGCCACGCCGTAGACCGCTATTGGCTGTGCGCAGGTCGAACCGCCGTTCACTTTCAGCCGCCGCGATCAATTTCACGCCGCCTTGGGTTCCAAGTCCAGCTATCCAAGTTTGGCATCCGGCCCCACGGCATCAACAGATGGCGAGCCCTGATAGCTGTTTGCCGCTTGGTATGGACGGTTGATGTCGCCCGCGTTTGCCAGTTTTCTTTTCGGAACCAGCGCAACCCTCCACGATCTTCGATCCCCTCGCTGTCGCAGCATTTTCCAGGCTAATTCGCGGCCAATCTCCGGGTCGGCCTTGCAAAGCCGCTTTTGGCCCCTTCCAGTCCACGGTCACTTTTGCAGCCAACAGCCGCAACATGGGCTTGCGCCATTTCCTCCCCGATTAGGGACCGCCCACGATTACCATCAGATGCTCGGGCTTCTCGCGCAGATCAAAAGATCGCTCGTGGTTTTCATAAGGCACCATCCTCGATGCCGGGGATGTGGCGGGCACGAAGGACGCGAGCGTTGGACAATGGACGATGCGGCGCGCGGTTAATGATATCGCTCGCCTGCCTGACCTCTGCGTGCGGGCTTAATGAAACTTTGCAACTCGTGACACATGATGCCGAAGCCTTCAAAACCGCTTTGGCTATTCGACGGCGCAATCGTGTCGATGACGCTGCGACGTGTCTTTGGCGCCTGCATAGCTGACCTCAGGGATCACCGGGGTCACCGCCAAGGTTTTGCACTCGGCCGGCAGCATGGCTTGCGCCGTGATTTGACCCGCCGTCCAGCATGCTTTGACGGAACTGCAGGCCGAAGTTCAGACAATCGACCCGCCCATCAAGTGAGCACTCAAGCAGCACGACCTTCGCGCCCCATCTGAGCGTGCCCTGCCGAGACCGAAGCCGCCCGAAGCCGCCGCCGATGCACGAGAAGATAATCTGTTTTTGATACGGCGCTCATGCTTCAAGCCCTTCCCTTGCGAAAAAAATTTGACGATCACGGTATCAAGCGCCAGTGCGCCAAGACCCAAAAGCGGGCCGAGGATATGAGGCTTCTTAAGATGATGCCAGGTCGGGGTTTGGCCCGCAGGAAACACCTCGCCTCCAAGCTGCGCCAACCCATGTATAAGACGCGTGCCCGGCTGGATGCCAAAGAAGTGTGAAGACGTTATTTCCCCCAAGGCCAACACCGACGAGGCAGGCAGACAGAAGGTCTGGCGACAACAGAACGGCCACAGCCGGGACGAGGCGGATCAGGAACAAATAGCTCAGCTCATTTTTCGCGCAATCCCGTGTCAGCGTCAGGGTTATTATCGCACCTCGCTGTGCATCCAATTTTCGCCGCTCAGGCTCTCGCAAAGGCCCCATTTCGCGGCCCAGAAAAGAATAAACGACGCGCCGTTGTTGCCGCCAGAACTGTCAGCCCCAGTGCCTCTGATCCAGCCAAACAGAAAAGCCGTCCGCCAGCGTGGCGATAGGGTCGCGCGGGGATGGAGACGACGATGGCCACGTAAATTCCCGATTAGGCCAGTGCCGTCAGCAGATAATTTGTCGTCCCGAAACGCCAGCAGTGCCTCGCGGTTCTCATGAAAGTCCTTCAAATGACGCGCGTCACTCGAGAAGTAGAAAGCGGCAGTGGCCGCACCAGCGGCATCGCTCGAAGCGGGCCACTCGTTTGGGAGGTGTCTTGGGTCATTTTGTCATCGATTCCATTCATCCTGGGGTGGCTTGTGCGTGCTGAGCCTAAATCACCACAAACGCCAAGGATTGCAGAGGGGGCTCACCGCCGCTTGATGTCGGTCTCACGGTTGCGAGAGAAAGCGGCGCTTAAAACTGAAAACTTTTAGGCTGGCCTTTGTTACAGCCCTTTGTGTCAAGATCGTAACTTTAACGCCGGAAGTTTCAGTTCTTCATGCAATCGCCCGCACTTCCTGACGCGCCGCGATGTTCGGACAGGTTCAGGTTCGCAACGCCAATATCGCGCAGATCAAGCAGGGTCAGCCGCGCGGGAACAACTCCGAAAGATAGCAACGCGCTCGGAACAGGGGGCGGACGCGAAGAGCGACATGCGCATTGGACAGACCCATCATCCAGCGCGTCGGCCTACCTTCTTTTTGCATGCATAAACTGCGTGGCCCAGACGGTTGGCGCCTAGTACTGATCCAACCACGGCGCGAGGCATCGCCTTGCGCGCGCAAAACTGACGCGCATTCCAGACCATTCTCGGCATAGACCGACGCATCAAGCACTCTCTCGGTTCTTAGGCAGGTCAGACCGCGAGCCAGCAGGTCGAAATCCCACAAAGCTGTCATTCAGCGGGCGGTCACCAGCGTGTCGGCATGGAATGGGCTACTTGGCTTAGGCGCGTATGGCTGCCCGGAACAAAATCCCGATTGCAGATGAAATCATTGGTTTTCTTCCAACTGCCCATCGCATCGGACAGCGCGCGGTGGTCATAGACAATTTTCGACCGGTGCCAGCGAGGTCTCTGTCAATCTCGGAGGCTCGATCATGCGCGGCTTTCCAGCCGCTGTGCGTGGTCTCTTTATTAGGCGGGCGGTTCTCAAGATACGCCCGAAACTGCGCTGACGAAATCGAGGTCCAGCGCGCCAACCTTATGGCCATCCCGTCGAAAAAAAAAAAAGGGCCCCCCGCCCCCCGTTGCCACATGCATACAGGTGGTGGATTTACCCGATCCGCCTTTTTCGTTTCCGAAGATCAATTAAATGCGCACTCAGACCACCTTCTTTACCCGTCACAACCACGATCCCATGTGCCAGATACTATATTGTTTGATCTAGGGTTCTCCATCCCTCGATGAATTCACATTGACCCTTCGGCGATCTGCATTTTTCATGCAGATCGTTCTGAGGACATCAGAACGGGGTGCTGCCATGCTGATCCATCTTCACAAGCAAGCGGACGACCACACCGAAAAGTAAGGGCCGCTATTCAGGCGAGTGACGAGCCTGCGTCGCGTTGCTGGACCGAACAGTTCGGCACGACGGAGCAGGACGAATCTTAAGTGGGCCGGCACCGCGATAGCGTGCTCGACCGCAGCCATACAGCGCATCGGTTTGCAGACCACTGACTCCAGCACAGGAAGCTGTCGCCGTCGCGTTTGCGCAAAAGACACGCTTGTGTTCACTGGATGATCTGCTGGCGGCTGGTTCGGGAGATCTGAATCCGGCAATGTCTCGCGCTCCGGTTGGAATCGCTGCCTGCGCAGGCACGGGCTGTTCGGCAACCCTGCGCGAATTAAAAGGTCCAAGGACGTCCGCCTCTACCACATAGCCGGCTTCAAAAAAGCCTATGAGCCCGGTTAACCATCCACATCGACGTGAAATACAATCTACGAAAATTGAAGAGGATGAAATCCCGCGCCGCTATTCTGTTTGTCGCTCATCGACCGCGCACCCGCTGGGTTTTCATCGCATCTTACAACAAACAAGACTGCGAGCGAACGCGCGTCGCTTTTCTGAGGACCTGGAGCGCGTCCTCCAATGCGGGATTCCGCACATTCTTACAGACAACGTAAAGAGTTCACCGAGGACGTCTCTTCGGCTGCGCAAACGGGCGCTCAGAGGCGGTAAACACGAGTTCGACAGCCTCATGCACTGAGCTGACGACATCGAGCACGCCCTAAACACCGCCCAGATCACCCTCAGACCAACGGCATATGGTGGAAGCGTTTAACGGTGCATCGAGGGACGTGTTACAAACGCCACCACTCTTCCGATCCGTGCGCGAAGACGCTGAAGCTACGCTGCATCGCTTTCACGTCACTGGCATCTACAACCCACGCAGCTTCCGCAGTCCGCCTTTGGGCACCAGCAAACAACCCTTGCAGGACGATGAAGAACTGGCACCAAACTCATAACCAGAAGCTGTTCAAGAAACAAGCCGTACTACGTCCGGGACTTGTGACTCTAGGTCACGGAAGCGGAAACCACGCTAATCGACCGAATACCAAATGCCTGCTGCCTCGCATCTATGACCCATCGGTGTCCAGTCGCCATTGGCCAACACGATCAGCGCCGTGCTCCTCTGCGGTTAATAGCGGTAGTCCGATCGCTTGCCCCGTCAGAACCCGCCGAATGGCCGAACAGTGCATCCATCGTTTGCATACCGCGCCGATTTGCATACGTAGCCGGACCCCAGACTGTGCCCTCGCGCAAGATATTCGGCGCGCATCTGTGTCCGATATCCGGTCGGCTTTTCCATACAAGGCCCGCACCGTAACCGCTTCCAGATCAGGTCGCATTGGCAATCAACTGGAGCGTCCACCCAGCGTGCTGTTCCAAAGGAATCTCGCTGAAATCGCTAGCCATTCCGTGTCAACAAGCCGCCCGTCCAGATCATCCCGTGAGCTGCCGCGCCCCACGTGCTATGCGACATCTTTCGCAGGGCCGAACACGCGTTGGGACCGCCAGGGAGGCTGCAGAGCGATCCCCACTCAGCACCCACAAGCACACGCGCCCGAGCCGAACACGTAGTTGGTGTTAGAAAGCCCGTCAACGCGAACTGCATTCGGACGTGCGCGTCCGTCCGCATCTGCGTATCCACAGCGCCACTCCACCCGCGGATCCACCCTCATGGGGCTCGGGCGCCTCGCCCAAAAATATCGTCGCAAGAACGCCACTCCATCCAAAATAGTCGGGGAGCCGCTCCGCTATCGGGGTTCAGCAGGTCAACCGCAGACTGCGGGTCTTGGCAACTCCCCGCCAACGGAACCCGGCGAACCAGATCGCCAAGGGGCATCCAGATCCAGCGACCGGCCGTTGCACAGCGTTCAGGAACTGCGGCACGGCAAACCTCGTTTTTGCCCACCAGCGATGCAGAGGTTAGAACCCGCGTGTCCGGCCGCTCCCGTCTCCTCACAAAACCAACCGCTCGTTTTGCGTCCGCAGCGCCAGGCAGCACTAATACTCGTCGCACATACTTTCCTGGCACGCGCCTCTTGGCATGCAACTCCGCCAAAACGATCCTCAAGGGATCTCGCGGCAAAGCCAGCCAGCGATCCCACCAAACCCAGCCAATGCAAACAGCAAAACCAAGCGGTGAAACTCGTAACATCAAAAAACCCACTCCTCAAGATGATTAAGCCCAAGGATAACCGCACAATCCTCCCAACGAAAAAAACGCCGCCCCCAGACGGAGCGGCGCTAATTTCGCCGCAACTGAAAGCTCTAGAAGCCAGACCTCGCAATACTTCGTTCTTGAACTTGGAAACGCGGCCGCCGGTGTCCGCAAGCGCGAGTTACCGCCACGTTCATGCAGGGTGCACGGTTGAGGTCGATATCCAGCGACAACTGATCGCCCTTCGGCACCCCAGGTGGATTTCATCTTGGTAGATCCTGCCGTCGTCATCTTCACCGTGATGACCCGGTCGATATTCGGATGTGTATTCCTGCTTTCATAGCGATCAGCCCTCTCTTCGCGCTTCGCTATGTAGGTGATCTTTCTGCGATATCGTGCCGGACTTACCAGCGACGCACCGCGATGGCTAGTACAGATTTTGGCGCGGCGCACACGGCCACGACGCACGACGGTGGATGCTGTCCGATGCTTGGTCGAGTGCAGCGGGAATTACACCGCTCCAACACCTTCGCACGAAGCTGATTTCGTACGCACGGTGAAGCTGGCCGCGATGCATGCGCCACTTGGCGCGCAATGCAGACGCACTTCGTAGTTTCTGAACCCGCGATACGGAAGCTGCCTTACGGTACTTTCTAACAACGCGCACCAGTGTCACCGGGCTTTGAAATCACTGGGAGTCCTTTGCGAGCGGCCAGGCCAACATTTGCTCGGCCTCTCAGCGGCCGATAAAGGTCATCGGCGTCCTCCTTTATAGGGTCACGGTTCTTCCGCAACTTGGGCAGTCCTCTCAGAGCTTCGGTCTTCACTCGGGTTCCTGCCGTGCGGCAGCCGCCAAGAGGTTAGGCGGCATTGTCATTTTTTAGGTGGTCTTGGACCTTGTGCCGAGCTTTCCAGATTGTCTGCCGGTATGCATTAGTTGCCCGGACCGCCTTTTACCAATAGAGCGGCTGCCGAGAACAGAATCCCGGACGCGCGCCCGTATAGGCCTAGCAGGCGGGCAATCAAGTCTTGATCACCACCCCCGGTTTCCTGCTTAGTTAGTCACCTTTCGCCGACCATCATTCTTGGCGCTGCTGTTGGTGAGTTCGCGATGTCCGCGATAACTGGACCAGCGGCCGCAAGTGGCCGTCGGGCCGCTTGATCGGCGAACGTCATCGTATGCCGATCACATGGTAAGGGCGGCAGTGGGGATTCTGGGCCACGCACTGCGAGACCTTTGCTGATCGATGTCCTTTTGATGGAGGCGCCCATATGTGCTGCCTTACGAGGGGGCATATGGGCTAGATGTTAATATGGTGGTCAAACGTAGTGCTAATTCTCCGACGGGATAGGCAACTTGAAGCGATAATGCCCAGTGGAAAGTTCCTTCAATTGCTCGAAATCTGAGCCGCCGTGGTAAGGTTCATGTCTTGAGGTTGCCAACAAAGCACGCCAACACCGGGGCGCTACTTTGAACTTTTGGGTGGCGTCTTTGCGCGCGCACCAGTCTGCCCACAGGTCCGGAGGCGCGCCCATTTGTAAGCGCCTCGCCCTCGCTTTGCCGCCACGTCGCAATCTTACCGTGATGGCCCGACGGGTTCAGAACCTCAGGGAATCGCGCCGCCCTTTCCACTTCAGACCGGACGGGTATATGCGGATGCTCCAGCAACCGCTCGAGAAGCTTTCTTCCTCGGTCGAGGCCGCATTCCCAAGCACTTCCAGGTGCGCAACCTGACTGTCCGCGTCCAGCATTGCTTGGTGCACAATCTCGCCCCGGTCAGGACGAAATCGTCAAGGCCTGACTTCCTCGATATGTACGTGCGCGGATCACGCGTGTCGAATCCCTGAACCGCCCGCAGATCATTGTGATCCCATCGCCTTCGGCCCAAGCCTTTGCTTTGGGCCTTGCTGAAACGGTTAATTTCCGCGCGGCGACAGATATAGACCACAGGCCAGCGCGCACGGTCTTTGGGCAAGCGCGCTCTCCAACGCTCGCCCAGCACATCGGCGGCGGTATCACCATGCCAGCGCCGGGCCGCCCGCAGGGGTGTCATCGACATTCGCGGTGCTTGCCTTGCGGATAAGGCGCGCAGGATCAACGATGCAGTTGCCACAGGCCTTGCTCCAAACGGCCTTGACCCGTCAGGCTTTCGCCAAGCACTCCGGAAACGCGCCGGGAAAACAGGGGGCGTGATTGACCTTTAGCGTCCAAGCGTGCTTCAAACTTGAGGCCGCTCAGTCCACCAATTCACGCGGCTTCAAAAGCTGGCCCCGATTTGCTGCAGGCGCCCGTGCGAATTTCGTCGCAAGGGCCGTCTGACCCGGCTTTCTGTCATCAGAATGGGCAACCCCTTGGCATAGGCGCGCAAGCAAGGTACTCTTTGCGCGCCTTCAACGCCGCTTTATCGCTGACTCGCGGTTCAGGTTTCAGGGAATGTGGATCGCAATCAAAGGGCTGGCCGACATTGAGGCGCGGTGCAGGTTCAGCTTGTGCGCACCTCTTTCTCGGCACATCCATTAGGCCAGCACGCGCGGGCCGGGCCCAATGCGCACAATGTGTAGGGCCTCAAGTGCGGCGTGTCTCCACTCGGCCGGGCAATGGCAGCGGCGATCCGTGGCGGCTTGTCGATCTCCAAGTGGCCAGGTTGGCAAAGCGGGTTTGCGGAACGCCTCGAATCATCCGTATAACCGGATGGAGCGTAACAATGGGCCATGCACCGACCGCAGCCAGTCGGTCGGTGCTGTGCGCGTTGTGAACAGGAACACGATGTCGAGATCTTCGGCCCCAAAGTCGCGGACGCAGTTCTTGCACCCAAAACCTTTGCCATCGGGATCGCTGTTGCTGAATACGGCCCGGCACGCGCCCCCCCCAAACAGCCCATGTTCCCCTGGCATTCAAGCCTGACAAGATTCCATCGAGATCACGGATGTTTGCGGTCCACAGGCCGCGCCGACAGTATGCGCACAGCGCGCGGAAAAACCGCCAACCTCCACTGGAAAAACGCTTTTGCGCATAGGTCTTTGCGGTTTCGTCAATTGACGGGGGCCTTAAAGCGGCCAAGCCAGTAGAAATTAAAGGCGCGGAAGCGGTTTCGGAATGACATGTCCATTAAAACCCCTGCAGCTTGGGGACGTTCCGGTCTTAATGAAAACCGGAATGACAAAATGCGGGGGGGTCTAGGGTCAGTCATCGTCGAAACGTCCCTTTCGGCGGATCGACGATCAAGCGCCGTCGGCCAGATCGACGTGGGGCACCACGCGAGTGTTAAACGGCATCAGCTACAACGCCCTGCCGGTGTTCACTTCCAGCACGTCGCCCGCGCCGTGGTTCAGCCCGCCTTCACCGATCCCTAGCTTGGTGCCGCCGAGTGTCCAGCCGCAAGTCCCAGCAAATCGGCGTAGTTAATATTCGTCGTCATCCAGCGCCGGATAAACGGTCGCGCGGGGCGAAGCGTGTGCCCTCAAGCATCTGCGGCTTCTTTCGAAGGCCCACACCCGACAGGGTCGCGCCGACAACCCGTTCCTTGATTCGCCCGCGTGATCGTCACGTAAAGCTGCGCCCTCGCCTTCGTTTCGGTCAAGAGCGCGTAATCGCCAATTCGCGGCAGGCTCGGCGCCAAAAAGCTTTTCAGGCCGCACCTCGCCCTTCCACGCCAAACGAATCCTGGCTGATGCCGCCACACGCAAGATTAGGTCATCCGCAATTATCAATCCCCTCCGGCAAAACACGCCCGATGCTGGGCAAGCTATGAGTACCGCCGTATATTCTGCTCGTCATAGCGAACTGAACTGATTGGCCCTTAGGCTCAAGCAATGGTCAGCAACAAAAGTTAGCCACAGCGCTCCATTTCTGAATGGCATGCTCATTGGACCTCGTTCAATGGGCCAGAGCAGTACCAACAGGAGAGAAAAAAAAATAAAAAAAAGAAAAAACACGCCTGCAAGCGCCGTTTCATAGAAACCGGTCAGAGACCGCCATGCATTGCTCTTAGCTCATGCCCTTGCGGCGGCCTCTACAGGTGCTCGCAGCAGCCGCGCCTTGAGGCCTTCTTCTTCTGCGCCCTCGTGGCTTTCTGCCTGGAACGCCTTTTTCTTGGGTTGTTTGCGCTCTTTTTTGTCCAACAACGCCAAGCAGCTTCCAGCATGCGGAGATTTACGGTCGGTTTGGGGCTGTGCGCCTTGCCGAGCCAGTATTGAATGCGCTCGACGTTCATTCGTTCACGCGCCTCTTCGCATCGTCTTTGGCCAGCAAGTGGTTTATAGGTGCCGAGCTTCTCGATGAGGCGACCGTCGCGGGCATGCGGCTGTTCGGTTGCAACGATCCGGTAGAAGGGGGCGCTTTTTGAACCGCGCTGTTGCGAGACGAATTTTCATGCCATGTGAGTTCTCCTTTGAATGGCGTGTCAGGTATCGCCTGTTTTCTTGATGTTTCTTGTGGTGCAATGTTTGATCACGTTCTCTGATGATGAAGTTCAGGGAATAATTCTGGCAAAAATTCCGGGTCGAGATTGGCCCGGTTTTGCAAGTCTGTTCGAGGCGCGCAATCATGGGCGAGACCTCTCATGCGGATCCGAGTCAGGG
>Ga0163217_1050751_pt1 | contig 14214 bp, 6 predicted proteins | sample SynspAceP_FD_185933 | JGI IMG/M metagenome (GOLD analysis project Ga0163217, IMG submission 185933) | Saline lake microbial communities from Ace Lake in Antarctica - Synechococcus sp. Ace-P (PacBio error correction) | ecosystem: Environmental > Aquatic > Non-marine Saline and Alkaline > Saline ... | reverse complement strand
CTAACAGTTGATGATGATTTGGTGCAAAAAATAGTTGTTGGCTAACTAGATCTAACACCGACGACTTTTTAGTTTATCAAATATCTCAAAAATAAAATTGGCTTAGATAAAACAGGAACTATCTGAATTTTCCGAAAAGGAATCAATTATGAAAAACGTATTTATAATATATATTACTGAGCAGTTTATATATCTTTCTCTGCCGTATCGTCCCCTATGGAGGGTGGTGACTGCAACCACTCACTCAAATCCCCAAAGCATGAGACTCTTCAGGGATGATGGCGACTGAAGGAACACATGCAACAAGCAAGTCAAAAATGCGCGGAAATGGTCTGCCCTATGCCAAGAAATTGTCAACCGAAGAGATCTGTGAACATCGTTATATATTGATGGCAAGAGCATATGAAAAAAATGCCAGGTCACACTATTGCACGCGCATGCGTAAGTTGTATTGCCAATGGGATAAAGGTGAAGATAATAACGCGAAATTGCCGATTGAGCGAAAGAATGAAAAAGATGGAAGGCGAGCTTGATATGAATGCAAATGCGTTGATGGACCAGAATGTAAACTCATTCTGCTACATCAGCAAGAAAATGAAACCCAAAACAACTGCAATAAGGTCCAATTAAATTTAACAAATCCCTAGCATTAGTCTGGATAAAATATCATACGGTTTGCCAATTATAGCGCTTGATTGCATGATCTTCAAAACGACCATGTTCCGATGAACTTTTCCAAGGAACATAGGTAACAGTGCTTTTTATTTTCATATTGTGTTCACAACAGGGCCATGAGATTGATTGCCAAATCAAGTTACTCAAATCGAACTATCGGGACAAATTAATATTCCTTTAATCTTATTTAAGTAGCTACCTATGAACATGTAATGCATCGAATACGAATCTATCATGCAGCACTGCTGTGGTTGGCCATTCTAGCGTATCTGACCGGTGAGTGGGTTTATTGTCCATCATGGGCTCGTTATACTGTTGCGATAGTAATAACTCTGCGCCTTGATATGGGCCTTAAGTGCAATCCCAATGGGGTTTGATGCGCCTTTTATCCTTTATTCGCACGGCTGGAAGTTATCAAAGTGTATCAACTTCATCCCGCAGTTACCAAAATATTTATGTTGGGCTATCGCTTTGAACTTATTGGCGACTGTGCACAAGGCATCGCATGGCACAGGCGATTGGTTGGCAAATGTAGAAGGTGATGTCTATGGCTTATGAGATGAAGACGAGTCATACAGAAATGTGCATGTAGGCCAAACAGAAGATTTTCATTTGGTGAAGGCTTGAAGGGACTTGCATGAGTTTTTTGCTTAATTTTTTGCTCATATTTGTCGCATTACATGTTTTACTTGGTGTTATTCAAACGTTCATTAGCTAAATTTATGCTTTTCGTGCCAAAAAAAAATCTGCTAAAACGTTCAAAAGTAGTCGGCTTTAGTCGCAAGATATTGTTTTGACAACTTATCAAACTGCACTGTAGGCCCACTCTCACTGAATTTTATTAGCCTACCGAATCTTAGCCCAACACGCGAAATTACATCAATGTATTTACTGACCGTGTGCGTCGCATGATAAAGTGCCCCTTGCTGTATATTCAGTGGATACTTGTTTTTTTCCAGTTTTTTGCTGTTAAAAGAAAATTGAGCGCGGTTCAGTTCTCGCATGAAATATTATCAATACCTACTGGAATTTGGCTCTTAAACTAAAAATCGATTATATTATTTGCTAAAATAAAAAATCTCTTCGACATTCATAACGCCGAGTTTTAGCTTAAGCTTTAACCTTTGATTACAAGCTGGCTCCGATTAACTAGGCTGATTTACTGTAATTTGATATACCAAGGTTGCCAGCGGCTTGAGATGCTTATAATTATTTTTTCTGCTTAGAACTTTAAAAATGCAAAATTTTACACACTATACCATTGGTGATATTTCAGGTCGCTAATGATAAGCCCCTTTGTGCTCTTTGGCAGGTGATGAGATGTGCTTGAATCTAGGGATATGGCCAATGCACATGCTGAATAATAACTATAAAGAAGTGACCACTAAAACTGCGGTATCCTTTTGTATTTTAAGGCCTCGTCTTGATAAGGCTAAATGTCGTTCGTCGGGTCCAATTCTTATCGTGGCCAGGTATGGATGAGGCGGCTGAAGATTTTTTGAGGAAATAAAAAGAAACCTTTAATGTAACCGTTAATCACCGACGCTAGCATGAAAAACACATCAGCTGCCACCTGTGGCTGAATGTTGGTAGATGTATCCAATTTTGCCCGCGCATTTGTTAGGCCCGTCCAGGACTGATTAGTTGGTGGCCATGCAAAACGCAAGCCGTTGATTAATGGTGAAAAAAGGCCCCGCAATTTCTAGCGGCTCATGAAAGCGTCATATCATTTACAAAAGGCTTTCATGAAGCGTGTAATGATAAAATTTATACTGTGTTGAACCGTCGATCGTGTTTGCGTATAACACTTGCGTCGTTTGACATGTTTAGGCATGGATGAAAAAATGAAAGCCTAGCTGATCCTGGTCATCTTTGACGCCACCCATGCCTTACAAAAACCGGGTGGTAGAGAAAATTCGGCTGAGACGGCCGTTCGAGCGCAGGCTGCTTCAGTTAGCTCGATAGTTGGCATTGGCCTTATACGAAGGTTATGGGTAGCAGTTTATTTATTGGAAGCTCACCTGCAAGCCAAACCAAGCAATGAAGTTGTGATTGGGCCCTCTTGCGCTTTAAAAAGCTGGCATAAGCTTCCGGCTTACTTGGAGCAAAATGTTTAGCTTTGGCGATGAACTAGTATAAAAAAGCACTTGCTCACCCTAGATACCAGCGCCCAAAAACTCTGAATTATAAAAGAGTGTGCATACTAGTTAGCCGCACCATTCGGATTGTTGCGCAGATCAAATGTATAATCAATAGAAAGAGCTTTAGTAAGGCCTATAACCTTAGTCTTTCAGTATAACGACTTAAACTGTACATATTACTGGTAGGTTGTATCTGTGGCGGTTTGTTTGAGGGCAGCAGCAGCGTGTTCTTCAGTGATACTTGTGTCTAAGCTTTTGTGGGCTTGAGTTAAACATCAGTGACGCCACAGGTCTGCCAGTAAATTCAGCAAAACCAATCGAGATATTCATCGACAAATTTGCACTTGTTGAGTTTGAAGTAAGACTATTGTCCACCGTCTTGAAGTCATATTTAGACAGCGTGGCCACTTGGACCCTGAATAAATTATGCAGATAAAAACAAGCCGATAGTTGCCCGTTAAGTTTAGTTTATGTTTAAAAATCGAATTTTCATTAATTTGCCCTTAAATATTTAATGTTAAAAATTACGTGTTAGTTTTTGTTACTATTGTGTAAAATACGGTCGTTGATGTTCTTATTGTTTTAAAAAAGATAAATTCTATTTTATTGGGTAACATTATATACAGTTTCATTTGTTTTGGTTATTGGAAATGACATTAGTATTGGGTGTGCATTAGAAAAAACTAATGGTGTAAACTCGTTTCTATATCTTGTAATTGACATGGAGCCATTGAATCGCCGACTCCCTCCCTTAAATTCACTCAAAACTTTGAGGCCGCCGCGCGACCACTTAAGTTTTTACCCGGGCAAGCTGATGATTATTTTGTTACTCAAGCGGCAGTCCAGTCATCAAGTTAAAGCATTGGAAGATTTTTTATCGATTGAAGTATATTTTTGACCGTCGTAATCGTTTCGATTATTGTTGACTGAAGAGGGGCAAAGCTATTATTTAGATTTAAAGGAATTATTTTCGTCAGATTCAAGATATGCCACAAGAAGCACGTTTCTTAGCCAAAGGAGCAAAAGTGCCTTGACCGTTGCCTTGCGCCCAAGTTTCGCTATTCAGTGGTTGGTCCTAGATAGAATTAGCGCGCTGTTGTTCAACAAAATCCAGATATCGATGTTGCGCATTAAAGCGGTTGATTTGTATGAAGGTTTTTTTAGTTGATGATGTCGATGTCGCTATCTATTATGGTTAAAGGTAAGTGGTCGGGTGTGATGTGGGTGGCGGATAAAAACTGCACACCGAAGAATTGGACAACCCATGTGTTCGCCTTTGTATTTCAGGCAAATAAAAACCTCTAATGCAATGTTAAGCTGACCTACGTCATCATGTATTGTTTTGCGATTTGATGTCTTCCCGCCGAAAGTTTGGAAAGGCTGCTTAAACAGTTTAATGTGCTTGGGGTGAATGGTGAATCATGCGACCGGATATTTAGTTCACCCATGTATATTACAGGCAGGGCCGGCATTAGGCCAAGGGATTGCCTATAGGACATAGTTGTACTAGCCGCGACCGGAAATAGAGTTCAGTCGCTCTGGTTTGCCCCTTGAAGAGAAAACAATTACCCACCAATGCCATTTATTTGTCTGTCATGAATCACAAGCAGAACTCGGTAAAATTGCCTGGCGTTTAGGCAATGGCTTATTTCAGCAAGTAGAAAAGAAGGACAGCAAGACGAGGATTTTTATTAGTATTGCGTTTTCGATTGAGTTAGTTAGAGGAATGGTTTATGCCAGTTTTATTTAGTTAGCGCAGTGTAAGTGCCATGTTTCAGTCTGGTTGATGTTAGTGCGCGTAGTTGCTGCCCACTGGTTCTTCAAAAGTCTCGTTTAAGCGAGGCCATGTTACTTACCCTTTCAGAACAGGGGTACAATATTCAGTTTTATTTCACAGTTTAAGGCTTAGTGCTTTTGTACTGTTTTGTACGTCAGCAACCTCATGGACTGATGTTGGAAGCGGGAGCATTTATGTTGGCTGGCAGCTAGTTTTGTTTTACGCTGGCGGTTGTATATGGCTTAGCCTTAAGTCAGCTAAGTGGTTTGGTCCTATTACGCCACTGGGTGGCTTGCCACGTGTTATTCTTGCGGGCTATTGTTAGCCATCCGCCAGCTCGTTTAAAAATGGTAATAAAAATAATGCTGGGATTGAATTGTTGTATTTGCCGCAGTGGCTTTGAAAAAGGGACTTAGGCAGCGGATACAAAGTGCAGGATAAAGCCGAGACCGCATTAATGTCTTTGGGGATTATGTTGAAATTGATTTGCCGATTTCTGGATATATAGTCATTTCAATTAGCATCCAGCTGAAGAGGCAGAAAACTAGCCAGAGACCTTAATTTTTCTCAGGCTCTATTTTTGCCGTCAAATGTTTGCCACCAGTCAATTGATTGGAAGAGATTGGATGCGAGTGACCGACTCATCGTGCATGTTCCTGCCAGCCTTTGATTTTTCCCTTGGTTGGTGATCTTTAGAGTTGAATTATGCGGATATTCTGTGAAGGGCGTGAATTATCAAAATTTTTCGTTAAAAAATCAGTGTTGCCTGCGCCAACAACTGCGGTTAAACTAATAAGTAAGCCACAAAGGAAAATGCATAAACCGGTATTACATGTTATTTTTTACCGCTACCGACGGCTGGACTTATATGGTTACTCTATACAGCAATAATATTCCACCTCCTGCCCTTGGGTAGGTATTGCGCCTTAGAATTTCCATTATTTGATGCACCTAGTCGTTCAAACTTTAAAACTGGACGAAGCCTTTTCAAACCGTTTTATTCCTTTAAAGCTGAGCACGAGACCGCCTAAGGGGGCAGTTTAACATGCCAGTAGACTTCGGGCGCATGCCCCAGCGAGGATGACCTATCAATTGGTAGACGCTCAGCTATGTTTGTGGAGAGGCCGTTGATAATGGTGCAATGGTATCAAGCCCTAATGGGATGTGCCTAGTAAACGTATTGCCCAGAAGATGGATTTAAGTTTAAACCTTTAAAAAAAATAAAACATTTATTGTGTTAGGTGTGTGCGACGATGATTAGAACAGCCACAAAAAAGTAGCTAACGTTAATGGCGCAATGGGTGGTAGGCGGTTCGCTGTTAAAGAAGCGATGTTTTATCTAAATAGTACCATGAAAAAAACCGCTATTGAATCGGTGCGAAGAATCGTTGGCATTATTGCACTGAAAATGACACGCTCAAACAGGCAGGGGCCGTATTCAGTTGCAAATTAAACATCTTTATCACAATAAAGAGAAGATAGTGACGTTCATCTTCGCTTAATGCCTAAGTAAGCTAAAAAATATTAATCACGAAAAAAAGGGCTTGTTAGCCCTTTTTATTTGGTAGCGGCAAGTTGACGATATTGACGTTGGTGATATAACAAGGGCACCGGCGCGTTTTGTTGATGTTTTAATATCTACCACTTGACAGAAAAATACGTCGTGAGTGGGCACACTTAAACGCCTCGAGTAATTATTAACAATCAAAGGTGGAACTGCATGCACCCACTAGTACGGGCTCAATACTTTAGGTAGTCCCATTGGGCACTAGCCAAACGGTGTCTTCCATCGTTGCTTACCCACCAAATTAAGTTGATATTGTCTCTTGACCTTGATTTAAAGTATTAATCGCTAAAGATTGGCTCTTATTGAAAACCTTGATAAACGGAAGGTTCCACGTTTTTTAGACACACCAATTAAAGTTGGGGATTATCACTGACAGCTGCACACTGCTGTCGCCCGTAAAAACCCTGCCATTCTTCCTCGCCAGGTTGGTAACCACGTTTTAAAACTGTACCAGGAGTCCCGCCATTACCATTACGGAAAAGCTTCTGGGAGAACACTGCAGAGAGTGTTGCGGTCTGCGCTTTCGTTACATTTGTCCACTTGTTGGATTTCCTGGGCTTCCTTACTTGCAAAAATGGCTGTTTTTTCACTATGTTTTACTACCCATCACAAGATACGTTAAGTGGGTTAGGTTTGTCTGATCATGAAAAGAAGCACTTAAAGCACTTTTTCAGAAACAGAGTAGTGGTGATTTTTTTCATGTCTAGGCCCTTAAACTTTGTACAGTTTGATTTTGCAATATCAGCCTTTAGGGCTATTTAAGATTCAATTTTGGTTGGAAGATAGCAAAGGATTGATTTCCATTGTTAGTGAGCAGACGGACAATAAGGTGATTTTATTTTGAAAAATATTATCCTGGGATAGTGATAAGTTCTGTTTTACATGCAATTTTAAACTAACAACATGGAATACAGAATGACATTGAGTCAAAGCGGAGGTTGCAAGTTTTGACGAGCGAACAAAAAAAAGTAAAAAAATCGGTCAAGAACAATAGTGCTTAGTGTGATTAAAACGCCGTAGACAGCCAAAGAAAGTAAACGAAAAGTCTTATGCAAGCTGCTTTAGATTTCATTTTTCAGATCAGCGGGGTGCATGCACTAGCATAGAAACAAGTTGCAGGGCACAGTTGCAAAAGTATCCAAGACAACCTACTGTATTACTTCAATAGCAGAAGAAACAGTATATATTTTAGCCGGTTACTGCAACAACTATTGATGTTTGGTTACAGCCTCTGAGCAAAGTTTTTAGATTTGAGCAAGAGTCCGGATTGGTTGCTATTCGTCATTACATCCGTGTAAAGCTGAGTATCCAGAGGACAACCCTGCAGAATCACGGCTTATTTTGTATTGGAAATACTGCAGGGGTGCGGCCCTTGACTTCTAGGGTCTTAAGTCACCCTTGCGGGGAATTAATCGAAGCTAGGTAAACAAGTAATACGGACATGATAGAGGCGGAAAACTTGCGCCTGTTGACCCCGTACCATCTGATATTTCGATCGTTGGGCAACCACACAACATTTATGGCTGGAACTTTCGGGTACAATAGAGGCATAACCAGGTAAAGAAATCTTAATGATCCGATTTTTTGCGAAAGCCCTGCACAATGTTCAAACCAGCATTTTTGGGGCGGCCATAGTGCCACGGTTGTGAACACGTTGTTAAAAAAATACAGTTTATAAAACACGCTGGTAAATAAAGTTAATCTCTAAAGCTTTATGATGGGATGTCTCTAAGCTGTTTTTTTAAGCGTTTCAACAGACTTTCATCTGTTTTTACGCGTCTGATTGCTTGTCCTTTTATGTCCAGCCTTGTGTGTGACCCATTTTTATATAGGGCGTTTATGTAATGCTCGGTAATCGCATTTAAATGAGTTTGGCTCGTTCTTTGTAGGAAGTTGTTGTCAACCAATTTGCGAAAGCTTTCTGGACCTGCAATAGGACGAATTCCAAGCTGTTTTTGGATTACTTAAGGGCTGATGTAGCAGGCTTGAATTGTGCTGCTTACGTTGATTTAACCCAATGTGGATAAAAATAAAACTGAGCAGTAGGCATATTAAGCAGCAATTGGCAAAGCCTAAACAACGCAAGGCGGCTTGGGAGTTGAGTGAGCCAACAATACTTTTAAAAAATTTCTTGTGTTTTTGTTTGATTAAAACCGATGGGACCCAGCGACTCCAGTTAATATCTAAATCAGCTACAATAAGCGGCAGCTTGTTAAATACTGCAAATATTAGTAAATTTTTGCCAAGAAAAGGCGAATCGCCAAAAAAACTCCCTTCCTTTAACATGGCTTCACGCAAACCAAGCGTGAGTCGGTCTGGCGCCCACTAGACTGTTGGTAATCAATTTCTTTGCCAACGCTTTGTTTGTTCCCCCATGCTTCAACCCAAGCTGGGCAATTCGTATTGATAAACACTCAGATATGTTTTTGATAGACTTAGCGATAATTCTCCGCCTTGATACCAGCCACTACCCGCGCAGGAATACCTGCCAAGACGCAGGACTATTAGGCGAGGGCACTTGCATAGTGGCTGCAAAGCCGCACGTTATCCCAAAATAAAAAGTGTTCAATGGGATCAATAAAACATCGTACTTGGGCGCAGTGTATAATAAATTGTTCACGACGAAAAATTACTTTAATAATGCATTAACTAAAGTCAGCATCCACGGATTATTGTTGGCCGAAGCTGCTTAAGCCATTTTTGGGTAAGAGATTACCTTTTGTTGGTATTTGTAAGAATTGAGTTGCTGCTCAAATTCGTTGCTGTTTGATAACTAATGGCTTGTGGATATTGAACGCAACAGAATATTGATATCTTACTATGGCAAGTGTTTGCTTGACGTTCATTTATAAAAAAATCGTCACTTTGCAAATTCAGCTTGGCTTTTTTGCACCCAGTGGTGTGGCTAAAGTCAAGAGCATATAGCCATTTTTGCTGAGTAGGTTCAGCAATTATATCGTAGTCAAGATAGGGCGTCCATAGAGAAGAGTCTGGATTCTTGTTGTTGGCGCTTGAGTGTTACGCCTTTGCTGTTTACGCTCAGGATGACACTCGCAAGTTCGGTTCTTGCCATCAAAATTCTCCATTCACAATAGCCCGCAATAACGCTCCGGAGCAAGGGGAACTTGGCTTTCGAATGTTCCCTAAAGGCTAAGTCCACTGGACTGCGACAACGAAAGCAATGTCACCGGGTGTGATACTTCTCGGCTAGCCGGTTTTCCATGCTCATTTGCCTAGGTGTTTCGCATAAGGGCCGGTAATTGAGGCAAGAGTAAAAATAACAAAAGACCAGATAGGTTAGGGCCCGACTAGAACTAGAATAAGCGTGCGCTTAATTTGCTCTTTGGTCGGCGACATTGGGGCATGGAAAAAACCAAGTGACCAGGATGTTACGGTCTAAGGTGAGTAAGACGTAAAATATTGAATAAATAAATCGATTGAATTGAAAATAAAACCACAGCCAATGAGAAATAATAGGCTCACGACTAATTGATAGAAGTCGCGTTGGAGTGCGAACCTGCATTGAGTTCAAAGCAACAAGCTAACACCAAATAAAATTTAACCCATGGCGACAGACACAACCCAAAGGCCAAGCTGAATAACTAAGCCTTACTATTATTGAGCAAGGCACAGTTAGGTGAGGGTCGGGTCGTTGGTTATATGTTTTTGATAGCAAAAAAGATGCGCCACCCGTATATGGACAAACACCTGCCATACACCAACAAACTTATCCATCCATCACAGTGTTTAAATAAGCTAAGATTAAGTCAAAACAAGGATGCTGGAATGATAAAGCGGGGATTTATGACTTTGGTGCTGACGATCTTTAAGCGATATACGCGCGTTTGTTTTTTGCTTTTAAGAGTGCAGCGAACGCATTTTGATAGCCATTTATTTTCATTCAACTCCTGCAGTGATTATTCGAGGGTAAAGTGCGAGCTGCTTGTAAGACAGCTATTTCGATGAGATTCTCCTGAATTTGGCGCTTAATTTAAGAGCCCAGATCCAAGCCAATGTACTGCACTACGGGACTGAGTTCGAGTACTTGAAAAGCATAAGGTACTTAAAGTGTATCTACTGGGAGTACTGGCATTGTTAGGCAAAATTAAACAGACGTCAATCTGTTCTACACCGGGCAAATTGTTTAGTGAACATGCCTCGGCCTTTGGCGAGTTGTTTCCATGCAACATGACGTAAAGGATCGCCATCGTGATAACGCTTTTAAATCGGGAAAAGTTCATCATATGATCTGTTGCCCTGTAAAGGGTGGTGCTCCGCGCTGTTTGGTACTGTCTTGTTCACTATTCACCTCTTGGGACATAAGGCCGCAAGAATGGGTTTGGGATAGGACTAAAATTTCACGACTAAAAGGCTAAATGGTCCAACATGTAATTTAATTCCTGTGGATAATAGCTGCTAAAAGTTGATTTGCGTGGCAGTTTATGCCATTCCACGGGTTTTGACTTGGATTAAATTTCTTAACATAATGCGGAGGTGGTTAAGGTGCCACATCAAACCAATTGACTGAACTTTTTTACTCCTATTCAAGCTGATATTAACTTTTATACCGGTAAGCCACTATCTTTGATGTGTCGCATTGATCCACAGGGGTAAGTTGTAACTCGTCACCCGCATTATACTTCTGGCACACTCTCTGCCGAGCTTTGACCGTCAAGGTTTGCAAAATTGTATAGCTGGGCCAAGTAAGTTAACCACGAAACGGAGTGCCAACAAAAAATAACATAAACAACAACATCAAATTATTTTGATAATTAGGTGACCAAGTTAAAAATAGCAAATGACATTTAGGGCCAAAAATAAACCGCCAAATTTCGCTGGAAAAATAAAAATACTGCGATATTCAATTGAAATTCATTGGCTGCAGGGATGCGCTTTGTCTTAACTCACTTGCGAATATATTGTTGCGGCAAAACATATTAATACTCATTAATTAAGGGGCAACGACTCAAGTAGAAGCTGACTCAGATTGCTTGTGCAGTGATATCACTGAGAAGCACCTTGCTGCAGTCCTATGTCTGCTACTGCGGGGTAATATATTTGTACATCCTCAGGTATCCACATAATCTCTATGATTAATAAATGGCCCCAACTTTAGCGCACTCAGCAGGCTTTGTTGCCCGTGGAGCGAAGGATTAGCAATGTTGACTTTCTCGGCTAAAGGTCACTAATTCGAATTAATATATCAAGTAATGCGTCTGAAGCATGGACTTGTTGAACCATAATGGCGAGCTCGATAAATTGCTGGAAAGCTGAATACGGTCATGAGCTTCTTGGCTGAGTTGCGTTTCTTGTTGGCGCAACATGGCTTTTTCGGCTGCCTGTTCTGGGTAACCTAATTGTATGCGTCATTAAAAAAAACGAACTCCAAGGTGAGATTCGGGCAGTGGTAAGTTCCGGCTTGATGCATTCGCGGGTTTTGCGTGTACCAATGACAAAAAAATGTGTTGGTAAGGGGCGTGTTACGCCATCGAAAACTGGACTTGCGTTCTTCCATCGCCTCAATAAGGCACTTTGTTTTGGATGGCACGATTAATCATTGCTACACACTAATTGGCTTAAAATCGGGCCAGGGTTGAAACTGAAAATTTTGCGGCCTGATTATCAAATATATTGATCCCCAAACATACAGCAGGTAATAAAGTCAGACGTAAACTGGCATGATATATTGTGAATACTGCAGGCCTAGTACTTTTGGCTAAGGGTGCGAAATAGGGTGGTTTCTTACCCTGCCCAGTAAACTTCTATTCAATCTCAGTCCATTAGCCAACAAGCAACTGAGGGCTAATTTAACTGTTGCTGCTGTATTACCGGATCAAAAAATTCGGCCATTATTTTGCCACAATTGCAGTTTTCATCAAAAAGGTTATGGGCGGCTAGCTCGATCTAAAATTTGTTTGTGTCATTTTCGATCAATTAATGACGTATAGTATCTACATTACTTTAGCCTACCTTGATTGAGTTTAAGAATAATTTACCTTAGATACCTGCGTGATTAATCGCTGGACAATATAACTCTTTTACAAATTAATCGCGGTGATTTGCCGATCAGCAAATCCGTATAATTTGCAGGTTCTGATCATTACACTTAGAATTTCATTGAAAAAATATCGAAATAGAAGAAGACCTTTACCACTTATTGCCTCAAAAACCCCAACATATTGTGAGAGTGCTCTGACAACTTGCGTCGTGCTTTTAGTGCACTGCCAGGGACTTTCCTTGCCCGCAAACGGAGCAGTAGCGTTGCAAGAAAAAACCGCAAAGCATGCTTAATACGCCAATCTACGGTTTATGGCCTGACATCCTACCAGCGACAAGTTAAATTATTGGAAATGTCCTAAAAAATGGTCGACCTTTTTGGCATGATTGGCCTTATTCATCAATATCATTTCAGTAGTTTTTTTCCGCAAGTACTGACTTTTGAGTGGACGTAATCGCAGTATTTGCCACAACCAAATGAAGCGTTTTGGCAAACAGTAGTTAGTACAACCCTAAACAAGTTCCGCATTCTTAGATTATTGGGTCATTACCAATAATAATTACCGTCAAGAAAAGTTACTGGTTAAGAAGTCGCGCAACTTTAGGTTACTCTGAGGCACAAATTTGAAACAGTTAGTTATACACTATTTGTCGAAGCCGGCATAAACTTTATTCTGTTATCACATATTAAGGAATTTTATGGCACTTCATCCCCGAGGTGGTAAACCAGCAAGATAAAGATCAATTTGGTTAGATGTCGCGCGTTTAATCAGTGACATTATAATATACTACTAAACGGAAATAGGTAAACTACCCAAGCGGTCGCTTTTGGTACGTCTTGGCACCGAAGGGCAAGTGCGTTTTTAAATTCGTTTAATGATTGTCATATTTGCGGCGATTGTCAGGCCTTTAGCTGAATCAGGTTAAGTCAAGGACCCAACCGGCCGCTATTTATGGGCATGGTACCCATTTGCATTATCCGAGGCTGCGTTTTCGACCGCGGTAGAAGTATTGGCTTGCCAATGGGGTGCATTTAATTGTGAAGTAGACCGTGGCTATACGCCTACTCCCGTTATTTTCCCAATGCTATTTTAAAATAACCACAACAAAACTGCGGCGCCAGATTAGCAGGATGCGTGTGGTGATTACGCCCTCACACAACCCCACCGGAAAGATTGGCGGGTTTTAACGTTATAAAACATCCCATGGCGGCCCGGCTGACTAGTGAGCGTGAACCAATATTAATCCAAATACGGGCTTTAATGATATAATACCCAAGGTTTTGCTTGGTTGTGAAGCGCATGGAAACTTCCAGGCCTATCAATCCGAAATTTGTCAAAAGAAAATGGATTTTTTCTGAAAATTATATTGCTTCAACTTGATTCAAAGTTGTTGATATGCAAGCCATCGCTAAAGCGGGCTTGCGTTTGGAAAAACAACTGATCCATTAGGAGAAGCGGTTTAGCTTATTGGGATAAAAATGTGCCTAAATATTACAATATCAAGATTGAAGTTAGTGAACAAAAATGTTGACAGCAGGTTTGTTTTTGCGCGAGATTACAGGATGGGCAAAATCCGGATGGAATTGCTCGTCACAATACGCTTCATTGGGCGGGGCCCTTATTGACTTAAAAAGATTAAGTTTTGATAATCGGCCTTCGGTTAATGGATTTCCTGATTGTTGAATCGTCACGGGGCATTGGTCACCGCAAAAAAAAGGTGGGCTTAATGAATCCCCAATTCATTATTTCTAGCAAGTTGGCCTATTAATTATCTTTTTCAGCATCGTCCAGGATGGGCCGAAAAACGGTTCAAGGTTGGGGAAAACCTTTGGTTTTCAAAGCCAGTATTGATCAGGTGAAACCGCGTGGGGTGCATGTGTGGGCTTGGGTAAGAGAGTTAGCAGAAAATGCCTTGTGGGGCTTTAAAATGGTTTGTGCAAGGTTCTAACTTCATCAAGGAGATTGGTTTTCGCTGGTTGAAGGAAAGCGCCGGTGGTATTTTTTTACGGACGAAAGGTCAACCCTTGGGGCAACAGAACAAAGATCTCTCCTCTC
>Ga0163217_1104774_pt1 | contig 14215 bp, 4 predicted proteins | sample SynspAceP_FD_185933 | JGI IMG/M metagenome (GOLD analysis project Ga0163217, IMG submission 185933) | Saline lake microbial communities from Ace Lake in Antarctica - Synechococcus sp. Ace-P (PacBio error correction) | ecosystem: Environmental > Aquatic > Non-marine Saline and Alkaline > Saline ... | reverse complement strand
TTCCTCGGTAATGTATACCAATCCGTCAAAAAATTCCGCCAATTTTGATCGGCCACATTCTAACATAATTCGGGTGTCTTCCTTTCTAAAAAAACGCTCCCAACTCAACTTTTGGTAATCTTAAATCGACAAAGTTTTAAATTTTCTACAATTTCATCGTCCCGTAATTTTAAGCGAACCCCTCAATCATTTTTTAAGAATTTTTATTTTCCTTTTTTTTATTTTTTTGTTTTTTTCTGTTATTTTAAGAACATCATTATTGCGTCATAGGATAATTGTTTGGCAAGATATTTACAAAAAAACTAGGAATGTAATACTAGTTAGCAATACTTTCCTAGAAGTAAGGACAGTAAATGATTGCTAATTAACTAAAAAACTTGTATTAAAAACCCTTGAGAATTTTATGAGACGTATTTAGGAGAAGTGGTATTCTTTCCCAAATGATGTCTTTTGCAAAAGTAAGATAAATGAAATCCAAGGATTCAGAGTATGATTCTACTTGCGTTGGCAAACCTGCAACTAGAAATCGATAAAGGAAACATTCGGATTCCCTTTTTTCATCGAGGTAGAAAAGGTTTGCTTAAAATCTGAAGCAAGAGGCGGATTTCTTCAGTTTCATAGCGTTGGGTGCTCCTTATGAATGTTGATAAACGAACAGCGATTGGTGGAGATTGAACAACTTACATAATATTTAAGGACTTGGATTTGGACTTCCACAGGCCCAGCCATTGCACCAAGTACTTACCGTAATGCCACCCATACCCGGACAAAGTGTGGTTCGCCTACAGTCCTTCTCAACCATATTTTAAGCATTACAACCAATAACCAATTACGACACAAATGGCAGATGTGTGATCGCAGTTTAAGTGGACATGTTGTCGTATATTTGAAATCGGTATAGGGATTTGCCTTTTTTAGGCTCATTGAGAATTTTAAAGTTTAATTTAAAGATATAAAAGTCATGAGCCTAGCTTGTTAAAAAAAATAATTGTGCTGTTTCCGCCTTAAATGAGCGAATTTTTTAAGACCGGGATTGGTTTGGGTGGAGTGGATTAACTTCAAACTGAATGTTCCAGCCGCCAATGGTCAAGGAAACCGTATGTGAGAACGGTTATATTGGAGATTGGCAAATACCCGGAAGAAAAAGTCGAGGGATTTTAATGTTGAAATCGACAAGGATATTCCCTTACCCATTCTCTGAAGTTCTTTTCTATTTAAAAAATGAAAACATAAGGAGGATGGATGGGATTAACCAAGAAGGGGAATTTTGTGGTTTTCCGTTCCTTCAAAAGAGCTTTTTTTTAGTTTACCGAAACCATTCCAGGATAAAAATTAATGCCGCCTATACAGATGTTTATCTTTAAAGTCGTTATTGCCCAAAAAAGAAGGAACGCATTTTGCCCCAAAACCCAAAAGAAATTAATTGAGATAGCGTAAGCTTAAAAGTTAGTGTGAATCCATTGGGTATTCATGATGGTTTTGGTTAGGTGCGTTAGTTGGTTATTTTTGTTAGGAAAGCGCTTCGAGGAATCGAAGCGCCTTTTTTTTGGAACGTGTTGTTTTTGGTATTTACCTTTTCTAAAATCGCCTTTTTGTAATTATTCTTGCTCCTGTTAGAATTTAATGTTCGCCCCTAATTTGTCCGGCTTGCATAAAATCCAGTGCTTGGCCCCTCTCCCCATAAGCTTTCCCTGTTATTCCCGTATCATTATTTTCCTTTTGGCTTCTTGCTAAGATTACATTAGAGTTGGCTCTGCGGCATCCATTTCCCGCCTTCTCAAAAATGATAGGGTGGATACAGAATTTTCTGGACAAGGACCCCCCACTGTCCAAACTTTTATTTAGTGCGGTGGGAGTTATATTGTTTTCGTATTAAAGTGGCTTGTTTTTCACTACGTCTATAATTAGTTTCGTCCATTGTTTTTTGCACTGCTGTTGTAAATTTTATCCGCATACCATAAATGGTCTTTTACCATTTAAGTTTCTTGCTGCACGCCCACGCGTCGGGTTCAAAGACCTTGGCGTTTCTAAGGAAAACCCCTTCCTTGCCCCGTCCAAATTCTACCAAAGGAGAACCTCTGGTAATCCAAACCTTTCCCTTAATAAGTTGAACCCCTATGAGAAACCATCAAAAACACCTTTGCGCAGGTCCTGCATTATTTCCACCCGCTCCAGAGTATCATACATCACTAGTATATATCGCCAGCGCAACATTTATCCGGGTAATATTTGGCCCAAACTGCTTTCTGCCATTCTTTTGGTCAAGGGGTAAAACCCAAGTTCTTTCATTTTTTTTCCAACCCTTAGAGAATTTCCTCCAATAAGGCATTCCAATTTGGTTTTTTAGCTGGGACGCACCAATTACGGGTCCAATAGGCCAGTGGCCTTATCAAACTTGCGCTCTACAAATACTCCCTGGCTCAACTGCAGTTCATAATCTGCAGGAGTACGGCACGTACATAAATTACCTGATTTTGGAGGGCTTCAAATTCCTCAAATTTTAAGGACGGTTACCATTGCAGCGAGGCAATCTAAATCCGTATTCCACCAAATTCTCCTTTCTGGATCGGTCACCACCGTACATGGGCGTGTACTGGGGAATAGTGACTGGACTTTCATCGACCACCATTTAATAGTCATTTGGAAAATAATCTAACAAACAAAAACGACGGGTTCCCGCGTTCACGGACCATAAATACCTTGGAATAATTTTCTATACGCTGAGCAATGATCCCAATCCCGGATCATTTCCAGCAAAAAGTTGCGTTCTTTCTTCCAGACGTTGTGTCAAATGCTGCCTATTCCTTGAAATACGCCACCTGAAGTACCATGTCTCCTGTATTAGGTGTATGGCATTCTGGAGTATGTCTGGGAGGTCACAAAACATATTGACGCCGGGTAAATATTAAGCTGTTGCGTACTTTCAAGTACTTTATTCTTATTAGGATCAAAAGGCTTCTATTTCCTCGATTCATCCCCAAAAAAAGAATTCGAAAGGATTAGGTCGCATAGCTAGGAAAAACATCCACAACATCCCCTTTTACCCTTAAAATTGCCATTTCTAAAATCGCAGTGGTTCGGGAATATAACTTTGAACCAGTTGATTAAAATTGGTTCTAGTTCACTTTTGTTCTTTTGAAATTCCGATGACATTTTTTGAAATTCAACAGGATTTCCGAATAATACCCGGTATAAACACGATACAGAGGCCACGGACTAAAAATTATCCCTCCTTCGGATAAAAAGGAATTGAAGTAGACTCAAACGCAGTTTTTCTATGTCCTCATAATAGACAGGATCCTCTTCAATGTACGGTGCCCGCTCAGGTATATAGCCTCTGCGTTGATAGTATCGTCAATAAGAGACAAAAAATATCCACCGCATTCTCTGGAAAGGAAACTGTTAAATTCAGGAGAATAATTGTGCAGCAAGGGTTTTATTGAGCCAATACCAGGGTGGTCCTTGTCCTTTGCTCTATGACATTGGCTACTGTAAATGTTTTTCCTAACCCGTTACACCTAAGGGTTTGTAACGTTTCATGCCGCTTCCAGACCTTCTTTCAATTTTTTATGGCTTGGGGCTGATCGACCAGTAGCTAAATCGGGAAACAACTTTAAATTCATATGCTAAATATTTCTTGTAAAAAATGCTACAGAAAACTTGTGTAGCACATTCAGAAACTCCCATTAAAATTACTTGATTTAATCGCTTAGAGTAAGAGAAAGTTATCAAATAGGCCATATGTTACTTAAAGACCTAAATTAACAAATAGAGGCAAATACTTAGTTCATTTGGGATTTAATTTATGCCTAATAGGTAGTTGGAAGCCATTAAGGATTAAGGGAAACAAGAATTATTAAGAAAAAGGAATCTATAAGTCGCGTTTTTTAAGCAAACATAGAAAGGTAAATTAAAAATTTGAGGTCCAACAGCATCACTATTAGAATCTCATGAAAATGGAACGCATAATCCTTATGAAATTCTTTACCCCTACTTGTTCCACCATACTTTGTACCGCTTTAAATCTTAGAGAGAGTTCTTTGATCAAAGTTGCCATAGACTCAAGGGAGGAGGGAATTTCATAACTGAGGCAGAGGGCCTCCTTTCCGCCAACCACCAGACTAAAAATCGGATAACTAGATTTTTCATGCCAACCATTATAATTAAGAAAACCCAGTGCAAAGGCAGACCGTTTAACCATATTCCAAGGAAAAGACAGAAGGAAAAGAAGCCCGGTAGCTTAACAAAATAAGCCAATAAGTATTCTAATCTGAAAATTAATAGAAACCTCGGCTTGAAATCGGAATAAAGAGCCCAATACAAAGGAAACAGAAAAACCCAAAGAGGTGAAATAACGGAAAGGCAAAAAAAACCGTAAGAAAATTTAGAGGCAATAAATCCTTTTTACTAAGGCCGTCGACAAATTTTGGTTTTTAAGGTCTTGTTGCCTGTATTCATTTCCAATCATGGAGACGGATAATGATGGCAAAAAAAAGTTTTAGACCACTTGGCAATCCTATGTGTTTCAAATGCCATATGTATGAAAAATGAATATGCCCTGCTCGGCTACATTGGAATTGAAATGGGTCCTATGTCAAACTTGATGGCAGCAATTAATGCCATACATAGATAAGGACGAATAGGAAATAATAAGAACCCTACTGGCATTATTATTCATAATTTTATTAAATATCTAATCTGAATAAACGTAACCATAATTTTATGCGGTTAGAGGTATTCTGGTTTAATTGTATGGTTTGTCAGATAAGGAATTGTTCCTCAAGGCTTTCTTTGCGTTTTACTAAATGGTGAGAGTTCTATTGCCGTTTTTAAACCAATTCCTTATTTAGGCTGCTCGCATCTAATTCTATCTTTAGGATAGCAGTTTAATTATACCATTTTCATTTTTTATGAACCGAAACTGCAGGATTACTAAGGGGATTTGTCAAGGCAGCTCATTCTGAATTGACTTAGTTCGGAAAAAGCCATAGCTTTGGTCAAACATTTCGGTTTCCATACTGGCCCAAGAATAAAGTTTTTCTCTTATCATGGAGGATAACCCAACGTTGACACAAACTTGTTCTACTTCGTTCCAGTAAGATAGAGGGCCTAAAAGAATGGTAGTGCCTTTGAGCAATTTTTTTAAATTTCTCGAATTTGTGATAACCTTGTGGGTCTAGTCCTGTTAGTGGTCGTCCAGAATTAAAAATTTCGGATCGTTGAGTATGGGCGGAGGCTATGGCCAATCCTGTTTCATGCCTAGGAATAGGGCGAAAAAAACTTACGTTTTGCGATCTAGAGTCCCTACCATTTCCAGTTTTTCATTCAATTTTGTCCTCAGGCACTTCCTTACTTACAAGACCAATTTAAGATTTTGAATCGCCGTCAATAGGGGAGGAATTGTGGCGTTCAATATGGCCCCACTTTTCTTTAAAGCGCGTGGGTAGAAATATACCTCCAAACCAGGCAAAGTCACCTGCTGTTCTTGTTTGACGACATTTAGCACTATGCCCAAGGTGGTGAACTTTCCACTGCCATTCGGCCCTTAAAAAACATAACATTACCTTTTTCAATAATTAAAGGTTAAGAGCTTTAACTGCAGTTCTAGGTATCTCCAAACTTCTGGCTGAGATGGTTTACGGTCATTATAGTTTCCAAAAATGAGATAGTTTTTTGATTGTTTGTACTTACTATGACGAAGAAATTCGTTATCTTTGTTACAAATTAATGTTTTTCCATGATCCGAAAGATTAATGTCCAAGAAAAAGCCTGCCCTATCGGTTAATTAAAAAAACTGGGATGCCTATTTGAAGCCACTATAGATAGAAAAAATAGAAATCCCAATTTTCTACGATGACCTTTTACGTTTTTCCGGGTCTTGATAGTGTATTGACGATTCTAAAGATGAGGGATACACTCTGGTTTACGTTTTTATTACAAACGAGTATGATAGGATCGAGATGATATCAGGTTTAAAAAAAGTATATTCCCATTCTCATTCCGATGGAAGTGACAGTTAGTATTTCCATTTTTAAATGTAGCGCGGTGGGATTACTTGCACCTTGGGAATTCCAAACCTTTTTCGTATCAAGGTAAGGAATATATATTGAACGACAATTTCACCTATTTCTATGTAAAAAAAGACTGATGCCTCCAGATTTTATTGGGGGAATTGGAGCATATGTTATCCCCATATAACCTTAACTCTTGCCGTCTATGGCGATACTTTGATAGAAGAACATTGATGCGGGGTATACCTGGAGATGTTTATTAAGGACTTTTTACCAAAAATGACGGAATCGAAAAATCCCAATTGGCGAAGGAATTTGTCATAGGTTAATGAAACGCTGTATGATCCGAACTTTTTGGGAGATATCGATTCTTACAACTTACGTAAATTTTCCTACAACATGATTTTGACCTTTGTATACAAAAAAAAAATTTTTTAAGGGGGCAATAATTTTGACCAACAGTGTTATGAGGGAAAATTAAAGTGTGTACAGGCCCCAATTCTTCAAAGAAAACTAATCACATTGGTTATGTGGTCAAGGAAAAGTTACAACTAATTCCTGGATCAGTACAAGATAGAGGAGCGTTTCCATGTGGCCAAAAAGAATTTTGCAGTCTGGAAATCGCATTAAGCGATTTAATTTTATCCGGTAAGACAGAGTCAATTTCCAATAAGGAGAATTACTGCTGCCTTGCAGCACATATATCCAAGGACTTAACAGCGGAGATAGCGACTTTAAAAACCTGCAAGCACCATGGAGAGGTATTGGCCCTGTGCAATTGGATTTTGTTAAAAGGAATTATCAGGACGTTAGTATGAAGCAGATTATTGAGAACAGGGATAAATATTTAAGTTTGTTCTAAGGATTTATATTCATATTCTTTATGATTTTTCATTTGATTTAACTAAAATTTAATTAGGCCTTAGACTATTAAATAGTCTAAGCCCTAATCTAAATATAAATGGCCAAGTTATAGTTTCAATTTCCCTTGCCCAAAGGAGTCAGGTTTTCATGACTAACTTCTGTTCTTTATTAAAATAAACTAGTAGTAATACATTTTGCCGATCTTCATCCCAACCTTTTTCTACAAATTTCTGGCAGATTCCGGAGTTGATGAAATCCAGTTTGATCTGAAATGTTGGTGCCAGATTAATAACTTTCTTGATTTTTTTCTAGCATCGAAACGCTTGTTGGCCAATGTCAAATGTGGAAACATCTTCCAATACTATTACTTAGCCCCTTTTTCTACTTTGTGTTTTTGAATTCTGGTATCAGTTCCGGATTTTCCATTACTTCGTTCAAAAAAATTGCGTTTTCTTACCAAAGCGATCATTTTTAGCAAAAGAAGTTTTACTGCCCTGTTCATTAAACAAAACCTCTTGTTTGTTTGTCCGCGGCCGGTAAAAACCACATCCCTTGGCAAAGGTCTGACAGATTTTTAAATAGTTTTTAGTTTAAAATTATCATCAAGATAGGGCTTCTACTCCTAAGGAAATTCTCCAACCAGTATTGAGGGTCGTATCGATTGCTGTTCTACAGAAAAGCACTTTAAAACCCTCTTCTTTAGCCGTATTAAAAATCAAACAACCCTTATCCAATTTATTAATAATTGATTACCTTGTTGAACTAAAAAATCCAAGCTATTCCTTTTCCTTGAAATTGAAGGAAAATTTCGTGCCTTAAGCTCACTTTTGAATATGCCAACGGCATTCACCTTTACATTGTCCAACATTAGGTCCGAAGATATGCCAATGACCACTTTCGCCACTCTTGATATGGGATGGTGGATGGTCGGAATAATTGGCGTTGCTATCTTTTTTGAATTAGCATGAAGACTGCTGGTTCATCAAAAAGATCGCTAACAAGCTTATACAACTTCTAAATTCAACATCTGCCTCATTGAGAAATAAATAGTAATTTTTCCTCCTTCTCCTAAAGGTTAAAAAAAATACATCCTTTTTAAAAAAGCCTAGTGGTTTCATCGTTCAGTTGAAAAACGTCTTCCGAGAGGAAAAAAAACACCCTCACTTTATTTTTGATTGCCCACACCCGATGTTATGATATGGTTTCAATTGGCTAGGATATAATTGATCATGGATCTTGGAAAAAATATAAGGGTTATTTGTGCTTAAGCTATAATTTGAGACTAAGTTAGTTGTTTTCTGTTGAAACAGTAATGCGGCCAATTCAATTTATTATACTACTTCGAACAGAAGTAACAGGAAGGTAAATTTCCAATTCTCATCAAAATCCAAATCTTCGTAATTAGGTCCAAAGTTGTCAAATCGAACTCGTTTTCATCAGCCTCAAACTTGTTCTCTGGAGAGAATCGGAACTTCGCCAAAACTTAAAAAAAGTGTATTGGGATAGGATGCCCGTTCATCTTTCTCAACAATATCCGCCAATTCCACGAAGAAGGTCCAACACATGCTTAAAAAGTCATAACATAAAAGCTTGGGTGAATGCTGAGCGTATAATGTCCTGCAAGAGATCGCTTCATCAAACGGACCATCGGAGCCACTTTCACTCCAGTCGAAACAAGGCAAATCCTCGTCCTGTTTCCGACTCTCATCACAGTGTAAAAGAGGCCATTTTCATTTCCCAAAAAAACCAAAAGCTTGCGTAATGGCATTGTGTGAAGGTCTTTCCATGAATTGCTTTCCTCTATTTCAAATATCCCTAAAAATATCTTCCTCGCATCTAGGAATGATCCTTATTTTGTATTATCATTGGCGTCCTTTTTGTGTGAGCCAAAGTTACAAAGTTTTGATGGTTTAAAGCATTTATAGCTTCCAATACCAAATAGAACTGAAAACCAAATTTTTAAAATGGATGCCAATACAAATGTAAAGGTGGGTAGTAAAGGAAAAAATCCAGATAATACATGCCATTTCCGGAAATTATTTCCAAAAGTAAGAGAACCTTAAGACCCAATTTATTTTGGAATTAACCAAGGTTCAATGTTGTAAATCCTGAATGGCCAAAACAAAGGTTTTAAAAGGACTACGATTTAGCAGAAAATGTACGATGAATGTAAAAAAGATAAGCGTTGCATCGTTAAACCATAAGTTAGGAGCATTTTCACCATAAAGATCGCGTTTTCAACATCTTACCAACTCCTTACTTGAGTCCCAAGACTATTTGAACCAGTAGTTGTTAGCACTAAAATAATTGAAGTTTCCTTGTTATTTTATCCGATTTTTGAGATTTGATCTTATGCCGTTGAACATTTATCAAATAGAGGATGAGCGCAACTAGAACTTAAACCCATAACCAGTATGGATGGTATTTTGGCCGGAGCTTTAAAACGGGAATTACACTACGGGTGGCCGAGGCCATGCCTGGAAATCCCATGCGCATACTTACTACCCACGAAAATATAGTGATTGGACTTTCTTTTTTCCAATAGGGGCGGGGGGGGGGGGGAAAAAAAAAAGAACAATGGCCATATTAGGTTCCCAGTCCCGCTAGGGCACCAAAATAGTCGATTAATTAAATTACTGTCCTGATGAAAGATTTAAAAAGACGTAGTCGTGTTTTGTATGTAACGCTCCCATGGTCTGCATTATATTTGTAAGCTGTGCTAAATTTCCTTGGACCATAAGGCTTCGGTCAACAATAATTACTGCCTTTTTAAATTCCTTCTGGCTGCCATTTCAATTCTGAAAATATCTGTAGGGGATAATAATATCCGAAACATTGGCCAATCTGGCATCCCATACCCACTGCCGTCATTCTTACTACAACGCCGGCCACAAAACCAGGTATACCCAAAACCAAACTGACTTTTGCGATTTTTGTAAATTTTATTTTGCATTGGTTGTTTGAAAGAAACAGTTGCAAAATACCCTCTTTTACCAAAAATACGGGCCCTAGGATAAGTCGAATTATTTAGAGTAGGGTTCCATTTTATTAAAAACTTCTTATCAATATGCTTAAGCTATATTTAGTCCCAATTCTTTCCCTTTTTGAATCATCAGTGGTAGCAAGCGCGTAATTTCATTAGCTATCTCTCCTTCTAGATGGGCTTCTTTTATAGCTTCTTTGATCATGCCTATTTCCTTGATGTTTAAGGTTGAAAGCTTTCATTATTTCGCCGACTAATGGGGGTGAAAAATCTTACATGATCACCGCTACTTCTACCCTTCGATTTTTTGACGGACTATTTTGAAATTGTGCTATACCTTTTTTGCTCTTTTTAAGGGATTCTTGGTAGTAATATCTGCCTGCAAAGAGTTCATAAGATTCTTCTATATTCCTGCATCGAAAAATTTAGCCTTTCTAACGCCAGAATCGGTTACAAAATCTTCGGAAAGGACTATTAGTCTGAAACTCATGAGTACCATCTTCTGGAAGCCAAATTTATTTTTTCGTTTAAGGGCATCTAAGGCGTTTAAAAAGTCTGTAGACCATTTTAGATCCAGAATTCGTGTCCGGAATGTCCACCCTATTTTTTGCAAATTTCTTGGTATGTGCCTTGCCAATAATCATGTAAATAGGGCCCGCCCACCGTAGCCCCAAAACATTGTTTTTATTCAGCGGGAAATATTATCCACTACCTCCAGGGTATCCAAAAAATTATCCTTGTGGCGTTGCCCTTCAATTTCCTCGATACCTTCCAAGCAACCAATTCAGGCACTTATAAAGGCAAGAGAGCTGTTGCGGGTGGAATGCAGGAAAACCCAAGTGATGGTTTGGTACTGGCCAATATTTTATGTAATCGTCAAACGATTGCGTTCATTGGGAAAGTATTTTAATTCTTTCCTTATTGCGCATAGCTTGGTAAAGATTCTGGCATGGATAATAAAGTTTAATGAGTGGGCAAACCTTATAGCACGCATCATTCGTAAGGGGTCACGGAATAGGTGATAGTTGGGTCTAAAGGCGTTCTAAGTAATTGTCTTTTTAAATCCCCAATTACCATCAAAAGGTCCAGAGTTGCCCGTAAGTTTTTTGTGAGTTGAAATGGCCAGGGCATTAATGGTGGAAATCCCTACGTTTTTGATCATCTTCCAAAGCTATTGCCGTTGTCCACAATAGGTTTCTGCTATCCCTTTTGGTAAACTCTCCTTTCTAGCCCCCAACCAAAATTCGATCTCATTATTCGTGAGAATTTTGATCATGCCGGTTCCGAAATTCTTAAAGATCTCACCTCAGAGCTTCCGGTAAATTTTTTGCAACCAATTGGCCAAATCTATGCCACTGCCAATGGCAACAAGTTCTATATCTTTGGGTTTCCCTTTTATTAAACAGATAGTCCCCGTTACATAGCCTCAATTAACATATATCCAAAAGAGGAGTCTAGGGGGGGGGGCCTTGGCATTTCTTTTGGGGGAAAAAAAAAAAAAAAAAAAAAAAAAATGCGTGGAAAATTATGGGGTTCTTTAAGCTTCTTCGTGTGTTGTTTTATCATTCTTATTCTCGGATACTTTTACGGTTCCCATCAATTACGGACATAATAAGGAGGATTGGGGGACTTTTAATTTAATCGCGCGTCCAAATTTACTATATACGATACACCTTTTAAATCTCTTCGTGTATTTCTTGAAACTATGGGGAGTTGGTTTGCCCGTGGCAATATTAGCAGAAAGTGAACTATGGGTCTTTAAATTCTTTATAAGATATGACATAAATTGATTCCGTAGCCACCCTAATGGCCAAAGGTATTGTCCTGCTGCTATTTAAATTTTTTGCAAATACCTTTGGAGATTCAATAGACTTATAGTAGTGGTTTTAAGCAGAATCAATAATGTCAACCTTAGTTCTTAGTACCTTTTCAAACATGTTGCTCCCAAACTAAAAATCATTGGCCACTAAACAAGATCATTGTTTTTGTTTGCCCTTTTTCTTTAGGGGCGTAGATTTTTTTCTAACAGGCCACTTCGTTTGTGGCATCCCACAAACCAATGCCCCCAAACGGATCCGTAGGTAGGGTATAAATTTAGACCTCCTTTGCTAAGGAATACAAAACATTGCCGTTTACCTCGAAAGAATATCTTTCATATTTAAGTTACCTTAAATTTCTTTAAATCGTGTTTAATTCCTTATATCTGAATATACTCCGAGTGCATTAGATAGCATATGATATAAACCTTTTTACCGATCGAGTACGCCGAACGCAAGATGTAATGGTTTGAAAAAGTTTATAAACGGACGAAAGCAAAAATGGATATAAAATTAGGAGTAAGCTTTCTTAAATTCCTCAACAGCCTTTCATTTGCCCATATTTTACCATCTTTCCCTTATAATCTTCATATTTTATAGGAAGTAATGAATCAATTTATTTTTAAGAATGCCCGGACTGTCCTCCCGACCAAGGTTCATGAACTATCCTATCTTGGGTAAAATGTACTTTACTCTTTGTTGAAGGAGCCTATAGTTTTTATCCCTTGCCACCCACTAAAAAGCGATAGGAACCTTTATTTTTGAACATAAAGAATCCTATAAAATATAGGCATCCGCAGTCGGTCTAAGAATTCACGGTGCGCCAGGATTTCATTTCTTAAAGCGATCAGGAACACGCTTCATCGCATCTAAAAAAATACCCAATCATTGGTAGCCTGATCTAGGCATATGATTTTGATCGTATAATAACAAATGGACGTTGGATCAACCTAACATTCGGACGTTCCTAATTTTTTCAATGGGCCATCAGTGCTGTTAAGAATTCCACTACAATAAATCTCATGGCAAACTTTACTTTTCTAAAACTGCATTAATATGTATATCTCATCGTAGATAAAAGGATTGGCAGAAATCTTATTAATTTTTTTTTACCGGTAAAGGGTTTTGCAATGTTGGCTTTCCGCGAACATGGAAATTGATTTTCAGCTTCGGGCTAGGGATAGTTTCTTTTTCGGGCACCCCATCGTTCAAATGTAATTTTTTTGCCGCATTTACCATACGCAGGGCCCGACCATTCCATCCTGGTAAGGGGTGAAACTGGCATATTTATATAGGCTCTTTCCGGAGCATGAGGATCTATATTTAAAATTATTCCCAAAAAACTTTCTTGTAAGTCCGGTGTAGGAATTGAATTGTCCCATAAACTTTTTCGCTATGTTCTTTTATACGATGATTACCGGTTGTTAAAAGGGATGAATTCGTAAATTACAGATGAGGTGTCGCTTGACAAATATCGGCTTGGAGAAGTGATTTATATGATGTTTTTGTCGCTCTTGAAAAGTAGTTAGGAATCTCAAAGGGACAATGTTTTGTAGCCCTAATCCATTGGGATCCATAAGATCATGGAACTTAAATTAAGATTACGTAGCCTTTTTCTCCCAAAGCGTTCTTTAATTTCCTTAATAAAAATGGGCAGAAGTAAAGGCTAGGAGAGAGGTTGGGGCAAGAGTACAATCTTGTCCGTATTATATTGCATGCAAGATGGCCTTCTTTCATAAATCGTATTGTTTTTTTTCCGAAGGTAAAAACATCCCAATTTTGCCAACCAGTCTCTATGACATCAAAGTTCGATGTATTTCTTTAATTCGGTTGAATTTAATCTGTTAAAATATGTCCTTGGTAAGATAGAGATCAAAGAGTGGCGTTCCTGAAAATGTCCCTTTTTTTTTCACCGGCCAATCCTGTGGGTGAAAAGGACCTGACTTGAGTCCGGCGAAAATAATATGGTCGTTCATTCCTGGAGCAAAAATGGCAATCACTTTTCTAAAGAGGTTGTAAGATCTTAAAGTACTTACCGTTGTAATTCTCATTTGTATATGGAATAATTATCTAAAAAGTTTTCCGGATATATACCAAAGAAATCATGGATTCTTGTTCCAGAAAGAATATCCCGGAAATAGGGCAAAGAATGCAAAAAAGGCATATGCATTTGGCAAAAAAATTAAAAAATTACTTTCCATTTTCTGGAAGAAGTGTATTTTTTTGGCATTTTCCAAAATCTTCCTTAAAAAGGTCAACCTCCATTTTAACAATTATATGGCAGGGAAATGTCCACTGCACTAATTTTTTAAAACCATCTTGTTTTCTTATTGGGGACCATTTTTCTAGAACCTCTTTCAAAAAAATTTAATCATTGTCATCACATTTTCTTTTCCAAAGGCCCTGTCTATTAAAAAAAGCCTATTGATTATTCCCGTAGCCCGCAAAATGAAATTAATGCCCAACTTGCTTCTCCAAGCCATTTTTACGGTCTTGACAATTGCTATATAGTTGTCCCTTAAAGTGTAATTCTCTCCTTT
>Ga0163217_1039452_pt1 | contig 14215 bp, 27 predicted proteins | sample SynspAceP_FD_185933 | JGI IMG/M metagenome (GOLD analysis project Ga0163217, IMG submission 185933) | Saline lake microbial communities from Ace Lake in Antarctica - Synechococcus sp. Ace-P (PacBio error correction) | ecosystem: Environmental > Aquatic > Non-marine Saline and Alkaline > Saline ... | reverse complement strand
GTTAGGCTGTTCGTGGGTGTTTGCGGTGTTGGGTTGGGGTTTTTTGTGGTGTGTGTGGTGGTGTGTGGGTTTGGGGGCCCCGGGGCATGGCGTTGGATTGCTGGATTGCGTTATGCTATGGTCTACCTGCGGGATGTGGATATGGGGTTGTGTGGGGGTTGGGCATGACGGGTTGTTTCTTGTGGTAGTGTAGTGTTGCCCGTGTAGGATCGGGGGTTGGTCCCCGGTGCTGGTGGTGGGTTTGCGTACGATCAGGGGCAAATGGGGCTGTGGAGTCAGCCCTTGTGGCGGGCTTGGCGGGGATCGCGGGCTCCTTGCCCTGTTCGGGGGTTTTGTTTGTTTTTGGGTTTTTGCGTCGTTGCGGGATGTGGTGTTCGTTTCTTGGGGGTGGTCTGGGCGGTGTCGCCGCTGTGTCTTGGGGCATGGCATCGTCAAATCTGGTGTTTTTGTAATCAGCGGCCGTCTGCAGTGGGTTTTCGTTCTTTAGTGGGCTGTTTTTGGTAGCGGTTGTCATATTGCTTTCTAGGGTTCAGGGTTGCGTCCAGATTCGCCTTTTGACGCGTGAGATCGCGTACTGCCCTGTCGTGTAATCTGTCCTGGCTGGTGGGCCGTCGCAATGCCAGCGTGCATCACTTCTGTGCTGGCGGAGTTCGCGGGTTCGGCTGGATGTGGTGGTTTGGACTTCCTTGTTGGTGTGGTGTTGGGAGTGGTCTGTGTGCTGAGTTGTGGGTTTTTGTCGCTCTTTGGTGTTTGGGTGTCTTTGTCTGCCGGTTTCTGGTGGGGTGTGTGTTAGGTTTGTATTGAGTTCTTGGCTGTGATTGGGTGATTGATGGTTCTTGGGTCTTAATTGGGCGGTAGCATGTTTATCACTGGCAAGCTGGTTGTGTGGAGTTAATGCCCGATGAGTTCTTATCGTGGTGTTTTGTTTGCGGAGTTTTTGGATTTTTTCTCACTGAGGGGAGGATAGGTCTGAGATGCCCTATCAGATCTCTTGGGCTTTGGTATGGGGCATGGTAAGGCCCGGGGTGGCTAGAAATGGTCGCTCGATTTTAATTCATAGTGTAGTTTGCTTCAGCTCTCGCAGGGAGGATGGTTTTTTAAGGTTCTTTTGGTTGATGCGGGTCGCGGTTTGTAGCTTGGCATGGTGCTTGGTAATATTTGCGCTCTTTTTTGGTCGGGTTCTCTGGTGTTTGGGGGTGCTTCATATAGGAGCTGCCGTTTTCTCTATATTGTGCAGTTGCGCTGTTCTGGACGGTTGGTCGCTTGTTGAGTGTGGTCATTAGGGTTTCTTCGGACGTGGGGTAGGTCTTTGCGCCTGGATCGTTCCCAAAACACTGTTGTGGTGCGTGGGGTTTTGGCCAGGGTGTGTGAGTGTGAGGGTTGGATCGGTCAGATTGAGGTCGTGTTGGTGGTAGTTGCTGATGGGTAGGAATACTTTTTTGTTTGGTGTGGTGACGTGGCTCGCTGTGTCGCAGTGTGGATTGGTAGTAGGTTGGGTGGGTGTGGCGGGCGGACAGTCTCTGCTTGCATTGGTCGTGTGGGTTGGTTGTTGGGTGGTCTGTTTTCAGTGAGGGTGGGAATTGTGTGTCTGGGCATATTGGGCCGGGTTGGTTTTGTGGTTTTCTGCGCGGTGTGTTGGGGGCTTTGTGCGGTCCAGGGTCTGTTGGGGGGTTTGTGTTATTGGTGAGGGTTCTTCTGTGGCTCGGACCTGTGTGGTGTGAGCTTTGGGGGTGGTTTTATGGTTTTTCTTGGGTTTTGTATTTTTTGGTGGGTTTGGGGTTTTTTCGTCTTGGTTTGGATTCCGTTGCCGGTGCGTTTTCTCTGTAGTCGTGCTTGGTCGTTGTGTGTGTGCGTGGCGTCTGGGGCCTATGGTTTTGTTAGGACTGAGAATGGCCTGATATCGAGAGCCTGTGTGTTTACGCACTCCGTCTTGTTCGGCCGGGTTCCAGTGCTGTTTGTTGAGTTCCAGCCGCTAGATAGGATTGCAATGTGATTTCGTTTTGTTGTTTGGGTTCAGTGGCGGGGCAATGCCGTCCGCGGTTTATTTGTTGTGGTTGTGGGTGGGTTTGGTGGTTCGCTGAAGTTTGTGGGGGCGTGTGGTTGTGGTTGGCTTGGAGTCTGTCTTTTGAGTGGTCGGGTTTCTTTTGCCATGATCGGTTGTCTCGCTCTCTCTCTGATTCTGCGGCGCTGCCCGGTGGGGTTTGGTTAGTTGTTGATCTGTTGTTGCATAGGTATTTGGATTGCTTCTTTTCTGGGAAGGCGGCCGATGGGCGGATGTGTGTTTTTTTGGTGGTCAGTTGTTTTGTCTATGCGGCGGTGGTTGCGTGGCTTCGGGTTGTTTGCTGCTGACATTTGCGGCTAGGGGGCCGTGGCAAGAGAGGGAAGTCGCCCAAACGGCAATTGCCACGCTTGCCGTGTTGTCATTGAGGGTCTTAGGGGGCGTCTGGTGTTGATTTTGACGTCTTTTTTCTTCTGGTTGTTTCGCTTGTGAGGAGGAGAAAGCTTTGTGAGTGTTTTGGTGCGTGTGTTTGTGGGTTGGGTTAGGCTCGCGGTTGTTCGCGTTCAGGGAGCGCGTGGAGGCGATGCGGGGTAGTCTCGCGACGCGATTGTCTTTGGTTATTTGGTCGGTTGGTTCTGGTGATTCTGATTGGCTGAGGTCTAGTGTTGTCTGGGATGTGGGGATTGGGCTCTGTTAGTATCATCTTGGTAATGAGGTCTGCCTATAGTTGGAGCTGTCGTGGGAGTTTGTCAGCTGAGGTGGAGAGGTGGTTGTTTTTTTTTTTTTTTTTGAGTGGATCTGCTCTAGTTTGTCTTGCTTTGGTTTGTGTGAGAGCGGGCAGTGTCTCTTTTTTTTTTGGCCCAACCTGTGTGGTGTGAGTTTGCCTTGATTTCTCCCAACGACAAGCCAGCGGACCGGCTACCGCGAGTGTTTCCTGCGAGCTGCGCTATGTCGCCGCTATCTGTGTGGTCAAGGAGGGGATTCTTTTTACTCGCTCACGATGACGCCTTACAACGTTCGATTCGGGTCCAGAGTATGGCGACAGCAACGAGGTGCTTCTGTTTGTGTTTTTTGAGGTGACCCTATAGCTGCCTCAGCCTGAGTTCGCTCGGAGGTTTCTGGAGGCCAACTTTTTACCCAATGGCGGTCACCGTGCCTTGTATGTTGTTGATCATAAGAGTCCGACGTCTCGCGGAGGTCTTCGCGGTCCTGTCAGCCACCGGTGTTTTGGCGTGCGGATCATATGCGCCAGATCAGCCATGCGGTGGCGCGGCCACTGGACCGTGTTTATAGTGGTACTGCTTTTGGGAGCGTTTTACGAATGCGTCTATTGGGTGTGTGGGATAGGTTATTGTTTTATTTTGGTTGGGGGGTTTTCTGAGCGCGTGGCTGGTGGTTCATTAAAGTATTCGATCCAACTGGTGGAGGCTATTCGTCGGTGATGGTGTGGGGTTTACATCTAGAGATGTCTCAGTCGTTCTGTCTTTAAGTGATGGCTAGGGCTGATGTACTCTCAATGCTCGTCAAGAACTTGTTATCTTCGTGTGTGGAGGCCATTGGGCTGATGCGAGCAAGCTCGCGAGGCTGTGTGTTTGTTTGCTGGTTTTGTTAAGTGGGCTGAGCATGGAGCAGTATGTGGCGACCTCTCTCTTTGAAACGTTTGTGCTTTGATGATGGATTGTTATTTTGGTTTAGGTTTTTTTGTTTGTGAGTGGTGGATTGTAGGAGGTTGGTTTGGGTTGGTGGTTGATTTGGGTATTTAGGGGTGGGTTGTTTTGTGTTTGGTTTTGGTGGTTTTTTGGGGGTTTTTTGGGGTTTTGTTTAGAGTTATTGTTGGGTTTTTGGTTGAGTTTTGTTGTGGGGTGGTGCTGTAGAGTTGGTTGGATTTTGGTTATGTATGTCTTCTGTCTGACTATAGTCGACTTCCTAACGCTCGGGCCAGATTGGCGTGGGTGTGTGTCATTTTGTGCGTCTCTATGAGCCCTGGCAGTTGAGCTGTCTCGGGGTTTCGTCTGGTCTGGCGTTGTTATGTCGTGTGAGACGGGGTATGGTTGCTCTTGTGTTTCGTGCGTGATGTTGGGTTCGCGAGGTGGCGTGGGCGCCGGCGTTGCTTTTTTTTGGTGAACCATTTTTTTGGGGCAGCAGTACACCGGCTGCGGCGACGCCTTACCGACGCGCCGGGAGCATAGCAGATGAGCGGAGGGGATCGGAATCCAAGCAGCAATGGTGGCAGGAGATTACTTCGTCCCAGGGAGTACGCCCGGCCTGCAGATCCAAGTCCGAAGGTTCCCTGATCGGGGATGGTTGCTGTTCTTTGGAGGAACCGCCCGGCTCGTCCTAGATCAGTGCTTCTTGCCCCGCCTTACGGACCGGCCAGCCTAGAGCGGTGAGGGATTCAGGCCGGTTAACCCACAGGACGTCGTAGGGCAGAAAGCGCTGGCACGATTGGGGCTTGATCGTAACCGGGACCTGCTTTATCGCCAGCGAGGCCAGACTGGACGGGCGATCTGTATTGCTCAATGCTACATAAGTGAAGTGTAGTTGGCACCAGCGTGGCGGTGGTGGGTTGGCTCGTTTGGTTGTAAATCACCGTTCGAAGGCGGTCGAGGACGCTTATTCTTGCTTTTTTGTCGGGTGTCTTCTGTGAGTACGGGTGGTTCTGATTGAATGCTGATGGGTCTCGAGTGCTATTCTTTCTCTTGCTGGGATCGTGTGTTTGTGGTGTTCTGGGCGTGTCTTGTGTCTCTTTTGGCTTTCTAGAGTGGCCTCGCCAGGTCCTGCAGGGGGGATTGAGTGTTTGTCTGGTGTGCTGATTTTTCAGCGGATGTATGGTTTCGCTTCGTTCATTGATGTGGATCCGTCGCGTGTCTTGCTTCTCCGGTGGTGCGGGCCGTTCTCGCGAGGGTTTTGGTGTGGCGGTTGTAGCAGCGTTGCATGCAATGGTTGTAATTTAGAGTGCCCTTGGTTAAATTTGGCGCTCGTTTGTTGATTGGAACGTATCGTGAGAGGAGCATAGTCTGCCGTTGGTGAATTAGAGTTTTGGTTGTTCACTGTGGTGTGCGCGCTTATCCGTGTCTCGTTCGTCTCCTAGCTTGCCGTTCTCTGTGGTTTGTTCGGGATTGTGTTGTGCTCTGTCGTTGTTTCGTCAGACACCTAGTGGATTGTCCCGCCGTTCCTCTCCTCTGCTCCGGCAATGTCTGGTATTGTCCCTGTAGTTGTTCTTTTTTGTTTTCTGTTGTCTTGTCACTCATGGGTCCTCTCGGTTAAAGGATTTGCCATAGCTTTTGGTGGCGTGCGGTCTTCTGCGGTCGCTGCCTTGAATGTTCTCTGTTTGGTGGGTTGCTGTAGGGTGTGATCTATTGCGAGGTGTGGATGAGGCGGAGTCGGTATGTGTACGTTCTCTATGAGGGTTGTGGGCCTGTGCCTCTCACTAGGGGGTGAAGCAGGTTGTATGTCGCGGTGATTGTTGAGGTAAGTCGGCTAGCACAGGCAAGTGCCGTCTGTCAGGATTGCATTCGTGCTGGCTGGTGGGTGGCACTGTTTTCGGATTTGATCCATCTCTCGCTTGATTTGAGGTTTTGGAGTAAGTGTGCGGGTGCGTCGTTGGTTTTGTGGGTTGTTAGCTGGTGATGCATTGAGAGATTGGCGAGCACGCTTTGCGTTTTCCTCGCTGGTCTACGCGAAAGTTTTGGGGTTAACGGCTGCAGCCAAATTAGCTGGTTTTTGTCTCTGCGTGGAATATTTTGGTTCATTCCCTTGCTGGGTATGGCGGTGGGTTATTGGGAGTCGTGATGCTTGTGATGAAGTAGGTTGAGGGCAAGTCTTTCTCGGAGACGGCTCTCGTGTATGTGTGGATAGACTTTGCGGCCTAATCTAGGCCGCCTGTGTCGCTTGAGCTGCACTCTCGAGTTGGGTCTCTCGTGTGTGGAGGGGGTGCGAGGACGCGGATGGTGGGATGTTAAGCGTTTATGTACTACTAGTGGGTTTCCCCTTTCGGAGTTCTTTGAGGTTGTAAGGGGTGGAGCGTTTTTTTCTTCTTATACTTTTTGTATTGGTGCGGGCTGGGCTACTGCGTGTGGGTCGGATGCCACATGGATTGTACACTCGCAGTTTATAGCTCGAGTCCAGGAGGTTTCTGTCAGCTGGTCGTTTTTGTTTGCTGGTCGTTCATGTTAGGTCTCTGTTGTGAAGCTGTGCTGGAGTCTTACTGTTTAGAACTTTTGTGGTTGTTTTCGTGATCTGAATTTTTTATGGGGCGGTCTTGATGTTTAGTTTCGTCACCAGGAGGGGGGTCTGGTGATGCTTTGTCTGTTGTCGAGCATTAGTGCCGGCCGCGGTCGGATGCCTCAGTCCTCATATGCGGTGTGGACGTCCAAGATTTATTTCCCTGTGTTGCTCGTGTCCAGTCGATGGTTCGAAGTGTACATAGTCCTAGTATTGAGCTATTGGCAGAGGGGGCTTTTGTGTTTGCGAATGCTCTCAGTGTTGAAATCGATTGCGCTTCTGATGCTGTCTCTGGAGCAATGAGGTTAAGTGTCGGTACGGTGGAAAGTTACTATGAAGAAGACTGCTCTGTGGCGAGGTCGAGGGTTTTGTTAGCATCGGCGTGCAGGTGTTTTCTCTCATTGGGTCTGTGTCTGGGTTTGGTGCGGCTGTTGTGAGTTTGTTGTGCTGAGTGATAGGGTGCGGTGTGGGTTGGCCTCGGTTCTTCTGTGTGCGGCTCTGCGCGTCGCTGGGTGACTCATTTTCGGTGGGGATTTGGCGAACTTGCGCTTAGATTTCTTTGTGTTTCCGGATTGGCTCTCTCGTCGGAAAGGACCGTCAGTTTTGCCGCGAGTGCCTTGTAGAATAGCGTCGGTGAGGGGTATTGGTGGTCTCTTTTGCTGGCTTCGGAGCTTTATTAGAGTCTCGGAAATTTGTTTGGCCGATCGTCGCATAGTCAGTTCTGTGTGGGTATTGTCGGTGTGGCACCAAGTCTCTGATTGTTTTTTGTTGGTGCATATGCCTTGGGATGCTTGTGCGGGTCTCTCTTGGGTTGGCGTGGAGGCTTAGGCTGTATGCTGGAGTTGTTCTGCGCTCTCGGGTACGCTACGTAGCTCTCTCTTGTGCGCTCCTAGATGCTCGCGATTGTGTCGACCTTCGTGTTCAGTTTGTGTGTCACTCTGGCTTTTTGGGGTTGCTTTTGTCGTGGCTCTATTCTGTGTGTGAGGTGTGCGGCTTTTGCCTGAAGCAAGATAGCTCAAATTTTCCCCTCGTATGATGGGCTCCGCAGCTCGTTGGCATTCTTGCTCAGGCCCCAGTCTGACAGGCCGTTCGAAGAGGAGGCTAGAGCCGCGGTGGGAAATCTTCGTGAGGTGTGATTTGTGGCCAGTTCTGTCTGTCCGTAGCGCCATCTTCAATTCTCAAGATTCGTGGGGTTGTGGCGTTTTGGTGTTTTGGTGCGTTTGGTCATTAGCGAGGCTAGAGGTGTCGCCTGCTGCGACGGGCGCGATGATTCGTAATGTTGCTGAGATGACGTGGATGGGCTATGAGTCTCAGAGCTTGATGCGCCTGGACTGCTCCTGGTGCTGCAATGAGCCACTCTCTATCTCTGTGCTGTGTTGTGTGGCCATATATCAGTGCGTCTGCTTGTGGGATAGGTTGGGCTGTGTGTCGTTAGACATGTCATTTTTGTCTCTGTTGGTTATCGTTGTTATCGAGGTTCTTGTTTATTGGTGTAGGTCGGCGCGCTTTTGTGTCTGTTGCGTCACTCAGCTCTCGTGTTTGTTATGCGCGTGGCACTAGGCGTAGCTCTGGGGGGCAGCTCGAGGGGTCATCACTCCAGGGCAGATAAACGGTGATCTAGAGCTCGAGTATGTTTGTCGCGTCGCCTATGGGTTCGCTACTTAGAGCTGCGCGTGAGTGGTTTTGGCTGGTGTGGCGCTCTGGTTGTGCTGGGTATCTCGTGCTGGAGAATGCTCTGGCTGGCGGCTGCGAAGGGTCTATGGCGGGCGTGTTTAGGTGTGTGTCTTCTTGTGATTGGAGATGGCGTCCTAGATGGTTTTGGTGTCGGAGGGTGTGGGTCTTGTAGGGTGTTTATGGATGCGTGGTATGGTTTAGCGCGAGTCGGCGGTTTTGATTCTGGCTTGTGAAAGGTTGATCATGACGATGGGTGTGTGAGGTGTTTGCTGCGATGCTAGATTGTGTCTTGTTCGTGTAGTGGGCTCCTCGAGGCCGTTGTATGCGGGGATCGACATCCGATGGAATTAGCTTGCGCCGATTTCTTTTGGCTCTTTGCACATCATCAGATTTTGGTGCGCGCAGTTCTCTCCTTGATGTGCGCTTGGCGATTGCACGTATAGTTAGTTTTTTGTGTTGTAGGTTTTTGTGTTCTCTTACATTTTCAGATACAGGCGTGATATCGGCCCTTTGCGTTGGTGTTATTATTACCTCCTTGATTTGTTTATCCGTTTTTGTTTGTGTAGCGTAGGTGTGGTCTGTGAGATACGGGCTTAGTGATGGGAGTAGGCGTTCTTGTGTTGTGGAATTGGCTCCGCGTGGATCTGTGTTGGTGTAGTTGTGTGTCGCGTGTTCGTTTGATATTGTATCTGGGGTTTTGTGTGTTTGTATGTGCATGTGTTGGTCTGGCTATTCTGTAGCTTCTTGGTGACAGATGGCTGAGGGTCGTAACTCAGGCCTTTGTGTGGGTTTGTGTATGGGTTTGCTAGGCGCTGGTGTGTGGGATGAGTGGTGTGTTGGTGATAGTCGGGTGTTGCTGGGTTTTGATTCGCGACTTGCGTGGGTGGTGGCGAATGGCTTGGGCGTGTCTGCTCAAGTAGTCCGTTTGAGCTTGCTCCCGGATCGCTTTGCATGAGTGCGGAGCGGTCAGCGCAGGTGCGTACAGGCTGCTCCGCTCTGCTTGGATCTGACGCCGCAGATTGTTTCTGGTAATGAAGGAAAGCGGCTGCGTGCGGTTCTCGCTTAGGTTTGCGGGTGTTTTGCTTTCGCAAGCGCGCGTGTTGGGTTGAGGTTGTGTTGTGTGCGCCCGTGTAGCAGCGGATCAGGATTAGGTCACTGGCGGGGGTCGTGCCTGTCTTGTCGGAGAGTGCGTCGTAAGTTCAGAGGCCCGTTGTTTTGAGTCGACGGTCCGTGGGGCGCTGTTTGAGGTTTGAGGACGCCGGTTTTCCTCTCTAGGGGTTGTCGGTAGTTTGGTTGATTGTCTGTCAGATCTTGGTGGGGAGCGGCCACGGATTCGAACACCGCAGCGGCTGAGACACAGGTTTGGCCATTAAAATGCGCTGGGTGGGGATCGCCGGCGTATGAACAGGTTTTCGTTGTGGCGTTGTCTCGCGCTCTAATGCCTGGTCATGTGCTGTGTGGTACGTGATAGAGCGTGTGTGACGTGTGTGATTAGGACATGCTCGAGATTGTGGCTGTTCCACCACCGCTCACTGCGGTGTAAACAAGTTGGGGTCAGTTGGGCGGTCGGTGTGTGTGTTGGGGAAATCTATATGGGTTCGCGCGCGTCTGGCCTATGTTTTTGTGTTTTTCTCCTTTGCCTTCGTTTGTTCTTTTCCTCTCTGCATGCTGGTGTTCTCTGGAACTGCTCTAGACGCGCAGTTTTTATTAGTAGTGAGCTGAGTTTAGGGTAGCATATTTTCGAGCATTCTGCCGATCTTGGTAGCGTTAATGCGTCGGGTGTTGTGCGAGGTTGCCAGTTGCGGCGTACAAACGGTTGTGTGCTTCAGTTGTTTTTGTCGTGGGGGTGGCTGGTGGGACTCATGGTTTGTTGCCAACCTGATCCACTGTTCCGTGAGCCAGCTCTGGCTTGTTGTTATGAGTGTGGTTTTTGCTGCGGATCGAGGTCCTCAGAGGTTGTTAAGTTTGGGGAGTCGAGGGGATCATCGATTGTAGATGGGTGTCGAGGCCATGTGTATGTCGGTTGGAGTGAGTATCTGCGACGTGCTTCTTTTCGTCGAAACTTGAGAGCGAAAGACCTTGCGGCCTGGTTTTGTTTTGGTAGAGTGGGGGAGTATAATTCATCCCCAGGGCTTATGCGGGTTAGTGAATCGATCACTCGCTCTCTCGATGCGCGCGTTGCAGTTGGTTCTTGTCGGTGGTCTGTAGCTTTTGAGTCGTGATGTGATAGGTTTTGGATGGTGTCGTGTGTGGAGTTATGGCTCGCTAGTTTGGGGGGGTGTGTTTTGTGGTTAATTTTGTGTGCGTATTAATTGGTGGATAGTTGGGTGTGTTGTCGCTTGAATTGTGAGAAGTGTGTAGGATGGTGAAGTGTCATGGACGCTCGCGGCCAGGTATCACCGCTTCTGGCTTCGGCAAGCTCTCTGCGCCAATAGGCCAGTTGTCTCCTGGTTGTGTCGCTCGGTTTGTGTCTCTTATTTTTGGCGCACTTAGCGCGGTTTTTTGTGCCATTTTCTGCGTAGTGGTTGGAGTTGCAGATCAGGCGCAGACTCTATGCGCTGGAGATATTCTTTTTGTAGTTGGTACGCGATCTCTTATTCGCACTTGCGCGCTGTCTGGTTCTGAGGGGTGCTCAGTATTATAGGTTACCCTCTATCCTTCCACATGGGCTATAGTGCTGTGCCGGAGTTGCATGTTGTGTTTGTATTAATATTTGTACGTCTGTTTAGTGTTGGGTGTGTATCATCGAGGATAAGTTGGCCTGTCGCTCTATTGTGGTTGCTGCTTATGTATGCTGTTTTGTGTCTCATCTTGTGGGTTCTGAATTAGGTGTGGGCGTGTTTCCTTTGCGCTCGAGGTCCTGCATGTTACTGTTGCCTTAGATCTCTGGTTTGTGTGGCTGTAGTCTGTGAGGGGAAGTGAGGGAGCCGTCGTATCGTCTCTGTCATCTGGGGGGAGGTTTTGTCGCTTTCTCTCGATTGCCTTTGTTCGGAGTTGGTTGTCTTGTTCCTGGTTCTTTTTTTTTTCGCTTGTTGGCCCGTAGCGGCTGTGTAGTTTTTGTGGAGGTGGTGGTTTGTGCTACACGAGTCGATCGATTGTTGTCAAGTCGTTCGCGTTTGCGTGCAGTTGAGAATAGTGCGTGCCCGTTTGGTGTTTCTCTGTGAGCTGTGGCTAGCGTTCATTGGTGTGCAGTCTTTGGTGGTCTTTTGGTTGCTCGTTTGTTGTTCAGTGTAGTTGTGTTGGGGGTATGTGGAATGGGCTTGTGTTGCTGGTGTGTGGGTTTACTTTGGTTTGCTCTCTCGAGTTCGTTTGAGTTTGTGTCGCTGCCGGCCGATGTTCTCTCTTGTGGGCTTTCACATGTATCCCACCTGTTAGGGGCCTATGAGGACGGGGCTTTGGTGCGTTGTAGGGAGTTGTGTACGAGGTCTGATTTGTTTTTTTTGGGGTTGGGTAGGGGGTGAGTGTATTCCTATTGTTTTTTATGGGGTTTTGTGTGTGGTTTAATATGTTATGAGATTTCTCGCTTTTGGTGTTTCTTTATGGGTTTGAGCTTGATGGGGGAATGGTGGTGAGAGTATTTGATGTTATGGTGGAGAGGTTTGTGTTGGGATTGTGGGATAGGGTTTTTTTTTTGTTGTTGTTTGGGTGGTGGTTGTGTTTTGTGTGTCCATTTCTTCCTCTGTTTTGTAGGTTGGGGTGTCTGGTTTTTTGTGGTTAAGATATATAGATAATTGGGTGGGGATGGATCTGTGATAGGGTTGTTTGGGTTTTTGTGTGGTGTGTTAGTGGTGTAGTGTCTGGGTTGGGTTTGTGGGTGTGCTGGTGGTTGTTGTTTTTGTTGGATTGTAGCTTTTAGTTTGGCGGTTGTGTGTAGGAGGCTGTGCAAGTCTTTGGTTGTTTTAGTCTAGGGGTGTGGTTTTTGTGGTGTGGGTTGTTTGTTGTTGTGGTTGTGTTTTGCTGTTGAGTTTGGGTTGGGTTGTGTTGTGTGAATGTTTCGTTGTTTTGGGTTGGTGGTGTGGGGTGGATGTTGTGTTCTTGGGGTGGGGATTTTGGTAGTTGGTACTGTTCTTATATGGTTTGTGTTTTCTGTTATTTTTTTAGTGTCGGTTTATCTCGGGTTGTTTTGTGTTCAGTTGGATTGCTGCGTGGTGAAGATCGAATAGAGCTCTCGAGGTGGTGGCTTTTTGACTCAGATATGTTCTCGCAGGAACCCATGTACTCCTTTTAGTTATTTTTCGCGCGCTGCGGTTGGTTTTTTGGTTTGTTCGCTGGCTGTTATGGTGGGTTTGTTTTCAGCTTTGGTTTTGTATCTTTTCTGGTTCTCGTGATGTGGATTTTTGTTTTTTTGGCCGCATTTGGGTTGTGCTCGGAATGCTGAGCGGAACGGGGGTCGGGGTCTCGTGCTCCTAGCGCATGTTTGGTCTTAGTGGCGTTTTGTGGGTATTTGTGGTTTGGTTGTGTTATGTTTTTGTATTTGCTTTCGGCGCCCGTCCTGTGGCTGATGGTGCATATGAACTGGGTCTTTTGCTTTGGTGACCGGCTGAGGGTGTTCCGCTAGGCCGGGGTGTTGTTGTTGGTGTGTTTAGGGGCAGGTGAGGGTTTGGGTGGATGTTGTTTGGGTTTGGTTTTTTTTTTTGTTGAGTGGCGTCAGGTTTTTGGGTGATTCCGTCTTGATATTTGGTGTGGTTTTTGTGGGGTGTTTGTTTTGCCTTTGGTTGTGGGTCGGGTTTCTCAGTTGTTTATGGTTTATTGCCTTGGGACCAGTGTCGTTTCGTGTTTCGAGTTTGCGGTGGTGTTTTTTGGATTTTGTTTGTGTGGGTTTTGGATTTTGGGTGTGTGCAAGCGGCGTTTTTGTCATTATTGTGGGTATGTTTCAAAGCCCGGTGTGTGGTGTCTTGTGTTGGGGGTGGAGGGTGTGGCATTTTTGTGTTGCGTCTGGAGGCCGGGTTGCCGCTCCGGTAACTGTTGATGTTGTGTTTGTATTTTTTGGTTTTGTGTATGATATTTTGGGGTTTGGTTGTGTTTTTTTTTGGGTTTTGGTGGTGTCGGAATTCGTTGTCTTGTTTTTTTCTATTTATTATTTGTGTCTTTGGTGCTGCACTTTGTTCGTTTTAGACTCGCATGGTACTCCTCTCCGTATTTTAATATGTGAGTGTTGTTTGTTCTTAGATGTGGTGTGTTTAGTTTTTGCCGTATGTGGTCATTGCTTTCGTGTGATTAGTTTTTGGCGGGTTTGTATGTGGGGTGTTGTAGTTGCATCTTGTTTGGCGTTCTTGTGTGTTATTGGGTGATTGTGTTTGGTTTAGGGTCGTCTTTTTTCGGTGGTTGTTTGTTGTTGGGAGATGGGTGGGGGTTTTGCTGATGGTAGTCGTTTGGTTGTGGTGGTTTTTTGTGAGTGGGGTTGTGTGGTTGAGTGGTGGGTTGTAGTTTGTGGGGTTGGTGAGTGTTTGTGGATTTTTTGCTGTTGGTGGCGTTTTTGGGTTGGGTTTTGCGTAGTTGGCGCTGTTGGCTCCTGCTGGCATTGTGTTTTTGTATCGGGTTGTGTGGGGTGGTTTTGGGGTTCTTGGCTCTCGGTTTGTTTTTGATGTTTCGGTGTGCCCTTGTTATTCTGTGGTGTGTTTTTGTTGGTTGCTGATGTTTGGCTGTGGGTTTGGCGCGGGTAGTTGCTTGACGTGTAGTTGGGTGTGTTGGTGTTTGTGCTGGGGTGTGTGTTGGGTTTGGTTGTGGTTGGTTTTGGTTGAATGGTTTGTGCGAGTGCCAGGGGGGTTTTCGTAATGGGGTTTTGGTTGTTGTGTGTTTATGGCTATTATTGGGTTGTGTGTTCGGGGGTTGTTGTGCGGGGTTGATGGGTCGGTCTTTTGCATGGGTTGGTTGTTTGGGTGCTTGTTGTTCCGGAATTCTCTCTGTGGTTTAGTATGATGTTCGGGCTGTTGTGGTGGGGTGGTTTTGGGTGTTTTTTGGGTTGAGTTGTTGTTGGTGTTTTTTTGGGTTGGCTGGGGTGGGTTTTTTGGGGTTTTGTGTTGGGTAGTGCGCATGTGGTTTGAGTAGATTTGGTTGGTGTTTCTGTGCTGATGTTGTCTCACGCGTTGGTTTTGCTGGGGAGACTCGTCATGTTGATGGTTCGTGGGTGACGAGGATTTTAGGTCGGTTTTTTTTGAGGCTGGGTAGATGTTACGCGTGTTTAAAGAGAGGCGAGGTGTAGGAGGTGGTTTGAGTTGAGGGGCTGTGGGGGTTGGTGTTGTACCTTTGTTGGGGCCGTCGTTTTTGGGTTTTGTTTTTGTTGGGTTGGTGTTGGCTTGTGGGTCTGGGTTGTTCGCG
>Ga0163217_1090629_pt1 | contig 14216 bp, 19 predicted proteins | sample SynspAceP_FD_185933 | JGI IMG/M metagenome (GOLD analysis project Ga0163217, IMG submission 185933) | Saline lake microbial communities from Ace Lake in Antarctica - Synechococcus sp. Ace-P (PacBio error correction) | ecosystem: Environmental > Aquatic > Non-marine Saline and Alkaline > Saline ... | reverse complement strand
TCATCCGACTGCGTGTGTGTCACTATGGAGGCGGAACCGCGCCATTCTAACTGGGCGCGTGAAAGATCTTCGAAGGTCAGCCATGCCATGGCACATAAAATGCATATCACCGAAGTGGAATGCGCTTGGCCGGCCTATGACTTGGGTGGATGTTGCTGGTTGTGGATTGAAACCTTGCGGGGGGCGATGCGTTTGACGTGGATGGAGCCGTGCGCCTTTGGTGATGATCTTGCCTGCAAGGACGGTATCTGACCAAGAATATTGCGCCCAATTCAAGGCTTTCCCATTCCCGAGCAGTATCTTTCTGCGCCACCGAAAATTCATCAAGAGCGGCCAATCCGTCTTGCGTCTGGCATTGGGTAGCACCATTTTTGCAAATGGATGCCTTGCGACCTTTTGTGGCGGCGGGGCCGGGCAGCATCCTGTATCGCTCAAGATACAGCATCTGATGAAGAGAAGAAGGGCCTTGCCGCCTGCGTTTGAACTGGCCTGAACCACCACACCTTGCGTGGTCTCAGGTGTTGATCCAAGCATCACCTATCTTCAGGTGCTTTATCCATTTCCAGATCAAATTGCTCGCGTGGAAGCGGTATCAAAACGCTTTCCGGGCGAGATTATGGTCCATGCTGGAATATGTCCGCTTTTGATTGGTCATGCAACCTGATTCGGATTGCCAATTTCGTGAAGTTTCACCACGAGGAGCGCCTCGAAGAAATCATTGTATTCACGAGGAAGAAGGTTGCCCGATCTTTCAATCCGCATCGCTATACGTCTTGAGAAGGTGGCATGAAGCAAACCGATTGCTGTGCAACTGCGATTTTCAGCGCAAAGCAGATTCCCAAAGGTCTTCTCAAACCCGGGCAAAATGGTCGGCCTGGGATAATCCGGATTTTTACTTTCCAACCAAACCTATTTCTGTTTCCGGGCCTTTGGAGCCGGTAAAAAACATATGCGCGTTCTTGGTCATTTAGCTCACCCGGTTGAACCAGTTTAAATCTGCCATGCATAAAATGAGTGGTGGAGACACTGACAAAGGCCTGGTTCACGAGGGGTGGGATGATTGTGATCTTTTATGCTGAGGGGTTTGACGCGGTTTGTCGCGGGAAGAAGAGCGCCAGAATTACCACGATACAAGAGATCAATCGTCGGCCTGTTGCTGACTTATGTGGACCGGTGCTTGAATGCGGACGCTTTGGTTCTGTGCAATTTCCGGTTTTGGACTTTGGGCTTCCAGCTATTCTGAAAAGGTTTCATTGGACCGGGTTTTGCTGCCCGGTGTGTCGTTTTCACATTCAGATGGGAAAATTTGACGGCCGGGCTTGCTGCTATCTGCGCAAACTGGGCCTGCATTGTCACCTATGGTTCTCACGCTGGCGGGCCATGGTTCTGGAGATCCACCGCGCAAAATCAGCAACGCGTCATGAATGCGCGCAGTCATGAAGCCGGGATTACGCCGGTTTGTATCTGGCTCAGTTATGACATGAACAATGTGAACTGACGCGCAGCTGGGTGAGCATATGGAGCGCACGCGTCAGAAATTGTGAAGTTCTGAAGATTTCCTGATTTAGTATTCAACTAAACCAGCTCTTCGCCGAACAAAAGCCTTCTCGACAACAAATTGGCCGGGCGGGGCCTGTTAGAGCCGTTTCATTCAAGGCCTGATGCTGCGGCAGATATCCTTGACATCCTGGTTCAGTGCATTGGATCCACAGATCATGACCCGGTTCATCAGCACCTAGCGGATCAATGCCCAGATCCGCGTTAGAAGGTGCCATTGCGCATTTTCAACTCCGTAATGCGGCCTATTGGGCAGATGCTTCGCGGGTTTGGTGGTGGCATAGTGCTTTCGCTTGTCTGCAAGCGTCTTCCCCGACCAGCGGATCAGCCAATGTGCGTTCCCAAACAATTGATAGCCATAGGCAAGTTCAGCATTGGTCCGCAGGTATGGCCAAAACACCCTCAGTCATAAGCTGCATAAGGTGTCGGATCACGGATGATGGATGCATAATGGCGCAATACCTGTGCCGGTTGCAATGCAGGAAGGCGGTTTGCCGGGCCAACAAGCATCCAGCCACAGTGTGCCGGTTGGCGTTTGCCGCACAATTCACCTGATCGCCGATCTGGAATATTCTGCAGGCGCGAGGTCAAAGGCGCCGTCCGGAACTTTAATGGAGTAGAATTCCAGTTCTTTCGTCCCAAATCCGGTTTGCGGCAATGGAATAGGCTCGCAATATGGTTTGCCCATTGTTACCGGCAGGCCAATCATCCACAAATTTCACCAGAGGCGGAAGCGCAGGCTTTTTGGGCCGGGTCACGGCGGAAGCGGAAAAACAGCTGATTCCGTCCAGTGCTCAACAGAGTAAACGGTTTAGCCGAATGGAATAGTTTCAGTGGGTTTAGCGGGAGAAAAGTATCAGACATAGCGGTTCTTTCGGACAATTCTTTCGGACGTGTCTTTTCAAGAAAGTTTTTTAGGATCAGCCGGTCAGGGCCGAGGACGGATCCGATAGGTTTTTCGCGTTTTGGGATGGCGGCAAGCCATTGGTCTTTGCGGCTGGCGCTCTGCCATTTTATGGCTGAATCTCCAACTCGTCAAAAACCGGTTTCTGATGGCCATCGGATATTGGTTCAGATATCAGATCTCCCATGGGGCGCGCAAAGTACTTTAAGCAAATAAACGACGGTAAACGCTGGCAAGGACTGAAGCCACGACCATCGGCGCTGGATGGAAAGGCCGATGCGGATCAGGTCAATTGCCACCGAAAAATGGGCACCAGAAACTTCCGGATCCTCATTCATTTTTTTCAGATCAAACAAAACAGGCCGCCCAGAGCCGCGATGGATGCAACTCTTCAACGCCCAGAAAACGACAATGTTCAAAAAGCGAGAGGGCGAGGAATTTACCCTGGCGCACTAGAATTGTGCGTGCTGCTTCCTGTATCACTCATCGTTTTACCTCATTCGCCACATTGCTTTTTACCAGCTTGCATCAACAGATGGATGCCGCATTCAGATTTTTCCTGGTCCCTGCCACGGCCGCTGCGCGATCTTCGTCTTCGCGAACGGCCACTGTGCAGGCGAGCAGCCGATTTGAGCGGAAGCGCGGTAAGAACAGGGGATTGCGCGGCAAAATCAGACGTTCGAAATAGGCCTTGATGTCACCCGCCTGCCATTCGGCGAGGGGGTTGAATTTATCCTGCCTTGCTCGTCTAGTTCTTGCACAGCCAATGCGCCCGTTCTTCACCGTTGGAAAGCCTTGCGGACCACTAACCCATGCAATTGTACTGGCACAGGTTTTCTTCAGCGGTTTTGATCTTGCGCAAATCGCAGGCAGGAATCCGGGCCGTCTCAAATGCAACGTTCGGCCATAGGGCGTCCAATTCCTGGGCTTTATGCAGATCGGGCAAGTACGGATCACATTGACAGTCCCAGTGTCTGCCGCAATTCAAGCTTGATTTATTGTAAGGTTATCCTCAAACAGCATCAGCGTATCGATAAAACAAAAACCGGGAAATTTCGGGGTTCATGCGGGATGCCAGATGCAGCAAAACGGCAGATCAGAAACACGAAAGAGGATTACCAAGCGCTTGCCGTGGACCTTATTCAATGAATTCCGTCCCAACCAGTTCAAGCGCTTCCTGCCAAGCTGGTCGAGTTTTGCGGAGGTCGGAGTTGAACCCGTTGGCGTTCAGGCAGCACGTGCATCATCGGCCCTCCTTCAGGATAAAAGCCGCCAGGGAAATGCGCTGCCTCCAAGGCGTTTATAAGTAATCGATGAAGGCTTCTTCATCGTACTCACGAAACGTCAGATAGGCATTTGGACAAGCGGCCCAGAGCGTCCATCAAACGCATCTGCGAGAAACCCGGTCCGGCGCGCTCGGCCGACGGCCATGTTTTTCGCGTCCGTCACCGCCAAGGGTTGATCTGTAGAGTTCCTGGCCTTTGCGCTCAGACCCAGAAGCCGATATGGCCCACATGGTGATGCCGCAGGCGTGATACAGCGGAGATTCTTGATTTCATATGGCCGATTTGCGTTCAAGGCCCACGCGCCTTCAAAGTGGGTTGCAATCTCCTGGACGATCGCGATTTCGAGGCGGGCGCCGTTGCCAGTTGCGCAGTAATTTCCATTGCCGGGGCAGGCAATTGATGTCAAGATGAAGGCCGATGATTTGCTGTGGCAAAGCCCGGGCTTCCAACAGAGCGCTGATGACCAGCGGAAATATCGCTCTGGCGGACATGCGGGCAGGAAATCAGTTCTGCTCGTGACTGACCCGAATTTCGTCCATGCCATTACAGCTTCAGCCCAAGCTCGGCTACCAGCCGCATTTGCTCTGCTGTTTTGCACACCTGGCGCGCCACCAACGGCTTCAGGAAATTCGGTGACAATTGCCATAGGCCGGATTTTTGTGTTCCGCGACATTGGTTTCCAAAAAGGCGCGGAAAGCCGGATTGCAAACCTGCGCGTCTTTCAAAGGGCCAGTGAGCGGGTGTTGTTGAATTCCGGCGGAGCAAATGGCGGTGTTCCAGTTCAGGATCAGCTCTGCTTTTGGCTGAACGAAAGGTCCTCCCCGGAATCGATTTGAAACGCCGCTTCAAATATCTGCTTTCAAAATGGGTCGGAGACCGAGTTTCATGCACCAGGATTTTGATCGAGCCTTGTATTATTTCACGACGGCCATGCAGGATTATAGACCTGCAAAATGGCCTCAGATATGGCAACAGATCTGCCTTGTGCAGGAAATCGGCGCACGGTTTTTGCCAACCATGGGTGTGCGGCAGGCTCCGCGACATCACTTTCATTAGCCTGGCTCACCAGCATCATTGCGTACCATGCGCAGGCCAAATCGTGGGCGCCGTGTACGGCCGGTCATTTGGGGAGCCGGTAATGGCGATCTTGAATTGGCGCGGCAATACTGAAACTCCGGATGGTCTGTTGACCATTGGCCGCAGCAATTCAGCTGTTGGCGCGGTCTTCAATTTCATCAGCTGCGGCACCGGCGAAATGATCAAGATGTTCAACATTTGCGAATGCAGTTTGCCTGATGTTCTGGCATGGCGTGCATTTCCACTTCAGCAAAAGGCATCCAGAATGTCCGGAATATCGCGCCAGCTTTTGGCCAATTATACTTGGATGTTCTGGCGCGTGGTGAAATGGCCGACCCTTGTCCCAGCGGCTCGACCCAATATAAGCCAGTTGTTGCATCTGGGCTCTCTCCATAGGTCACAGCGACACGCAGCATATAGGCTCGCAGTTGCCAGATTACAAGCCCGTTTGCGCGAGCCCGCATTGTTTGAACTGTCTTTCTGTAAAATCCGTCAATTGCGCCGCGCCACCTGGCTGCGAAATTGCGTCCGTGCGGCTTTGACCAAATTCATGGTTCAAAAATCATTGTAAGCGATCTATGGTCAAGCGCCTTCCGGGAAGCAAGGTTGCGTATTCGAACTGAGCAACAAGTTTTGTTTTTTGTTGTTGCCAAATAGTCGATGCGGGACCGTGAGGCGATATTTTCCCGGAAATGTTGTGGGCGGAGGCGCACCATTCGTCTCCAATTGCCACAATCCAAGGAAGGTAAGCACCGACGATCAGGTCCTGAGTTTCTTCGCCTTTTCCAGCCAACATAATCAGCCGCTGCTTCATCCGGTGCGATATGCTTCCGTGATTGCCGCGACCATGTGCTTTGCGCAGTCAGATAGGACCACATCGCCATCCATCAGATCATTTGCCGAGACGATTTTGGTGGCGGGAATGCTTTGCATCATGGCAAACTCCGACTTTGGTGTTTTGCGGGATATTTGTAAGGGCTGATCCGCAGCCTTTGGCGCCAGGGCCAAACAGGATTCACAGCCAGGGCCGGGGACAGATTTGGCCTTTATCAGCGCATCAGCAAGCGACGAAGGTCAGTTGTGATCCAGTGTTTCATCCTGCCGCGATACGTTGAAGGCGATCGTGAACCGGGGTTGCTGCATTGCGCCATGCATCATCAAACGCCCTGTTCACAAAACGTGCCGAGCGTTTGGCCATATAGAAGGGCCGCCGTTGCGCCGGGCCGTGCCAGAGACTGCCCAGTCCTGCTCTGCAAATCCTTTTACATCGTGGCCGGTGAGGATACGGCAGTTCGGAAATTGCGACCACGAACGCGGTCAGAGAGACACCCATTTTGGCTGCTCTGCTGATGCAAACGATTGCTAATGCCGGAACGATGTCCCAGGCAATGCCAGCCATATCCCAGCGCATTCAGTTTCTTTCATCCAGCCGCCCGAAACGGTAGGGTCAACCGGGATTTAAGGCGCACCACGGGTGACTTGCTGCGCATTGTTCAAACGATCAGCGTATTGATGTCGTCCTGGCTTCATTACCTTTCACCAAAGCCGGTTTGCGGTTTCCAGCAAAACAGCTCACGGCGTGCCAGCTCCAGAATATCGCCGGAGACCAATCGATCGTACAGCCACAACGTCCGGCCTCATGGGAAACGCGCCGTTGCTTTGAGTGTCAAAAGCTCGGGGTCACCCGGGCTGACCAAACAGGCTGACATGGCTTGGTATCGGCATCGGGCTGGTCGGCATTTGCCAGTGTTTCAGCAAACAGGGACGCGTCCAATGTCTCCGCAACTTGCGCTTTTGCCGCCTTCATTCAAAGCCGCTTCCCCGCACCGCTATAAAACCTGGCCCAGAAAGCACGCCTGATGCGGCCAAGCAGGCAACAATTTCCGCGCGTGGTCTGAAAGGCCTGTTGGATGCGCGCCAGGAATGCCGAGCTTTGCTGGCAGATGGCTTATCTCGGCTTTGATCTTGCGGGCCAGAACCGGCGCTGCGCCTTCGTTGGTGCCCAATGGCCGTGGTGACCGGACCGGCAACCAATGCTGGCGTTATGAAAGCGCTGGCTTCCAGATTGTCGACGACATTGACAAGAGCCCTCAGTACGACCGATTTCGGGAAACCCTTGTGATCTTCGGCCGGCTCATCATTGCTGCGTAGAACAGGGCCGCTCCGGTCACATCGCCGGATGCAGCGGACGTGGTTCGCAGAAACAATCCGGCGTCAGCGGCTAGTGCCGTATAACGCTAGATCCGGCTCAGTGCCGAAGACCTGGATGACGCTTTCGGTTTTGATTCACAAGCCGCAGCTTTGCCAGTGCTGTTTGCCAGCGCGGACACATGATGCGGCGGGCTTACGCAGATCAAGGAAAGACAGGGTAATGACGGCATGATGACCTTTGAAAGAATTGTTTCCTAAATTTGGGCGCTTTTCAGGCGTCGTTTCCTAGAACTGGTTTTCTTGTTTTTGGCTGCCAAAACGAAAACAAATTCCCTCTTCATTATCGTCAGAAACGTAAAATGGATGCCGCGATTCAGCCGTCTGAGGCAGCTTTCAAAACAACAATCCGGTGCTTCAGCTGTTCACACAGCGTGTGCTTGCGGGGCGGTGTGGCGCAATGCCTCTTTAACATTGCTGGTGTCAGCAAGATTCCCAGTGGCTTTGCCAAATTCAGGATCCGACTATGGAAAACTTGTGCTTTGCTGGTGCTTGGACTTGAGTTGCGGCCTTGCGCATGCGGCCTTTAAAAATTGCCGCCGAACGCGGTATTGTTCCCGCTCCCGGTTATCATCATCCATTTGCCGTTATCTGGTATTTTGAATGTCGCTGCTGCTGACCAGTCTCATCCGTCGGCGTATGGCCCCCGCGAAACATCCCTGCAATGCGGTTTCTATGTGGTGAGTGGTTGCCCGGGTTTTCTTTTTGCCTTTTGCGCTTGAAACCATTGTGCCGGAAAAAATCGGCATTCGTGTTTATCGTTCATCTATTTCCCACCATGCCGTTTCATACTCTTGCTTGCTGAGCTTTATCTTGCGGGTTCGAGCTGGGGCAAGCCGGATGAAGGTGCTTCAGTTCGCTGGGCTTCGGGGTCTGCATTGCGAATTGCCTGGGGAACAACTTACTGCCATTGGTGTTGAAACAAGTTCCGCTGACCTGGATACACTCGCGGTTTTTTGGGTGCCGCTGTTCTTCACGCTGAACAACGGTCTTTGTTGGCGTCCGCTGGGCCATCGGGGGTCGATGCGGTTGAGATGCACCGGACAGGCGGCTGTTGTGGGCGCAGCGGCTTTGCTTGCCCATGCCATTTTCGGGGTCTGTTCGTGATGGGTGGGGTTTTAGCAGCGCGCAATTTGCGCCCAGTTGTCGCTATTGTCGTTCTGGAAAACAGCCGCAGCTTGCCTGATCTATCGCGATTGTCCAAAGCCTATGGCGCGATCTATGTGTCGCTGGCAAAACTATGTTTCCAGTTCTTCGCGTGTTGATCGGCTTCTTTGTGTTCTTGAGCAACCCCGGGCTGGGTGACACTGTTTTGCCAGGCCTGTTGTTGATCTAATTCACTTACCCTTATTCGCAAAGATGGCCGCGCAGAGGCGGCCATCGAGGATCCGTTCGAGACGATGATCAGCCTTTGACGAAAAGGCTCTATATCGCGGTAGCGAGCGGCTCTGGGACTTGTCCGGTACGAAGTCAATTCATGCGGACCCACTTCGCGTTATGCGATTGATTTCAGCCTTTTTCCAAGAATAGCGTCAAACGCTGCCTTGGCATAAGGTGACAGACCGCCCGTTGTGCTGGTTTGCCCGGTGTGTATCCCAGACGGGCGACGCAATTACGCATTGGCGTAGTTTACCGCGTATAGGATTGCCCGAATTTTCCGCTGGTTAATGCTCGTTCGTGCAGAGATGTTTGAGGCAGTCCTCATTTCTCGACCACGTGTTGGGCCGTTGGCAGCCCAAAAGCACCATTTCGCCGGGTCCCAAATCATGCACTTCGGCCATATTCATCAAACCAGGCTCTCGTATGAATTTCTTCCTGAGGTTCTCCACCCCAGTATCAGTCCTTCCAGGAACTGTCCTTCGGCCAAAAATGGTTCTGTGTTGGGGGTAGACATTAAAGCCGTTTGCGCCCCGGTTATTTGCCACAGGCCCTGGCCTGGAAAACATCTGACTTGAATACAGCACTTGCATCTTTTGTGATGAATCAGGATGCCGAGGTTCTGCTTGAATGTTTTGAGGCCTGGAACCTTGTTTTTCAAAATTCGGAGAAAATGCTTCTGCAAGCAAGGGTGCGTCATAGCGTTTGTTCAACGTCCATGACATTGGCGCAGATTAAGCCACAGATGTCCTGTCTTGATAGGCCCTAATGGTATCCCTTGCCGGATACACCAACCAAATGGCCATCGCGCCAGTTTCTGCTTTTGTGCAATCGGTTCCAGATGGTGTAATGTAGGTTCCTGCGGTGTGGGTATCGGTGGCACCATTGCTTCAGTCTTCAGCGAGCGTCGCCTTGAGCGATGCGCTCTCCCCCGGTCAAAGCTCGATGGTTCAGCTTTTAATGTGCTCTCCCAAACAATGAGTCGTGGGAGCCTGGCCAGCTCTTCCAGCAGACCTTCATTTGTGCATGGGGTGTGTGTGACACCCGTTGTCCATGATGCTGTTGTCTTTGTTCGTGTTTCGTATTGCCCTGCGTTTTCAATTGCTACGGGCCGGGCTGTTTCAATCTGTGTGTTCTTTCAGCCGCCAGGCAATCCTGCGATCAGCGTTTTCGGAGGTTCGGAGGCAAAGCCGCCGGGAATGCGCGACTTTGATCCCCGGTTTCAGGGGCGCTGTTCCCAAAGCTGGCTGTAGCTTCTGGGCCCTTGATACTTTTTGCAGCGCTATAGCTCAGGCATGTCAGCGCTGGCTGTTGGACCAGTCGCTGATTAAGCATTCATAGCTTGCCAATCGATGCGTCTAATATATACACATAGACATATGACAAGGCTCGATCTGTTCCATTTGCACCTTACCGGCAGCAATAGTTGCGCAAGACCAGTTCAAAAGAACCCAGAAAACAGTTAATAAGTGCCCGTTTTTAAGAAATCCCAATTCAAATTCGCAATCGGCTGTCCGCCTGCTGTTCATGAACATATGACATAGCGCCCTTGGTGTGAGGCGTGGGTCTTCGCCTTCCAGGCTGGTCAGAAAATCTGCCGCATGTTGGCCCGGAAAATGCAGCCAGCGTGCGGCCGCTTTCCTTTAGCCAGACACGTTTGGATTCCAATCCCTGCCGAATGGCGTCCGATAAGGGCAATCCGTGCCACCAAAATTTGCACTTCCAGATTGATTTCGCCCAACTCGGTTTCAATTTTTTTGTAGGCGTTCGTGCGCCGACCCCGACGCCACAGATTTTCTTTGATGACGCCTGAAGATTTCCCAATCGTCAATCTGTTCCAGATCCCATGATGAGCGAGATTGTCATCAGTCTGTGTGATGCGTATTTGGGCCATCCAGGATCTCTGCCATTTGACTGCTTTGGGAAAGCGATCGAATATTGAATGGCGTCTGCGGTACCTGGTCACTGAAATTCTTTCCAGCCATTCCCGCATTTTTGCCAATGGCAGTGTATCAACATTCTAGCAATAGATTGCTGTATTGCGACATGGAGTGCCAAGTGATTGCCAGGATCGTAAGGCCCATAGGCCCGCTTGCTTTCGGGACAAGTGGCAGCCAGAACGCAAAGCCAATGACCGCCACAGCGGAAAGTGACGATCTGCAGACGCAAACGAGTCCCGGGCGAACCTTCAAGGTAGTAGTTGACACCAGTTCTGGCACCCAGTCGAAGGTTCTGGAAATATTCCAAGGCCATCAGCCACCTTTTCTTCCAGGTGCGCGCCCACTCAAGATTCCAGTGATGCCACGTGCTTCCAAGTATCATGAACCTCAATCTGCAACAGGCTCAGACACGGCAGTTCTGACTGCTTGATAGTCGCGGCTGGTTGCCAGTTTGAATCGAGAGTAGTTCGAAAGGGTTCATAAATCTTCCGGTTAACACATAAAAATTTCAGCCCCACGTGCCAACCGCATATGAGGGTTTGTTGTTGGCAAGAAATTACAGACCGGAGTTACCCTGTGGTTTAAATGAGCCTTTGGATCATGTTTCACCATAGATGGATTCACTCAACGGTTTATCATATTGAAAATATAACAAAAATTTTTAAACTGATTCATAATTGAGTTACCATAATCAGAGCTTGGCTAGAGAGCTGCCTGTGTGCGTGTTTCTGCCGGCTGTTCTGGTTGTTTGAAACAATCTTCGAGGACAGACCAGCTGCACCGGCCCAACTCGGCCAACGGCAATGAGGCCGGCATGATTTTCCTCCTGCCAGGCAGCTTTTCAGGACCTGATTTTGCAAGCCAAGCCGTCAAAAATCGGCGTTGAACGGTCGCCAGCCCCTGGTGTCAATGACATGAACCTGTTTGGCTGATTTCCAACATAGGTTGTGCCGCCTTTAAAAGCTCGCTCCTTTTGGGACCGCGCTTTTGATAATTTGTATGATCAGCACTTGGTCCAGAGGTACATCGTTTTCGGACAAGGCGGGGCAGGCTTCCGCAGAATTAGGCAGAAAAAAAACACATCAACTTTTGCGAATCAGATCAGATAGGCCGGGATGGCAGAAAGCCGCTTCATCCCAACCGCAATCAAGCGATTATGAGTCAAATTGGCACGCGTGCCTTCTCTATCAGATCCGGGTGTTTCGATCAGTGTAGTTTCAAAAAAAAAAAAAAAAAAAAAAAAAAAAAAAACTCACCGATGTGAAGATGCGCCCAGGTCAGGAAAGCGCAAGCCTTCGTGCCATATCATTGCGGCAGCGCAGCGGCTGCGCGTCGTGCAAAAAGGCCCGCTCGTCAGCGTACCATGGCAAACCGTGATTTGTGGCTCCTGAACCCACGGGCGCCGGTTCACAAAACGATCATCCAGCGCCATGTGGCGAAATCTCACGCGTGACGATGGTTTTTGAACGGTTCGGCCGGCAACATGGCCGTTATGGCAACTCGGAATTGCAAAGGGCAAGACAGATAAGCTGCGTGATGTAAGCAACACCCCCCGCTGCATCTTGAACGCCCGCCGGCAAAAAGTTTCCTGACCCAGGACAGCATGGTGGAATGCCTGTGGAAAATGAGGTCACCAATAAACCGACCAACGCATAGAATTTTCTGGTTCGTATCTTCAGCACTACCGCAACGCCTCCCCGGTCGCGTTGTCAAAGAGATGCATGTTTTCCGTGCCGCGTTGAGCTTGATTGTGCTTCCGAGCTCCGGGCGGGTGCGGCCAGATGCTTGGAATCAGTTCCTTGCGCCCACCGAAACATAGACAATGTTTCAGAACCCAAGCGCTCCAATACATTTCACCTGTCCTTCAACTGACCATCCTTGATTGCTGACCAGTCCAGATCATTCCAGGTCGCAGCCCTAATGTCACTGGGTCCGCGGATGGGCAGGTAGAGTAGTGTTAAATCGGGATTTGCAGATCGCCGTCTATGAGTAAGGCAAATGCCGTCTGCAAGGCTCCCTCAAATCATGTCATTGAGGGGCACCAATGAAAATTTGGGGCAAACAAATTTGTTGGCTGGTTTTGTGGAACTTACATCAACAGGGTGTGCGACCTGCTGAAATATGGCCGTACCTTCATGATGACATGCGGTCAGCATCGTCATGGCTATCAACCTGACATGGGTACAAAGATATGGTGTGCCAAACGCGTGATGCAGTTCTTTGATTTCAGACGCATCTGGGTGCGGCAATTGGGCATCCAGATTGGATAGCGGTTCGTCGAATTAGAAAAGCTGACGGGATCTCGCACCATTGGCCCGGCCAATGGCCACACGCTGGCGCTGCCACCAACAGCTGGTTGCGAGGCGGCGATCGAGAGATCGGTCCATGCCCAGTAACTCGGCAACTTCATCTATGGCGAGCAGGCCGTTATTCGGCTTTTGAAGGCTTTCGAAAGTGCGCAGTCCAAAGCCCAATATTCTTGCGCACGGGACATGTTGAGGGTAGATGGCGTAATTCTGAAAACACCATCGCAATATTGCGTTCCTTTTGGTTTCGCGATGATTGACCAACTCGCCGCCAATATAGATTTCACCAGAGGTGATGTCCTCAAGGCCCGCGATTCATACGCAAGGTTGTCGACTTTGCGCGCAGCGCTGAAGGGGCCCCAACCAAGTTACGACGAATTCGCCATCGGCCACATTCAGATTGAGCCAATAGGAGCACTTTCGGTTTTCCCGTAGGATTGACGAGGTTTTGATGAAAAACAGGGGCAAGAATTACTCCTGCATCAAGCCTGTTTGAACGCCTGCTGCAAGGCGTTCATTTGCGGGTCGTTTCCCGCCTTAGTTGCGTTGGTTCTGTCCATCCTGAAGTGCTGACAAAACGGCATGCGTAGGCGCAAATGCGTTGTCCATGGCATCGGGACACGCGGGCCCGGCCAGTGCTGATTTGCGCAAGGCAACAGAATGTTTCCTGCCGCTGACCGGCGGATATGAAATCAGTCTTGCTCATGGCCGACGACACGGGTTCTGTGTGGGCCAGGAAAGCCCTGGAGAAGGCGGGAAAAACCCTCTCGCAGGGCTTTCGGCCGCTATTACCGCGCGGGAAGTTCGATTCGCGGCCAATTTCGTGGGCCTGGCGGAAAGACCCAGCCCTCTTTTGCGCACCAGCGTGGTCTGCCAAGCTTCTGTAATGGTTGATGCAGGCTGCATCTGTTGTGGCCTGAACCCTTGTCGCTGGAATTGAGGCTGGCTTCCAATCAGGTTGCCGCCAAGGCAACCCAATACCCGGCCACCGCTTTCAAAGGCCGCATAGCCCGCCTGTTTGCAACTCGCCTTCACTGTTCATTCATGTCGGTGGAAGGGGGGTGTGTGCATTCGTGGTTGACGATTTCATGGTCGGCAACGTCCCGCAGGTGACCGATGCCATTATGGCGCAATGTTCAATAGGGACCGGGTTTCCGGCTTTTTGGCGGCATTGATTGAACTGATTCTGCACCAGTTGCGTCGGGCACATGGAAGCTGTCCCCACTTCAAAAGGCGTCAAACTGAAAGTCCTGCCACCAGTCGTCCCAGATGCAGGGAAACACGCAGTTTTCGATTGGCCCTGAGTAGAGGGCCTTGTCGGGGGACGTAATCACCGAAGCAATGCAGCCATAGGGGAATGCCGCCAAAGTTCTTTTGAAAAGGGGCCAAAGCAATTCGGGCCATGCGGTTCGCGGTTTTGATGGAAAGGCCCGATGTCGTTGGATTGACGGGCGGCGCCCATGGTGGGGCCAATGTGTCAAACCCGTTCACGGGGCAGTTTGCAAGCCGGGTCCCATATCCGCAAGGGGGCAAGGGGGGACTTTTTAATTTCTCCTCTTTC
>Ga0163217_1059766_pt1 | contig 14216 bp, 5 predicted proteins | sample SynspAceP_FD_185933 | JGI IMG/M metagenome (GOLD analysis project Ga0163217, IMG submission 185933) | Saline lake microbial communities from Ace Lake in Antarctica - Synechococcus sp. Ace-P (PacBio error correction) | ecosystem: Environmental > Aquatic > Non-marine Saline and Alkaline > Saline ... | reverse complement strand
GTTGACTTGGAATCAGTCAAAAATACCCATGAATCACCGAGAGTCAATCGGAGAATACCACTATTTGAGAAGTCCTTCCATCGATGAGTTTCACATTGACCTGTACTGGGAATGGATCGCTTCTTCGGCTGCTTAAGCTTTCGCAGAAATCAGAAAGCCCGACATCATCAAAGAAACCGGATTGCCGATTTCACTCGACTATCCCGGAAATTAAACCGTCTCCAAAGTCGGCCACCGTATGAAGCAAAACGAATAATTTGCTTAAACAAATTCACAAGGCGAAAGAGACCTTTCCCGCCCCTCTTTCCGTGCGAAAAATCCGACACTGATCGCAAAAGACCTCTCAGACACTTTAATTTATAGGCTGTCGCTGAAAAAATGGCTCACACTCCAGCAAATGCCGGCCCGAATCCTGCAAAAAGCACCTTCGGAAAAAACGACCGATTGAGTCTGGGAAAAAAGAGAATGAGCATCACTTCATCCCTGACCCCTACTCAGAAATGCAAAGTCGATCTCTACGGAAAAAAAACACTTTGAGCAGGATCACCACGACGTGGCGTATGCTGGAGGCGACGCTCGTGCGATGACGAGCAACTCACGGGGCAACAGCTGCCCAAACACGCCCACTCTCGCCTGACGTGAGTAAAGATTCCGCTATTCAGATTTTGATACCATACGAGTCGATCGCAGTCACCATACCTCGGCGGGGATTCATAACGCTGATGACCGCTGGAAGAGCTCTTTCGCAAGCTCTACAACCGCCGGATTGATCATCCGACTGCATCGGCGGCGCTTCAGCAGTCTGGTCATGGGCACTATCATATCCAACTCTTCGAAGACACCACAGGAGCAGATTCACCTGTATTTCAAAGCGTTGGACAAAATCAATTGGGAATTCGCGTCTCTTGAAAAAAGCGTATGCCGAGACTTAGCATGGCATGAGAGACGATTTATCCTTTTAATGGAGGTTGTGTGTGAGAGAATTAAAATTAAAAAATTATGAAAACTGAGTAATCAGTGATATGCGACCTAAAAAATACGCCGCATTCCTTATTCAGATTTTGGATCAGTGTTATTACACTATAGAATAAGAATACGTAAATCTCGATCGTAACCGAAAATAAAACATGTTAATTTCAATTACGATCGAGTAGATTACAGGAAATCAAAATCTACAAGCAACAAACATCCCACGTCTACTTTTCAATGAACCCTAAATTCCAAATGAATCCATCCCCTCCTCTTCAGCTCTGAGCACTTGGCTTTCCCTTGCAGGATAAATCTCCTGAGTTTGTCCGCTATGAATGCAGTGATACGAACCATGCGCTGATCTTTGACAAAGCCACGTTCAGCCGAAGAATCTAAGCCACTGAGGAACACATGAATAAAATGTACGAAAAATAGAGGCTATTTCTACTTTTGCGTCGAACTTCTGAAAAACATGCCAAATTCATCGGAATAATTGACTGGCTGGAAGTTTCGAGGCAGATTTCACCAACCCTGTAATATGGATGCACTCCCGATAACGATTTGGAATCAGGGCTATGCTTCGAAGAAAGCAAACGCTGTCTGAGATATTTGCCAGCGAATCAGGAATAGAATAATCCTTTCCATGATTCCAATTGTAAATGATAGCTTTCTATCTTCCAGGTCATGAAAAAAAATAGGGATAAGCTAATTGGAAGGATTTTGTAGCATCAGATTTAGCACAAACACCAAAACATATCCAACGCCTCACATCTGTAATCGGATTCCGGCACACACACTTTAATTAGCAAATCCATACCCTATTATAATGTACCATCCATGATCACAGCTTTAAAATTAGCTCCAAACGGAATAACTTATTCCAAAAAATTAAGGTTGAGCCCAAAGCCCCAAATCGAATAATGAATATGCATTGTCATTTGCTTTAACATTTCTCAAGAGAAACCTTTATTCATTGCGCTTATAGTTTTCAAAAAAGGCCGCCCCTTCGGAAACAGACACCCCTAATACCATCCAACTCTATTTTTTATGCACAAATAACAATCGAGCAATTCCCAGATTGGCTGTCAGTTTAACGCTAATCCCATGCTTCGGATACTGCACCTGCATCAATCTAGTCAGCTTACTACATCACCCCAGCGGGAGATACGTTTTCTTCTCCAGTATAAATCCCCTGATTGGGCGCAGTTAACCGGTGAACCATTTGTGATCCAACCTTTCTACACGTGTCTAGCCTTTTTGGTTCGAAGTCTTCCTACCATTGACGCATGTCTGCTTCCACAGAGTTAATAGATAACGCTGCTTTCAACAACCACATCATTTTCTTTATAACATAAGCTGCACTGGACCCTTGCTAAGCTCTTACGCTCTGATCCTCAAATGCTTGAGATAGTGCTAAGATTGTAGATTAATCTGTGAATGGAGAGAAATTGCTTTCTGTAAAATCAATAATCAGGCTCTGGAAAACGGTGTTCCTTTCATTACATTTGGAAAATAACTCTTGCAAACTTCACGTGAGCTAAACTCATCGTCTCTGATTTTTGAAAAAATCACCCGAATCGGCTGCCAGTGACACATTAATTCCAAACCTGTTTGTTAATAACGATACTCTAATTGCTCTAATCAATGCAAATCAAACACAATCAACTTCGGTAATCAGCTTTCGCTTACCGGAGCAAAAGCGTCAAAATTCAAGTGAACAGCAGCCATAGCACTTTCTTACTCATATGCCAAACTGACGAAATGCATCCCTTCCTCTTCTTGAGAAAAAAGTTATTCCTTCTCTTCCGGAGTTTTGTGTCGAGCACATTGTATCAATTAATTTTAATAAGTCATTTCTTTAGAAATTTAAGTGGAATTAAGAGGCAATGACTGAGTCAATCGGAGTTCTTTTAATAAGTACATTGCTGCGTCAATATGTTAGAAAATTCAAAGTTCGCCTCTAAGCCGTTGCATCAATTCAATCAATCACCCAGCGAAATCAGCTACAGGATTTCAAGTCAACGAATTGCTGCGCATGTCTACTAACAGTTACTATTTTTACCGGCAATCAAAAGAAGGTCTGCACATTTCAAAAATGGCCAGCACCATGTAAGCCGAATCGTAAATCTCGATATGTCTATTACTGCATTCAAATACAGAAGCTCGGTTGTATAAAATCAAATTTGAAGAAAAATCAATTCCAAATTAGCATATGCATACTTCCAATGCCGCTTTAAAAGAACTTCTCTATGGCTCTCTCTGCTTTCCAAAGTTCACCCATGAATGTCTTTTCTTCTGCATTGCGTTTGCAAAATATCCCTGCAACAAAACAAGCTCCTAGTAAATCAATTTCAGTTGCTCCAGAGCAATAGCATTAATTTAAAATTCCAGTTATCGCCAGAACCAACTCATCCACATCTCATTGTGCATCATGTCATTCCTCATTCATTACAGACCTACACACAATAGCCAGCGCTGCAACTGATAAAGTTCCTCTCAAAAAAATCCCTCGGTGGCATTTTACAGGTCCTACAGTTTTGATTAGCTCATTTTCATTTTGATTGTTTTTTAAGAATAATGATAAAGATCTATGGCACTCGAGATCTTCTGAGAATGACCTGTGTATTGTTCTGAATTACGAATGACTTAAAGCTTGGAATTGGTAAGATTTTAAATAAATCCCAAAAATGAAGAATGTAATTCCCATTCAATAAGCACTATTCAAAGCGGATTTGCGAAAAAAAAAATTCTCCAGGAAAAAATCTAATATTCATCCTAAAAAAAGATTCGCATCCACGGCTGATTACATCTATTTGTTTCAAAAAGGCTATTTTTCGCAAATATATTATTTACTAATGAGATTTCTAAGCATCACACTTTCTCTGATCTTTTATTAAGACTATCACCTTGCGCCAGCAAACCCCTCACTCGGGAGATGATCGAATCAATGGATGGAATTGCTATTTCGTTCCCGAGAAAATCAATACCGTTCTGCGCCACAGGAACGCTCAGGCGCCGGCGTAATCACAATGGCGCGACGCAATACCTCAACTCCCATGGCAAGCTATTGCAACCGAAATTTAATGCGATGATGCTGCTCAAACACTAAATTATGAAATCACCGGAGCATGCCGCTTTCCAGAGGCTTTTCGATTACCGAGAAAGCTACGCACCATTTATAGGATATTTTAAGCCTTGCAAAAAAATGATTCAAAAATATCATCATTCTAAATGGTATGGAGGCGGGACACTGCCGTCCTACAAAAATACGCGAATTGCAATGAGATGCATCCTTACCCTAGTATCAATGTGGATGGTCTTACGTTCGAATGTGCCATGGAGTTTCAAAGATGATGTGGACATGCCGACTCAACGAAACTGAATAACAAGCGGATATCCAACTTTGGGCACAAGGAAAATATCAATGCTGAATCTAGCCACTGCCTATTCCTAAGACCGGAATTGGTCGCCGTACTTCCCTCCTCTAGTGTGTATCAAGAAGGGCATGGCTATCCAAATTTCAATGAAAGCTCAGCAAAAGAATATTCAAAGAATGCAAAAAGTGGCTACTGATCAAAGAGACGACCGGAAGTGGGAATTTGGCAGGATTGTAAATTATGAGTGATTACGGACTTTGAAGACCTCGATATTTGTCAAAAAAAAGCTTTATTACTTTGATGCCGTTATCATTCAACCAAAAACTTTCAACAATAAAGATTTCAACAAAAGAACCCATAGAGAAGGGCGAGTTCGAAGTATGCCATTTCAGCAGTGCAATTCTCGGGGCTGATTTAAGTGGTTTTGCTTCGAAAAATTGCTGTTTACCAGTTGTGATCTTAGTTAATGTCGAAGGTGTTTCAAGCCGGTTTCAACAACGCTTTCAAGGATCGTAGATCTGGGCGTTCATTTTATCTGCAATCCATTTTATTTGGAATACAGCTTCGATAGCTTCAGCTCAATTACTGCACTTTCTTCATATCTCCAGGATCAAAAAAACAAGCTTTCATACTGTCGAATGCCATGTGAGCAGTTTTACTCAAAGCAAATTGAATGGGGCAGTTTGAAGATTCTACCTCACTGGATGATTTGATCGAAACGGTTTTGGAAAAAACTGATTTCAGAAATGCTCCAAATTCAGATCGACCTAGCTCAATCGCATCAAAGGGCTTTTTTGATTTGGAGGATTCCTGCTTGTGTGGAAGTAATGTGATTAAGTTGGATAGGAAGCAGTTGTGGATGTCGTTGTCAGTTGCGTTGTCGGTTCGGTATGTAGAACTTTAGAATTTTTTCCATGGGTTATAGCATTCGCAATTTTTTTATCTTACTCCAAAATATCACAATCCCCTCCATGCCCTTGCATCTGATGATTTTTTTGACTACAATTTATAAACATTAATTTGTTATTTGAATCAACATCTTGAGGATAATAATTGAAATATCGGTGGAAATACAACTCTCGTCGTTGAATAGCCGTATTTCCACAAAGGCCTAATTTCGCAAAAGCATGCATTAAAGACCGATTCGTCGACGGCATATCAAAAAATCAATTTCAGCAATATCTATTTCAAAAAACAAACCAACGGAGATTCTCTATTCTTCGAAATGTACCATGCTTTCACCCAACTGCCCATCCCACTTAGTTCAAATACGGCAACGAATGTTCTGTCGAACCATATTGGTGCAGAATTCAAAGCAGGATCGAGCTTTGCGCTCACCATAATCAACGCACTGCGGGCTCCATTTTCCGTGCTAGCCAAAAGGGCAGGAATTCATCCGGTAATTGTATTGATTCCGCAATTGGCAGCAATCCAGCCTATGTCGTCTACCAAAAATCAGGAAGGAGCTACGGAAACTCAAATGGCACACTTTCCGATCATTTGGAACCAACAAAGCCTTGGAAAAAAAACGCCACCGGCTTCTTCAAACAGCTTCATCATCTATCCGTTCCTGAGAAATACTTTGTCCTTTGCGGAAAAATTTGAATCATCGTGTACACCCCCATCAGCTCAATCGTCTTGTTGTCCTCCCTTGTAACAAGTACAAAGACAAACTCACTATCATGCACAGTCCGTGAAATTCACCCTACAAGTTGAGTCCAAACGCACATCGACTTTTGCGAGCTTATGGATCGAAACGTGCTTAGCAAGTCTTCCCATCCGAAGAGCAAGATGATCCCTCCGATCGTCTCTATACACTATGCCGACATGGATAGAACGCTGCGAGAATCACAGCTACCCTGAATCCCAATTTGCACAAAAAATCCCGAAAACGCTGTGTCAGTTCCTTCTATTTCAAGCTGTCAAAAAACACGATACATCTCGGTTCGAATTGGGAGGCTTTCGACTACCTGCGACGGAGGCTTTCAAAGGTTGCGATAACTCCGCATATCCCAATATCACTCCTAACAAATACCCAACGATCGAAAAGAACCGAACTCATCCAACAGAAGCTTTTACCCTACTTCTTGATCAAACTACGACATCTGACTTATCTGCAGCAAGGAGCGCAACTTCACATGCGGCACGGGGTTCAGGCAAAATACATGTAGCCTATGTCTTGAATCAACAGATGTGACCCGATTGAATTGTGACTTATACTTCGAGCGGTTACAATCTATATACGGCGGAAATCCCCCTGATCGATATCGACTTCAGTTGACCATCGGACGCGAGTGAGATCCATATTTCCAAAAAATACAATCATCAGGTCATGAGCATGTGCGCTGCGGGTCCTACAGCACCTTCAAGCCAATCGATGTTGCGGAAAACTAGGAAAAGTCTTTGTCTCCAAAAAAGTGAAGATCGAAATCGCTTGATCCACTATGCGTAAGCAAGAAATTTATCCTGATCAATTACGTAAGTTGATCTAAATACAGCAAGTCCTCACGACATGCCTCGCAATCTACCATTCTAAGCATGTGAACTTGATTCACACAAGCGATAATTATTATACATGCCAACAGAAAGCCTCCAAAGGCTTTCCACTGAACCATATCGATATGCAGGCAGAGGATATGGCTTGCACAAGTTGATTATCCTGAGTTCAGCGTGGACTGGAACACAATCAAGTCTGCCATTCAGATCATCTTATGAGAATCAAGAGTGAAATCATGTACCACAAAGTAGAGAGTTTCAAAAAAGGACCAAAGATCAAAGCACACTACGGACGGCATACGATCGGGCATTTCTAATGTAGAAGCGCCCGGCATGCGCATGCTACTGCCAAGCTGAAAGCCGAACGCAATACTCGGAAACTCGTTCCTGCCAGTTCAAGCATTCGCCGGAGGTATGCTCCGATCGGAATGAGCGCGAATAATCATTTACTCCGCCAATCGATCCAAAAAAAGGCGATAAATGGCTCATCCCGTGATGGTCGATGAGATCAGCGGAGTACCTAACGGTCATGTCATCAAAAGATGTAATCAAAGTGGCGCATCATTCTGTATTGAGCTCTGGTGTAAGCCTGAGTCTTGGTCGGTGAGCGGAAAATCCCCCCAAGGATGAATTGGACCTGTAGGAAGGATCGTTTTTCAGTAACTGCAAAAGAAAAAGGCCATCCGGGAATTAAAACTGACTGACGAAGTCTGGTATCAGATCGAAAGCTTGCCGGCTAACTCCTTTGCAATGACATTCGGCCTCTTTTGCTAGAGAGCTACAGTTCTTTACTAAAAGCCTATTTCCATTGAGTTTATGGCGGGCTGGTCAATAATTTTGGCGGATTCTACATACCGAATTTTACATCCGAGCTCCGACATGACGGTGCGATATCCAAGCGCACATATCAACGAAACGATACCTCGACCCGGAATTATGGCAAGACGTCTATTTGATTTATACATTTGAAATATTTGAAAACTCCTCTGAACGAAAACTGCTCATTGATCTGCCAAAAAAATGGGCACTATGCCGGATTGCTGACTTCACTGCCAGGAGTAGACATTGTCTGGAGCAAAACTGTGATCCTGTCGGATAGGCGCTTTAGTTTACGGGCAAAAAATAAGCCCGAATTGCTCTGGGAAGCACATTTCATCCTCACAATAAGCGCAAAGTGATTCCGCCAGCGTATCTAGCAAGGGATACGGGTTTTCAAAGCCGACAGCCGGACGATGCCGCAACTGGAGGAAGATCGACATCGAACAGGAGATCGTCGATTCAGACACCATCTTAGAGTTCTCCACTGGATTCGCCTTTTTCACCTCTGTAACAGATCAAACTATTCCCAAGGTAGTGCGCGCCAACTCAAGTCTACCCTTGGCAAAACGTACACTCTACTCGGCTACCTCTGTCACGGTCAAATACCACTCGCACGATCAAAAAGGCGAACTGGGATGAACTTTGGGACTTTCGAATACGATTCGGGAAGCCACTATCGACACAGTTTCATTTCCCGCCAATGGTGAAAAACTATCCTTCAATGTCGGTTCATCTACTTATCGAGGTTAAAGCACTCCGAGTTTTGACTTCTACAGCATCTAGGTCACCAAATGTGAGCGTCGAATATTGAATGGAGGGATTAATTTGAAATGAAGGAATTGAAAATGAAAAAATGAAATCCAATGAAGGTTACTAAAATACCCCGATTGGAAAGGTCAAGACTGAATAAAAAATCCTAAGATCTCCTCGCCTTCAGTTGTCATGTCTATAAAAAAAAAAATTATGTGTTAAAATCATTTATTGGACAAATTACGTTATATTATGGAACAATATTACCGAATTTAATGATGCACAAAAGAATAGAAGTCAGAAATTCGAAGCCATGGCACCTATTTACGAGGAAAATTTCATCCGTCGGTTCCATTTTGATCTAGCGCGGCTGTCGATAAGCCCCTGAATTCGGGTGGATACATTCGAAATGAATTACAAAGAAATGACATTGAAAATTTAAAAAGCTAATTCCGGCTTGGACTATGGACCTAGCAGCGTTTGGTGTATCCACAAAACCCTTCAGCCAAGGACCGTTTTTAGACACATCCAATCTGAAACAAGTTACGAATTGCGGATTTGTATTGCGACTGCTGTGAATGACTTTGACAAGAAGATTTAGAAGGTATGATCGGCCACTTTTTTCTATGGTCCAATAGAAAAGCCACTAGAAGAAATTGATCGATGTTCAGCTGGATTTGCGCTCTCTAAAGAATGAGATCATGCGATGGCAGCATTGCACTTCGCAGTTGAGAAGTCTATCGCTGGAATTAACACATGTATGCGACACGAGTGGTAAGGGCCAAAGTGTTGCGGAGATTGAATCTACCCATGTTCTCCGCACTCTTATTCTGGCCCAGTATTCAGGCTTCACTTTAGATGAGGTGTACGATGCATCCTGAATGTTTCGCGCAGCCCCGCTACGTCTTTTTCGGTAATGAAAATCATCATTCCAAATGAATTATTTTATTTGCAGCTGCACATGAACTCCCCAAAAGGAACGAATCAATCCTCCACTTCAGCACTCAAATTTTTTGTTCAGAAGTTTATTTAAGTCAGGATCTGTGCGCTGTCCCTGGTGTAGATCCACCCAACAAATGTATATCATCAAATCACTTCGCAATTCAAGTTGCTATTTGGAAATTCAAAAGTTGATCATGACGTGTAAACGCGTATTAAAAGCGATAAGCCATCAATTGGTCAGATTTCCGTGACTTCAAACTTATAATAAATCACTGATCCTATCCCTGGTTCCAAATATCACTAATTCTTTTTGCTAAAATCTCTCAATTTTCTGTGAGATGGTATGAAAATCAAACCTTGTGAACAGAATATCTTTTTCCAATGGTAAAATCCAAATCAAAACAGCCAAGTATTTCTTCTTAAGTATTTCATTTCTCTCCTTCCTTCAGACTATCCCTGTCAAATTCGCCTCGCTAAATCTTCAGATAACTCCTTTGTGATAAATTACCAGATTTATCTTATTTGATAAATTTCAGAATGAACCGGGAAAATCATTAGGCAATTAGATCATTATATTACTGTCTTTTCATAATGAACCCTTTTCCATATACTTGCATCAGTAACCTAAACTCACTTTTCAAGCAGTATTCTCCCTCCTTCTCCTATTAAACCAAAAATATTCAATTCATTCGAAAATAAAGAATCACTCGCTCGCATTTGGAACAGTGGAAGTCCAAAATGAAAACTTACCATCTTATAGATAGAAGTGAGGAAATGCATTGTAAAACGAGTATGGACAGCGTATCAAGTACTTCTAGAATAGGAGATTAAAAAATCAATGATTAAATCAGCCGCAGATATCCATCCATCACCCTTCTTCTGCTCAAAAAATGCAATTTCGCCTTCCCAGCTTAAAAAAAGATCTCCTTATTTCCATTGTAAATAAAAAAAGAATAAGTAGTTTATAACCCAAACTCTATTTTCCCATCATATCTATTAAAAACCACTTGCGCAATTCATAAAACTTACCACCATTAATATAAGTCTATCGGATTAAATCAACCTTGGTATGAATGGTCCTTCGGTGGGAAATTAATGGAGAGTATGTCTCCTCTTTCATTCAAAATCAAGTCTCTCTTTACTTCATTCCCCAAGCAATATATCGCTGACGGAAGAGTCAAAATCTATGACCCATAAGTCCCCCAAATAATCTATCTGAAGAGAATCCACAAATCTCAAGGAATTAACTGATTTCCACTTCACCCCTCGATCAAGTACCCGCCATCCGCACAAAAAAGATATCACCAATCCCACATATGGAATTAATATTTTATCATGTGAAAAACAGGAAATTAGTTTTTTCGATTTTAGTTAAAAAAAGTCAAAGTTCAGCTTTTTACCAACCACATTGAATACAAAGGCTCTTATACTCAACAAGCAACGAATTATCGCGCCCAAAGCATTGCCAGCAAGGCTGTTACTCTGAAAGTCAGGTAATCTCCCAAGAAATATCCGAAGAACTTCCAGCATCCCGGAAAATAATTCTCACGCTCCCAATAATGCTATGTGCAGTAACAGTGAAAGCCATCACAGCCTGTAATTCAAAAAATAATCATTACGATCCGACTATCGTATCTCTTGCGGAAGCAAGCAACTACGACAAAAGCCCTTTAGCCAAACCCGCCCAATATCGCACTGACAAAGAGACACTCAGATCAAAATCCATAACATGGCATGCAATTTTTACAATTCACGTCTTTGTCGAATAAGTGCAGATTGGGTACGACCCTAGGACAACAAAGCGATAAGTAACCTCCGATCAAGTTTCCGCTGACACCAAACCCCAAATTCCAGTAGACTCAATGAATCCCTCTTTTTATCAAAAAACTGGTAGCGTAAGGAGACAGTCTCTTCTGTAAAGAGGATACGTGGCCCCCAAAACGACCACAAATAAATCCAAAGATAGACAAATGGCCATCATTTGAAGATGGATCATCGGCAAGCTTTCCCTGATAAAAAGTAAAATAGTGAGCATATTCATCAGTAGCTAAACCAATCTCCATACCAGCAGCAATGATCTCATTCAAAATTGCTTGAGCGCTTTATATTAAAGTCTCCTGTGCATCGCTAAGCTGTTCTCGCAGGATTCTCCATGTTGATTTCGTATCTTTCTGGGATTCTGATTTCTCACTCCTATCATCTGTTTGTTGCTCTTCCGAGTCTATCTTAGCTTTTCTTTATATCCACATTTCATATGTTACCTCGTCCGCTATTGCCGAAAGCCAAAATCTTTTTCAAAAATTTCCTTTTCAAAAAAGCATATACACTTCTACATTCTTTTAATATTGAATATTCAAGAACTGCTTATCGTTTCCTAAGTTGCAAAATTCTTCTAGATAGATTTAGCAACCTTGGATTTCTTTTTCTTCATAAAAACAATCGACATCTTACCAAAACCCATCAACTATTTTCTTTTTTCCAAAACTCTTAGAGAATCGCTTGTCATGAGATCACTCTGCAAAATTCCCTGATAAAGCCGATTAGTATTTTGCTCATATCGACGGATTACTCACTGCGCAAAGTGACTTACCAATCCATTCATATCAAAATCATAGGCTACGCGTATCAAATTCAGTATCGATAGCTTCGATGATCCTTTTGATGTATAAAACATGCCGACCAATCGTATCTCGATATAATTGAAAAATATCAGTCTCACAGTCGCAGACCATCAAAAAGTAGACCAAGTTTTCATCAAAATTCACCTCCAATCGATCCTACCAAATCAATTTTCATCCTCGCATCAAGAAACAAGCAATCACTTCCTCCCTTTTTTCTTCATCCTCATCGAAAAGAAGATAATCTTGACATCCGTGTTGGGAGAAATAGGTGTCACTCCTCATACATTTATAGGCCAAGTTTCTTTGCGATTAGTCGCGATTCTTCAAAACCGTGAAGCAATGACCAGCTCAGATTTTATAACCTTCAAAAGCCTTCAGAGACTTTTCTATTGATTTATTCGAATTGGAGGATAAAGCAATTGTGCGCGACGGAAAAATTACCCCGTCTCTCAAAGTCAAGTCCGACTACCCAGCCCACCCTCATTATTTTTGTAAAGTAAAAAAGAGTCCAAATAGATCGAACCATTGTCTCAATTTCCACTTGCTTGAAGAAAAACGCAAATGGATTTCCAAAAGTTCTTCAGTGATAGAAAAAAGCCTCAGGATAAAGTCTGAGCATCAAATTCATCGCACAAGCGAAACTATTCCTAGAAAAAGTGATTTTTTCATAATTTCTTGTTGATTAAAAATTTTGGAGTATCTTCTATTTCGAAATGTTTTTCAATAATGAGAATCCGATAAAGGTTCTATTATACATCAATCCATCTGATCAAAAGAATTTTCTAATTGCTCTTGCACAATTGAAAAGCGAGATTAATATAAAATTGACACAATGGGACAAGCATAAAGAATCCAAGAATCCATCTCGAGGTTACTTTCATCAATTATAAAAAATGAAATGATAATGATAAATAATAATCAAGCAATACTCGCAATAGATTTTGTCCGATGGTTTTAATCGAGCGGGTATCTCTATTCCAAGGTGAATTCTCGCATAAAACCAAATTCTTCAGCAACCATTTACTTTTAGTTCCATTTCAGCTCAACAAAGGTCATTACCTGGATACTCGGTCAATGCTTTATAGGCAATGGATCTGCCCCAAATAGCGATCAAAGACTTCGAATTCTATAAAGGCTTCCATATTCATGGCTTTTTTCCACATATTAATATGGTGTGCTTTCACACATGATTATGCTGATTATTCTGCTTTAAATCGAGTATAACTCCAAGCTTTTTCTTCGCTTGAATGACGCTCCCGAATTAGACCAAAGGAAATATTATCGCTATATCTGATTCATAGTCAATCCAAAAATTTATATAAATTATCTTCAGGGAAAGAAAAGTTAGCCAAGTTAATAACAATCGCAATAAAAGTATGGTTGATGATCGAAATATATTCTCCAGTAATAATTAAAAGAAATAGTTTTAAAATAGCGACGAAACATATTCAATTAGCATGTCTTTTAAAAAATTTAACAGCCTAAGGAAAAATAATAATAAAAATCTTTTAATCAGAATCAAAAAACTTCCAAATCAATTATTAAAATACTAACCGCGCTTCTCAATTTGTAGGTTTTACTCGAATAGCTTAAAAAAACTTACTCTGCTCCTTCAGCTAGCAAATGCCAATTTGGACTTTGAAGCAGTCGCACAAAACAGACACTTGACTATAATCCATTCACAAACAAGTTAACCTAGTCTGCTAGCATCAATCCTTAAGTGATTCCAATATTACCCAAGTGAGCCTTTCCGGTCCCGTCTGTCAAAGTGAGATTCTCTCGGTCCTATCCTTTCAGCACACCAGTTTCTTGGGCCACGTCTTGCCTCGCAATATTTTCAACTGGATAATTTCTTGTTAATTGTACACCGAAAATCACCTGCATTCTGTTGCATTTTCAGTTGGACCCAATTAGACTTTGGAAATCAGGCCCATTTATATGCGCTTTGGGGGTTAGAAAAGCATGAACCAAAACACGCACAATAACAGTCGCGGCTAAAATCGATTAAGGCTAGACTCCACGAGTGAGTAAATTTATAATATAACTTGCATCGTAATCACAATGTCCCTGGCGGAGTTCCCAAAACTCACTAAAAAAAAGTTCATCTCTTAATTATGGAAAAAGGAACTCGAAGTTGAAAACTGTCTTTGCAAAATCGGGCACATTCCGATTTATGGGCCAATCCTTAAAGGGTCTTTCCAATTGAAATCCTCCCCGTTTTTTTTCTTTCCTTTTTTTTGTG
>Ga0163217_1042603_pt1 | contig 14216 bp, 15 predicted proteins | sample SynspAceP_FD_185933 | JGI IMG/M metagenome (GOLD analysis project Ga0163217, IMG submission 185933) | Saline lake microbial communities from Ace Lake in Antarctica - Synechococcus sp. Ace-P (PacBio error correction) | ecosystem: Environmental > Aquatic > Non-marine Saline and Alkaline > Saline ... | reverse complement strand
GGGCGATGGCGATCCCGGGTGATATGCGATAATTGCGCCTCTATGAGTTGTCCGACCTGCGCCATTGAACCTACGTTTCCAGTTTGCGTGCTTGACAGCAACTGGACGGACCAGGTTAGTTTTGAGCAAGACAATAAAGGCATTTATTTTAAATAAGGACAGATAACTATTCACTGTCCAGTATTTCGATGGTTTGAAAAGCGACTTTGAAACCTACGGCGGTGTCGATCGTTTTGTTCGTCATTATCGGCAGAGTCGCTAAGGAACCTGACACTTTTGCCGACATTCCTTATGATGGGTGTCAACGGAACGCTGCGGGCGCACCTCAGCCGTTTGGGTGAAGTTACCCAGGGCCACTGACAATATCTGCAGTTTTGGGAATTGATTCACCGATGGGAGGCGATTGATGGCAAGAGTTGGGGAAATTAACTGCCCTGCATCTCGCAACAGATTCGCTGGCGGGGGCTTGGCTTGCTACAGGCGGCGGAGCTAAGCAAGGGCGCGTGCAGCTGGTGAATATTACTACGACACCCCGACATCCAATTGGAACGGTCAGCGCATCGCTCTGCGTTTCGGAGGGTGGCGGCGAACTTACAAACCCTGGGAAAACCCGGGCGAATTGTCAACGGCGTCATAATCGCAATGATGGAATGGAAGGTTCTGGCCCCAATTCTGCAAATGGCTGCTGCGGACACACCGTTGCGGTAACGTGAATTCTGGCGCGGCTGCGCCGGGTGTTTAACAATTGACGCAGGTAGTTTATTGGCGGCGGATAACGCCGTTATCGAAGTGGCGGTGGATTACCGGGGAGATAATCGCGAACGGACAAAGTCGCGCGCTCTTGTGAAATCGAATTTGGAACTATAATCGGACCCAGGACGCTGTTGATCTGGGCAAAGTGGCGCAACAATGCCGGTGTTTTTTGATCTGTGAGCAAAGCGAGCAGGTTTATTTTCTGGCCGACGCACCAATGGCTCATGACGTGCTGTTGAGATTGCCGGTTGAGAATGAGAGTGCTGTGAAAGTGCCGGTGAAGCGGACAGCCTTTGAACAGGCTGTCCAGCGTTTGTCAAGTGGCTAAAGCAGCAATCGTAACATGAAGAGCTGAACCTTGTTGCACTGGCGCAACTTTGCCGCAGGCTGTGCCGCGAAGTCAAACCTGGTCGGCTTGTGACAACTGCTAGGCGGCAAAAAGATCAGGATTGTTACGCAGCGTTGTTAGGCAAATCAGTTGGCCATTGCTGCGGCAAATGCGAACAGCAGGTCACCAATTAAAAACGGAATGGAAGCTTAGGTCGCTCAGGAATCGGGGTGCTGTCACTTTCCTGGCTGTTAGCGCCCTTTTTCCAGAAACCTCGGTAGGGTTCAAGAGCTTCTTTCACATCCAGCCCGGAGTTTTCTATGGAACGTACCTCACTATCCAGGCCTTTGCCTTTGATCGGTTGTTTGATGGGTGGTGGAAATCACCTTCGCCATCGTCGTCTATATAGGGCAGGGCTGTGCCTATGCCGGTTGGCGAATCAAAGCGCTGACGAGTCGGCCCAATTAGTTCTTACTAACAGAAATTCGTAGCGTGGGGTGTCAGTTCATAGTTGACATGGTCTTCCAGCACTTTTCCGAGCGGGTGCCACCACCGCGCGCGCCATAATTTCCGGTAGGTGCCACTGGCCGAATCATGCCAGTTGCCCAGCGTTTCAACGCCCACGATTTCTATCGGCCACACACTCTGCGGTGGTTGGTGGCCCAGGTTGAGTTCCTCAGGGCGGTGGCATGTCGAACGTTATACTGTCGGAATTGTCGTCGGTATTTCATCGGTGGCATACCACTTGTGCGGGCAGCTGCCGCGTGACGCCTGAAGGCAGATGGTCGACCCGTGCGTGAAGTGCACCAGGCCCATATCAGTCAACTCGGGTTGGCACCGTCGGGGAAAACTGGGGGTGAGCAGCATAATAGGAACGGGTTGATTTTCCGAGGTTGGAAGTACTTGCGACGCAAGCGCATAAAAATAGGGGCTTCGCGGCCGTGCTGCGGTTGTGTTGATGTAAGATGTGCTCTTTTATTTTGTAAACCAAGTCCGCGTAGGATACGTTTCCCGGCGATAAAAACCGGTATTCGATGAAGTCGTGATATAGCGTGAGCCGTAATGGCGCCTTAACAGCGACTTAATAGTTGCTTAAAGCGGCCGATCAGGGTTTTTGCGGCGCGTAGTGCGTAGCTACGGGTCGCACGGTGGTCATATAATCCTATCGATCCGAACAGGTCAGGTTTCATGCCAAATCACCATAACTGGAAGATTAGCAGCCAATTCAAATCGCAAAAAGTGTTTTCATTGCGCTTGCGGATCACCGCCAAAGCAAGGTGCGATTGAGCGTAGGATTGGAGTGTCGGCGTTCGTGGGCGACGATTGCGTTGCATCGGGGCGTGGTGTCCTGTGGGTCTGATTCGTTATACGTACGTTTAATGGTATTAACCAAAATTATAAAGAGAAACAGAGGTTTGCTGTTATGTCCAAGCGTGGAGCTACTGCGGCAGGTTTTGGCTGCGACGTTTTTGGGCCCCGGGGGGGGGGGGGGGGGCCGGCCTGGGGGGCCGGGGGGTATTTTTTTTCGCGGCGGGTGCCTTCCTGGCTCAGCAGGGTCTGCGCGTTACCCACGAGACTGGCGGCTGCATGCCAACAGTCCGTTTTTAGCAAACCTGAGCGGCAACCCATGCGTTGCGTGAATTTACTGGCTTCGCGCTGCTCGTAAGCACCACCACGAGCTAATCTGGCAGACAGCGCTGGTGGAATATTGGCACACGTTAGGACGAGCCGGGCCTGCATAGGCTTTGCGTGTTTCGCGGGAACAGTTGGCGCATTCACTGGCGCCGATCTACTTCGCTGCCGACCTGCGGAAACCATGGCGCACCAGCGGGCTTCGCCGGATATCTGTATAGATGGCGCAATAGCTCGGCTTTCGGCAGCGCTTCAGTTTCGGCACACCTTGGTATCAGCCGGTCAGCGGGAAGAGCACCTCAAAAATGGGTGGTGTGGCTGGGCAAACTGGGCGGCGCGAAAACTGAACGTGGTCTTCGATATAGACTTGATATTTGCCTTTCCCGCAGGGTGAAACCGCGGCGGGCGACGGGGCGTTAGACAACCAGCAGTTTTTTGTTCGGCCTTGGGCAGCGATTGATCGAGGCGTTAGGACAGCTACGCGCTGACGGTTTTGTATTTGGTAGGACATGCGCTTGCGAGCCCTTATGGCCAGAGTGGCGCCTGGCTGAGCTTTGCGCGCTGGAACTATTATTCAAGATCAGGGTCGCGACTGGGAACGCTACGCTATGGTCAAGGCGGGTGTCGTGGCGCCAGGAGCGGCGTGGGCTGATGGAAAGCTTGCGCCGTCGTGTATCGCCGCTTTACGTGGATTTCGGCGCTTTTGAATGGCTTTTGCGCAGTTGAAAGCCATTGATTTGGCGCGAGGTGCGCCGCAAGGCTGGGAAACAACATTAGTTTAGGCAGTGGTTGCATCGCGAAATCGATTTGTGGTGCAGGCGTTCCAGCTGATTCCGCGGTGGCCGAGGGACGGGAACTGCTAGGGCAGCGCGAGATTACTTGCGGGTTGCTGAACGATTCTGGAGCTGGAACTGCTGCGCGCAGGTGATAAACGAGCTGCGGGCGGCATACGTATTCCGCGCAATTGGAGCAACGCGGTACAGGGCATGGAAGGGACCGCAAACCAGCTATTGCAGATACCGGATGCGTGCCGGGTGGCGATTTATGGGTTATAACAGCTGGGCTTGCTGTGCCAGCAGCAAGCTGGACGAGCACCGGGGCGGCAAGTTGGTTACGCACTTCAGTGATATCATCACCGTGACGACGACGCAGCCCGCAAAAACAACCTGTGAAGGCTGGCAAGAACTTGTGTTTTGCGAGATGAACGAGCCGACTGCCTTGGCCTTGGCTGGTTGAAAAAGGTTTTGAAGCGCCAAGAAGAAAGCCTGGCCGCTTAACAGCCTGCGCTCCAGCCCCGCACTATAAAAATCACTGCAGACAGGCGAAAACGCTGCAACAGTTTATGCCATGTGCTGGCCACCTTGACGAAGTCGGAAGACCGTCCCATACTTTTGGCGGGTGCAGCCTGTAATAGAAGCCAGTATTTACGCCGTACGCTATATAGTGCTGTTATTGGAGACCGGGCTGTTCCCAATGCGATGTCCTGTGCAGTGAAAAGCGCCTGGATAAGCGCGCGAGTGGCCGATACCACCGCTGCTCTACCTGACGAACTTTTAACGCTGGAAGTTGTATGTACCACGGCAGCCGAACTGGGCAGGATTGACTTTGAACCAAAGATGGCTGCGGCATTTCTTATGGACGTCTGGAAGCCAGGATGGGTCTTTGCGCTTTCGCAAGCCACACTTGCGGGTGGCGCTGCTGAAATGTGAAGGTACCCTAGCGCTGAATGAACGTCAGTGATATCTGACCTGGGATTGGCCGAGGTGGTGCTGGACACGTGGTGGATGTTGTTTTGCAATTTGGTCAGTCGCCAACGGCTATCCACGGCGAAGCGAGGTTCAGTTTGCGACTCGGATTTTGCGGTGATTGGGTACGGCAAACTAGGCGGTATCGAGTTGGGTTACAGTTCCGATCTGGACTTGGTGTTTGTCTATAAGCGCGGACTCAACAAAGCACGATGGCGACAAGCATGACAACGCGTGTTTTTAACAACCCGCCTGGGTAGCGCATGTGGCATATTTGAGCACCAGACACCCTCTGGCCAGCTTTACGATGTAGGACATGCGGTTGCGGTCGTCTGGCAGCTCAGGCCTGTGGTATCACCTTGCAGGCTTGAAAAATGTTCAGCACACGACGCCTGGACTTGGGAACACAGGCTTGGCTCGCGCCGCGGATAGCCGGGTGCCGGCGCACTCGGAGGTTTTGAACAGATTCCGCAAGGAGTTTACCCTGTGCCAGCCCACCGCGGACCGGTTCGGGCGCTGCGCGCGAAAGTAGTAGGGCAATGCGTGAAAAAAATGCGGGCCGCTGGCCACCACGCCAGCGCCGAGCCGAACGTTCCGTGCCAAAGGACCCGGGTGGCATTGTGGGATATCGGTTTCTGTGCAAATACTGATGCTGCCTGGAGGAGGAATACCCACATTAACCCGCTGGCCAGACAACATTCGCAATGGAAGAATTAGGTGAGCCGGGGATATGCCCGCAGCGACGTTAAACACTGGTGCGGCTACATTGCGCTGCGCTCGCATTCATCGCCGCACGCTGAGGATTTGAACAGCATTTTGTCTGGGGCGATTTTTTTTTTTGTTTTTTTATTTCGGGGGGGGGGCCGAGCGGGATTTTTCCGTTCCATTGCGCGAGTCATGATTGAATAACGGCAAACTTTCTTCGGTGATCCTGATAGATAACGCGAACTCACAAAATGTTTTTCTGGAGCAACCCTAGTATGTCGATGGCTGATCGTGATGGTGTTATTTGGCGGATGGAGAAATTGGTGCCTGGCGTGAAGGCCAAAGCTGCATGTAACTGACCCACACATGCATTATGGTTTTTGGGCTGTGGTTGAAGGCGTTGCGAGCCTACAACCCGCGGAAGGCGCCGCTATTTTCCGCATGGGAAAGTCACCCGACGCGGCTATTTCGTTAGCTCACTTCTGAATATGAAATTGCTTTCAGCAAAGACGAAATCAGACGCCGCCCAGTTGTCTGCGGTACGGGACAACAATCTGGACGAAGCCTACTGCGCCAATGGTTATTTTTGGCTCCGGAAGTATGGGGGCTGCGCGCGACAACCTGGAGTGCAGCGTTAATGGTCGCGGCTGGAATTGGCATGTACATGTCGCCAGAGGCCAAAGAGTCGGGCATCAAGGTGCGTACGTCTTCCTACACTCGCCACCATTGTGAACATCACTTGTGTAGGCCAGGCTAACGGCAACTAATTATCATGCTGGCATGCAGAAGCCGTTTCAGGCGGATTGTGAGAAGCTGTGTAGACAACGAAGCTACGGTGTCTGAGGCTCGGCGAAAACGTGTTTTCTTTGCGTAACGGCGTGTTGCACACGCGGAACTACGTCTCCTGGAAGGCATTAACCGCCAGACCTTCTGGAAATTTCGCCAAAATTTGAACATTGAAGTGAAGAACGCGATCACGGACGAAGTCTAGCGTGGCGCGAAGCCTTCTTCACCGGCACGCCGCCGAAGGTATTTGCCATCGCGAGCTAGACGGGCGCATCATTGGCGGCAAGGTGGCCCTTGACCGAAAAGCTTGCAGGCCATGTTCTTTGATGCGTGAAGGCAAATCGCCCCAGCATCGGTTGTTGTCGATGGTAAAAGCTGATAATCCATTATAAGGAAAAAGCGCGTTGTGTTCAATCGGGCGGTTTTTGTTTCAGATTCGATATTTTTAAAAAGTGAGTCAGGGCAATGCTACCCGCCCGGTTTTTGAATTGATTCGGCAACTCGGCCATACATTGGTGGCTGCTCATTGCGTGCGATTTTGCGCCGAATGGGTTTCAGCCCGCGATTAAACCGGTACTTGGGCGGGGTAGTATCCTTGCTCTGCCCTGACTGAGTCTTTGTTAATAGTCGATTCTTGTGATAGCGAGTGAAGGCCGCGCTCGGATGTGGTGTGATGCGTCGGCGTGTTTTACTTAAGGTGGCTCTAAATGGTTTCATCGGGCTTTTTTGTGCATCACACCAATGCGCGATATATATAGATGTCGTGGCGAGACTTCTGGCCTTTCCGGTCATCTAAGATACATGGTCGGTGGGCAGGGCGTTGTGTTCTTGTAAGCGGGCTTCTCGCAAGTTCGCCTCGTGGCCGCAAATGATACGTCTCTCGTGTCAGTCCTCGCTCTGGGCAGAAAGCGTGTGCGCTTCGTTTGCGGATGTTGTGACATAGACTACTGTCGAGCGCAATGCGCCACGAGTTTGTGCCTCTCGGTGTGGTCGAGAAGGGCTTCGTTTCCGCGCCGTGATCTTTGTGATACTGTGTTTTCGCGATCGTGGTCGTTGTATTCTCTCTTCTTCATGTTCATATGTTTCTTTGGCGAAATCCGAATGGCGTTCTGTCAGGAGTCTTTTTGTGCACGGTTTCTCTCTTGATGTTTTTGGTCGGGGGGGGGTAATGCTTCAGCAGACGTCAGTTTCCGGTGGTGTGCAGCAGCGTACGCAGAAGAAACGTTTTCGCCGGAGGGGCTTCAGCACGTTAGCCTTCGTTGGCGTAGCAGCAGGGCTTCTTACATCCGCTGAGGATACGGCTTCTTGCAGTGCCAGCATTGGAGTTAATGTAGTTTGCCGGTTAGCCTTGGCTTTACACATGGTGATGTTACATGGTGGCGAGTGTAGGAAGACGTACGCCCTTTTGATTCGAGCTCTTGGCTTCTGGCGACAGTGTACCGATGGCAATTTTCCAGGCCGACGACTTACGTGCACTTTTCAGGTGTCGGCGCGGCAGGCCCATACCTTCGGAGCATTAATAAACCATTGGGCGGTAGGCTTCGTCCAGATTGTTGTCCCGTTACGCAGACGAATGGCGGGTTTTGATTTCGTCTTTGCTGAATGGCATTTTTCATATTCAGACATGTGAGCCTGAACGAAGTGAGCCTGGCTCACTGGGTGTGATCTTCATGCGGCAACAGATCGCAGGCGCTTTCCATGTAGTGTTTTGTAAGGCTGTAAGTCCTTCAAAAACAGCCCAACATTAAATTGCAGTGTTGTGGGTCTAAGTACATTGCATTGGCTTCACGCCAGTGGCCACATTTCTCTCATTCACAGCCAATAACACATCACGATCAGCCATCGACATACTAGGTTTTGCTCCAGAAAAACGTTTTGTGAGTTCGGGTTTCTATCAGGATCACCGAAGAGAAAGGTTTTTTGGCGTTGATTTCGAGTCATCGACTCGCTTGCCAGATGGAACGGATTAAAATTCCCGCTACGGCTGATAAAAACATCGCTGCAAATGGGCTGTTTCAAATCTTCAGCAGTCCGTTGCGGTTAGTGAAATGCGGAGGCGCAGCGTTAACTGTGGGCCGCGTACGCGCAGTGTTTATAAGGTCGCTTGCGGGCCAATACGCCGGCTCACCTAAATTTTCCATTTGGCAATGCTCTGCTCTGGCGCGCGGGTTTAATGTGGGGTTTTTACTCTCTCGGCTCAGGCCAGCTCAGGTATGACACCAGTAGCGAAGTCGATATCACATATTGCCCCGGGTCTCTTGTTTTGGCATGGAACGTCGTCGGCTCGGCTGCTGGCGGGGGGTGGCCAGGTGGCCTCGCCGGCATTTTTATATTCCAAGCATTTGCATTGCAACTACTTCGCTGCGCAGCCTGCGAAGACCAGGTCGCGGTGCTGGCACAGGGTACTCTTGCCGTGATCTGTTCTCAAACCTTCCGAGATTTGCGCGGTGTGCACCTCTATGCCGCGGGTTGGTGCGCGAGCCAGAAGCGGTGTGTTCCCAGTCCAGGGTCAGCCATTCTGCTGTGTATGATATTTTTATGAAGGCATGCATTGGTGTTTCTTACCAACAGGCCTCGAGCTGCTCCGACGACTCTGACGATGTCATACATATAGGGTAAAGCTGGCCAGAGGAAGTGATATGGGTGTCAAGGAAATTAATGCAAATTGTGTATACGCGCAGTGCGCGGTGGTGTCGATACAAGACGTCGTGGTTCAATGGTTGCGCATCGCGTTGCTCTTGGTCGAGGGTTCGGCGCTTATAGACAACCCAAGTCTCGCCAGCATCTGAGGACTTACCCAGCTCGATTACCGGTTGTGTTTTCGTACCCATCACGGCAGTCGTAGGTCGCCATATGACATCGCAAACCGTACCGGTCGCGCCGTGCGATAGACAGCGTCGCGCAGTGCTCAGCCAAAATCTGGGCACAACATAATCAACTCACGTGATACGAGGCAGCGCCCTACGCGACGCAATCAGGTGGTCAGATAAATCTACCTGTTCGTTCATCAGCGCTAGTTGTACTTTCATTTCAGCACGCCCGCACGCGAAGGGTCGCTCGGCTCTTCTGCGGTATCTATTGCCGCTCAATGACTTCCATTGTCGGTGTCCAGATCGTATAAGAAATGGCGCGCATCTGTTGGTTTCAGTCTCTCCTGTCGTGCGGGCTTTGGCTGAGTGGGTAATACAGTCGTTCAGCGTTTAAGTTTGTTCCAGTAGCCGCGGTGTTGATACCGCGCTGCTGCGTCGGCGGCTGGGCTTTCACTTGCAAGGGCACCGTTCTTGGTTACAGGCTCCGGGGTTCTCCGCATTCAACAGCCTATATAAGCCGGTACGGCGTATATGCTTTTTACAGGCTTGACCGGCCAAAAGTATTGGGACGGGTTTTCGATTCGTGCAGGTGGCCAGCAGCTGGCATAAATGTTGCAAGGACGTTTTTCGGCGGGTTGCAGTGTTTTTGGTGCGGCGGGAGGGCGCAGGCTGGTTATGCGGCCCGGGTTTCTGTACTGGCGCTTCAAAACCTTTTTCAACCAGCCCAAAGCCAAGGCAGTCGGCTCGGTTCATCTCGGCAAAAACGAAGTTTCTTGCTCAGGCCTTCATCAAGTGTGTTTTTGCGGGCTTCGTCGTTCGTTTCATGTGTTGATTGATATCATGGAGTGCGTGGCCACTTGCGCCGGTGCTCGTCAGTGTGGCTGGGCACAGGCAGCAGCTGTATAATACCCATATATGCGCCACCGGGAACGGGCGGCTAGGTCTGTATTCTGGCGATAGCTGGCTTGCGTTGGTCTTCCATGCCTGTGCGCGTTGGCCTCAGATTGCGCAAGGGAATACGTAGGGCGCCCGCAGCTCGTTATACTGCGGCGGCAGCAGTTTGTCCGCTCCAGCAAATTCGTTCGCACCCGCATTAATTCGCGGCTGTGCAGTTTCCCGCGTCGGGCACGCGAATCAGCTGGACGCTCTGGCACACAACTCGGATTTCCGTGGATGCCACACGTGCCTAAGTGTGTTGTTTTCAGGCCTTTGCGGCGCACTCGCGGCAATCATGGCTTTTCTCTAGTTGCGCAAATGATCGCTCTCAAAGAGCGGCCGAAAATCAAATTCGTAGCGAGCGATACAAACGGACGGCCTGACAAGCTATAATCCTTGAGACACCACGGGAGGTTTTGGTCGCAGCGCTACCAGAGAGCTTTAACGGCCAATCGCCTTTCAGGCTCGTAGCTGTTCTCTGTGTGCGGAACACATAGTAATGTAGCTCGACTAATTAGGGATTATCAGCGGACGTCTGTGGACAAGACTACAAAGAAGACGCGAGCCAGGCGGACTCTGGGCGATTAGCGCCCGCGATTAACAAGGCGCATGTCTACCCGGAATACGAAAACCGTCAGCGTATTTTATGCTCGGTTATACGCTCTGAATCATCGCTGGCTAAGGGCGAACAACACAACTGCCTGGTTGTCTTACGAGCGTCGCGCCTCGCCTCGCGCGGTTTAACGCTTGCTGGGGATATATAGGTCTCCTATGGATTATTCGGAGAACTGTTTTTGCTCTGATAATCGCGCGGCCCCAGCCCGCAGTTTGCCGGCATGCCCAAGCACACCATGATTGTTTGTGAAAAAAGAGGCTCAGTGCTCTTGGCACATGCAGCTGACCGAGGTGATTACCCACCGAAAGAGTCGTGCCGAAACTGTTCGACACGCGCTGCCGTAAGCCGGTTATGGTTGAGCGCCATCTATCAGAACTTATTTCGGGGGGGCGAAAAGGGCCCCCCCCGGGGGAGGCTCATGTGGCCAGGGCATGGTTTGCGGCCAGGTCGGCATGGCGAAGTAGATCGCGCCAGGTGCGAAACTGGGTTTCCCGGGGAAACATGTCGCAGCTGTGCAAGGCCCGGCTCGTCCTAACGTGTTGCCGATATTCAGCCAGCGCCTGATGCAGTAGTCGCGGTGTGGTGGGCTTACTGAGGCGCGCGAAGCAGGTAATTCACGCACTGCACTCGGGTTGCCGATCCAGGGTTTGGCTAAAAAGGACTGTTGGCAATGGCAGCGCCAGTTAGTCGTGGGTGGTAACAGGCGCCAGGACTCTGTGAGCCAGGAGGCACGGCGCCCGGCGAAATACCGGCAAGCGCCCGGCAAACGTCGGCAGCAACTGCGGCAGTTACGCTCCAAGGCTGAAGAGATTTTAAAGCAAACCTCTGTTTTCTCTGTTATATTTTTTGTTTTAGTACGCTATTAAAGGTTATGTATAACGAATCAGACCCACGGACCCAGCGCCGGGATTGCACGCATCGTCGCCTGACGCGAACATTCAATCCTACGCTTTCATGCACTTGGCCTTGGCGGGTGATCCGAAAGCGCATGAAACACTTTTTTGCGATGTTGATTGGTGCTAATCTTTCCAGCGTTATGTGTTTGGGCCAGTGAGAGACTGACCCTGTTCGAATCGTATGGATTACTATGAACACGGTCGACCGTTAGGCTACGGGACTAGCGCCGCAACGCTTGATTGGCGCTTAAGCACTTTATAGTTGCTGTTTATTAGGCGCCTTACGGTGGCTCACGTGTTATCAGCGACTTCATGGAATACTGGTTTTATCGCCGGGACGTTATTTCTTAGCGGACTTTGGTTTACAAAATGAAAGGACATCTGTTACTCAAAACCGAGCACGGCGGCGAAGAGGACTATCTTATATGTCCGCTTTGTGGTCGGAGTCGTTCCAACCCGGTGTACTGAAGTTCCTATTATTGCTGTCACCGCCCAGTTTCCGCGACGTTTGCCCCGGTTTACTGATTGGCTGGTGCACTTTCACGGGCACGCGGGTCTGACCATCGTGCCTGTGCAGGCGTGTTCCGCTCGGGTCAGTTTCCGGGCCTAGTTGTTATTTGGCCGATGAAAATAGAGACCAATTCGAACAGTCAGAGTATAACGTTCGACATTCGCACCGCCTGAGTGAACATCATCTGGGCCATCGCAAACCACGAAGAGTGTGTGTGCCGCGTAGAGACTCAGTGGAGTGCGGTGTTTTGATAGCGGTGTGGCTATTGTCGCATTTTGTTCGGCCTCTCAGGTGTCCGGCACATATCTCGGAAAATATCATTCAGCAGTGCGCGCGGTGGGTTGGCACCCGCGTAGACATCCAGGCTTCGTGCAAAAAGTGCTGGAATGGCAACATGATTATCAACTTCATACTGGCTGGAACCACCCCACCCCGCGTGCGATTTTTGTTACGAGACGATTGGCGCGACATCGTCGCGCATTTGATTCTCTGCCACGGGCATTTAGCCCGCGATGGGGCGGGTGTATAGACGGACCCGACTGGCTCGTGAGTGTGATTATTGCGCAAGCATCTTTCTAGGAACGATAACGAGGCAACAAGGCTGTAGTGAATGGTCGCTTCCATAGAAGTCCGGGGCTGTAGATGATGGGTGGGAGATGGAGCTGTGAACGCTTTACGGTGAGGTTTTGTAATTGTGCGGCACGTACAGCCAGGAAGTGACAGAACATGCGTTCCTTGAGCTATGCCTAGAGACTTTTCCCAGTTGCCGTTTTTCATTGGTGCCTGCGTGTTTTGCTATGTAGCGCAGCGTCGTGGCAACTGTTGTGCGGTAATGCAATGGCTAGCCGCTATAAGCGAGATCCGACTTATGATCTATTTCGTTAGCAGGCTTGGCTTCGCCATGCTGTGCTTAATTATACGAGCTGCTAGACAAGTTCTTGACTAGCCGTCATTCCTAAGAGGTGTCTCCGTGCAATGTCTCCTGGACGCTCGCCACGCAACGGTCGCAGGATTGTGGCCTAAGGCACACACAAAAGGGCAACCGCCGCTCGTGTTGTACGGCGCGTGTTCATGACGTGCATTATCGCTCCTGAACTTAACCGCCATTTGGCGAGGCAGCCAGCTAGGAAAGGCTGTCGCTTGAGCCAGGCTAGCACTTTTTCACAGGGGCGAGTCTAATCATTCACCGGCATTTTCAAGCACGTGATGAGCCATTGTTCTTGTGTTGCGCTACACTGGGCCAGAATGTGGGAATGTTATACCTTGCCTGTCTGGGCTTTTCGCTACCGATTCACACAGCCACCAAGCGCCGTACTGTTGATACTGAGTTGACGAGCTGTTCATTTGTTAGGTGTGGAGAGAGCGCTCGATATATCGTCGAGGTCTTATGCGGGTAGTACGATACATGGCTCGTTGATTGATTAGCGTGAATTTTCTGAGTTGCTCGACCTCGTTGCGTCTGGCACAGAGGACCGCGCGATACTCTCGTCGTTCGCGGTATCTCCCGGTATCCACCGCACTTCGATACGGCGATTATCGTACCGCGCATAACACTGGCGCTCAAAAGTTGCGGTTTCAAACACCGGCGCCAGCCGCGCAGATTACGTTATCCGCAAGGGTGTGTCAGCCAGCAAGGCAGTGCGATTTGGGGCCAGGAACTCCCTTCCAATTCATTTTGCGATTAATGAGCGGCTTGAACAAATGCCCTGGGTTTTCAGGGGTTTGTTTAGGGTTCCCGGCCCCCCCCCGCCAGCTGCCGTAAGAGGCGATGCGTGGAACAGTTATTGATTGTCGGGCGGTGTCGTTTTAGTAAGTATTACCCAGGCGTTTGCAGCGCCTTGTGGCGTCGCTTGCGGTAGCAGCCCCAAGCCCGCCAGCCCGGGAATCTGTTTGCGGATTTGCAGGGTCAGTTTTTAATTTCCAAACTCTTGTGCATTCCAATTGCGGCTTGCCCCATTCGGGTGGAATGGCATGCCCAAAAACTGGCGATATTGTCCAGTGAGCCTTGGTTACATGTCAGCCGCAAAACGTCTGAGGGTTCGCGCCGGTTCGAGCGTTTCTCGGTTGGGAAAACAGCCAGTTTCATAAAGGAATTGTCCGGGCACAAGTGGTCAGGTCCTTAGCGAGCTCTGGGGCGGAATTAATGGACGACAAAAAACGCTTTCGGGGGACCACCGGCCGTAGGGGTTCCAAGGTTCGCTTTCAAAACCAAATTCAGAAAAAATTGTTACTGGGGGGACAGATTAGAAGTTACGTTATTTGGTTTCTTATTTTAAGAATTTAAATTGGCCTTTTTTTATTGTTTCTTGGGCTTTAAAAAAAAAAACTTGAAACGCTTGGTGTTTTTTTCCAAGTTGCTTGCCAAGGCGGGACGGGGGACTGGGGGGGAAAAGTTAGGGGTTCATGGGCGCAGGTACTGGACCACTAGTTAGAGGCGCAATTAAATCGTTATGCACCGGGGATCGCCCTATCGCCTCATCTCTCTCTTATAACTGCGT
>Ga0163217_1117666_pt1 | contig 14220 bp, 5 predicted proteins | sample SynspAceP_FD_185933 | JGI IMG/M metagenome (GOLD analysis project Ga0163217, IMG submission 185933) | Saline lake microbial communities from Ace Lake in Antarctica - Synechococcus sp. Ace-P (PacBio error correction) | ecosystem: Environmental > Aquatic > Non-marine Saline and Alkaline > Saline ... | reverse complement strand
AGACCCCGATGACGGTTGGTTTTGAGAAGTGTTTTTCAATCTGCAGAATTTCTCCTGATTCATGGATTATGATTTTTGAGTTTGTGCTTTTTCAAGAGATTTGCCAGAAATATTCGGAATGGTCTCTGGTAGAAATGACCATCTCGCCGCCCTTTCAATGTTTCTGCAAAGTTGATTGTACCAGATTGATGTTTCTTGTAGTTCCTTCGGTGGAAAATGTCTCAGCAGCTTCCCTGTGAATGAATCCTGATCGTTCTCACGTTTCTCAAAATACGAGTGCCCGATCGCAATGATGGACTCGGGATATTCTGGAGTTTCTTGTTTTAATTCCGTCATGCCCAACGACTGGGGCTTTGTGTAGTGCTTGCATTGTTCAAAATATTTCAAAGGTTGCATGCACTTCTTGATGAAGTTACAGAACAAAAGCTCTGATTTTCGATATCATTCTTGGATTATTAAAATTTAGAACTAGCATTTGACCAGTTGTGTTACATAATTGAAGGGCCCGTCGGAAATATGTTCTAACCTCTCTGCAAAAGATGGTCAAAGCCTTGCTTTAGTTTACTATCCTTGTGAAGTGATAATGCTTCTTCGTCCAGTTGAGCCAGTGTACGCCGTGCGAAACACTATCTCTGCATTTCTAGTTGTGTTTGTTTACACGCTTTCTGATAGCAGAATGTTATTATTTTTGCTTGAAAGCATTGTTTATGAGCGTCTCGACAAGAGCTTTCGTTTGAAAAAACTCTTCTTGTGATCAGCATACCCTTGTTTAGTTATTGACTTCCGGTGGCACTGTATGTCTATTTGTATGGTTTCGACATGTGTCTTTCCATTGATATGGTACAGGACATACATTTCCTTCTGAATTACTTCAGATATTTAGCTTCCAAGTTATTTCGATCTATACCTGAGAGTGAAAATAACCAAGAGTTGATTGGAGTTCTTTCTGATATCCCAGTTTTCCCATGTTATTTTCCGATATAATTTTTGCTCGTTTGAGCCTGTGGAGAGGTGTGGTATTATCCTCCCTTTCTTCTACCATTTATTGAATGGGCGCTATTCCAGTGAATGTTTGCTTCATAATGTTGGCTCCGCAAAATCTTCCAGATCGATCCCATTCTGCTGTATCCACTTGACTTCGAAAATCGTTCCAAAAATAAACAAATACTGGTCGTGCAGTTTTACTTTTTTTGAATAGAATAAGACTCCTCTTGGAAAGAGCTGATTCCAGGCAGTATACGTTTTCTCAGGATTTTGCAATTTCAATTGGACAATTGCTCTTGAAGTAGAGGATTGATAAATCTTATTTCATCAGACAGCTGGTTTGGTAAATTCCATTGGAAAACCAAAACGTCTCCTTCATCCTTCAAAGTTTGTGATTGGACCAATTCCGCATTCACTGCAAGGCTGTGCTGAGATGTATTAGTGATGATGATCGAGTTTTTGGTGATTGAAGTGAATTTATATTTCTTCAGCTTTCAAGCAGCTTCCCTGTGATTGATATATCTTTGGGAATTCTGGATAATTCAATCCAATGCCCGGAGATCTTTAACAGCAATTTCATTCTTTGCTTTATAAGCTTCTTCATGAGTTATCTTTGGTGAAATCAAACTGTGCTTCGATCGACCTGATCTTTTGTCCCGTATATCCTTTTTTCTTCGTTCAAGTGCGAGTTTCTTGGCCGGAGTTCACTATCCTTCTTTGTTTAGGACGTGACAAAAATCTGGCACGATGTAATCCAAGTCGCTGGTAGTTGTGTTACTAAGATGGTTTTGCGTATCCTTGTTCTTATTGGTTGAACCATTGGATACGATTTTAAGGCAATCTGTCTGATCAGTTTCATCGAGGATAAAAGTTTATGGGTCGAGCATGCATGTGAAAATCTCGGTTTCGCTTTTTTCACACCGAAGAACCTTCGTGAGCCGATCTGTTTCAATGTTTCTTGGTCTGTTTAACCAATTTCTTTTCTCTTCATCAGGTAAACTTGACGGATCTAGGCATCAAGACTCAGTATTCTCGACTTGGATTTACTTGCTGTCGGAGGAAATGTAGAGCTTACTCCTGCGGGATTGTCTAACTGGATATGAAGGGAGAAACCTTCTTAGCAGACTTCGGAGATATTCGAGAAATTTTTGCATAAAAAATCACTTCCCTTCAGTTACCGTCGTACTCTTTCTTCCTGTAAAACAGAAGCGAAGGATAGATTACCTGAGATTGGGCTAATGATTGCGTGAATTAACCGCTTTTACTTCTAAGTTGATTCCTCTATATATTGGTGCTTCTAATGGAGCGTTGTAAATTCGTTATTGATACATGTTGAATTTGAAATTTGAGATTTTTCCATTCTGAATTTGGAATATTTTATCAACGAACCCCTCTAGTGTTAAGCCAAACTTTTGGCTCTATTAGCAACTCAATTGAAGTTGATTTAACAACCGCTTTTTGCCATAACATGTAATCAGGATGCTGTTTCTTGCAATTCTCGTTGTGCATAGAATTTATCTTCACGATTTGGATGTAGTTGCCTTCGTGTGATTTGGTGATGAAATTTACTGATGTCGATTATGGAAATAGTATGTGCCCACAGACGATCTCCATAGTAGCGATTCACATGAGAGAAGTTTCGTTGTCTTTGTTGCCGCTTTCATCTTGAACTTGGCCTCGGTAAGAATTTGGACTTCTGCAAGAGTTTCCTTTGCGATACGGATTCTCATTTGGTGTTTTTTACAATGTGGATCTGTTTGGTACCGTATAGCTGACTGATAGTGGTTAGTAACAGCATAGTTAATTCACGAGTGAGTAAGGATCTCCTTTAGATACAAGAAGGTATTTCCAAGTCACTGCAGAACCAGTTTCAACTTGATCCATGAGATTTAGAATTGATCACCTGCGCAAATTCCGCGCTTGGTCACAAAATGAAATCCCACTTTTTCCTTTTTATCTCTGGAACGTTTTGTACTGTTGATATTTCACTCGGCATGAGTCAGGAATAATCGTCAACCACAGCGGGTGAAGTTGTTCTTCATTCTCGGTTGAGGAGCGTTACACCTTCTAGATGCTGCAATATGATTCTTCTTCCGCTTACAATTATGACGCCGTAATTCTGTATGCGGCATTGATTCTGAAAATAGTAGAAGCTCCATCGGAAACGAAACGCTTTGGATATAACCAAAAGTGACCGTCAGAGAAACAGCTGAATTTAATGCACTAATAATGTCAAGTCATAGTGGACCACGATCCTAATATTTCTTGATAAGCGCTGTGTGTTCATTTACCGCTTCCGAAACAAGAAAAGAAATTGATGCCATTTGCTCAAGGTTTCTTTTAAAGTAGTGGCAACTTGAATGAATCAGAACAATCAATCACGATACTGAGTTCTTTTGTCATAGATTTGATCCAAGTTCTTATTATTATATAAAGTTGTATCCATCGTTCAACTTTTTTTTTTTGGCAGCTTGGAGCAGGAATATTTGAGGCCTGTGATCCGATTTTAGTAATGGACATTGGCCCAGTAGGCTTGCATGGCAAGCCAGGTAGTGAAGCTTTAATCTCCATCCTAACAAGCTGCTTCCTTTCTTTGCAGAAATCCATCTGATAATATTTCTGTCCATCGACTGCCGCCTCATAGCTTCATATGTTGATGAATCCGTGCTCGTTATTCTTGCGAAGAATCTTCTAAATTGATTTCTTTGCTCATGTTTGCGAGTATTGAACTAATTACATTTAATCGAAATGTAAACATATAATGAATTAGCTTATAAGTTGCGAGGATTCGTTTCTACATCCAATACATATTTCGAAAGGAATAAACCAGTCAAAGAGAGTCTGAAAGGCATTAGTTTAGAAAAGTGTGAACGAGTAAACAACTTCAGGAGATGAAAATATCAATCATTATTTAATTAATCTTAATTTTTTATTCTCTTTATCAAGAATGAATGGCTGTTAAATTGACTCTCAGTAACTATCATTGGTCTCTGTGCGATCGATTCCGTACACTTTTGATATTATCGAGTACAGCTCTAATGATTGTATCTCTAAAGTATTTTGCAAAAATCGAGGTAGTTCCAGTATGTATAGCGCTCCAATTACTCCCGAAGCGTTTTAGTTTCCCAATACATATTCCTTTAAAGCCGAGGTTTTTTTAATGTATTCCAAATTGATTGAAATATCAAAACCTTAAATTTTAGCCGAAGTCATATTTAAGTGCATTTCAACCATTCATATACCTCTAACTTTCATTTGCATTGCACATTCCTGAGCTAACGAACAACTTTTTGTGCAATTTATCTATGTATGAGAGTTTTTGCAATCCTCATTTAATAGACAAAAAGATCTTATAGGTCATCGTGTCGATATCTAAAAATTTATGTCCAATTTTATTTGAGTGTATTTTAGCTGATGTTAAAGAATGCGCTATGTAAATTAAGATTGATTCAAAATATAGCAAATTTTTTTTTCAATTTTTAAATAATATTAAATCACTCTACTTTAACTTGATTTCACCAGAATCAAAAACTATTTATAATTTTTGAGATTTCGTCTTTTTCTCAATTAAATTGCGATACTGAATTACCACGCAAATATTTAATTAAGATCAATGGATTTATCTCTAAAGTATATATGAAGGTTAGATCCATTGAAAAAAGAGTCTGCTTTGGCACGGACTTTTTGTTATTCTTAATCAATAAGAATCGTTTATACGCTTTTTTTTAGCGGATATTAGAGTAGCACTAATGGTTTCATTATTTTTACCAGACAAAGTTTGTCGCTTGTATCAGAATTGCAAATTGGAGATCTTGTCAATTAGTATAAAACTATAAGTAGATTCAAGTAACCTTCAATTCAATGAATACCCAAGATTTACTTTAGCCTCTTATTGCTTTTACTATTAGTGTCAAAATGCTTTAATTGGAACAACAAAAGGACCGACTATTACAACGCATGACTCGAGGAATGGGCGAGTGTCTTTCGAAATAAATCCACAAAAATTAGGCCAATTGGTGCTATCATTCCCGCAGGGGAATGGTAACGGAAGTTGGAAATAATTATTTTTCAACAGCAGCTAGCAGATTGAATCCAGAGGAGCGGGTTTTGATTTTGCTCAGATGCGCTTTTGCAGAGGTATAAATCCATCCTGAGGATGATTAGTCGGTATTGACACTGAAAAACAAAAAAGATTGATATGCATCGGATAGCCTATTTATTATCAGATGAGGTTAACGCATTGATAAATCAAAGTTAATCTTTGCAATGCAACGACGTAGCTGTGATTAGCTATTTCTTTACGAAAAGAAAGTTAGAGTCGCCAAGAAGCAATCTATGCACGATTCTACGATAAACGCTGATAACCAAAGAAACAGACGGACAAACTTGAATACGCAAAGCATTGACGATCGGTACTTATGATTATGAGCGATCAATCTTTTAGGTTTTTCCGCCTAATGTGTTGTTTTCTCCCAATATGGCCTAGCAGAAAGGACACCAGATAACGCAATTATCTTTATCTTTCTACTGGACATAAGCAAATTATTTTCGAGAATGACATCGTATTCAGCATGACATTTTTCTCGAAATCCATAACTAGCCTATTCTTGACTACCAAATATCGACCGAAGTCCAAAACCTATCATTCCCTTTATATTTGAACACTGCGAGGAACATAGAAATAGCTTCCGAAGTGCGCACACGGATAATTAGCGAATGGAGAGTAGTCCTGATGAATCCTCAATTTCTCAGAGATGAGGCGAGATGTTCTGGGGTTGCTCCGATATGGACTTATTTCTATGAAACGATCAACCGATCTTAGATGATGAGCGAGAGCTGGATATTGGGTGGCAAGACGCTGAAACACCGATGCAGTGTAAAGTCTGGAGAGAAAGAAGCCTTTTGGCGAGCATTGATTTAGACAAAAAAATCACCAACTAGGCACCTGAAATAATAATGTGGTATGGATTAAAGTGGACGATGTTTGGTTACTGCTATACGTTTCTCCTTATCGACGAAGCTAAGTGGACATTTCAGATTTGGGGATATTATATTTTAGTTGTTTTTCAGGATGCGCCAAACCGTGATTGAAAGGATGCCGGATCTCTTCTATTTCTCTGAAGGAAAATATGTATCTTGGTATGATGCAGAAAGCAGTTGGTGGCCTATGACGTCCTTCCAAAGCGAAATAAATGTAAACATTTACCGCTGTTTTTACGTATGCAGATTCACTTGGTTCATACCCGCTTCCAGAGCATATGATGGAGTTGGAGTAGCTGGAAGATGCTGCAATCTGTTACTCGCTCGATTGAGAGTCGATTCCGAAAAATCAATCTCCGGTTCAATATTACTCTGAATGAGAAGAAGATTTTAATCGCTTTTAGACACAGGACCTGATCGAGTAAGCGAGTATAATCCAGCATATGCTACTGAGCTTGATGAGCATGAAAACGCTGCTTTATTATACCGGACATTATGGAAAAGCTCGCACCTAAGCAGATTTTTGAGACAGCTCATAGCATTCAGGTTGATAAAGGCCAAGACGCATGCGATTTTAGTTGAAATTCGCTCGACTTATGTAGAGATCGGGGTTTTGGAGGGACTGTCATTCAGTAACTGACAAAAAGTTATCGAATCTAATCCACAAACAAGCTTACTGTATTGGGGCTCCTGTTGGAGTGGTTAAATTATTCTAGCCAAATGACGAGAGCACTTCAGCTATATGATAAGCGTGAGATTTTGATCGAATAAAAAGTTATCTTTGATGTTTATTTCTATGCAGCGAAACAGTGACGGATCCATCGATACCGAGCACCGGCACCTAGTGGCATCGACGTATATTCCATTTTCGTAAAGTAACGATATTTGGTTTGGTAGCCGGATATCAAGCATATCTTGGGACTCACAGGCCGTCTGCTTATATACAATTGTGATCATTCCGGCGGTTCAGTCTCGATAGCCCTGAGATTTGTCGATTAGATATATGGCAATGTCCAAGTCAAGTTGGGTGGTATCAAGACTTATTGTTGTTACGCAACAATATGTTTAAAGCAACAGGAGCGGGGCCCCGGTGGTGTTGAATAATGACTTCTGTGTATGTGAAATACGAGGGGACAAGGGATGAGAGGAATGTTTCAAATACGAGCAAAAAACACAATCTCGAATAGGGGAACACTTTGAAAAACAATTATTAACTTTGAAAATTCACCAGTTATTCTTCATGGAATCGAGTGTTGAAAACTCCATTTCTGATAGTTGACATAATGATGCGGATGGTGTCTGTGGCCTTGGTATCAGGAATAGAAATGTTTGTATGGCAATATGAAGCGACTGGAATCAGCCAAGCTTGGTTATTGCAATACAAATGGACGGAGGATTCATTATTCTGAGTACCAGGCTAAAAAACGAAAAGATCTATCGATCAGACATTACAAGTTCTTTGATCATTAATTGGAAAAGGCGCTCCGGTGCCACTTTGGATGACAAAGGGACCGCTGTCGAAAAAGGAAAACACTCAAAATATCGAATTGATAATTAATAGAAAAAGCTTTTCAAGCCGAAGGTTTCCAAAGGTATATACCAGCCATTAATAGAATTAGAATGGTTCAGTGTCTTCGACTGTTTGGACCATTATTTTTCTAGGTTAAATGCCCCTAAGGGCTAGAGAGACTGATGATTAAATACTAAATGTGTAGTCCGGCGACATTGTCGAAGGAGCGATCTAATCCTTTATTATAGGTGCACATTTTGTAGATTTGTCTTAAGTTGATTGAGAAAGTATCAATCTACCGAATGAGTATTAAAAGACAGGAATGCCCGGAATCACATCCGAATTCGGAGGGCTATTTTTTTTAGATCGCTAAGCGTTTGATATGCGATTGAGTCGTAATTTTCTAAGGTTGAATTCCCATAGTAAACTCAAAAAATATTTTTACCTCAGGATGATTTTCATTGTAGTAGTGGTAATCTAATGTCCTGCTTAGCGTAAGATTAAGCTTGCTCTAATAATTAGAATTAAAGGTGCGATCTCGAAGGTAATGAACAAAATCCCCTTGGCTCAATCCTACAAACCTGCTCTCCCAACCGATCATGGTGTAATTAAGCCATAAGAAGCATGTTAAACGGAAACCCCAAAAAATACGTCAGCTCCGTGGTAGAGCTGGGCACTGAGCTGCCGGTCGGCGACATAGAATTGGAACATCGTATGGCATGTTGGTAATGCATTTGGTAACATTGGCACCCATTCCATTGCACTTACAGAATGCCTTCGCTTCTGGCTTTTGTTTTGATTTGATTGTATCAAGATTTTTTATTTGTATCGATTTCGCCCCCTTTTCCATCAGCGAGTGCTCCTACTTGATAGCCCATATACAGACCAAATCACCATTTTCATCTGCCCACTCAATCCATTATTGAGACTTTGTTTTCATTAAGTAGGCAATATTGGTTCCGCGAAGAAACCATAGAGTTCAACTGATGGATTTGATCTAAGGAGGCTTTTTTGGTTATCCGACCGCGAGAAATCCTTTGGACAGATCAAATCTAAACTGATGTCAAAAATTACTGCAGTGTCCGTGTTCTCGGTTCGGGTCTTCTTCTTTGGTCACCCTTCGTGTACAAGAATTTTTCTGCGATCAAATCGTCGGTTACTTGTTCATATATTCATTGGCTCGTTACTAGACTGGCAGTTAATTGCGTTCGGACTAATATGTGAACCTATCGAACAAAGGGGCACTATCAATTTTCTGTTTAACTATACTGATAGCGAAATCATGACGTTTACTTTAAATCACGAAAAATTTCTTTAACTGTTTCAAAAATCCCCAGCTTACTTTTTCTCGTGCTAATGCCTAGGAGTTTGAGTTTAGCAACTGCTACTATTTTCAGAACCCTATTACTACGATTTAATTACGATTGAAGCAGTTCTGTCCATCAGATGACGATTGATCTTGAATGAGTCTACCATCGATTATCGAAATAATTTGAAAAATGTTAACGATATTTGCTGCTCGCGTACAAGTCAATGCCATAGGTAGTCTAATTACGTGCATTCTTCTTTTTTTGGGTCGGGCAGCTTCTTGATCTTCAAACTTGATATATATACGCTCGATCGGGTGGATAGGTGACGTTCCGATACTCAATCTTCGAAAAACGATTAAATCGATGTTTTCGGAATACGAAAAGTTAAGATTTTGAGATTGGTCAGATTCAAAACGCTAGCAAGCAACACAGAGGTGTTGAAGCAATTCCGTTACTGAGTTAATTCTAAATGATGGAAGAGGATTACTGTATATGGATTAAAAATGAAGAATATCAGCAGAAAATGAGGGGTATAAACTCTAATATTTTATAGCATTATCAATTTAATTCAAGAATCTCATCTTGAATTAGCCTGTGGCTGGAAAAAAAATTCAAGCCAAGGCGATTTTTGTAATCTGATAGCAGCGGGAGTTTGCTTTTTTCGGGTGCTCGATCCTCTTAATGTTAGCTTATGCTAGGTTTGATTTTCAAACTGGTGGAGTTTTCATATTTTTGTGATTTGATTCTCGGTTGTGGTTGGCTTTTGATGTTTTGTATCTGGCAAGCCCTGTATGTGATGTCGTTATTGCAACCACTATTTTCTAATCGTAGATTGAGTTCGTTGATTCATGTTTTCAAATCATTAAATCAAAGAGAATTGAGAGCTGGTGAACTATAGAGATAAGGGCCATTCGGGCAGTATTAATAACGCTTTTGTACCAGTTTGGCTCTCTCTCTCACTGCTTTTTCTTTATTCACCTCTATCCTGCCTTAAGGACTTGGAAGTTTGACAAGGCTTGGGTTTTGGTTCATGCTTTTGTTTTTTTTACGCCGTGATTTGATTGCTCCGGATGCTTTTTTCTTTCCGATAAAGTTTCGAGCAGCTTGTCAGCCGATGAAAATATTCACTGCATCTCAGCAGCCTGTTTTATGCTTTGAGAAACAGGACGATCCGGCGATAATTTGCTTATATGCAGTGCGCTTTGTCAGGAATCTTGGCAAACCCAATGAAAAATCAAACGATTTTGCTGAACTTGCCGAAATCTCGCCATTCAGCTGTTAGTTGTCATTATTTTTGTTCTCCAATTTGGGGCTCCTATCCACTGGAATTTCCCTTAGTTCTTGGGTGGAGCTCTAACCTGTTTGATTAGAGAGTTTAGGAAACCTCGATCATTGGAGAAGGAATGTGAGCCTAGTATTCAATGTGAGGGCAAATAATGCTAACACACTGACGTTTGTAAAATCGCTGGAACAAGCGCCAAAATCTACGGAATACGCAACTTTTGCTTTAACCTTTCAAAGTGACATACCAGCGGATGCCAAACGATTTTTGGGTCCTGCTTTTATGAAACGGTTCCATAATTCCTGATTGAAGATTTGAAACGGAGGCGATTAGAGTTCTAAGGTTCTCCGATCAGGTCTACAGTAGATAATGTCAAAGAAAGGGCTTTGCTAAAGAATTTATTGATCGAATTGATCCTGCACTTGTGCAAATCAGAGACTGGCACAGCATTTTGATTGATACAAGGCCATAGTCGGGTATTGGCAGATGCAAAAGACTGATGGGCTTCATTTTCGTTGGTATTATTGCTGGATTCTTATTTTCGTTCTTGGCGTAATTCCTTCATCTTTATTGATTCCAAATTTAATTCCCTGATTGGATGTGGCCTAATGTATCTGCTAGGCATGAGTCAAATTATACGGCCATTCTTTTTACGGTTGCTTTTGGATTCCAGTTGCGATAGTATTCATTTTTGACCGCTCTAGAAAGACTGATGAGCGGATAAAAACCTGATTACGATTAAGCGACTTTTTAGAAACTGGGAGGCAATAATTAGACCACTGTGATTTGGTTGGCGGGCTTCGGCTCTGACTTTTCAGTCAGTTGGGGTGGACATTATACGGATTATATCGCTAGCAGCTCTTTTTTTGCTTGCTAGTGATTGTTCTGCTTCCAATATTACTTTTACCTGATGAAGAAAAATAGGATCAAAATTTAAAAACGATTGGCTAACAAGCTCCAAACCTTCAAGTAAGAATGTCTGAACAGTATTAATGGTTGGAATTAGTCCTTCCGATGGTTTTGAATTGATAGGTTTTAAAACTCAGGGCTCGAAAAAATATGTCAATCGTAGAAAAAAGATTCGATTGTACGGAATCAAAACCGTCTACTGCCTTTTCGAAGGCATTCAGCGCTCGCTCCAATTTTGAAGTAGTGTAGGAATAGTGATTTCATTCCAGATCACCCATCAAATAATCGGATGCGGACTATGTTATTGAATTGTGTCACCTAGAACTTTCAAACTGGTGTACGAGCTAGACTCCACGGTGAGTTTTCCAAGCGTTTGCTATATTTCTGTTTGACTCCTTCAATTGTTTTCGTAAACCGTCAGAATTTAATTTTCACTGATTCTTAAAATGAGGATTATAGATCGGATAGTATCGTCATTGTACCATGAGTCGGCACAAATCGGCCCATGAGACGATTTGTGTTCAAAATACTTTACTCTCTGACATGAGATAGCGCGTGAAAAAATTGTTGACGTAGATCGCTTTTCAGAGTTTGCTTCGATGGATTGATAGGAGTATGAAGTTTGATCTTACAAGAAATTTTGACGGAAGTTTCTGAACGGTGGGCTATCTCTGAAAAATTTCCTGAAAAACCTTCCATCAGCGGAATTGATCTTGTAGCAAGTGAGACGATTTGTGTCAAACAACTTCCTTCTGTTCTGCTTTTGTATCAAAAGGTGGCATTATAAGCTTCAACACACTAAGTCCTTTTGCCTCTTTCATTTTCGCATGAAACTGAAAATTAATCAGCGCAAATTTGAAACCTAAAGAAGTGTAAAGAGGGGCCAAAAAAGGCATTTTACGCAAGCAATGTTGCTTAATATTCAAATATAAAAAAGTCCACAATTAGAATAAAGGGTATGAAAGATGGGCAGAAGCCCCACGTAATGAAAACTCAGGCGATATAAAAAACACTTCGAGTATAGTTAAATGACACCTAAAAATTGACCAGCTTATTAATTCATTTAGCTGTAGAATAGTAAATAATTATAGAGTGCGTTCATTTTCGCTATACAGATTTAAAGAAATTTAAATTATTCACCTAATTCAGGAGAAAATGTTCAACGGTACAAATGTATATATTTTTGTTTTTTAAGTGCAGTAATTCTTTTTCCTGATGGGAAATAAAGGTTTAATTTGTATGATTAATCGAATAACGTGCTTATTTCACCATCTAATTTAAAATCACTATGAGTCAAAGGTACGACCCTATTTACGCTGGTCTTTTTATTTGCTTGTTTTCATGTTCGACGAAAACATATGAAAGATGGCTCGAATACGTATTGAGTCTTTGGAAACTCAAGAAGAAGAACAGTTGATGTAAGTCCTAGTCCTCAATCGGAAATCCAAGAAGGTAAATTCAGGAAAGCTTCAAAGCTTCAATTATGGTTTCGGCCCGTGTGAAATGTAGGACTCTTTGGGAATTTGGTTCCTATTAATATTGTTCTGGGATAATAGACGACTAAAGAAGCTTCAATCTGTATAAAAAAATCTGAGTTACGTGTAGATGTATTTTCTAGTGTAACAACGTAAAACACAACATACTGGCCAGCAGTGAGAGCAATTCCTTGAATAGAAAACAAAATAATTCCTTATTACAACTATATTGATCCAAAGAAACAGAAAATTCTTGTGAACAAATTATAAGAGAAGCTGACTCCACACGACACGGGATTTAGCAGCGATAAACTGAAGAGTCCCATTTCCTCCCAGCCATAATGCTAAGAAATGGTTAAAATAAATGACGTAATTTAGTGGAGTAATGTAGTTAGCTAACCTCTTAAGAAAGAGTGCGATACAAGAGTGAATAGATATGTATTAAAAAGTTAACACCTATTGAGGAATTGAAACTCCCAATCATTTAGATCACGATATGTTGCAGCAATATTTTGTATATACTCCGTATTTGTCTTTCAATTTGTAGTTTACTATGTGTAGAATGATCATTTGTAATGCACGGTGGTCCGACGCACAATTATGATTTTTAGGGATAAATGCAGCATTTTTTTTGTTGCGTTCTTGAAGATCCTTTGTTGATCTATTATCACTCTGTGCTTTGTTATAAAAAGATTTAATGCATCTTATATCTCAGTGCTTGTTTACTCTTGTTATGATTCGCTTATATGACTCTCATGTCCCACTCCATTTCCCATATTGTCTTCCGTTTCTATAGTTGCGGTATAACGCATTTTCTGCCCGAGATAGGGCATGTTCTCTCAAGATGAGGTCGCTACTGGTTGTCGAGTACGTTACTCTCGCAGCCTATTGCCCCCAGATGAAGATTTTTTACATAAGCAGGGCTCCTAGTGGAATTTCATTGCTTCTAACCATTTATTTATAGACGATTATTTCTCCTTTCTGGGAATGGAATTGCGGTAACTAAGATAATATATAACAAAGATTCTATATCGTCAACACCAACAAATCTAAATAAGTCAAACTTGTCTGTTTGTTTTTTAGAACTGTTCGACCGAAGGATTTCCGTCACGCTATATGCACCTTAGTTAGTGTACCTCAAGCGACCGAGCTAGAATACATGTAGTAGGCCACCTCCGTATTCTCTCTCCGCTTGGCACCACTGTTGTCACCATACTCCAATGTTCTTCTGGACTCAAAAAACTTCCAGTTACGATGGAATTAGTGTCTATGAATTAGCATTTGTCCGGAACTTGAGTAATAAAACCGATATCTTTATCATCACCTAGCGCTCCCAGAATCGGTCGCTGCCGCGTAATATCTGCATATGATTCTTCTCAACATTATATTTTTGTCTCAGAGACAATGAGGTCATATGATGTCGTCTTTATCTAAAAACGTAGGAGTGGTAAGTCGATCATTGACATGATGCAGATCAGCGGCTCTGGCAACGCGTTGGGTGTTTATTCAGAGAGCGAGTACGTGGAATAGGCCCGGCTAATAGTCTGAAGAAAGAGATTTTTCTGAGTCACCTGGCTTCATATATTTAGAATCGAGAGTTCCTCCTTTGAGATAACGTATGTGGCTATGATATGATTGAGCTCGTACTGTGATACCCGCGGAGAGAATGTTAGAATGAGCTTCGCTGACGCCCTCGATGATCTGACGCACCCGAAACTAGATAGACGCCCCATAATACCAATTTTAAGTATGATAAATGGTCTAAAGTAG
>Ga0163217_1081904_pt1 | contig 14220 bp, 5 predicted proteins | sample SynspAceP_FD_185933 | JGI IMG/M metagenome (GOLD analysis project Ga0163217, IMG submission 185933) | Saline lake microbial communities from Ace Lake in Antarctica - Synechococcus sp. Ace-P (PacBio error correction) | ecosystem: Environmental > Aquatic > Non-marine Saline and Alkaline > Saline ... | reverse complement strand
CTTCTCGCCATTTTTTACTATGTTCAAAATTTTCAACCATCATCTGTAGGTCACAACCCCCAAAAAATGAAAGTCATCAAAATAAATATATAAATAATTCATCTTTAATGTTTTTTTTAGTCTCCTGAGGGGGTAACCACTCCTATATCTAATCATGTCCTATTAAATAAACCATTCAACTTCATCCTAAGAACCCTCGTTTCTCTCTGTGAAACCTCCGTGACTCCGTGGTTAAAATTGTCTCATAGGCAAAAGACTTCCTAAAACAGGGCCTAATTGTTCCTCATCATCTTTCTTAGGAGATAAGTTATGCGTAGTTTCTACATCTAATTTTTCCTCTGAATCATCTGCCTCATCCGATACCTCTGGCATTTCTATTTCCTCAGGTTCACTTTGGCAGAAGCAATAAACGCTTGACTTCATTTACAGGATTAAGAGCTCAATTTATTAACCAAACGGCTTTCCAACCTTTTGACAATACGATCAGCATGTCAAATCGTATTCCATTTCCTCTTTCTTCTTTCCCTTTCAGGAATGTGACCGCTTACTTGGCTGCTTTTCAGTGTGATCAATTTAAGATAAGACTGCTTATGGTCAGGAAATGAATTAAATTTCTATTCCAAAGTAGTTGTTCGATTTGGCAATCTCTTGACATAATAAATTTTTACTTCCACCATCGAAGTATACGGCAGAAATAACTGCCTCTGATCAAATTTTCGATTAAAGCACTCAGAAGCAACATATCTGTGGTTAGTTCGAAGCTTTGTCAGCCTCATAATCACCATTTTTTGTAGCAAACCAAGATCTTATCGCGTCCTCCCAAAAATTCCCAATCAAAGTTCCCTCTTTCATCCGGGTATTCACAATCTACCTACAATTGCGATCGTAGTTTAGTAGAATCAAAACCGCCTAAAGTCGAAACACTTCCATCTTTAACTGGGATTTTACGTACCGGGTATCTCGTTAGAATATTTCCCCAGCTGCCCTTTCCTATTGATTTCGATGGTAGCAAAAAATCAAAATCAAAAACCTTTACTCGTGCTTATGGCCACCTTGGGTTAGGAAAATGGTAATAATCTCAGCCTCTCCATTTGGATTGGCCAGTGAGATACATATGCTTTGTACCCTTGGTGCCCGTTTAGTGAGGTTATATTCTTTATCCTTCGAGGGACAGCTAAAACTGGAAACGCTTGACCATTGCTCTTTCCAACGGCACCATCTAGTAGATGAAAAATTATATACCATTCGCTCATCCCCTTTCCTAAAGTACCGCTACGTGCCCAGAAGTCTTTCCCATGAAGTTCTTCTCTTGGATTTTGCGACACCAGCAGGATTGCCGTCTTGCGGATCAGATAATAATCATCGAGAATAGAACAATCAGCTACAAATTCATCTTTTTAAACCAGAGCCTACAAATCCTCAAGCGCGGTTTACATAGAGCTTTGCATTATTTGCTGCTACAAACGGTAGTCTTCAATGCGTATCGAAAGTTCATGATTTCTGTCGTCCGCTCTCTTTCCTTTGGCCATATTTGTTTAACAGATGTTTGGTAATAATTGATCGCAATTCAGCTCAAGTTTCGAAAGAGGTGGTTCCACCTCTTTTCAAACTCGATGCCTGGAGTCGCTTCAATCAACTCAATCTGCCTTAAATGCATCAACTCGAAATTCTCTTGATCTAATTCAGTAAGTCGGACTAAATCTTCTTGTACATCTTCTCTGTAAAAAATTTCAAGGCCTTAGTAAGGATCCAAATCCCTGACGATCGCTACAAAACTGCAGCCAAGGTACACTCTCGATATCTCGGCTTAGATTCGATTCTCGATAAAAATATTTTTTTCAAGTGAGGAGAAAAGAAGTTTTTCAGCAATTCAGCTTTTCGAATCTCCAGCTCTTCGCTTAAGTAGCAGGTTTGGTTTGCTGGTATTGTATTGCTAGGATTCATTTTACAGGATGAACCACTGGAGAAATCCTCAACAATACGCAGCAGTTTGGCCGAATAGAAACTTCACAGATCCGTAAATGCGCATAGAGTGCATGCTATGCGTCACATTCAGGCGAAACATCCCGGAGCCAATGAATCGCGATCTCAACCATCCTTAGCAGTATTGGGTCGACGACTTTTTTATTTTTATCTTTCCTTTATCATTCGCTTTTAGAATAGAATCAATCAAGAATCGGTTCGTCGCTACCCATTAAGGAATCCTTTGATTAATAGAGTTTACTATCCTCCCTTCAAATTCGTGCACGACCTTAACCTTACCCCTCTTAGACCTTGGTTGCTATTCTGTGAAAATCAAGCCATACTCCTGTAATAAAAGTTTCAGGGCAAGATCGGTGAGCTTTATTTCCAGTTAGAATCTCAATTGATCCTTCGATCAGTTCAATAAATTGTGAGGAAGAATCTTAGTAGCACAAGTTCCTACAGCAATTCCTTCTACCCCTTGTGAGCTAAGAAGCCAATGGAAACTTTACGGGTAGACGTAACAAGGTTCTCGTTTACGTCCATCGTAGCTAAGTTTGCCACTCCGTCGTTTTGGATTGAATACTACCTCTAATGCAAACTTAGATAATCGTGCTTCAATGTATCGGCGCAGGCAGCTTGTCTCGATCACCTGTACGCAATATCACCCCAGTTTCTTGAGATTTCGATTAGCAGTTCTTTTGTTTCCAATATGACAATGGGCATCTCCCAATCGATGCATCCCAATGAGGATGGTACCTGCATGGACTGACCTATTGATGTTGGCCGACTTTATTTTGAAATCGTCCGTCATCCATCTCCTTCATCGCATGCAAGATCCTTCGCTGAACAGGCTTTAGACCATCTTCGTATGGCTGCACTGCCCGCTCAAGGATTACATTAAGATGCATAGTCTAAAAACCAATCCTTATACATCCCCGATACTGGAGCTGCCATTGTGCAGGTTGCACCTGAATCTGTGGGCCTTATCTAGTTCTTCACCATGTATTTTATTTCCCGGTTTGGAAAAGTTTCAGCCTCAAAACCGAATTGGACTTTTCTTTTTGCTTATGAATTCTTTGATTTATTTATGCCTTATTTAGCAGCTTCATCCTCTTCCGTTTCTCTACTCCTGTGGGATCTTTCCAAAAGCAAATTCTTTTTCAACCTTCAAATTTTTATGATAAAAATTGACGATCAGGGGTGTTTTTTTCCCATAAGAAGGACAGCAGATCCGGGATCTTAGTTTCCTTGCTTTAGAATGATGGCTCCAATCGAAGTCTCACCAATGAAGCTTCCACAACTCCTCAGCAGAGATTCTCGCGCTAGTTCCCTTTAAATCGAGTGATTTCAGGGCATTATTGGCCCCAGTTTGAGGAATGCACGTTGTCGCTCCTCATCCGGTATAGCAATAGATGGTTATCTTTTCTTGTGGTCGAACTCGAACAATAGTGGGTAGTCCAGATAAAACAATGACCATTTCTCACCCAGATCTGGAAAAAACTGAAGGAAATAAGTCCATGATTAGCAATCGGATGTGCATGCCATCGACGTCGAGCATCTGTTTTGCAATTACCAATTTTCGATTTAGCAAGACTTTCTATTTCCATCCTCGAGTATTCCAGCGCATGTTGGAAAGAAGATTAAATTCTTTCATTTTATAAACACTTTCTTTGTCATTCCAAAGCAGTTCAATGGCTTTGCTCGAAGTTGAAAATACTGCTGTGTTGTTGCACATCTCGCGATTTGGTGATCGAACCTGAAGCCGAATCACCCCTCGGTCAAAAATAACATGTATTGTTCTTGGCATCCTCATTGGACTTTTGGATCATCATAATGGACTCGCAATCCCTCAATTTTCTTATTGTGTAAGATTTAGCTTTTTTTGCCGATCGTTAGCCCAATTTTTAATTCCTTGAGCATCTCTTTTCGTTTCACGCTCGATTGGAGGAATTCGTTTTTCTAAAAGAGCATCCGCTACGCGCTGGATTTTTATGGAGATAATTTACCAGTGCGGTTTTCACGAAATCATTACGAATGTTCGAAGCGTGGGCCCATCTTGGCCCAAAAAAACCCGATTGCGAGGGCCCAATTTAGTCTTAGTTCTGAGATTCGAAGACGGGCTCTTTGCACTTCTGACTGCATGCGTGCAGCTACCACCGCTTTGTCGAATATCCGATGAGTCGTAACTTCTTATAAAATTCACGGAATTGTTAAACAATCGCCTCTCGGAAGGCAGCCAAATGGTGTTTTGGTATGGTGGTGTACCACCCTGGTGGTGTATTGGACCTTTACGAAAGATATTAGTTCTTCTCATAGTGATTCGAATGGGGTTAAATCGGCAATTCGATATCGTTGCCTTTCAATGAATAATCGGATAGCGAATAGATCGCGTCTCACAGTCCAGCTTGACAAAAGATCATGTAAGCCCACCGGTCTTGAAAAAATACTTCTTCCCATTGTAATAATGTAAGTCTTGCATGAAAGATACCTATACCAAATCTGCGTTTTCGAGTTACTCAGGTTTTTGTATGGAAAATGGTAGTTTGAAAAGTTCCCCCATCTGGGAAAAGGTGATTTAGTTACCATTCGGATCAGCAGGGTTTTTTCCGATTGGGCATCGATGTTGTGTTAAAATCCCCTTTGTCAAATTCCGCCACTTGGGTTCACCTTCACGGGTAAGCCTGTACTTTAAAAAAGTCCCAAAGAGCATTCACTGGCTTGGTACCGACCCCGTTTCAATCCAAATACAGATTTTTCGAATATGCGCCTGAAACATTATTTACCACCCGTGTTTAATCTTGTACGCAAGTCAGACTTTCCAGGAAGGAATTCCCACGTCCATAATCTCGAAACTTCAACTTTGTGTGTTCCGTGATTTCACACGAGTCGTGCGACAAAACCCATCATGTTTCTCATTCAATGGAGTTGTCGAGAATCTCTTTAGATCTCACACATAGATTCCATCTCATGGGCACCTGCCATCTCCAAGTTTTATCCGATATATGTAACTCCCTCTGCTAGAGTCGAATATGCTCTCTCCATCGAGAAGATTTTGATACTATCTTCGGTATAACTACTTAATTCTGCCATCTTTTATTTATTCTTAGATAGATTTCGTGAATTTGCTTGAATTTTCCCAACCCAATATAATGAAACAATCCGAATAACCCAAATTATTTGAAAGGAAGGAATCAAAATAAAAGAAGAGAAATTGAACTTAACTAGCTGCTATTTCTTGCTGATTTATTGATCGCGTGGTTGGAAAGAACCATTTCACTTAGACTGATTTCAGAATTCCTCCAAAGGAGTAAAAACCATCTAAAAATAATCCCTGTAACTGTTCCCCTATCGGGAAAATGCGGTATGCAAACCCTCTGTGCGTTTTGGTTTCAAGTAAGTTTGGGGGAAGTAAAAAACCAGCCATTCAAGATTACAAAAATTCCCGATCATTGAATAGAAAAGGTTTCTTTTTGAGATTGTGATCACCAAACCATTGTCATCCATACTATCCAACTGACCAGCCATTGCAGAATAGAAGTAAAGTAAGAAGAAAATAAAACCAAAAGGATAGAAAATTAAAATTGCTTTGCCAAAATCTATATAAACATGCTAAAGGGGATGAATGTGCTAATATAACCGAATTAGGCAAACCGAATTGGACTTGTTTTCACTGTTTCCACCTTTATGTTTGATATATTGACATTACTTTCGGAAAAAATCTTCAAAAATAATGAAAAAATCAGAGGGGCCTTTGAGAAAAAGTCTGAATGAGCCATGGGATAAATATTTTCCAAAAGACTTTCAAAATCACTTAAAGAGAAAAATCTTCATTCCCTATTTTCTTCATTATTATTCAACCTCAGATTATGTACAGACCTTTTGGCATTTTGCTTTGTTTTCTTGCGAAGGTTTTGCTTCTCCTTGCCTGTAGCAGTAAGCGTTGATACCCGGGCAATTTTAAATATGGAAAATGGAAATCTGATCGCTTACGCGTGTGAAGGATTGCGTATCCAAGATCTAGCAGAGTTACAGCGGAATCAAAAAATACTTTCTATGGCCCAATAAATCAGGCTTTGATCAAGACTTTTGGAAGGCCAGACCGAGTAAGAATTGGTGATAAAAAGGCCAAAGTTTTTTCTTTACTTCCTCGAGCCAAGTATCCGAGTGTGATGGGGTGAAAATAGAAAAAGAACCGCTAAGGATTCTTTTTCGAATGAATGCAATTAGCAAAGTATCCTGAGGTAAATATTACAACCCAAGAACCCATAAAGCAAAAGCGCAGCTGCACCTAGGGGTTTCCAGCATTATTTTCAAAGTCGCTTCTTAAGCTTTAGAATCTTTACGTAATAGGGCGTCAAATACTTTGCTTTATGTATGCTCAAGGTTTGGCATCAGAATTCAATCCCGCAGAAATACCTCCTCAAAGTTAAACTGTATTGATATCCAAAATTCGGATGGTCGATACAATCGCTTCTCCTAGAATCCTTTCCACTTCTTCAAAAAACCATTAAGGGAAACTGGATTTCCAAAGCTTTTGCAGTCATTCCACCAATAAGTGGTGCCAGCTTCTTGCTCCGATCAAAGAACCAGCTTTCTCTGGGTAAGCAGCAAAAATCATCCTTTGCCATGATAGTCAAGATTCCTTTTCTGCCGATGAGTTCTCCAGACCGAGCAGTTCCCTGAGCTAGCATGTTGACCCATTTCCATCGCGTTGCCTCTTGAGCCTTGAAAACTGACCCCCAAAAAGCAAGGCCACTTCCAATACCTGTCCCCATGGTGATGAAAAATGATAGAGTCTCGATTGAGTACGTTCCTAATAGAATTCACCAGTGCGCTGCTGATCGGCATCCAGTCTCTAGGTGAAATTCATGGCGTCAGGAGATACTTTTTCAATCCGCCTTTTAAAGTTTAAATCGAGTGTGTAAAAGAGGGTTATAGCAGGGAATCTCTAGTTGTTCGTGTTTCTGTCTTTGGAAGATCAGACCTTGGTATTCCCCCAATCCCAACTTTTTGATACGTTGGATATTTATCGAGGTACTTTTTAGACCTTTGAATGAAAACAGGCCAAAGCCATGCTCATCGGTCACCCGATAAAGGAGTTGGATATCATCTTTTGAAAATCTAAAAAATCTCCCCTTTTATCGACCAATCCGATCTGTAAATTGGGTTCCTCCCACAATCTACACCCAAAAAGTGTGTATCCATATTTTGGCATATTATTTCTCCATAGGTTTGAATTTCAGAATAAACGATAAGAGATCTAGATTTAACTTCCTATAATCGTCCCCCAATATCTGTTCTGGAAAATTGAAAATGCAGGACAACGGTGTATTTTTTAAAGAAAGCTCCAAAATTCCATTGCATATTCTTCCCGATTGGGTGTGGTGGTTGGGATACTCTCGGCAAGGCCTTTGTGGTCGATCCTCATATACTGTGCCACTTATTGTCTTCACTTAGGAATGGGCATGGAGAAAAATTCAATACATTAATCTCCTTCCTCATCTTCGGTGAAGATATATGATCTATAAATGCAAATGCTTTTGATTCGGATACCTTTTGCTAATCGATCGATATCGTATTCCAAAAAGATTGGCTAGTAGTTCTTGCAGCAGTTAGCACACTCCCAAGCAATCAATTTTGAAAAAACTTCATTCGTGATTCGCTCAAATTGTTCATTCAAGTTACCTTAGGGCTTTACTTTCTTGAGCCAAAGTCGAAGCTTCGATTGTCGGCAAAACCTGATTTGATTCTTGTTAAAATTATGGAATATCAATTCCACGGCTTAATCTTCGATCAGAGAGATTCATTTTCAGGCTGAATCTGGATTTTTCTTGCCTTATAAAGTTGCCCCGTGCATTGCTTAAAATGCTTTTTACTCATTCCCAACAAGTCTTGAATTGGCTTCTGGTGTCGATGTACATTTAAGCGGCAAAACCCGGTTTTAGACATGGATTTTCAAGTATTTTCTTCAGAAACCTTTCGTTCGAATTTCCACTCGCCCGGAAGCTAAAAGCTGGAGGTCCAATTTCCCATCATCTCTTCGCGTTTTTGATTAAAACCGAGCGTTTTTCTCCTATTTTCTAAAGGTTGGAAACCTCGTTTTAAAAAGTAAACCCTTCAAATTCACGCTCTACCAAAACTTTATTACCCTAGGATCTGTTTCATCAAAAATCAAAACCCCGTTATTTCCATGCCTCAGCAAATTCAACAGGATGCCATCCAAAATTAAGTCTCGGTACTTGTTCAACTCCGAATCAATCGATTTGTTTTGTGAAGCTACACAGATTTTGACTTAGGTATTTTTCTCCTGCCACCATTGTTTTTACCCAGTTTCGGCTTTTTGGTACCAGTAAATCCTTCGGCCAATCCCCAATCCATAAAAGCACCAAAATCAGTGATACTTTTGGCTTCCAAAAACTGCCGGAAATTCATTCCAAAAAAGCCAAGGGCATTGGGTACTGCAAACCGGTCTATCTTCGGAGTCTGTGTAGACAAAAAACCTCCTTGCTGGTCTCCTTCTTTTTTCTTCACCAGTTAAATATCCCTTTTGGTAAAAGTAATTCTTCACCTGAGCTTCAACGCTAGTAAGCTCAAAGTCAGTGAATCTATTAATAAAGGTAAGCTGAGACAATTCCGAGTTCTTTCATATTCCAAAGGGTAGGCATAAAATCAGATTTTGAGGCCGAAAAAAATATGACAAACAATGGTCTGTAAAGCCCATTTTAAAAATTGGAATTCGGCATCGATCACCTTAGCTTTTGACCTATTCATCCGCTTCAAAAGCATCCGAAATAACCCCAAATAAATTTTTTTGGCTCGTAATCACCTACTTATGAAAAATATCGCTGTAATCGGTTCTGGAAACTAGGGGAATGGTATAGCCCATCTTTTTTTGCTCAAAATGGGACACCGGTTTCATTGATGATATCAATCAAGATGCACTTGATCGTGCACTTCCAACCATGTAAAAAATGGATCGGCAAGTAGGCAAAGGAGTACTTTCAGCCGAAGAAAAAAACGAGTTCACTTAATCGAATTCAATCCATTTACGGCCTTAGAGGAAGGTGTTAAAAATGCGGATTTGGGTAGTAGAGGCCGCTACTTGGAAAATATTGGAAATTAAGCTAAGAGCTATTCCGTCAAATCGACCAATTCAGCCCTTCTCTTTTGTATTTTTAGCAAGTAATACCTCCTCTTATTTCGATTACCAAAATCGCGTGCAGTGACGAATCGTCCAGCTCAGGTCATCGGAATGCATTTTTATGAATCCTGTGGCCGGTGATGAAGTTAGTCGAGTATCCCGTGGCTATGCAACTTTTCTGATGAGTCACTAATCAAATCATTGGAAAACTGTTCTAGGAGTCTAGGGAAGGAAGCCTGTGGAAGTTAAAGGACATCCAGGCGTTTGTCGGCTACCGCATCCTTATGCCAATGATCAATGAAGCAATTATACCTTATTTGAAGGGTAGCGGGCGTGCATGAAATCGATACGTGATGAAACTAGGGATGGCACTCCGATGGGAACCACTCCAATTGGACTGATTTATAGGAACTGGATGTTTGTCTTTCGATTCTGAAAGTGCTTCATGAAGGTTTTCGGTAATCCTAAAATATGCCTCCATGCCCACTTTTAGTTAAAAGTATTGGTTAACTGCTGGCTACAAAGGAATTAAATCAGGTGAAGGATCTATCAATACACTAAAGGCTCAGCAAAGACCAGTATCGTTGCTCCTCGTTTTTCTAACTAACAAAAATGCATCTCGCAGGTATCTTGGAAATATCGGTAGTGGCAAGACTACTTCTCCTGAAAAAACTTGCTAAACATTACGGCTGGAAAGCTGAATTTGAACTGTAGATGGTTAACATATTAGCTGATTTCTATGAGGATAGGGGCGATGGGCTTTTTTCATCTTCAAGGTCTATTTTCTAAAACTCTCGTTTTAATCAAATCAAAAAATCCAAAGAAAGTCCTGTCTCTACAGTCAAGATCGGACGATCTACGAGGGATGCTTATATTTTTTTGCGGCTTAATCTTTATTAAAGTAAAGCTTCTCACTGAACGGCGATTGGAACTACAAGGAATTGTTTGAATTTAGTATGATTGCCCATGTTGAAGCACCGGGATCTATTGATTTAATCTGAAGGCAGATATTCCGAAACTTGTAGGCCAATCGAAAAAGCGAGGGAAGAAGCTATGAGACACCATGCGAAATTGATTATCTCAGAAACACTTAAATGGCATTATGAAGAGTGGATAAGCTAATTATTTCTGAGGGAAATTGTTAATTCATCGATGTGAATCACCTTGATTCGTGGGATTCGTCCAGAGGAATTTTTCCATGATCGTCAACAAAATAGATCGAGAGAATTTTTGGGCTTTTTACCTAACAAAATATAATTTTTCTACAGGTAGAAAAAACTGTTCAACCCAATGCAAAAATTTTAAAATTCAAAAGGATAATATCCAACATTTTGGGAATTTCAACTTTCTACTTTGCGCATCAACCATTTTAAAATCATCGCTTGTTCTCTTCTATTGGGAGACGAGTAATGATCCAAGCGCTTGAGTTGAGCGCCGCCTGTCATCAGCTTTCGTTAGGATAAGTCGAAAAAATCTTGTACCCGTGAAGCCTGATTGCAATCCATTGGAGGCATCATTATAAGCGTAAGCTTCCAGCTACTTCCATTTGGTGAAAGTCAGCAGGTTCGGAGGCTTTTCCAAAACAAGCTTGTGAAAAAAAGGAGAAACCGTCCCAAATACGTTCTTGCATTCGCCTTTGAGACATGCCTTCTCAAAAGTCCGACATACACGCTTACACCGTTCGGTTAAATTGGAAATTGAACTCAGCATTACAAATCAGATCGAAGCGAAATCAATCGATATCGATTAAAAGTAAATTCATCGTCCCAAATGATAAGATTTCGTTTGATCTTGAAATCGGAATTTAGCTTTTCCAAGAAGCGGCAAATATCCCATTGCCTCCCCAAATCTCAAGATTTCATGAAAGCCAAGCTTTCCCCTTTTGATCAAAAAGACGGATTTACTTCCAAATCAAAATCTGGTCATAGTCAACTTGACTTCTCTAAGAATTAGGTCAAGCTGTCGATCATTCAATTATCCATGGATTAGATGTTTTCCCGGAGAATGCTCCCAAGTATGATCCGCGAGTAATTTCTATTTCCGCGATGAATGCCGCCCAATCCTTCTTCCGACCCCATTCTTCGGCCGATCATGCTTAGGATCGTACCATCTGAATTTTTTGAGATAAGTAATAGATATGGTTTATCAGAGGTTCAAAAAGAAATTGAAAAGCACCGTAGATCCGCTCAGGACACTTCTATTCGAGCTTTTCGAATCTTCTTAGCTTGATCAGCAAAGTAGTTTCATCTGCTGATTAAATTTGAGACATCTGCATATCTGTCTGACTTGCATTGCCGCGACAGCTCGACCAGTAATTTTGCCTGTTGTCCTCCGCTGTCAATGCACTTCCCGAATGATGGGATAGGGCAGCAAGGCCTGGGTTCAGTAGTCTTATCTTTCATTCCGATGCGAGATCCAATCGGTCCCACATCTATTTTTTTACTGTCTTATGTTTTAGTCCTCATCACCAGTGGTGATTCGTTCTTTTAAGAGTCCCTTTGAACGGGGAAAGGTAGTACGGCACTGCGAGATATCGTAGCCGTATCCACCACATGAATTAAACATGAAAAATCACGAAAAGATAAGAAATAGCTTTTATTTTTTGCATAGCTATAAGCCGATGGATAGTTCAGGATGCAAAAAAATTAATTAATTGAAAAACAATGAAGCACCATTCAGGCCATTATTATTGGGGTCCTATAGTGAGAAAATCATACTGTGAAAAAATGTTTTAATTTTATAAAGGAATTTAACCATATGAAATTAAAGCACTTTTTCATGTATAAATTAATAAGCCCGCCATCGATCTATCAGTATTTTGGAGATGATGATCCAATAGATTAGAAGCATGGATTCAACATCATTCTTGAAACGATATCAAGAAGCTAAAAAGAGTTACCTCTTGTTATGAAAAAGGTACTGATTTTTATTCCATAAAAAGCGGTGCCACAAGGCTAGCCAAGCTGAGCTATATCGGTTGCTTTAGAACCAAAAAAAAAATTCCTTGAAGAAATCGAATTAAATCTGGAAAATCGCAGAGTTTGAATTCCCAAACTCCAGTAACTTGAATGGTATCGAGATGAAGCTTAGTGATTTCCCGAAAATTAAACCAAAAACCTTCTAAATAAACTCTATGAAGAAAAGCTTACTCTGCTAGCAGTATTCTTTAGTTATTTTCAACTGTTCCGGATCAATCTCCACTCTCGATTAGAATACATCATGCGATCCTGTTTGATGGGACTTTTCCCTCCAACTCAGATGGTCTGAAGACTCGCAGAAAATATACTTCAAGTATAATCAGAAAAGACCCAGCGGATTCACTCTAAGCCTCGATATCAAAAAAACCTTTGGCAAAACCATCCAAAGTACAAGGTCTGAGGAGAAAATACTTGGTGAAAAGCGTTCCAATTATCAAAAGATCGTTGGCTTTTCCGATCTTCAAAGAAGATCAGGAAACTCTTTTTGGAGGAAATGAAGTCAGGAAGTTAAGCACATTTTAGATTGTACAGGCGATTTTTCCAACCAAACCATTTTTGGCGAAACGAAAACGAAATCGCCTTTAATTCTTCAAATAAATATTTATTGTCCTCGATCGAACGACCAAAGCTGTAAAAAAAGGTCCACTCAAATCTTCCCACAAGCTCTACTCCACTCCCAAATCTACGTCATCCACAGGTTGCAAACCCCCGATTTGTGGAAGCTGAGAATCTCGCATTACTTCAAGTAGTGCTAAACTGAGGAAAGACTACTGCGAAAAGCTTATCGAGAATCAATGGCGGATGAAGAACGAAAAAGGAATTCACCTACCTATACTCCGGCAAAAATCCTGTCGGGCTTCAAACTTTCTCCTGATGGGAGATATGCAACCTTTCAAAACTACAAGACAGAAACAAATAAGCCTACCAAAAGTTTCCGCCTGACTATGTAGCCGGCGTCAGGCTATGACTGAGGATTTGAATTCACGTTTTCAAAATGTGGTACTAAGCCTACCAAAACTGAGATTGGAATCTATGATCTTCAGCGTGATACGGTTATTTATCAGTGATCGAATCTCGGCGGAATAAAAGATCTTCCGGATTTGTGAAGACTAATCCGCGAAAAACTTGGAGGAAAAAGATCGGTTGAAGTGATTTTTGCAGGGTCCTTCTTTCCTCCAGATGGAAAAAAATGCATTAATTCAAGTGAGATCAGTAGATAATAAGATCGATGGATTGGCAAAGGTGGATCTGAATTCTGGGGCTTTTAGAAACTTTAGATCGGCAGGCGAGATGAGGCTGGATTTCGGGCCCTGGTAATTGGTGGTCATTCCTCTCCTGGCACTTTTGGATGGCTTCCCGATTAATGAGCACAATTCTATTTTTCATATTCCGAAGAAACTGGCTATTCGCACCTTTTATTTGCTAAACTATCAATACCGGGAAGCGAAAAAAAGGCACTGACCTCAGGTACCGATGAGGTTTTTTGATCCCTTCTTTCAAGGAAGATAATAAGTCTTGGTATTTTGACGACATTCTTGAAGTTGATCCCGGCTGCGAAAACAAGGCCATTTTTATCGGATGCCGGCTTTATGCGGTGGGAAAGATGGAGAAGTTGAACCACTTTGACTGGAAATAATGAAGTGAGGGGCCTCTCACCAGATTGAGAAAAAAATTGGCGGATTCTTTAACTTCATTTACAGTAATTAAAAAACCAGAAGAAAATCTAACTACGGAAAATAAAAGTTAGCGCCTCTTCCAAAACTCCAAATTGACTTTCAGGTTCAAAGTGAGGGGAAATTTAAAGCATTTATAAATTGGAGAGGGGAATTGCCACAGCAGGTCCACTTTTTACTTTTGCCCGAAGATTGGGGGCGCAGGGGTTCCGGCCTCCCGCCTTTTTACACCCCCCCGGGATTTCCAAACTAAAGGGGAAATAATTGGCCCGCTTGCGGGTTCATTTTTTTTTTGTTTACCATTGGTTTGCCGGGGCATTTTTTGGCAAAGGAATTTGTTTTCCAAACCAAAAAATGGTGGGAAAGTTTTCCCTTTAACTTCTTTAGAAGGAATTTACATGTTTCACCCAATTATTTGACGACGCATGGGCTATACGGTTACGGATATCTGATCTCTCTCTTT
>Ga0163217_1033857_pt1 | contig 14221 bp, 8 predicted proteins | sample SynspAceP_FD_185933 | JGI IMG/M metagenome (GOLD analysis project Ga0163217, IMG submission 185933) | Saline lake microbial communities from Ace Lake in Antarctica - Synechococcus sp. Ace-P (PacBio error correction) | ecosystem: Environmental > Aquatic > Non-marine Saline and Alkaline > Saline ... | reverse complement strand
ACGATCTATTCCTCATTGAAATTGATAGATTATTTTGGGTTAAATTTTTCTCCTTATCGGTCAATGGGTTAGGGATTATACGAGAAAGATTTAACCAGCCTTGTCAGGGAAAAAAAAAGGGAGAATTGCCACTTCCCAAACGATACGAACGGTATCGGGAGCTAAGAGGAACGGAAGATCGGGAAAACGGAAAGGATTTATGTTTGGAAGTTGAGAAGTTTATTTAAAATTTTTTTGCTTGGGAAAACATTCAGTTACCTTTGCATCCCAGTTCGGAGGAACGGAAAAATTAGCAGGGAGTAAAAAATCGAAGCGGGTTGTCTATCAGGCTAGTTTTGACAATTGACAAAAAATGTTTTGTTGTAAGTTCTTTGAAATGATGTAAGGCGAAAAAATAATAACCTGAATAAAGAAAGAGAAAGATTTGGGCCTCTTCGGGGTGCCAAGTTCAAAATAGTGTATATAGTAACTTACAATGGAGAGTTTGCATCCTGGCTTTCAGGATGAACGCTAGCGGCAGCCTAATACATGCAAGGTCGAAACGGGCAAGAAGTTTTAGCAATAGAGCTCCTAGAGTGGCGAACGGTGCGTTTAACGCGTATGCAACCTACCCTATACAGGGGATAGCCCGGAAAATCTGGATTAATAAACCCCATGTACAAGGTATGAGGCATTTTGTTTTAGTAAAGATTTCACGGTATAGGGATGGGCAAGCGTCTGCATTAGCTAGTTTGGCGGTGTAACGGACCACCAAGGCGACGATCAGTAGGGGTTTGAGAGGAAAGGTCCCCCACACTGGCACTGAGATACGGGCCCAGGACTCCTACGGAGCAGCAGTAGAATATTGGGCAAGGCACGAAGAGTCTGACCCAGCCATGCCGCGTGGCAGGAAGACGGCGTTTCTGCGTTGTAAACTGCTTTTCTGGGTAAGAAAAGTCCATGCGTGGAAATTGCCGGTACCAGATGCAATAAGCACCGGCTAAACTCCGTGCCAGCAGCCGCGGTATACGGAGGGTGCAAGCGTTGTCCGGATTTATTGTTTTAAAGGGTTGCGTAGGCGGCTTTATTTAAGTCAGCGGTGAAAGTTTTCGGCTTCAACCCAGAAAAAATTGCCATTGATACTGGATAGCTTGAGTATTGGAGGGGTACATGGAATTTGAATGGTTGTAGCGTGTGAAAATGCATTAGATACCATCAGGACACCGATAGCGAAAGGCATTGTACTGGCCAATAACGACGCTTGAGCACGAAAGCCATGGGTTAGCCGAAACAGGATTAGATACCCATGGTAGGTCCATGCCGTAAACGATGATTCTCGCTGTTATGCCCTTGTTGTGTTAGCGGCCAAGCGAAAGCGGTAAGTAATCCACCTGAGGGAGCTACGCTCGCAGAGTGGAACTCAAAGGAATTGACGGGCGTCCGCACAACGGTGGGAGCATTGTGGTTTTAATTCGATGATTACGCGAGGAACCTTACCTGGCGCTAGAATGTGAGGAATGATTTAGAGATAGATCAGTCAAGCAATTGACCCGAAACAAGGTGCTGCATGGCCTGTCGTCAGCTTCGTGCCGTGAGTGTTGGGTTAAGTCCGCAACGAGCGCAACCCTATGTTTAGTTGCCAGCACGTAATTGGTGGGCGACCTAGACAGGACTTGCCTGCGCAAAGCAGTAGGAAGGGAGGGACGACGCAATCATCATGGCCCTTACGCCAGGGCCGACACACGTGCTACAATGGCGCATACAGCGCGGTCGCTACCTAGCAATAGGATGCCCAACCTCTTAAAAGTGCGTCTCCAGTTCGGAATCGGCGGTCTGCAACTCGACCCCGTGAGCTGGAACGCTAGTAACGCGCATCAAGCCATGGCGCGGTGAATACGTTCCCGGACCTTTGTACACACCGCCCGTCAAGCCATGGAAGTTGGGTAGACCTGAAGGCATAACCGAAAGGAGCTTTTTTAGTGGTAGAACGGTAAACTGGGGCTAAGTCGTAACAAGTAGCCGTACCGGAAGGTGCGGCTTTGGAACACCTCCTTCTGGAAAACTCGAGAATTACGCAGGGAGCCTTACACATTTCAACACCAATTAACCTTGGATAAGCAAGGGGAATAAAGTTCATTGACATTGTTGGCAGAAATTGTAACAGAGTGGATCAGTAATGATTCCCAAAAGTAGAAGTAAAGGGAATAATGGAGGCGCACGGGGGATGCCTAGGGCTCTAGAGGCGAAGCAAGGACGTTGATAAGCTGGCGGAAAAAAGCTACGGGGATTGGCCATGCGAAGTTGATCCGTAGATATCGAATGGGCACCCAGTCTTTAGACTGATTCCGCAGAGAAAGCGAAAGCGTGGGGAACTGAAACATCTAAGTACCCATAGGAGAGAAAATAATAATGATTCCGTTAAGTAGTGGCGAAGCGAAAGCGGAACAGCCCCAAAACCGCACATGTTACGGCCATGTTCGGGGTTGTAGGCACCTGTATAATCAAAAGTCAATCCGACCGAGAATAGCGTGGAAGCTAACGAAGGGGGTGAGAGGTCCCGTATTGGAAAGGATTGGTTAAATGAAGACGGGTATCCTGAGTAGGTTCGGGACCGGAGAAATCCGATTTGAAACTTGCCGGCACCTCCGGTAAAGGCTAAAATACTCTGAGAGGACGATTAGTGAACTAGTACCGTGAGGGGAAAGGGAAAGTACCTCGAATAGGAGGGTGAAATAGAACTGGAAACCGTGCGCTTACAAGCGGTTCGGAGCTGCGCGATGCAGTGACCGGGCGTGCCTTTTGCATAATGAGCTACGAGTTTACTCCTCATCGGCCAAGGGTAAGGTATTCAGTACCGTACCCGGAGCGAAAGCGAGTCTGAAAGGCGATGAGTTCGTGGGGGTAGACGCCGAACCTAGTTTGATCTACCCATGGCCAGGTTGAAGTTGTGGTAACACACAATGGGAGGACCGAAAACCGCATTAAGCGTGAAAAGCTTCCGGATGAAGCTGTGTGGTAGGGTGAAAAGGCTAATCAAACTGGGAAATAGCTCGTTTATTCCCTCCGGGAAATGTTTTTAGGAAAGCGTCGGGGAATGTATGATGGAGGTTAGACTACCATTAGGACTAGGGGGGAGGTCAAATCCTACCAAATCTGACGAACTCCGAATGCCATCATATAGGACCGGCAGTGAGGCTGGGTGCTAAGGTCAAGTCCGAGAGGGAAAGACACCCAGACCTTCCGCTAAGGTCCCCAAATCTAGATTAAGTTGAACAAAGGGTGTCCAGTTTGCAGAGACAGCCAGGTGAGGTTAGCTTGAAGCGCTATTCCTTAAAGAGTGCGTAACAGCTCACTTGGTCGAGCGACAGGGGCGTCATATAATCGGGCATCAATCTAGTTAACGAACGAAGGATTCGACTCCAATTTATTGGACGGCGAGTGGTAGGGAGACATTCCAACGAGCAGTGAAGGGTATGGCGTCAGCTGTGCTGGAGCTTTGGAAAGCAAAGTAGGCATAAGTAACGAAATGCGGGCGCAGAAACCCGCACACCGTAAGACCCAGGTTTCCTTGATCAACGTTTAATCGGATCAGGAGTTAGTCGGGACTAACGCGAACCCGAGAGGGGTAGTGGTGACAATGGTTAATATTCCCATACTATTGTATACAGGGTGATGCGGAGTATAATGACGAGTGATGAAAGATCCGCCCGGTGACGGAATACCGGGTTAAAGGTTAGATAGGTATGGCTGCCATAGTTAAATGCTTGCGGCTAGCCCAAGCTGATAGTTACGTGAGCGTTTACGGACAATCAGATAGTGATCCTAAGGCTTCCAAGAAAAAAACTTTCTAGCGTAAAGCGTATAGATACCGTTACCGCAAACCGACACAGGTGGTCGAGGGAGAGTTCCTTAAAGGGTGCTCGAGTGAATCATGGCTAAGGAACTCGGCAAAATAAGCCCCTGAACTTCGGGAGTAAGGGGGCGCCCTCAGCCAATGAGGGCCGCAGTGAAGAGGCCCAGGCGACTGTTAACAAAAAACACAATGCTTGCAAAAGTTTAACGACTAAGTATAAGGCCTGACACCTGCCCGGTGCTGGAAGGTTAAGAGGGATGTTTATCGCAGAGGACGCATTGATCGAAAAGCCCCAGTAAACGGCGGCGTAAAACTATAACCGTCCTAAGGTAGCGAAATTCCTTGTCGGCGTAAAGTTTCGACCTGCACGAATGTTTAAACACTGGGCACTGTCTCAGCCATGAGCTCGCTGGAAATTGTAGTCGCGGTGAAGATGCCGCTACCCCGCAACGGACGGAAAGACCCATGCACCTTTTACTGCAACTTAGTATGGGACGGACAAATGAGTGAGGAAGGTGGGAGGACTTTGAAGCGGGTTCGCTAGGATTCGTGGAGTCACTGCTTGAAAATACCACCCCTTTGTTTGTATTGGTATCTAACCCGCCTAGGCGGGACATTGCTTGGTGGGGTAGTTTGGACTGGGGGGTGGTCGCCTCCCAAAAGGATAACGGAGCGCTTCCAAAAGGTTCCCTCAGACGCTTTGGTTAACCGTACGAGGAGTGCAAAGCATAAGGGAGCTTGACTGTAAGGCGACAAGCCGAAGCCAGGGTGTTGGAAACACGGTATAGTGATCCGGCGGTTTGAATGAGAGCCGTCGCTCAAAGGATAAAAGGTACGCTGGGGATAACAGGCTGATCTTCCCCCAAAGAGCTCATATCGACGGGGAGGGTTTGGCACCTCGATGTCGGCCGTCACATCCTGGGGCTGAAGAAGGTCCCAAGGGTTGGGCTGTTCGCCCATTAAAGTGGCACGCGAGCTGGGTTTCAGGACGTCGTGAGACAGTTCGGTCCCTATTTCTGTTTGCCGGTCGTGGGAGTTTGCGAGGACCGGGACCTGTAGTCGAGAGGACCGGGTTGTGGACTGAACCGCTGGTGTACCGGTTGTGATGCCAATTGCATGCCGGGTAGCACGTCGGGGAAAGAGAAGCGCTGAAAGCATCTAAGTGCGAAACCCCCTCAAGAGAGACTTCCAAATAGGCCGTCAGAGACGAGGACGTTGATAGGCTACAGGTGTTAATAGGCAGTAATGTCATAGCTGAGTAGTACTAATTGCCCCAAAAGCTTTACGCATATTCTTGTTACAATTTCTGCAAAAAAACATGTTATGATCCTTAATAACAAGGTTTTTTAAGAACCAAGTACAAGGAAGAGAACTTAAGTATTACTAAAGAAGTTAGGGGTAGAATCAATGCAATAGGACAAGAAACAAGTCGAATATTCCTTGGATCTAAACAGCTAGCAAACTTTGAATCTATAAAATAACATAGGTCGGCCTAGCGCAGGGTCCACCCTTCCCATCCCGAACAGAGAGTTAAGCCCTGCAGCGCCCGATGGTTACTGGGGTTACTCCCGGGGAAGTAGTCGCCGCCTCATTTATTCTAAGCCAGCTACATAGCTGGCTTTTTTGCGTTTAAACCATTCTTTTTCCCCAGGCTTGCTTGGGAATTACGCCACTAAAGATTCAGGCTTTATAAAAATCGCGGAAGCCGCATCATTCGCCCCTAAAAGCCATTTGTTCACTCAATAGGCTTTTTTGCGTTTATACCTACGCTGACCAAACTACTTCTTTATTTTTCATATAAGCACCAACATCAAAAACCGTATCTTTAAATAATGCTAGGTGGAAATTCTTGCTTTTTATGGCTAACAATCAAATTGCATCTTAAAAATTTATAGTAGTTGATTTTGGTTGGATAGCTTCAATACCTTCAAATGGGTATTCACTTTTTTATTCCAAATATTTCTCTTCCTTAATTTAAACAGAACTCTTCTGATTTTTGAAAAACGAACTAAACTTGATGTATAAAGCCTATGAGATTCCTATAACTTATAATGCTCAGTTTTGGTCTTGGTTCTATTATTTACCACAAAGTGCTATTCATCTAAGAATTCAACTTCGCAGAATGCTTCATAATTCTTGACTCGTATACTGACTTTTGTCATGTTTTAGTCTGGACTGTGCTCAGGTCTTTTGAATCTTTAACAAGCCTCACTTTGATGAAAAATCAACCAGAAAATGGAGTTTAAAGTTTCTAATAAAGCCAAGCTTTTGAAATCCCTAATGAATTACTCAAGGAATTTCATTCTACGCGTTTTTGCGAGACTTTCTCCCTATTCTGATCGGTTGTATGGTAAAACAGATATTTTCATCACCCACGCTATTCTCGGTAAATCTCAATAAGGCTATGAATGGCTTCATGGTAACGACATTCCAAAACCAAATGAAAAAGAAATTTGTAGGTATTTCCTACCTTCTTTTTGTACCTGAGTTTTCTTACAGATCATTTGCTTTTCCATTAAACGATGGAATCCCTTTCAGTCGGCCACCTAAATCCGGAAATTTCTAGATTCTTTTGAGGGATATCATCCAAAAAAAAAAAAAAAACAGCCAAAGCAACATTTATTTCTCCTTCTTTTATTCCTAAGTCTAAACAGAAGGAAGACAGGAATTAATCAATCAAGTCGCGCAAGCTACTCAGAAACCAGTTTCATTAAATTTAATTTTCTTCCGCGAATTTTGGAGATTTCTGGTCTTATGCAGTCAAAGCATGATTGCTCGCTCTTTGTCACAACCAAAAACTATTCCAAAAACTGGACTGTGGCGAAAGTGCTTTTGGCATTTTTATAAAGGAGAAATTGTGGAGTAATCGCTGTCATTTACTTGGCCCTATGACGCTTTGATCTGAGTTCTTTAATCATAAATCTAACCGAACAGCACAGAACATAATCATTCAGAAAAAAACCTTAATGATTCCAATACAAACCATTAGCGACACCTACCAAAAATGCTACCAGTGCGGGGAGAATGTCAAGATGGGAAGTTTGTCTGTTTGGGGAATAAGGAAATTTTGCTGCCAATTGTCAGGCTGTCTACGAGGTGCTTTCTGAGAATAATCTTTGCCACTATTTACGATTTAAAGAAAATCATCCAGGGGCGAAAAGTCAAAAAAAACTTAAAAAAGGGGCAATTCGAATCGTTTTGATTACCTAGACGATTCTGAAATTCAACTGACATTACTTGATTTTCAGAATGAATCAAGGAATTTCCATATCACTTTTTATATTCCATTAATTCATTGTGCTTCTTGTATTTGGGTGTTGGAAAATCTTTATAAATTCATTCTGTGTAGTCTCTAGCCGGGTTGATTTTCTGAAAAGAAAGATTCAAATCAAATTCAGCAGGATAAAATTTCTCTCAAAGATTTGGTTAATCTACTTTCTGCGATTTGGTTATTGAAAAAAAAGCCGAGCAAAGATCAATCTTTCTTAGCTTTAGAAGAGAAAAAAAAGCTAAGCATCGTAGATAAAGATTGATTTTTGAGATTGCTGTGCGGGTTTCTGTTTTGGAAACATGATGCTTTTCAGCATTCCTGGAATACTTTTCTGAAGTTCAGTTTTTAGACAAGATTCGAGGTCTCTTTTCAATTCTTTGGAATTTTGATGTAACTTGCACTTCCAGTTAGTTTTTTATTCAGCAAGTGGACTATTACGATCGGCTTTCAATGTCTTTGAAGCAGCGTGAATCAATATGGATGTGCCCATCGTGTTGCGGCATCGTTGCACTCTTTTTCTATTCACTTTGGGAAGTCGGTGGGATGGGGGAAAGCAGGATATTTTCGGACAGCTTGGGGCTGTTTATTTTTCCTGCTTCTAGGGAAAAACTATATCAGCAGAGACTTTTTGCCAACTTTGGAGTTTGTATCGGGACTACAAATCCTATTCCCGATTGCTGTTACCAAAAATAGTTAAGGACACAGAACAAGTGGTTTGCCGATTTCCAAGGCTGGGAAGTGGGACGGATGTGGATTCTGTGTTAGAGATTGGAGGAATTGGTTCCTGCAGATCAATTCTTTATGAGTGAGGCACTAGGCATTGATTACGCTTTGTGGACAGGAGAAGAAGTCTCCTGTTCCCATCTTAAAAAAGGTGCGATCATTTTATGCAGGAGGAAGACAGAAAGGCTCACGGTTTATTTGAACTATTCAGAAATCACCCTTCTTCAGGTTATTTGACAGATTCTGTGGAATCATGAAACTTCGATACCGATAAAAATGTCAATTGCTTGAGCCACTTCCGCTAAGTTAGTTGGGGTATTTACCTGGACGGTTTATAGCGATCGCTTTAGGTTAGTTTTCTTGTTCTTGGTCCATTTCAGACTTTTCTCTCGCGAGTCAAAGTATTTGCTATCGGTTTGTTATTGTTAGCTGTCCATGTGTTGGCGATGTCTACCCATTCACCTAGGGGGGGAAGGGGGGGGGGGGGGGGAAAAAATACGCTTAGGATTTTTGGGAAAAATAAGTTGACCTAAAAAATGCGAGTGTAGTTTCAAACGATGGCTCTGATCAAAAGTCTAGGTATTTGACAAGACAGGGAACTTTAAACAGACCAAATCATGCCTAAAGTGAACTTATCAGGGAATCATACTTTCGAGGAAACCAAAGGTATTATTCAAGGCAATGGTGTCACATTCTACCACCCCGTAAGTTAACGAGGTAAATCATTGGTTAGGAGGCTATTACGCCAATTCCAATTACTGAAATCTTTCGAAATCAAAGGTTAAGGGGAATTGAAGTGTCCTTCTTGGTCAGGTGATCAGACTAAGGTAATGCGGAGTTTGCCGGTTTCAAAAATCCTTCCAGTCTAACTCTACTGGGAAATCTTGTTTTTCTTCACCATCAAGGGCTTGAGATGGTTATTTTCCACATTGAGTCAGGCTTGAGGAAGGAGTGACTCAGGACTTCTCGGAGCTTTCACATAGCTATCAGTACATGTACTTTCTGGAGATCATGCGCACGAGCAGAAGCATGACTAACAGCTTGGGGAGAATATTGGAAATTTAATTTCAACCAAAGCCCGCACGATAAGCTTTCATACCTTCAAAAACTAAATCAGACTAGTCAGACTTGATGGTTGGAGATGATTGACGATGCTGGCGCCCTTTCCAAGAAAGCACTGTCGGGTTGGCTATTTCAGATTCAAGTCAGTCATTCTCACCTGCCAGTGATGCGATTATTGGAGCTTCGGCGTTACCATAAAATCCCGGTTTTTAAGTTTGGTTCAAAAAGTTAGTCAACTATCATCAAAGCCAGTTTTTGTGCTCAGCTTTCCTCTACAAATGTTGGTTGGGATTTTCCTCGCAGTTAATGGATTGCTGAGGTTCAGTAGTCTGTGCGATTTCTGAATGCCATTGAGTAGATCTCAGTGTGGTATTTACCACTTTGGCTACTAATTCTCGTCGCTTATAGAAAGGGCTTTTTAACTCAAAAAACAACCTGATATGGAAAGTAATATTTCTTTTAATAGGCAATCAGCCCTTTTGTGCTAGTACCTTTCTCTATTTGTTTTTTTAGAGCAATGTAAGGGAGGAACAGTTGGTGATGATGGCTACACACCTTCGGTTCGGAATCCTATTTGAAAATAAGTCTAAAAAATCCAACAAAAAAATCAATCAACCAAATTCCAATTCCAATGAATAATACTAAAGCTGGAAAGGTTCTACTACGACAATAAAATTGTCAAGTATTTCGAGCCGCTCGATTTCTGGGCGGTGTCGTAGGATGCTAGTCGGTGTTATAGCCGCGGACACTAGTTATTCCTACCGAAGCCAACATGGGTAATCCTTATTTACTTACTTTCGGGACGAATCCGGCCCTCCATACCAAACGCGTGATCTTGCGGTTTGTGGGTAATGCCATCTTTGCCGGGATCTCATACTCATGCTCGATCATGCTCCCAAGCTGCTATGTGGAGCAAAAGCTCTGCAGCTGTGGTTTCACTTTGGGGTTTGCAATTGATTTCATTCTTGCAGCAGCGATTCACGCCTACCTCTGGGCTTCACTTACTGCTAAGGAGTATGCTGAGTGGAGTGGCCAATTGACATTGCCATTGCCTTAGTAATGGGTTGCATTTGGACGCGAATATGATTAGGTACTTGATTAAAAGGCGAGGCGTTCATATGTACGTTGGCAATCTGGTTTATTAGCCTCCTTTATAACGGTGCAGTGGCTTCACATTGTGAATTCATTTGCACTTCCAGTATCATTTCTTTTAAAAGTTATTCTGCCTATGCTGGCGTCCAAGGATGCTTCTTGTTCAGTGGTGGTTCACGAGTCACAATTGCGGTTGCCATTTTTCTTGACCACACCATCTTAGGTTTGATGTATTATTTCCTCCCAAAGGCGGCAAACAGACCTATTTATTCCTATAGCTCTCGATCGTCCACTTTTGGTCCTTGATTTTCTTTATATGTGGGCAGGTCTCACCACTTTGCTTATACCTCACTTCCTGAGTGGCTCAAGGTATTGAGGTACCGCATTCTCAGTAATGTGCAGCACCTTCTTGGGGTGCGTATGGTCAACGGTTTTGCTGGACACTTGAGGTGCTTGGGATAAAGGTTAGAGCAGAGCAGTCTTAAATTTATGGGTCGTAGCCATCACGGCTTTACGGGATGTCGACATTCGAAGGACCAATGCTTTCCTTGAAAAAATGTAAATGCGATCGGCGCACTATACAGATTGGATTATCGCACACTGCCACATTGCGGGATTAGGATGAAAGGTTTCTTGACATTCGTATGTTATACTGGATGTGCCAACTCTTCAATACCAAGATTTATTTCTCCAAAATGGCAAATACCACATTCTGGCTAGGGACTTTGGGGATTATATTCTATGCTCTTCCAAGTACGTAGGCCTGCCTTGACTCAATTCTTGATGCTTAGAGAGTTTGACGAAATTGAGTCGTTTAGCTTATGGCAAACTTCCTTCAGGACTGGTAGTGGAATTAGTTCCAATGGTACATTCTTAGAGCCTTTGGGTGGATTGTTATACCTCAGTGGCGCGATTTTAATGATGTATTATAACATAGTTGGCAAAACTGCTAAGCAAAGGTGTCTTCCAGGAAACTGAAGAAGATCAGCGCCCCGGCACTTGCTAAGTCTTACAGCGGAAAAAACTGGAGATTCTTGGCACCGTGCATGGGAGAGAAAGCCCGTTATTTCTTCACATTATGGCAACTTGTAAAGCCATCTTAAATCGGTGGAGCAGTAGAAAATCATCCCAAACAATTTTTGATAAATCTAATGTTCCAACCATTCAGTTCGGTAATTGCCTTTACACTCCACTTGAATTGGAAGGAAGAGATCTATACAATCGCCAATGGCTGTGTGGCGATGTCACTCATCAGATGGTTCGCCATGTCCGATTTCGTAAACTGAGCGCTACGGGGGAATATTCCAAAAAGCGGGTGAATCGTCTACGATCATCCAGTCCTTTGGGGATCTAGCGTATGGCCCAGATCTTTCATCGAGTTAGGTAAAAAATATCCTGATAGCTGGCACATTTCCATATGTCGGGATCCTAGAAGTATGTCCCCAGGCTCGGCTGATGCCTCCTTATCCTTGGATTGGTTACCAATGAAAATGGATTTACTCTGCATCTACCTGCTAAAATCAGAAACGATGCAGGGCACTTGGAGTTCCCATATCAGAAGGATTGATAAAAAAATCGCCCCGCGGATTTATCTAAGCAAGCTGGACGGGAATCGTCGCTAACCTGAAAGAGGCAGGCGTAGGAAGTCATGCCAAATACCGAGATTCGTTCGCCATTGATAGCTTATTTGCCAGGCGATTGGGAACTGATATTCAAAGCCACGCTTCAATGTTTAAAATCTGGAAATCATTGTAAATAAAGAAGTACTGAGATCAATCGAAAACGTGGAGATTTGCCCTATTATCTCCCTGATCATATTTGTGTTATTCTTATTAGGAATGCGAATTTGGGCCATTCGGGTACCTAAGGAATACAATCGAATCAATGGAATCCTTACCAATTGGCTGAGGATGAATTAACGAAAATCAGCTATGAAAAAATACCTTAAACCTTACTCAGGCTTATTATTCTTAGGAGGTTCGTTAGGACCGCTTTGCACAGTCCAATTCAGAAATCTGTCCCTTCTGCATGGCAGGCGCATGGATTTCTAACCATTTCACCCTTCTGATTATTCTGGGAGTGCATATTGGGAGGGATTGTCCTACTTTGATTTTTGATGATCTACTGATGTCTATTTATTCTTCGGTGAATGAAGAAGGGAAAAATCCTAGCCTGTAATGAGCCATCTTGGTTGGAGACTTTCAAAGAGCGTTTTGTGACTGGTAAGTTTGACGAAGCGTATGGCAAGCAGATGGAAAAAGCTAAAAAATGAGGCGGATCACTCCCTATGACGAATCACGGAGCTGGACAATTTCATGCCTCCTTGGTTGACAATAGTGTTTATTGGAAACTGTTGTCTATGGGATAGGATACTGTGTGCTTTATACTGTTTTAGGTACGGGGACCTCGTTGACGGGAGTGCAGGAATATCCAAGAAGAACTTCGAGTAGAAGCCATTGCGGGTGGAAACCGACAAAGCAATAATCTCGCAAGTATTGATGAGAATTCGGTGGTCTTGATGAATCGGCCGGAGCTTTAGCTTCTGGAAAAAACGATTTTTGATGGAAACTGCGCGGACTGTCTGCTCAGGATGGAAGGCGGAGGAGTTGTTCCTAACTTGACCGATACCTACTGGATCTTGAGGAGATATAGCTGATGTCTGTTAAGGTAGTTAAAAATATGGCCGTCATCGAAAAAGGATGGGCCCTGGGAGGATCAGTTGAGTCCTGCTGAAATTCAGGAAACGTCTCCAGCTTATATTCTCACGTTTGGGTGGCACTGCTCAGCCAACCCAAAGGATCCACAAGGTGAAGGTTATGAAGGAGCTCCTTCAGCTAATCCAGCACCGCATGGACAGACAGCACACTGGTGGCCTTTTCTAACAAGTTAATCTCAGTACTGCGGGAATTGAATCCAGAGGCAGTTATCAAGCTAATATCATTGGCCAAAAAGAAATCCACACTTAAAATCCAAGACCTTTAGAGATTCACTCGCTACCGTCCAAGAAGATGGTAAGCGGAATTGGTCTATCCTTTAAAAAAAAGTATCCGGATTATTTCTATTAAGTACAGGAGCTTACCTGTCTTGGGTACTGCTTGCAATTCTGTTTCAGGCCCCATCATCCAGTGAATGGAAGGCCATTATATGTTATTTTTCAATATTTTTGAGCGGAAAATTCATCTTTTCGGGCAGCCTTTTTTTGGCTCAGGAACACCTATTTATTGATATTCTTATGCTTTATTTCTTGTCTTCGTCATTCTTTTTACGGTAGTCTTTGGAAGGAATTTTCTTGCGGTGGTTTTGCCCTCAGGACTCTTTATTATGGAGCATGGTTTCCGCAAAAAATCGGAATACCTGATCGAAGGGCGGACGCAAAAGTTCAACAGCGGAAAAAAACTCAATTGATGGGCCTTGGACTACAGGAAAAAAAAGGGCTACTAAGAAAGGAAGCCAAACTTTCCCATTTTCGTTGTCATTTCGCTTTTGAGTGGGCATTTTAGTGATGCAATACTTGGTGGTGGTATCGATCAGGTCAAAGAAGATCGTGTCACAGCCACCTTCTAAAGAATATGGCTGGATTTATTGGGATTTGGTCGCTTTTTCAGGGATTTTCATGTTTGTATATTCTCCTGGTTTGTCGCGAAAGCAAGCCTGCCTTAGTTGAGTTTGCCCTTATGGAAGACTTCAGGGAGTGCTAATCTTGACGATAACTCCATTAACGTCATGTATTGATTATGTGCGAGGAGAGCCCCAGATCTCCGATTCGAAAAAATCAGGTCTTTAGGAACAAAGGGTGATTGCGTCGAGGTGGAGTTCTTTGGTGTCCAAGTTTGCCCAACTGGAATTTGGATTATCCGAAACGGGATTCAAAATGGGGATGTGTGGAATTGTTACCGCTTGCATCGATGCCCTGTTGATGAAAAGTGATGCGTAAAAGTGATTCGGCCAAAAAGGATTGGATTCCGATACGTTCCGAGAATAGTTAATCCAAGCAAGGTTTTTCAAGGGAAAATGTAAATCCACCGGGAAGGTAAAAGGGTTATTGTAGTAAGGTCCTCCTGACTTTTGAACCAAAAACTTGGCCTTTGGGGTGGGGGGGCCTTGATCCCGCCAACCACGAGACGATAATTCAAAGGGCGGACCAATTTTCCCAACCGCGCTTTCCCAGGGAATGGACTTACCCAAGAAGGGCGAGATGATTTTTGATTCCTTTTCTCCTTTCTTTTTTTTTTTTTGGGTCG
>Ga0163217_1023824_pt1 | contig 14221 bp, 12 predicted proteins | sample SynspAceP_FD_185933 | JGI IMG/M metagenome (GOLD analysis project Ga0163217, IMG submission 185933) | Saline lake microbial communities from Ace Lake in Antarctica - Synechococcus sp. Ace-P (PacBio error correction) | ecosystem: Environmental > Aquatic > Non-marine Saline and Alkaline > Saline ... | reverse complement strand
CTCGGCAGACCGATGGCTGCCCGCGTCATTGTGTCCCACGACCGTGGCATTGAAGCTCTGAGGAAGGGTGCAAGGTTAGTGGGCCAAGCGGCGAAAGGTGAGGTGAAGGCCGAGCTGGCTCACGGCGGCAAGGCGGGGGATTTCATGCAGCCATGTTGCTGTGGGTGGTCTCAGCAGCAGTTCGCCATGCCAAAGAGGCAGTGAGCTCACGCTGCCGGCCTCGCCCTTTGGGTTTGAAGCGAAAAACTGCGGGTTGCCCCAGCTCAATTACGATCGATCGCGTGGGGCGAGTTAGTCATCGTCGGCCATGCACCAGCCCATCGGTCGCCCTGTTCCGGTAGAGATGATCAGCACCGAGTTGAAGCACAACCATGCGAACGCTTGCAGCGCACCGCAAATCCAGAACGCTGGGGATCAGGGCTGGGCGATCTGCTGTTCACGCTGTAGTTGTAAGCATAACCAGGATCGGCCATCAGCTGAGGTGATCGGGGGCAGAGCCGCCGCTCTGAAATCTGAATCGAGTCCTGCTCCAGGCACCTCGCTCAGCTTCGGTGCGTCGGCATCAAGCAGCCAGTTCTGGTGTGATCGCAGTTAGGTCTGATGTTCAAACGGCAGCCGTAGACGGATGTGTGTTAGAACGTGGTGCGTGGGCGTTGTAGCACTGGCCATCTTTCATGTTCCAACCTGGTGCGAGCTTGTTGGCCGGGGCAAGCACCGGGGCCGACTTGATTGAACTCCCCGGGCGGAGCGTCGAGTTTTCATGCACACTGAAGGTTGGTGCCATCGCTGATTCAGATAGCCTGGTCGGAAAGTGGCCGCCTGGTGGTGGATTTTGAATTGAGCCGTAGCTGTTGTAAGGCTGGTCACGCAATCACGTGTTGAAGTTGGTTTGCGTCGAGGGGAACACCAGGGACGTCGAGCTGGACACTTGCTGACGTGTTGCGAGCACCACGCGTTCCAGCTTTGCTGCAGGTGCAGCCTGCGCCCCTGACGTCAGCAGCACCCCGCCTAGGAAGCCAGAGGGCCAGAGGCAGGCCGTGCTGAAGCGGGCGCAAAACGTGAATGAGAGCGAGCATCACGGATTCTATTCAGTGTCAGTAGAAAACTATAAAGATGCCTGCCGCTTCGTTCGGATGATTCGCTATTTGTTTCGGGCCACCCACTGTGAGCCGGATCCGGATACGGTTTTCCGACAGAAACAACTCAGGATAGCAAATTGCACCACCGCGGAGCAGTTCACGAGAAAGGCCTGGGGCGCGATCGGGCCGCCCACAGGGTGGCCAGCAGCGCCGCCACCAAACAACTCGGAAACGACATCTCTTCGCGCCCTCTTGGCAGAGCCTGGCATGGCTCGGCATTTCTTCGATGAATTCGGGGTGGATCCCTGCGGCCAGGAAGGTGAAGATCATCCAGCACGAAGCCCGCTGGGTGCGCGCTTGAGGTCTTTTTTCTGGGCAGTCGCTCAAACGCCCTGCTCGATCAGGCTGAGTTGTTTCAAGAGGAGTTCACAGACAGCTTCCTTCGATTGATGCACCTGTGTTGGGCCTGGAGGCTGGGCGTTCGGGCGCCAGCGCTCTGCAGTGCTGCTCGATGCGGCGAACTTTACGGAGGCGATCGAATTCGGTGCGAGGCACCAAGTGACGATCGACCCGAGGGCACCTACGAATCCCTGGAGACAATACTCGCGTTGATCCTCTACCAAGGCGCGCCGAGGGCAAGCTCGATCCGTGATCAGCGCGATATGAGAAATCGGACGCAAATCCAATCCTCATGCGCCGCCAAGAACAAACCCTGTGTTATCGTGAACCGGTGTGGGCAAAAACCGCGATCGTGAGGTTGGCCCAACGCATCGTCACGTGTGAGCCTCGCCTTGCAGGAACCGCCATTGACTCGTCGACATGGGCTCCCTGATGCCGGCGCGAAGCTACCGCGGTGAATTCGAGGGCGCAGCCTGTCAGGAGGAGTGACTCCGCGAGGCCAATCAGGCTGTTTCGATGAGATCCAACCACCTGGGGGGTGTGTGCCGCGGGGCTCGATGGACGCCAGTCAACCTGCTCAAGGCGATGTGGCCAGCGGTGAGCTGCGTTGCATCGGTGCTACCACTCGTTTGAGCCGCCAGACATTCGAGTAAGATCTCGCTTATGGAACGCCGCTTCCAGCAGGTGTCGTGGATCAGCCCACGTGAGAACACGATCTCGAATCCTGCGTGGCTCAAGGAGCCTATGAGGTCCACCACGGCTACGCATCGCGATAAAACGCGCTTGGTGGCACGCCTGTTTCAGTCGTACATTTCGCCTATCGACTTTATTGCAGGATAAGGCGATCACCATGGATGGATGAATCAGACGGCCGATTGAGATGGAGAATCACCTCAAGCCCGAGGAGATCGATGAGATCGAGGCGCAGATTGCTCTGAGATGGAGACTTTTTGGGCCGCGAATCGAACGGCGCAAGGAGCGCTGGAAGCGGATCAAGCGGAATGGCGGAGCTGGGCGAACAGCAGAGCGGCGCAAGCCCAAGTGGCAGAAGGAGAAGGCGCCATCATGCCCTCTCCGGCCTCAAGAGAGATCGAGGCGTGCAAGTGCAGTGGAACAGGCCAAGACGCGCTACACCTAAACGGCCGCCCAAGCTGGTACGTGCACCCTGGCCGACTCAACAAAAGCTCGCGGCCAAGGGGCGGCCCTCAACGCCGAAACCGGCGAAAGAACCTGTTGAGAGGAGGTCACCAGGACGACATCGCCGAAAGGTGATCGCCAGTGGGACCGGTCCGTGGCCCGCTTGGTGACAGAGCGGAAATGGAGAAGCTGCTGCTCTCGAACGGGGTGCAAACCGGGTATCGGCCAGCAGCAGGCGGTTTCACGGCATGATGCAGAGAGATTAACGTCCGGCCGGTTATCAGATCGATCGGCCGATCGCTTCTTCCTGTTTCTTGGACCTGGGCTGGGCAAGACGAACTCTGCAAAGCCTTGCCGGCCATGATGTTCACAGCACGACGCCATGGTTTGCATCGGACATGGCGAATACAGAGAAGCACGCTTGAGGCCGCTTATCGGCGCCCCTCCGCTATGTGGGTACGAAGGGTGGCCAGTCCTCACGAAGACCGTGCGCGCCGCCCTATGCGGGATTCTGTTCGATGAGTGAAAGGCCCTCCGATGTGTTCACGTAACTGCCCAGGTGCTCGATTGACGTTCGCGTCACGCGGCAGGGCCGGCATGTGGATTACCAGACAACAGGTCTGATCCTCACCGCAAATTCGGCAAGTCCTCGATTCTGGATCTGGCGGTATCCGTCCGGCCATGGCGAGATGGAAAGCGAGTTGAACAGGCCTGCGCGGCTCACTTCGGCCGGAGTGCTCAACCGCTGATGAATCGAGATTTCCACCAGCTGCGCGCGATGAACTGCGCAGTGCGTTGTGGCTGCAGTGGAACGTCTGCTAGCGCCTCGAAAGCGCAAGCTGGGCTTGAGCTGAGCACCAAGCACTCGACTGGATCGCTCCCGATATGGACCCGGTGTATGTGGCCGTCCTGAAGGTTTCGATTAACGGAGCTGGAAAACACCCATCGCCAAGCAATCCTGGCCGTCGTTCCTGAAGCCAAGCACGATCGCCGTAGCTGTTGGAAGGCGGAGATATGCAGGCGTGTGCCTATCATGCCTCAGCGCATTGAAATTTGGCTGATGGTGTTGATGACCAACCTGCGTGGAAGCAATCGTCCGACTGACAGCAGGATGCAGTGCCGATAAACAGTCACCTTGAAAATGGCGGAGATCATCAATTGAGCGCGAATTCGACGGCTACTCGGTTTCTTTTGCTTTTTTCTGTCATCTTTTGTTATCCCTTATTCAATCATAAGTATATTAATCTACACCCCAAGTTCACTGTAGATTATATAAGAGACGTTCAGGCGCCTTTTCTGCCGATGTGACATATTCTACGCGTCCGAATCGAGGCTGATGTCCAATCCACGCCAGCACGGTCGCTTGTCCTGCGAACACCGCGACCCAGCGGACCAGGGACAATCGTCTTGAAAAACTGATGGCAGGCCGTTGGCAGGCAGCCACAAGCTTTAATATGCATGAGATGCCTTCCATTGATCGATGATGTGATTCTGGAGTTCGGCCACGCCCCTGCGTCTTTGTGTCCGAAGGCTGCGAGCTTCCGTTGACCCACCCTCAGCCGCGTAGGTCAGCGACCGTTTCACGTTGCCGTTGCTTTGCGACGGGAAGTGAATCCAGTCGGCCTACTGTTGCTTGGCACGACAGCCTGGCGCTGGTCTGGTCTCCCACCGGCTGTTGAGTAACTTGACCCGGATGCGGAGGATTGCAGTCAGCCGAAAGACTTCGATCAAAGCCGTTATCCTAGCGCCCTTCAGGGTGAAGCATGAAAGTCACAAGTTCAATATGATGCCCCAAGATAAGTGCTGGTTGTGTGGTATGAAGGAAAACCCATTATTTGGCCAGCGCAGAGCGATCACGAATCACCGAACTTTGCAGTTCGACTGATGACCCCGCAATCCGCCAATCCTGAACCAGGAGCCATGCCGAATTGCTCAAGCACGCTCCATCCTTGTGACTTTCAGGATAGCTTGGAATCCTTCCCCTTTCCCCGCTGCGCAAGCCAGTGGACACATACCCCCGACTAGTCGCAGGCGGCCCCCGCGACCGCCTTCAATTGTATGATTGAATATGGACGATTAAACGGCACTGTCCCGACGACGATGGAGCTTGATTTGCCCGTTGGCCCAGTCCAAGAGCTACGGACTTGTCGATGAGTATGCTGCGCGCCCTTCAGCGCCAAAGTTAGAGTGTTGCGCAGCGATATACCGGTGAGGGAGTTGCGGCGATTTGCGCACGACTGAATGCGTATTTTTAGAGACCATACTTCGCAGCAGGTTCTTGTGCCCTTACGGGCGGAACTTCAGTTATTATGTTTGTATTCTCCATAGCCTAGCGCTGGACCCATTCCTGCCATCCGCTGTAATGTCTGGATTATACCGACCCGTAGGCAAGCCGGAGTGACCAGAACAGCCTTGATGGTGCCGCAATCGGTACCCCCGTTATCACGTAGAATAGCATGTCCCCATTCACGATGAACGATCAGATCGGATTTGGCCCGGTGGCTTTGCAAAGCGCGGCCAGCCGGTATATTTCTATACTGATCAGCGGAATCGCGCTGAACCAGACCCGCAGCCAGCCCAGACTCCTTGAACCATAAACAGATTCTCACGCCGCAATGGCAGGTGCCAAAGGATGAGCATTCAGGCCGATGCCAATAACTGAGAGTGGAGAAGTGCCCCACAGGCTCCCCCCCAACGGGCGTCATCCCGTGTCGCACCGCCTCAGACCAGTGGTTGATAGTACTGTGAGTTACGGGCATGCCGAATTACGCCCCGTTCTCGGTAACCAGAACCCCAACCAATTGCGGACAGTCCACGCCATAATCAGGTAGAACGGTGAGCACAAACGAGAGTGCTGAGAACGCTGAGAACGAGCCCCCGAACTTGAATCCGGCAACAATTTAGTGTCTTATGTTGTGGTATCGTGGATCCACATCCCCCCGGAACGTCTGGACCAATCGAAGAATCAATCACCAGCGTATGTGCACCAGCGTGCGTGGAGATCCCTACGTAGAGCAAAAACCGCTACGATCCGCCCACTGCGCTTGAAGCCAGCTTCTGTAGCATCCGACCGGATGTCATCAAGGTACCACGCGGATGAAGTAGAACACACCTTGAAGCCGGTAAAGACCACTGAATACCAGGTTCGGCCACGTCACCGGAAAGCCGAAGCCGAAAAGTGGTAGATGAAGCAGGGTCATGCCTACGGCTAAGGCCCGTATCCCAAGACCTTGGCTCTTTGCTGGGTATGGACCCGACCACATCCGGGTTCCCGGTGAGGCCTTGGGCTTGATCGACGTGAGTCTGGGCCGCTCAAGGCTGCCGCTGGATCACCATAGGGTCGGTGAGGTGAGGGGCAGTTCTGCATAGTCGGGTTTGAGCGGTGATCTTTCACGCGCGATCTAATCAGCCGACCTTCTGCTCCAGAGGGCAATGGCGTCCTGGGGTGTTGGTGAGCTTGCTTGTTAATGATTGCCCATTTCCGTCGTGGGCAGGCCCCGCACCATCCCGACACCCGAGTCCCGGGAGTTCGAAGGGGTCGCCGTTAGAGATACGTGAAGGCCGAGCCCACCAGCGTGTCGAAGAAACGGCGATCAGAACAGTCAACGAAAATCCAACACCATGCCGGTTACCGGAGCCCGTGCGTTGACTTGTCATTGTGCGAGGGCACAAATGCGTTGCCGTTCCCAATTATGCGCCGAATAATGCTAGATTTTTGCCTGTGTCCCAGTCTCAGTAGTTTCCACACAGAACCAGAGTATCCGGCAACGCCGAAACCGAGCGCAAGCGAAACGAGCGCTCGCCAGGTCCTGGCCGATCGTTCCGAAACCGGCAGAGCATGGCTATGTTAATAAGCTGGTGAATTCGTAATCCCGTCATACCTGGGGATGTGATCGGACATCGCAACATCCAGCTCACATTGCATCTTCTTGATGTTGTGCTGTCGATTTGATGAACGTTTTAGGGCAAAGCTTACTGAAGAACGAAATCCCTCCAGAGTCAATGCTATTCTGGTGACGTCTCCTTTCGCACCACGAGGGGGCTGGCGGAAACCACCCGCAGTTCTGCGTTACCTGTGCAAAGGGTGAGCCCACCCGCCACAGGCCGGGACAACGGCCCAGTGTGCAAAGGCATGCAGGTCACGCCCAGTCCTCCGACTAGGCCCGACTTGGACTGTTCCCAGATGGACTGCTTTTCACGCTGACTTCTTCGGTGACGAACCGTCCCATGCGTGCCAAGAACCAAAGGTCGAAGGCCAGAAGTTGGTACGAGCGCGCAGTGCTGTCAGGCATGGCTCTGCTATGAGAACCGACAGCCGTGCCTTGTGTGCAGGGAGGCTCAGGAATCTTTGTAATTCGTTACGCATGAGTTTCTTCCACATAGATCCTCGACGCGTGACTATACTCGGGTATTGCCTGTTGAGACCCCATCACCCAAAAATCCCCTTCGCGTAGGGGTTGAGGTAAAAGATGGTGAGCCCCACGTGTTGGTCCGCTCATCGCCCTGGCGCGTATCAACACAGGTGGGTTTCAGAGGCCAGTCGGGTTGGCTTGCCTTGATCAAATTCATTGCAGCTGCCGTTCAGAGTACAGTGTGATCACGCGCCTGGCTCGGATCATGTTGAATGGAACGTTGGGTTGAGGCTGTCTCAGCAGCCGGTTGAGAAGCTACAACGCAGTGGCGCAGAGATGGGGCGGTCTGTTGTGAGAGCTCTGAAATAGGACGAGTAGCGTGGGCCGCCCGTGTTGATAGTCTTTCTTGGCCGAACTTGAGCCCATATTCTGCATTCGCTTTCGTGTTCACCACCGGGCTGTGACGATGTGACCCGGCAATGGGAACAAAGAACCGTCGAACACATCCACACCGCATGTGAGGGGTGCATAAGGAGTTGTGCTCGGGCTTGAACACCACATTTGAGTGAATGCGGGAGATGGAGGCATGCCTCAGAACACCTGACGAGGGGTGTCAGAACGACGGCAGCCGCTACAGGGGCTTAGCACACATTCAGGGATGCCGAGCGTAGAGATTCCACTCCGGCCCGTAGCAGAAAGTTCTAGGAGTGGAAATCCAGTTATAGGACCGCCGTGTCGCCTATCTGTTGCGGTTCCCAGATCGTTATTGCGCCGATGCCCGTTGTGGATGGGACACCCTGCCCGGGATGATGTTGTGCGACACAAGGACCGGGCGTCGCGATGTGTCATTTACGGGCGCAGAGCACGATGAGCGATGGTGGCAGCGGCAGTGTGGGGGTGATCTCAGACACGACCACTATAAGCGGTTGTTGGTGAGTGACCCACTCACAGAATGACTCAGGCAGAGCCCTTGCGCTGTGGATGGTGGTTCTAAGGACGGGTGATGTCGAAAGCGGGATGGTCGGAGACCGGCTATTTAAGTCAAAACTTTTTCGAACATTTTAGCTGGAAGCGGATCTATACATGTATCACAATCATTAGCAGTTATGAGTTGTGACAGGGGTGGGTCGTGATGGATTCTGATTAAGAGTTAAGCTTGAGTTTTGGCTGGCGTTTTTAATCGTCCTTGCGCTTGCGGATAACCATGCGCGATCACTGTGGCGTTAGAACCGGACGAAGTTTCCGGTTCCGGGTCATTGTCAGTGTGCCGATAGTTTGGCCTGATAAGCCCCTGGGCAATGCTGCTAAACCGTTTGATGCTTTTTGTCGTTTTTGTCCTGCGGGTTAGGCCGTTTGACACCAGAGATATTGGCCAACTTTGGTGCTTGCAACCCCGATTAGCCCGATGGGGCAGGGGCCTTAACCCAACAGCTTGAGCTGCGGTTTTAGTCCGCGGTTATCCATTTTCGCCTCCCGTACAGGGCTTGTTCAGGTGGTAGGTTCTTTTTCATGCATGCTTGAATTTCAGTGTCGTACCGACTCCTGTGTGATCCGGCGCTACTGCCGTGTCCCAGTGGCATCTGGTGTTGCTTTCCTTCTGTGTAAAACCGTGGGAACGTATGGCAGTGAGCGCCTCGGATCTTGGCTGGTTTCCTTTTTCCCCGCTTGATCCTGTATTCCCCTTCCCCATACCTGCGCATTGGCTGCGGCAGGTGCCGATGACCCGCCTGTCATCGCGGATTTGCCTGGCGTGTTGCCCTCGATGGAGTGGGCTATGGGTTTAGGCGCTGGGATGGAAAGGTTTCAGCGTATGCCCGCGAACTTCCTATCCTGGTGGTGTCGTAGGGCATACCGTTCCGTTGTCCCGCAAGAGGTCTTCCATGGAGGCCGTGTCGACCGCTGTTACGACCCTGACGGGGCAATCTCAGAAGGATTCGGCTAGCGGCCGACGGAAATGGCTGCGCAATCGCAGCTCAACGAAACTGGGCTGTAGGACGTCCCTTCGTGCTGACTAGCTCCGATGGACACGCCCCCTCGCGCCGAATCGCAGTTGAGGACCCCGAATCGCACGCTTGCAGCTGGGGAGGCTGGGCCCTGATTGCCGTTTGTGGCGTACCGATGGCCAACAGCCTACCCTGCTGTCCTCCAGAGCGGCGCCGATGTGAATCGAGCTGGGGATTCCTACAGCGATCCTTGCGATGTCCCGTGATTCAGCCGCTGCCGGCTTCCCTCGCCGGCTGGCACCATCGCGCTGCTGGAGTCTGCCAGCTGAGCGTCCGGTGACTTCCTTGGTCTGTTACCACCACCCCGCTCAACGGGCTGGAAGTTCTGCCAGGCGCGCCGCGTGCGACCCGCTGGTGTGCGAATTCCGCTGGAGGAGGAACGCTTTCACGATCCCACCCGCGAGGGGTCATTGGGTTGGTGTCCCAACCCAGCTGGCTATGGCCAGGATCGCCCGCGCCAGCGCGGCTTCAACTATTGTCAGTTCATGTTAGAGGCGTGCCCAGCAATCGAAAGCGCGTGTGACGGGTTGGTGAGCAACTCCCCAGGCCCTGGGGCCCACCACGGTCATGGTTTCGGCATCTCGGGCCATTCGGGCCGCAGTGCAATGGGGTGATGCGACCGATCGTTGAGTGCCTCTCGATCGATGTCAGCTGCAGCGCGCTGCATGATCCAGCCGTCCCCGCTGCTGTCTGGTTCTGCGCGCCCGCTCTGCTTGGACAGGCTGTAACCCTCCAACTTCCGAGACGGTCTCCTCGTGTCGGCTTAACCAGATTGCCTTCCCGAACTTGCGGGCAACAATCAGCATCCTAGTTGCTGAGTCAATGGTGGCAGCGCGCAAGTGTCCGAGTTGGCTCCGTGGTCACATGCGTCAAATCTGCGCCGCTCACGTCATGCAACCACGTACGCTCCAGACCTGCTGGTTAAGTCGCTGCTGATTCAAAGGGGTGGCCCTTGCGGCCGGCTGTTGCCTACGATTCGTTGGCATTTGACGATCTGAGCAATGGCCTTCAGGTCTTCCAGGCGGTTGCGCCAACCTCGCCCCTAGTCCGGCAGCGTGGAGTACTGCTGCCGGGTGTTGCCAGGGTAGTGGATCAGGCGGGGTGTTGCTTAGGCCGTCCTCATGTCTGCTCCCACACAGGCGCCCACTTCGTTTGATGCCACTCTGCTAGCCATCAGCATGGGTGATTTGTGCGGCTAATCCAGTATCAGCCGTTCCTTGGCTCACGCTTGGAGGATCTTATTGCCGGCAAAACGTGTGATATTTCAGTGTGATAGGCTGTGAGCACGAACGATAAACGACAATCACCGGGAAACCGATCCATGGCCCGTGTGATCTCCATCGCCAGTGTTTCAAGGGCGATCTGTGGCGCCGCGCGAATTCCATCATCTTTGGGCAGTCCCGGGGGGGCTGCGGGTCTGCCCCGGACCCGTAATCGGGCCGCGAAGTGGTGGGATGCCCCGTCCCGTCACCTAACCAGTGTGGCAGGCCTGCAAGGGGCGCCAGGTTGATCACCCGCGTCCCCAATAGCGGATGGTTGTGTTGATGTCATTTCATAGCGTTCGTGTGGGCGTCCAGCAGCTACGAGGACGAGATTGCGGCTTCTGCTCGAATAGCGTGTCCCTATCGCCTGACTGGCCGGCCCGGCGGCGCGATGCAGGCGAGAATGCCGAGTCGCGATGCGATCCAAAGGCTTAGAGAAGCCTCGTTCCGATCAGCCCGCAACACGGTATGCTCGCAGACAGGGCGGCCGGTGGAGGTGACGCCGGCGAGGATCGGTCAGCCAGTTTCGTGGTTGAGGTGGCAAAACAAACCGCTGCCGGCCACCGCTGTATTCCGATGGCCAAGAGTTTGATTCGCCAGCGGCGCTGGTTGAACTGCCCTGGCCGATTCCAGCCCGGGCGCGTCACCGATCCATCTGGGAACTGCCTCCGCCAACCGGCCGAGCCGCCACACTCGTGCCGGCAGCCGAAGGCCTACCCCCCCAGGTTGTCGAGCACTCGCACATTTTCGCTTGCAGTCCCGCCATGCGAACCTACAGGCTCCCGGACGGGATGTAAACCGTTTTGATTGCAGGGGGCGGCGTTCAGCGGCCTGCCAGCTTGTGATCTGACATTAGGGCGAGATGGACAGCCTCAGCATGCGTATTATCACATGAAGGACCGCCTTAACGTATGGTTATGACCCGCATGGCCATTCGTGCGAGGGCGCATTCCCTGCTGGAATGCCCACACCGCAGTTCGACTGTTCAACAAGCTACCGGCCGCCCCTTCATGTGCATTGGCTCTTCGAGCGTTTGCGCCCGGCCCTTCTGCATAGAGCGGTCGCATACTTGATCGACCTGCCCGGAATATGACTTGCTCCGGCGGCATCGAGAAGCTTTGTGCAGCTTCCTGTGAGACCCCCCCGGGATCTGCCATGTAGGTGCAATGCCGCAGTGGATACGCAATTGGCTCGCTGGAACTTGAGGCCGGCCTGCCTCTGTGATCGCACTTGACCATGACGATGGGCCCCTTTGGGGCAGTCGACGAAGACGTTTGACGAGGATTCAGTGCCGGTGCTCTCGATCCTCAGACACAACCAGTGATGACCTTGAGGAGCATTCACCGCTTCCCAGCGATTAACCAGCGCCCGCTTGCCGGCTGACCGTGCCTGGAGATCTCTGCCCAGCTCCCCGAGCCGCTGCGTGCAGTTGCTGAGGCCCTGAATGACCCGTCACATCGCTTGACGGGGACCTGCGATCCGGGGGATGCTGCCCTTCTGCGGTGATTGTGGCGATGTTCAGCTATCTATGCGATCGGTGTGCCGATTCAGGAGGTATTAGCCTGAGGCTTCGAGATCCGGCAGTCGTTTTTCCGCCTGGCTGCCGTTGGCTGCCCGATTTGTTGGGCTTTATGGCGGAGGCCCCTCTGGTTTGGGCTGAGCAAGTATCGCTTCTGCGATCTTTCATTTTTTTATTGTGCTGTCGAGATCGGCTATTGGCGCCGCGGCATTCTATGGAGATCTGAACCGCCTGGGGCCTTGATGTGTCCTTCTTGAGATCTCGGTTTGGGTTTGGCAACGTGCCGGCGAATGGGCACGGTGATCCGCATCGTTCCGGCGGGGGTGCTACCATGCTTGTGTTCCTTTCTCCTTTAGGCCCGCCTGCAGTTTTTTTCCATCGCGGGGCCTTCTGCCTCGTGTTGGCGTGTGTGAATTTTCCGGTTTTAGTGATGATTTCGTGGCTGCCATCTCAGGCCTTGCTGTTCCAAAGGCGTGTATCCCCAAGCGGGATCATTTCGTCTTGAGCTCCTTACGCCGTCCCCCAGCTTGAGGCCGTGTGAGCTGCTGGTTGGAGAGACCTGGTTTATTTTTCACCACCCCGCCGTTATCCTTCCTCCGGAGTTCGGATGTTGTCAACACTGCCGTCCGTGTCGATCGTTTTCGGACAGTCGTGCCGGCGTCCCCGGACCTGTTTAGCGCTGCTGCGGCATCGGCATGAACCCCCAACTCCATCCAGCTTATTTCGTTTCCGCCAGAAATCCGCTCGGGACATGGCCCGGTATCTATGCAGTCTCGGCATCTGGCCCGAGCCCCATCCGCGCTTCCCAATCCACTCCCTTGCAGCCGTGGGTCATGATGTTCCACTTTCTCTAACCCTTGAACTCTCCGTGGCGTGTCAGAATCGGCAGCAATTCACTTGTTGTCCATGGGCTGTCGTTGGGGCTGGCATGGCTGATGGCTGCTTGCTGCTAGGAGGCCTGCTGCTGGGCGGTATGGCATCTGAGCGAGCCGTTCCATTGGGGGCCTCGGCGACGCACATAATCATCCAGTCCGGCCCGGAGGTGCGTAAATGATACGCCGTACACTGCAAGCAATGGGACGCCGGCCATGCCTGAGGCCCGAGCTGGACGCGGTGCTTCGCAGTCCTGAGCCCAGACGTTTCCTCGTTAACGACGCTAAAGCGCAGGACTCTGTCAGATTCGCCGTTGAACTCTTTTTATCGCGTTGTAGAGGCTGCCCCTTACTGTCAGCTACTGTTGGCCTCAGTGGAGAATTTCAAGTACCGGTCCTGTTGCGGTGGTGTTGATTTGCTGGCCGCTTCAGGCGCAATTGCGTGCTGTTGCCTAACTTCGTGTTCCATCCTGCGAACCCCCCCCCTGATCATGCACCTATTCTGCTCTGGGAAATTTGCTCCAAGCGTTGAAAAAAGCACACCCTTCGCACGCCATACCTCTCAGGCATTCAGTCATGAAGGACAGCGTGCTGGCTGTCCACCTCGGACCACCGAAGGCACAGGTTTTGGATCTACGAGCGACATCATCGGAGTTGAGCCCGCTTCACGCATGTGTATGCGGAGGTGATCTGGACGGAGCTGAAGTTACCCCCTACGAGGATTTTAGCTTTGGTCTGGGGCCCATTGTTCAGGCTGACTACACCCAATCGCGAAAACTCCCCGTCCACCTCGCGGGACGCATAAGCGGCATTGCGATCTTCCGGCGCAATCGCGGGCATGGCTCGCCCTGCCACGCTCGTTTGCGCTCGCGCCCGAAACTTCAGGTTTAGGCCCGCGCAGATGTTAGCCATTGCATGACAGCGGGGCCCAAGTGCTCATATAACGAAGCAATGACTTGTCCGGTGGGCTGGCCCGAGCCATATCCAGGCCGGCCCCAGTCCGATCCGTCCGCCAGTAGTGTCGGCACCCAGCCAATCTGCCTGAGTGGGCGAGGGCTGTGGTTTGAAGTGACTGTTCTGTCATTCCTGGGACATTTCTGTCCGTTCTTATTTGTTTGCTTTCTATTTTTTTGTTCTGGTCCTTTGATTTTGTCCCCGTTGTTCGATCGCTTTGACAAAAAGCGTCTGCTGGGATCCCATCTCAGCGAACGAATCGTTTTTTAGCTTTAATCATGCTATTCAAAAGAATTCTGATAGATGACTCATGCCAAGCTTAACACTCGAACATAAATGTCAACTTATGGTACCCCAGTGATTCAGACTCATATTTCTTACATTATCTTAGGCTCACTGAGTGAAACCATTGACCAGTATTTCAGCTTAACCCGGCCAAAGCCAACATTGGCAAACAAGAGGTCATGGGGCCGATAAAATCCGATGGCTTCCTAGTTCACTGGTCCAAATCGCAGCGCCTGAGTGGCCCGCTAGTAACGCTGATAGAGGATTCGAGGTGACCAGGTAAGCTGGGGCAGACTTCCCATGCCGAGGCGAGATTGTTGCCCATACCAGTTGGTGGGATTTCTCTCTTTTTTTTTTTT
>Ga0163217_1039118_pt1 | contig 14223 bp, 22 predicted proteins | sample SynspAceP_FD_185933 | JGI IMG/M metagenome (GOLD analysis project Ga0163217, IMG submission 185933) | Saline lake microbial communities from Ace Lake in Antarctica - Synechococcus sp. Ace-P (PacBio error correction) | ecosystem: Environmental > Aquatic > Non-marine Saline and Alkaline > Saline ... | reverse complement strand
TGCTGACGGGAGGGCAAGCGGTTGCTGAGCGGATCAGCGGACGCCCGGTCGCCTGGCCCTCGATAATGCTTCGGCCGGGACTTGGGGCTGCGCGGGGCGGCGGCGATTGGAGCATGGGCTGATGAAGGCGGCGGCAGCCGGGGCCGGGGCCCTGAGCTCCAGCAGGAGGCCGGCCTGACCCTCTGGCAGCAGCTGACGACGGCGGCGCCGGGCCCCAAAGCGGCAAACTGGAGTCGGCCTTTTCCGCTTGCACGTCAGCACAGCACGGGCCAGGCTGCCGCTGGCACCCCGCCCTGCCTATGGATTGGGATCGGCTGTGAGCGAGACACGACCTCAGCCTGCTGGTAACGCTGGCGATTCGAGGCCCTCAGCGAGCACCAACTGGCGCACGCAGCGGTGGCCGGGCTGGCCAGGCGTCTGATTCGCAAGGGGAATGAAACCGGGCCCTTCTGGCCCTGGCGCAGCAGCGAGGCTGGCCGCTGCGCCTTGTTTGGGGCCACGAGCCTGCCCGGTGCGGTACCCACCCCTATCGCTGGCTGTAGAGAAGGAAAGGGCACGCCAGCGGTCTCGCGAGGCCGCAGCCCTGCCGCCGAGGACCGAGGCTTACAATGCTGGTCAACAACGGATCGGAGCGGGCAGCCACGCCACGCACTGGGCCATGGACGTGGGCCCAGAAGGGGCCCAGAGCAGGGGGGCCGCACCTGGCGATCGCCAGGCCGCCCATCAAATGGGCGCCCGCCAGGCACCTCACCTCATTGCGGTGGCCCAGGCAGCTCGATTGCTCAACTTCCCGACGCCCGCCAGGGCCTGCCTCAGAGCACAGTTGCGTGGGATACCGGGCTCTATCTCGACCTGCTTGAGCCGCTTGCGCGACGCGACCAGTGGCGCTGCGACGGCCAACTCACCCAGGACGCCAAACAGCTGTGCCCAGGCCCTGATCTGGCAGCCAGGGCCTGACGTAGATGTCCCTGGTTATCTCAGGAGACAGCGGCATCTACGGCATGGGCCGACCCCCCCCCCCCCCCCCCTCGGCTGGACATGAGAACTGTGGCTGCAGCAGCCCGAGACGGCAGCAGACCGAGGCTTCCAGCGTGCACCGGCACCTCTACTGCCCTGCAGGCTGGCGGGCGGCCCGGAGTCGGGGCGCCGCTGAATGCACGATTCTTCCACGGATCAGCCTCAGCGATAACGGCTCACGCCACTGGGCCATCGATCCGAAGGCGCCTGCGGGCTGCGGCCGTGGGCAGATTTCTGTGGTGGCTCTCTACAACACTCGCTCGCTCGGCCACGCGGAAGTGGCAGCTGCGCCAGTGCCCTGGAGCTGCTGGCCGAGGGGCGCACCACCCCATTCCCGTGGTGCTGGCCCGCCAACTGGCCGCCAGGGGAGCAGCGTTCAGCTCACCGGGCTCGGCGACCTCCCCAACGACCAGGCTATCGACATGCTCAGCCTGGGTGCTGTGGCAACAGCCACACCCGGCTGCAGGACGCGGATCAGTGACCCGCGACGGCATCCCAGCGCTGAAACTGGCCAAGGCGCTGACACAATCGGGGATGACAGGATTCGAAGCCTGCGGCCCCTTACCGTCACCGAACGGAAGTTGCGCTCAAGCTGCGCCACCATCCCGTTGGGAAGAGCTTAGGCGATCAAATCAACGCTCCCCCTACATTTTGAACCCCAGGTTTGGGAGGGCCTTGGATTTGCTTGCGTGAAACCCAGACGTGAGTGGCCGTCAAAGCTCCGCAACGGGAGGCATTGGGCCGTTGCCGACTGCCTCACCGACCTGGGACACTGAACACGTCTTCAGGAGGGCCAGGTTAGCACCGAACATCGGTGAAGCTTTTCGCCAGCGGCACCGCCACCTTCTGATATTTGGGGGGGCTGCCACCCGCGACCTGCCTGTACTGCGGACATCGAACTCGACAAGAACGTGCCGCACGGCTTGATGCGAAAGCGAACCGCTGCAGCTGGGCGAAGCGGCTGGCACGGGCTTGGCCTGAAGCATGTGGTGATCACCTGGTCGGCTCAATCGCGAGACCTCGACGACGGGGGGCCGAAGCCAGTTCGTTGCCTGATCCAGCAGTGCGGCGCGCGCTCCCCCGCACCACCATTGAGCTGCTCGTCTCCGGATTTCTGCAGGGCAAACTGGGACGACCTTGGCGCCGTGATGGGCGGCCGGGCCGAATAATCTCAACCAACAACATCGAGAAGACGGTGCCAGGCTTTACCGGCAGTTGCGACCCCAGGGGATCTACGCAACGCTTCCTGGAAATGCTGCAAGGGGGTATGCGCGAAGGTGGCCTCGGCACTATATGGTTGAATGGTGGGGCGGGCGAAGGCACCGAGAAGGGCTGGACGTTCTCGGCGAATCTCCACCAGCACCGGGTCGACATTTCGTCACGATCGGCAGTCACCTCTCACCAGGCCAGACCTGCCGGTGAGCGTTTTGTGAGCCCGAGAGCAGTTCCAGGTCTTCCGGACTCCATGGCCGAAAACCGAGCTGGAGGCTTCCTGCAGTGGTCAGCTCCGCCGCTCACCGTAGCCAGCTACCACGCCGGTGAGGTGCGACGCTGAATGCGGCAGTATCCCCGACTGACACGGACCACTAACGGACTTCACCCGCTCGCTTAGAGGCCAAGGTGCGGCCACTCGCTGGGGGAGAACGATCACCCTTGAAGCGTCCACAGCCACTGCGGGAGGTTGGCGAGGATTTCGGCGCGAGCCATGCGGCTGCACTGTGACTTCCAGACTGGGTTTCAAGCAAACGGCTTGAGGCCAACGCCTCCTGCTCGGTGGTCTCAAGGGGGTGAGGATGGCAAACGGTAATTCGGTGTTGAGGACGCCGGAGAGGCGCTCTTGCCAATCAGAGCAGGAAAGCGGACACCGCCGGTCATGCCGGACGCGACGTGCGACCGGTGGCTGCCCAGGAATCACCACCGAGGCCGCCGAGGCATGTAGTCTCGCAGCAGTGATCACCACTTGCCCTCGAACAACGGCCATCGGGCGCGCTGTTGCGAGACCGCGAAGGCGTTCACCGCGCGCGAGGGCACAAACGAGCGCACGCCGTGGCGCCAATACAAACAGGTAGTTGCAGAGATTCACTGGGCGCCCGATTAGACACAGCCAGCTGGGGGACCAGGACGATCCGCCAGCCATTCATGGCTTTGCCGACAGTAATCGTTGCGCTTCGACCTCCAGGCCGCACGTTCATTCCCTCCAGCAAGCAGGGCGACCGAACACTCGGGACCGCGACACCCTCGAAGTGGAGATCGAGGCGGGCCACGAAACCGGTAGTTGCCATGCGACCCGGCGATTTCAACCCGCCAGGAGCGCAGAACGCTGCGGTCGGTGTTTGGACGATCGCCAAGGCTTCGGCTGACCTGCCATGGGAACTCGGGATGGCGGGCAAGAACCTGCGGGTCGACTGAAAGCAATTGAATCTTTCAAGTCGGCCCATTCCGATGGGCTTCTGCCCGGTTTGCTTCAGGCCAGCTGGCGTCGGCCGCCTGGGGAGATGGCTCGAGCAGGCAGGTGAGGTCGAGGGAGCGCGGTTTTGGTCAGCTCAACCGCCCAGGGCACGAGCAGCTCGTTGCGCCGATCAGATCTTCAAAGCCGGCGACACCCAACATGCTGAGCAACTTGGCGAACCTCCCTCGGCCACACATCAGAAGAGAATGACCACATGCTCCGGAAGGCCGGTTTGAAGCGCTTGCGCAGGGTCTTCTTTTTGCGAGGCCACACCACGGGCAGTTATTGGATGTGGCAGATCGGGCCATGATGCAACTGTCGCGATCATCGACACCGAAACCGAAGCCATACATCCTCGGCGCCAGGCAGCGCAGCCATCAGCACGTCCCAGCCGGTCTTGAGGCCCATCGGTGCGTACGCAGCACGCGATTCACGCAGACCATTGACCAGCAGGCTGCGGTGCACTTCGGGAGAGCCCCAGCTCCACGGGCTGCCGAGCGTGTTTGCATCGAACAACTGAGCGGCGAGGCGCCCAGGTGCGCCATCGTGGCCGCGAAATCTGGATCACATTCCATTGCCTTGGCCACACCGGCGGCACATTGTGCCGATACCGATCTTCGGCGACCAGCTTCACCGGCACCTGCGGCGGGGTTGACCTGGTGAAGATCGTGATCAGCTGGGCCAGATCCTCCAATGGAATAGATTGTCGTGGGCGGGCAGGTGGAGAAAATCAGTGCCACACCAGGCTTGCTGATTGCCGCAGCCCAAGCATGTAGGCGTCCACTTCGGCCGGAAGCTGCCGCCTTCGCCGGGCTTGGCCCCCTGGCCACTTGATCGCAATGCTGCCGCCCACTGCGTAGTAGGGCCGGGTCACACGAAGCAGGCCGGAGCGATCTGCTTGATCGCTGAGCAGGCCGATGTCTTCCGATGCGCAGCCCGAATCGTCGTGGCAGCGGGCGAAGTGCCCACTGCGATCCACATCCTCAAGGGCGGCGGAAGCGGGACGGAAACCTCCCGCCTTCGCCACTGTTGATCTTGCCGGCCGATCGGTTTCATTGGCGACGGCCAGGAACCTTCATTGGCGCTTCGCCGCGAATAAGGCGCCAAGGCCATGGCCACCGGTGCAGAAGCGGCATGCAGATTCATCTCAACGCTCTCCACCTGGTCGGAGCGGCAAGGGTGTGGGCGCACAGCTTCAGTTCACAGCAGGGTCCGCGCAGCGGCCGTGACCGGGCCGGGTCGAGCAGGGTGCGGTAGGTGGAGAAGTGGTCGACCAGGGCCTGCAGCTACGCGGCATGCAGGGCCTTGGCCATCTCCGGCTGTTGGATTGGAATTCTCCGCCGTTGCGGTATTGGGACGGAAGCATGAACTCCAACTTCGCTGCAGGTTCAGCTCCGGTAGGCCTTGCATGGACAGGGCCAGGGTTTCGCTGCCAGATCAGGCCAGGCTCAGGCCGGCGACCCGGACTGGTGGTAGCCCTTGCAAGGCCCAGGCGTGAATCCAGAAATCGGGCGACCGATGCCGCTGGCCCGAAGATCTAGGCGCCGTGATAGCTGCCAGCAACGAGATGCCGTCTTGGAAGGATCTTGCGCAAAGCCGGCCCTCGAGGGCCTGGCGCTCGTTGGCCTGGCGGCGCCGGGCATCGAGGCGTGGGCAGCTTGCCGCGCTCCATCAAGCGGACTGGGTCTTGGGATGTCGAGCCAGTGGCGGAGTGGTTCTCCCAGGTGAGCCAGGGGAGACGGGCGCTGGCACGACCGAAGCGATTCAGGCAGCCAGGTAGGCTGGGTGCTCCCACACTGCCGGGTGTCGGCCACCAGGGAGACTGCAGACGCAGCCGCCAGGCCGGCAGGAGGTGCTGGTGAACCGCCCACCGCAAGCTAACGCGGAATGTTAGGTGTGGTGGAGCTGTCAGACGGGTTAGGACGGCCTTGGGCACAGCGGTCGGACCGTATGGAGCGGTCGAGAAGCACCAGATCTGGCACCCTCCCTGACGCGCTTCCGAGTCGGCGCAGAGTGTTGCACGCCGACTCCAGTCCGCTGGCCCGGTGCCGACGGGGAGAAGAGGGTCCGACAAGCTGACGGTGGAGGAGGCCCTGACCAGCAAGGGGCGGCCCAGTTCACGCTCGATTGAGCAGGGTCTATCGAGGTGCAGCCACCGAGGCGGAGGAGGGTTCGGGCGTGAGGGCTGAGCCGCGGCGGCCCAATGGATCTCCCGGCTCCATCACAGACTCTTCGCGGAGCGAGATTCGATCGGCGTTGATTTGGTTGACTGGGCACAACGCTGCTTGAAGTAAGTCGCAGAGGACGGTGGGGCGGTGGAGAGCACCGCCAGGGGATGTCATCGCCCATGCAGTAGGTAGGGTCCTTGCCACTGACGGCCATGTCCTCGAATCAACCAGACGAGATCTCGGCCGAAGCCGAAGGCGGTCTGGTGCTGGAGCAGAATCGGAGTTCGCCCATCGACTTGGCGTCCTTGCCGGGCTGGGCGAAGGTGCGGCCGTTGTCCGGCAGCCAGGCCGCCATAGGAATGGCGGCCGCCCCTCTTCCATTGACCTGCAGGTCTTCAGCAGCGAGCCGTTTTCAGGTCGACGCCAGCATCTGGCCAGGGCCGAGCCGGACCCTTTTTCAATGCGATTCCGCTTTCTCGAATTGGGCAACCACACCGGTTTTCCGAACCCGATCACCACCAGGCCATCGCGAGTGATGCAGTAGCGGCAGGCGCAGGTCCGGTTGCGATCCAGCGAAAGCACCCACACTGCGCCGTCATGAACACCAGGCAACGCCGGCGCCATCCAGGGTTCCTCGAGGCAGGCGGAAGTACTCGTAAATGCCCGGCACCTCTGGGCGGGAATCGAGTTCCGGCTGCTCGCGAAAGGCCTCAGGCCACCAGGTCAGGAGGCAGTCGGTGAATTGGACCAGGCCGCTTGACGCACCTATCAGCTCGGGCATGCGTCGAGAATGGCAGAATCAGCTGAAGCCGCGTCACAACGGGCTTGAGGGTCGCAGGCGGGCGGCACCACAGGCAGGCATGCGAGTGGTTTCGGCGGGCCTGGCCCAGGTTGAGATTGCCGCAGGGTATGATTTCACCGTTGGCCCAGCAACCGATTCGGCTGGGGCCAGGGGCCAGCGGGGCAGGTGTTGGTGGTGCTGAAGCGGCAGGTTTACACGCGAAACTCACGCAAAGCGCTCGTCTCTCAGTGTCGTTTGTAGAAGGCCGGCAGGCACTTCGAAGCGGCACCATCCCCTTGAAACCAGGGCGCGTCTGAACGAAGAGGCGAATAAAGTCTCGAACTTCAGGCCCCCAGGTTTCCCTGAACCAGGTACGGACCCGCCGGCAGCGAACAGCAGCGCCTCCAGGGCATCACCGCTGGCGTCAGGACTCCCACCAGCCATTGCTCGATCCACCGGGGCGGTCTGGCGGGCCAAGGGCCGAGGAAAACTGATCAACCGGCACCGTGGCCGCCAACCCAGACTGCGCAGGGCCAGAGGCTTTGGAGCGGCGTTCACAAAATTGGCACGGGGCCTGCTGCAGCCGTCCGATCGGCCGGCAGGAGGGACAGCAGTGTGGCAAGAACCCGCCGGTTGGGCACCGTTGCGCGCGATTCCGGCCGAACGCTCGAGAAAACTCCAGGGATGCCGGAGAGAATGCGGCGCCATCGCCGGAGTTCGCTGTTCACCGCCACAGCCACGCGGTGCTCCATTGCAGCTGAGCGCCTTCCAGGGCTTGCAGCAGCAAGGGCCATGGAGGCAGCACATCCAACTGGGCAGAAAAACAACCCCGCAGGCGGTCCTTTCCCGGCGACAGACGCGGTTTGCCGGGCGTGTCGCAATGGGGCCAGAGGCGGACGGAGGAATGCGCATGGACGGAACAACCTGACAGAGAAACAAGCGGCAAGCCCTGATTGGACGCAGGTGGCACCCCAGTGAGCGACAACAACTTCTAGGACAGGTGCTGGGTTAGCGTTTCACCAGACAACGGAGAAAGGCTGATGGCGTGGCCAGATCCCGCCAGCGCGGCTAATGGCCGCTGGGCTCTGCTGACAGTTTGACTCTGCATTCCGGAATCGCCACTGGGGCGCGAGGGTTCCCGCTCAGTCCGGCTGGCGACCGGACGTCAAACCGGCTGAGCCGCCTCCGGCAGGAGAACGGCCGGCAAGACAACAGGCAGAGAGCAAGAAGGCGCCGACATGGTGCATCAACGCCTGCCCACACAGGCGTTGCAATGGGCTTCAAGAAGCGATGGAGGCCGCGATCGCAGTGTGGCTGCCCTTGGAGGTGCTCCAAGTGCCAGGCTCGCGCTTCAGCAGCGAAAGCAGCCAGATGGCGGGCCTTGAGACTGCGAATGGTTCGGTCAGACCTCAGGGGGGTGGCGGGGGGGCCCCGCTCAACTTGCGCAGCCCCGATAGATGAAGTCGGTCTGGATGTGGGCCAACCTTTCGCTGCCGCCGTTAGTCCGCCTTGAAGCACTTGGCCGAGACACTGAAGATTGAAATTCCGCCGGCGGGCTTAGTCGGAATCCGGGTTCTCCTCAGCGGGGTGAAACCGCCCGCTATGGGCGGCCGCCGCGTGCGTGCTGATCTCGATGGGCATCGCCCTGAGTGCCGCCAGGAGACGCGGCAGCTGCTGCTGGGGCTGGCGCACCGCCGCGCAGCGTGCTGAACTCCAGGGCTTGGTTTCGCGGCGCGCCAGGCGATCAGGGATTGACCCTCAAACGCCCTGGCGTTGGTTTTCCAAGGTTCTGACCCTGGGTCTAGGGCGGCCGGCTGTGCTCGATTCGCCGGAAGGTCGGCTGGCTGGACCCCTGGCGCCGTGCCAGTCGCGGACGCGCCACCCGGCTTGGTCCACGGTTGCAGGGCCCTACTGAGCAAGCCAGCGCAGTCACGTCGAGCGGCAGGTTCCGTGCGTCGGCAACCGGCGGATGACTGGATCAACTAGCTCGCTGGATCCACGCGCAATCCCCTCGAACTACGCCTGCTCACCAGGGCCGACGGCAATGCACGGGAAACTCAGTTCCTGCCGGCGCTGGCAACGCGGCGATCAGGCCTGGAGTGCGCGCATCGAACGGCGGTTTCTTTCAACCGGATTCAGGCGCTGCCCTGGGTTGACTCTCAAAGAAAGGTCGCTGGCTCTCCGGACCGGTCCTGACCGTGGCGCCGTCGGTTGGCGACCCAGGAGCTACCCCAGTTCGGCGGCTGCGGTGGCAGGAAATGGACTGACTGACGGACGCAAGGCCTGGCGGCCTGCCACAGTGAAAGTGGGTATGTCAGCGCGGCCTGGCCCGTTCAACGGCGATGGGGAGCGGGTATCGGCCCCTGAAGCGGCGCGAGGACGGCTCGTGTTGATCAGGGGTGGCCGCATGTTTCAAAGGCAGTGGAGTCCGCGCGGAACTCGCCCAGGGGTTGGGCTTGGCGCCGTGACACATGGTGGTGGCCAGAGCCGGGGCGGGTGGAGCTCCCTGGCCCTCGGGGCAGCCGCGCTGAGCTGTTGAACAGCCGCCACGTCGATGCGGTAGGGGAGATGAACCCCTTCGTGCTTGGGCGGCGGCCCGATTGCTGTCTTCAGGACGGAGGCTAGGTATGCTCAAATGGGAACAGCGAAGGATTCGGCGCCCGCGCGTATTTTCAACAGACCAGGGGCGCGCCGGCCCACCGGTAGGTCGCAGCGACGGGCGTTCAGCTTCTGCTGCTACTGTTCAAGGGCAGAGGGCATGCTGGGCCAAACCCTGCAGGAACGCCGGACTGCTCAGGCAGATGGGCTGCGGATTGCCCTCACTCGATGGCGGCGGCTCCACTGGCATTGATGTCGGTGGGGCGATGACCGTGTGGGGCCGTTGGAGTCTCCGCCTCGATTTCACAATGGGTCTTGTTCTTGGTTGCACGGACGGATTCCCGTCGCAGACTCTTCCCCTCCCCATGAGCGAAAGCCGCCATGCCGAAGGGATGACCGTTCAACCTGAGCGCACGCTGCCGCTGCTGACTGGGCCGCCAGGCCGCCGTGGCCGGGCACACCGGCGGCTGGATTGCATACTGATCTGGTGCGAAGGAGGGCTGTTGAGCGCTGGAGTGCTGAGGATCCGTCCCGGCGACCTGACCGGGGCATGGCGGTCGCCAGGCGCCGACGCATCACACCCTGCACGCCCCCGGAGGACCAATTCGCTCTGATGGGCGCGGCTCAAACCTGCTAGCCGAGGGGATCTCAGTGGCGGCGGCTTCCTGATCAGAGGCCGGCCGACGGGCTGCAGTGCTGCGCGCTCGGGGCCGCCTTCGTCGTAGAACCATGCGTCCGCCGACGGCCGATAGGGGTGATCAATATGTGAAAGACGGTCGACGTCCGGACTTCTCTCTATCGGGCCCTTCGATGCCCACGGATTCAAGCAGCTTGATCCGCACCGAGCGGCCAGCACCCACCCGCCAAGACCAAATCCCTGCGCTGCGGGCCTGCCGGAGCGCCGAGCGTGTGCACCCGCAGTCGTACCACCTCCACCCAAGAAACGAAAACTCCGCGTGCGCAAGGTGGCCCGCGTCCGGCTCACTCGGGCTTTGAGGGTCACGCCTACATCCCCGGCATCGGCCACAACCTGGCAGAGCACTCCGTGGTGTTGATCGCGGCAGGTGCCGGTCAGAAGGATTTGCCCGGTGCCGGCTACCAATCATCCGTGGCACCCTCGCAGCCTCCGGTGTCAAGGACCGGCGCCAAAGCCGCTCCAGTCACGCGGCCACCAAGGCACCCAAAGGACTGATCGAGCCCGCCCCGTTTCCTTTTCTTCCTCGCTTTACTTCCTTAGGTTTATGTCCCGCCGGCATGCTGCTGAGAAGCGCCGGTTCATCCCGATCCCCAGTTCAACAGCCGTCTGGCTCGAATGGTTGGATGCACGGCTCATGAAGCACGAGCAACAAGTCCACCCCGCCCAGGCGCATTCTTCTCGGATGCCTTTAGGCCTGATCAACGACCGAACCGGCACCGATCCCACTTGGGTGTTCGAGACAGCGGCGCAACGCACTGTCCCTGGTGGAAGTGCGGGCAAGGCGGGTCGGGGGGGGATGGCGCCACCTATTCAGTGGCACGTGAGAGTGCGGCAAGGGCGCGGAACAGCGTATGGCCCTGCTGTTGGCCTGGTGATTTTTTCGACGAAGGCTCGCAACGGCCGCAGCATTGTCAGAAACTGGCGGGCGAACTGTGGATGCCGCCAACGAAGCCGGCAACGCGGTTCCGCAAACGGGAGAACCCACACGATGGTGAAGCGAACGAAGGCCTTTCGCCCACTTACCGCTCTTGAGCGGGGGAATACCAGCTGGGTCCGGGACCAGCAACTAGCGTTCAAACCAGTTACAGTTCAACCGCATTTTTTTATCGTGATTTACCTCGGAAGACCTTCACGTGGCCCGCGCCTTCCCCTTAGATCGCGTCAGAAATATCGGCACGCCGCCACAGTTTGACGCGGAAAACCACCCCACCGAGCGCATCTTTTTTATTTCCGGTATGTGGTCACAAATTGGCGAGGTCCACGATGGGCGCCGCCGTCACCGACTGGATGGCAGGAGCGTGAGGCGTGCATTCCATCACGGCGGCTGCTATCCCACAGCTGGGAAAGACCACCGATCAAACATATCCGACACGCCTGGCCACGTCGACTTCACGATCGAAAGTGGGGCGCTCCAATGCGAGTGCTCGTTGGTTGTGGTTGCCGTTTTCTTGCGCTGTCGGCGGGGGTCCAGCCCAGTCGGAACGTCTCTTGGCGGCAGGCGATTCGCTACAACAGTTGCCGCGCATTCGTGTCGTCACAAGTGGACCGCACCGGCGCCAATTTTCTCAAGTCTACGACAGATCAAAGGTCGCTGAAAGGCCAACAGCTGCCCCAATGCACAAGCTTCCGATCGGCGTGAAGGCACTCAAGGGAATCATCGATCTGGGCGTCAGAAGGCATCATCTACACCGATTGACCTCGGCACTGACATCGTCGGAGGGAGATATCCCCGCCGAGATGCCAGAAGGAAGGTCGGCACTCTGGCGCAGGCAATGTTGATTTGGAAAACGGTGGCCGAAACCGATGGACGAACTGACTGTTACTACCTGGAAACGGTTATTCTCACCGATAACAATGGTGAAAGGCATTCGGATTCGGTGTGGTTCAAAGCACGGTTTGGTGCCGTCCTCTGTGGTTCAGCGTCAAGAACAAAGTTTGTTCATGATGCTGGATGCAAGTGTTGGATTATCTGCCGCGCATCGATATTCCGCCGATCCAGTGGCTCTTGCCCCGATGGCGAAGAGCCAGCGGCCCTGCGGGACGAACAATTGCCCGTTCAGCGCCTGGCCTTCCAAAGGCTTAATGGCTGTCCTACGGCAAACGTCACCTTAGGGAGGATGTACGCGGAAACCCTCAAGAAAGGCAGGCTAATGTGGTCAACAGTTACCAAGAACTAAAACAGGAACGCATCTCCCGGTGATCCTGCTTTCAAGGCACGACGACGCGAAGAGGCTCATGAACTGGCGTGCCGGTGATCTTGGCGCTTTTTTTGGTCTCAAGGGAAACACACAACGGGGTGACACCCTCTGCGTTGAAAACCGATCCAATCATTTGGATCGCTGTCATTCCCGAGCCGTCATTCGGTTGTGTGGAGCCCAAGACCAAGGGGGACATGTGAGAAAACTCTCCAAGGCCTGCCAATCGACTCTCCGAAGAGGACCCCACTTTCCGGATCACTAGCTCGGAAAACCAACCAGCGGTTGTCGCCGGCCATGGGCGAGCTTCACCTGGAGTCCTGGTGGTCGCTGCTCAGGGAGTTCAATGTCGAAGCCACATCGGCGCTCTCAGGGTTTTATCGCGCAACCAGTTGTGCAGCGCCAAGGCGAGGCAATTTGCCAGGACAGACAGGTTGGCGAAGGGCCCATTGACGGCCATGTGTAATCGAGATGAGCCTGGTGAGCCGGGTACAGGCTTCGAGTTCAAGTCAACAAGAATCGTTGGCAGGTTATCGTGCGAGGAGTAATCGGGACCGGCCGAAACGGCATGAAGGAAACCTGCAGTTCGGCCGCGTGATTGCTGGTTTCCGATGATTGATATCCAAGGTCGGTATGGTCGGATGGCTCCTACCACGACACGTCGACTCCTCCGAAATGACTTCAAAAGTGCACGGCTCGCTGCCTTCAAGGACGGCGTCAAGAAGTGCAATCCTGTACTGTTGAGCGATGATGAAGGTTAGGAAGTCGAGATTCCCGAGATTTCCTGGATCAGTTGAATGCGACCTCACCTCCGGCGGCGGTCAGGTCGAAGGCCAGGTCCATCGACAATGGACAATCTTTAAAGTCCAGAACCAAGTGCCCTGGCGAAATGTTCGGCCTATGCCATTCAGCTCCGATCCATGCCCAGGGTCGGGGTTATTTCTCGATTGGAGTTCCAGCCATTACGAGGAATTCTCGCAAGTGGTGAGGCCATCATCTCCAGAAATCAGAGGCAATTTCTGGAGTCTTTACACCCAACCAACCCCCGATTCTTCCTTCCAATGGCCGCGAGAAAGTTTCGATGGACCAACCTCAGCGTTCAGATCGGCACCATCGGCCACGCTTGACCATGGGCAAGCACCACCTACTGCCGCCATCACCAAGCGTGGCTGGCCGTCCATCGGCCGCGAAGCTCAGGCCTATTGGAGACATTACGGCGTCTGAGGAGAAGAGGGGGATACCATCAGATAACGCCCAGTCGGTACGAAACGAGGGCCGTCAACGCCCACGTAGACTGCCCGATGGTCACGCGATACGTGAGAATGATCACGCGCGCGCAGATGGACGCGGCTTGTTGGTGGTGCCTCCACCGAGGCCCGGATGGGGGCCAGACAAGGGAGCACATTTCCTGCTGGCCAAGCAGTCGGCGTGTCCGCCCTAGTGGTTTCCACGAGACCGGACATGGTCGCGCGAGGAGATCTTGAGTGCGTCGAACTGGAGATGCGCGAGCTGTCGACAAGCTATGGACTTCCGGTGTGACATCCCGTGATCACGGCTCAGCCCCAAGGCCTTGGACGATTCAAAGGAGCGGCAAGGTACTGCGCGGTGAGAACAGAGTGGGTCGACGAAGTATCCTCGACCTCATGGATGCCGTGGATTGCCTTCGGATCCCGAGCCGAGCGTGAGTCGAACAAGCCTTCCTGTGGCCGTACGAAGAACGTCTTCTCGTCACGGTCGCGGGCACCCGTAGGCCACGGCCGGATCGAGCGCTGCAAGGTCCAAGGTCGGCGAGACCGTCCAATTCGTCAGGCATCAAGGACACCGCGAAAACCACCGTCCACCGGTGTAGAAGATGCTTCCGTAAGCAGCTCGAGGAAGGCATGCAGTGTGATAACGCCGGCCTGCTCGCTGCGCGGCATCGAAGCAGAGGGACATCGAGGCGGGCATTTGGTTGCTGGTGGAAGCCAACTCCATCAAGCCCCACACCAAGTTCGAGGAGTTGAGGTGTTGACGTGCTCAAAAAGGGAGGAGGCAGGCCGCCAACACACCCTTCTTTGCTGGGCCACCGCCCGCCAGTTTCTATACAATCCGCACCACGACGTTGGGACGGGAGGCAGACTTTTTCAGGCCTTCAACCGACGATGGACGGGCCCAACGTTTCGGAGATGGTGATTGGGCCGGGGTGGACCGGCATCAAGATGAGAAAGCGCCGAGGGCGGATTCTGGGGCCAAGTTGGCGACGGAAGCAGGGCATTGCGCTTCGGCCAATTCGCGAAGGGCGCCCCCATCGGTGCGGTGTTGTCCCAATCTCTTTCTTT
>Ga0163217_1031642_pt1 | contig 14226 bp, 12 predicted proteins | sample SynspAceP_FD_185933 | JGI IMG/M metagenome (GOLD analysis project Ga0163217, IMG submission 185933) | Saline lake microbial communities from Ace Lake in Antarctica - Synechococcus sp. Ace-P (PacBio error correction) | ecosystem: Environmental > Aquatic > Non-marine Saline and Alkaline > Saline ... | reverse complement strand
GGCTCTGTTGATAGTCTAAGTATCCACATGCTTGACTAAGCCTGCAATTCGCCTGAGTTGCTCGAGCCGCGGGGATACAGCCTCGAGTTGTTATAAGTAAAGCAGGCGAATCTGAAATGTGGCGCCGGTCCCCAAGTTGCACGAATTGGGTACCTGGCTAGTCAGTGTGGATGACTCATCCCATCTCCCATGTTACCTGCAGACTTCGAGACTCCCACGCCCGGCTGTCACAGGACAGTCTCAGCTCCTGAGAGTGCGAATCAAACGCAAGCGGCCAGAAGTAAAGGTCGCTTCCAGTACATCACGCAATTCGAGCTTGCACCACTGCTTGGTGCCTCAGCGCCATACACCATCCTGAGAGATCGACACCGCCACTTTCCTTCCCTTCCAGGGTTCTCCATGCGCCCACTCACACCTCGTGCTGCGAGCAAAGCCATTCCGTCGTGCAGAGACTTTACTCCAGTACGCAGACAGCACGGCGAGTTGCCTCTTGATCAGCGTCATGGAGACGCCCTTCAAACCTCAGCAACCACAGATCTAGAGAGCCTAGGCCATAACGCTTGATGATTAGAACACCATGTCTGTGCGAAATCCATCGTCTGGAAACTCAAAGTGGACCAATCCAGCTCTGGCCGATGCTCAGCGAAAAGCCTCAGAGGCGATGTCGTGTCGAAATTGCTATGTCTTCGCTCTGGTGTCACAGCTTGCGACTCTCAGCATCGCGGTCAGACGGTCATAGTGAGAGCCAGCCACACACAGTCGAAGACGACAGCTCTCGGCAAATACTAGAGCTCACAGTACGGACAGCCTCTCTGCTAGTCATTTGGTGCATCTCGTCAGCTCATCGGAGCGTCTGAGCCATTTGTCTCCCGATTAGCTCGGATAGCTCATAACGGTGATTCACGCGTCACGACTGCCACGTTATCAAGTCCAAGGGTTAGCAGTTCTGCAGTATAACGGGCGATGGTGACGGTAATGCCTCTTATGAGGATCCTTGTGCGCGAGTCGCTTTAACGTGCAAGAGGAGCAAGTCACAAAGCCTCTCAACAGCATCTTACGTACGAGTACTAAGAGGTTCTTTTCAAGATACAGGTTGAGCGGAAAATAGTGCTGACTACCTCTATCCTTCCCTACACTAAGCCAATAAAATCGCTCGCACGCTGACGAGTATCTTATCAAGTCAATACAATACTCCAGACTGTCCGTGAACTCCTGTGGCGCTCTTCCTTCATTGGCCACAGCACTAGCGTCGCCGATTCTCCGTAGTCCCGATGCCGCTCGTTGCGGCCCATCAGTGTTGCGCTTACGCAGCGTCTACTAGCACATTATAGGCGAGAGGCAGAGGGGTCCTTCCATTGGCCGTAGTATCCGCTCATCGGCCAACAGCCTTCGCCTCTCGGTGACAATTTGTCTGGCGCTGGCACCACGTTGGTACGAGGCCGTATTCGAATCCGACGAGGCTTGTGCATGGATTCGTTCGAACCACTCACTATACCAGAGTTCAGGCGTACCAGAATTGACGCTTCTACTCCAATGTGAAGGGGTCCCGGCACGCGCTTTTTTAGGGGTATTGACGATAGGCAGGACGGGCAGAGACCTAGCACATTTTCCAATTGGTCCGAAAACCCTCGCCGCTGCTACTTGACGTACGGCTCGGGTACAGCCCTGGGTAACCAGGCTTTTCAATTCATCCATCTGTGATTCAGCCCTTCCTGCTTTGGGTGAACCTCTATCTACAACAGCAGCCCCGAGAAAGCGACTTGCGAGTAGCTTTCTCAGAGAAGTGGTAGACGTTGACGATGCACACGGTCGCGAGCTGGATTTCAACTTCGCCTATACCACGTGGTTGAGTGACACCGAGATGTCGATCCATGTATCGGTGCAATGAGCAACTTCACGAAGTGATCGGGCATATTAGTCGCACTCCCGTGCAAGCGAGGATGCCTGCGCATCAACTGGGCAGACGCGCCGCCGCAGTATCACCACCCCCGAGATCGTGCGGACGCAAACTGGAGAGAGAGGAGGAGTCACTTGGTATCTACGAACCTTAGGCTTGCGGTATTGTTGATACGCGATTTGCTCTGGAAAACCTCGGCAACACAGCCGAATTGTAGGCTTAGCCAGTCATTGAACTTGGCCGTTGCCAAGGTTAGGGACGCCCAGGAAGAGGATAAGGTGAAGGTTCAATTCATTTGCCTATAGCCTCTTCCACCTTGATCCTTTGGTCATTTAGCTATTTTTAGCCTGGACTATCGCATTCGCTTTACCTTCGTGTAGACAGGAAGCGAATCCATGTCTCGGGCAAGGTTCTTATAAGTCTGGCACTGACTGTCGTATCGTCTCTCGGCCTATCGCTAAGCGTGCGGCCGACAACCAGAACGCTAGCCGACTGGTCTGCGCAAAATACTGTTCGGATCTGAAGAACACTCTCGGATTTTATTCAGGTGCACACCAAGTCCGACCGATAGAAATTCAAACCACTGTATCATCCGCACAACAGAGATCAGAATACGGGCAATCGGAGCTGGGCCTCTTAGCTCTCGTGACAGTGTTATTCTGTCCATTCTCATCTTCTGCTTGACGTGCTCGCGAAAGCCTGTGTGGTCCGAAGGCCATGGTTCGCTTGACCAGCGATACAGAGTCCCACGATTCGTGGGACCGTGTTCGCTGCTGATGCCTGTGCTTCCTGTACAAGTTAATCTGCAGTGCGCATATGCCTCGATCAAGGGCGAACCTAGCTCATATCGCGGACCAACTAGAGACTTACCGCTGCGTATTCGGCGATGAGCAAGGCGATTATGGGAGAGACCTGGTGCGACTCGTCAGTGTCAACGCTGTGTTCTCTCTCTTGAGGCACGACGTAATAGAAATCTGCGCGTTGGTGGCTCGCCTCGTGGATGCTTTGTTTGTATGCTGCATACTACACACAAAGGAGGACATTATTGCGTTCAAAGGGCCACTCGCGTAGCTGTCGGCATGGTGAACTGGAGATCATCATCGTGGGACTAGCTCTGGATTGAGTTCGCCATTGGCAGCATGGAGAGTATCACTTGTACGCGTAATGTGCACGCGTTTGTGGAGCGCCGAGATCCTCAGCCTATATCAGGAACGCGTGCAGGATCAGTCTAGCCGCCGAGTGCCGTCAGCAACAAGCGACTGCATGTTGCAGTGGGCCTTCTATACTCCACATGGGACACGCAAGCGTCAATGCTTCTAGACTGAGCTTGACCTGACTGGAGACTCTCGGAGCGGAGCAGCGCGGGAAGCCGCTCGAGCACTGAGCAACCCGAAGTCCCGTCTGCCTCAGGTGCAAACTGGGCACTAAGAGCCTGGTATCCCAGATTGATAACTGCGTCGTGAGCACTGGCGATTGTGAAGCGACCTCTCCCGAGAGCACTGCTCTACCTATAGCATGAGTTCTAGGCTGCGGTCATTCTCCGGCTTGCTGACTCGTGTGCGGCGTAGTCAGAGTGCTCGACGGATTTCTTATGATGCACGGCTCTGTAGCACGCTCAGTGCCGGTGCGGGGCCAAGCAGTTAGCGAGCGACGCCAGGTCCACGTCGGAGAATCCAGCGGTGCTTGCGCTGTAGCCACAGCTTCGAATCGTGTCGGACAGTAATATTGGCCCGCTCGCATCACTAAAACTCGATGTCATCGACAACTTTGATCAGATAGCCTCGTGTCGCCTGCCCGGCGAGAACCGTATCGTCTCACGTGCGATGCTCTATAACGCGCTATGTCCTGCACTGCGTCCTGGCTGCGGAAGGCCGTGCCGGCCGTTGTAATTATCGCTGCGCGACATTGAGCGCTTCTCGGTTCATCAGAGTAAAGTCATGACTTGAGTCCCTTCTACAGTGCTGATGCTCTTGCTCGGTGCGCTCGTTTCGTGCGAAGGACTCCAGGCGAGGGCGTTGCTCCGCCGATTTCGAGTGTTGGCATCTAAATAGGCCCACGCCAGATCTATGCGACCTCGTTGGTCGGAGCAGCATCCAGTCTTAAGCTTACACGTCCGCTGACAGCTTCAAAGCCGTTTCCAATCCAGGTAATTGGGGTTATCAAGATGCCCCAGCTTTCGATCTATAAGCAGCTAGAGAGAGACGCTTCAACTGACTCTTCCTGCCGGGTCCCAAGAATGGCGTGCCCCTTGGAGTTCGGGCAGGAGGGTCTGCGCAGACTTCATGACCAGAGGTTTCACCATGTATCGTCATAGAGACAGCTCCTCAACGTGCGTCTCGTCTGTAACTCTTTGGGTGCAGGATCTCGTCGGCGGGAAAGATACGCGCAGCATACTAGAGCGCGATCAGACGTGCTTACTGTCCGAGTATCCTAGAGCAAGGTCCTACGCACTCTAGGCCACTGTCAGAGCTTCATGTCGCCTCTGTGTGAAGGCGCGAGCTCGGCGTGAGATCTGATAGAAGTCCCATGGCAAAGATGCAGGCGGCGTGCACTACTCGAGTCACGCGGTCGCCAGACGCTGCGGTCGTCGACTAACGCGAGAGCTCAGCATCGTGGCTTGCGGTCCGATATAGTGGGCGCAAAGATCTGGAAGATCGCTATAGCAGACGAGCTGCGCAGGCTTTGCTCCATGTCAGTCTGAAACGCCCGAGTCGCAAATCAATAGAACCATAGCTATCGCTCCAGCCAGTAGTGTATTGTCTTCACTTACTATACGCTCACAGGGGTTATCCCAATACGTCTTCGTCAAGCGCTCAAACGGATGGTGGGCGGAAAGGACCGAAATACGTCCCGTGCTGATCACAGCTTCAGCATAGCTGACCCAGGAACAGCGGCGTCGCTTGTGCTACGCCGTAAGAAAGGGCTCTAAGCCTCGCCTTTCGCCGTTACTGACCTCTCATAGCTCTGCTGGGGGGGCCTATGGCAGCTGCTTTTCGTGCTGCGCTGCATCGTCTGCGCTGGTAGTGGCGCAATGCGGAGGTCATTCTCGCAGCCTTGGGCCACCAAGGTGCGGTGTGGTGCATTATTACCTCCGACTGATGTCATTGATTTTCTCGATTCGGTGAGTGGTGGCTATCATGACGGGACGGCCACAGGGCATAGCTGTGTAGATCTGCTGCAAGTTTAATGCCAGCACGTCCGAATTGGCCCTGAGTCTTCGGCTGTAAAGCACGCTCGCCCATTCACTCGCAGCCGATGTGGGCTCTCTCATCAACGGCAGTCCGTGAGATGGTCGGTAGAGCGGGGGGGGGGCCCTTCCGTCCATTCGACCATAAAATCTTGTAGCCATACCGGCGACGGTAGGATGCGTGATTGAGCACTCGCCGTGTCTAAGTCGAGATATCTAGAAGTCTCGCCCTTTTTTCAATGTGGCTCAGCAGCAATGCATGACTATGCAGCTTACATCAGTGATTGTCGACTGCTGCATCGGTGAGGATCATATGAGCTATGCAGAGTGACAGCGAGGGATACGGCTCAATCTACTAAGTGCCGCGCCCTCACAGGCTCTCTCATGCACCCACGGCTCGATCAGACTCTTGCCTAGTGCAGTCAAGCGCGCGGGCTCAGCCAAGACGGACGATGCGAGCTGCTGGAGAGGCCACAAGATCCTCGTGGCCAGCACAACTCGAAACAGGGCATCCTCGACTACCGAAGCAGAGGTCTTCGATGCGTTCGTTCAGTACTAGTTCGCGGGAGGTGCGTCAAACACCGGGCGCTCGGGCACTATCATTGAGGCCGAGATCAGTCGCCTCCTAGTCTTGCGGGCTATCCGTGAGCACCGATCTACGTTGGGCAGGACACGGCTCTGATAGAGTGCACAGGCGCGTCACGATGCGATCCTCGGCACGCTAATCGATCACCAGGCGATCCACAGCGGACCTCGCACTAGCCAATCAAGATCGCAATCGGCGCCGACTTCCTGGGCTGATATAGCAGGAGCGTCCAGACGCACCTGGAGGAGTGTGCGTCAACTCTCGCATCCACGCACATCGCTGGAGCAGCCTACGCTAAGCGCCTGCAACCAGGTTGCCTTAGTGTCCTTCGTCAGGCCCTCCAGCATTCTGGGCCATCCCCCCCAGCGAGCCCCTGGCACAGAAACAGGCATACGCTCACAGGGCTGGTGACCGCAGCGACATCCGCTGCGAATCGGGACTCGTGCGCACGGAGGAACACCGCTCAGCCCTCAGGCCCCTCTCTCCAGTTAGCCACGTCGGCTCGGCGACTGATCGAGGTCCAGCTCGGCCGAGCTGGTGTCGTATTGCGCGTGATTCTGCAGGGTCACAGCGCACTGGTTTGCATAGAGAGGAGTTCCTCGCGCTGAAGCAACTTAGTGAAGGTTTGCAGTTGACGGTCACGACGCAACACGACTGTGATGATTAAAAGAAACGCTCCGCATCCACAAGACGCAGTTACGTCCATTGTATCCACGTCCGCGAGATTTGCGCGTGCTGTGCATCAAATCAAGCGCGGCCTGTGTGGCCGGCGTCATCGATTCGAACTGGTGTCTGAGTCTACTGTCGTAAGCTCAGCGCATGAGCCAGTAGTATTCGAGCACGTACTCAGCTCTCGCTCGCCATGCAGCGCGGTGCATAGAGACCAGCACTAGAGCTGCCTCTAAGTGGCATGTCATGCCGCTATGGTCGCCTCGGCCAATACCATCATCTCGCTTGCACTCAGGCGGCAGTGCTCCAAGCCTCTCATGGCCGAGCAGGTGCTCTCTTCTAGAAGCTGCGAGCCATGCAATGCCGCTGCAAATATGAAGACACACTCAACGGGCTCCGAGAGAGTTTGCGTCATGCCAGGTCGTTATCCAGGACGTAATCGTCACCTAGCGCACGTTCGCACCCGCGAGCTAGGCGATCCCGCAGGCCGTGGCGAGGCCGCCATGATGGATGCTTTCAATTCACTCTGCAAATTTCAGCTCGCAGCATGAACGCCTGACTGACACCATAGTCCACAAGCGGCTATCAGCAGATCTGCGCAGGACCTGCGATAGCGACAAACTATAGTCTCAGAGAGAGAACAAGAACGCAACCATGATGACATGATCGGATTTCTCTGAAGATTCTCGGTTTTAGTCCTTCTCAAGTGCCTGAGAGCAGTTACACTGGCTATAGCGTTCGCAGCTCAGCTATTGCGAACATGTACCCGTCTCAGCGCGACAGGTCTGAGCTGGAGCGGTCTCCTGCTCGGCATGCTCGCGGGCGAGCCATATCTGGTCGTAGCTGCACAAAGGCTACTGCGCTCACACAGCTGCTCGCATCTCCGTCGCTGGGATTACCGTTGTCTAGCTCAGGCCAAATTCAGAGAACAGTCCAAGGGATGCTGGATGTGCCATCGTACCTGCATCGCTGACTCAATACGCTAATTTGGCTCAGAACGTGCAGTCGCCTAGGGCTAGTGGGTGGAGCCCACATAGGCCACCAAGGCATACTAACGGCGAGCGCCAGTGCAAATCACATGTAGTGCATACAGTCGCCAAAAGTACGGTAATTGCAGTTAGGCCTGGAAGCCTCCGTTCCCAGTCCAGGAATCGCGAGAGAGCTCTGCTGCAATACCCTCAGCAAGGTCGTGGCTCACGTCCACTTGCTTCGCCGGTAGAAGAGTCAACTACACGCATTCGACTGCCAGCCCCGGATTCACTTTGATCTCGTTCCCACGCGGAGCGTCGCGGGTGTCGCTGCACCATACTAACAGCTCAAGCATCGGCGCAGTGCGCGCGGCAATCTTTACTCAATCTGTGACGGAGCACTGCTACACTGCTCCGTTTGCGTTCGTCTGCTGTCACGTTGTAGAGCCGCATTACGCGATGCAGATCTAGATATCATCACCTGCTCGGGATTGAGCGATATGTTGCGATTTCCTTGGGTCCTGACTGGTTATCGCTACACTGCCGTACGTCCGCGTGGGATCGTAAGCATTATTGTGTAGTAGGGAGTTGATCAGAGTACTGTAATCAGCCTTACTCGTAAAACCGGAACACTAATTTCGGCCGGGAGTGAGTCTGACTCCATGCGGCAATATGCGAAGACTTCACGCCCTCCGTCGGGACGCTGGAATAGGCGTGCAGGACCTAACTGCAACTTTGGATTTGGAGTGCTGTTGCGATGTTGGATCAGAGCCATCGCCGAGTTATGTGTATAATTGGAGTATGCCGATTGTCCATAAGTCACTGAGTCCATGATGCTGAGCAGAGTAGAGTCTAGGAGGACTACGCAGCTTTCCCTTTGATTCTGATGGTTATGCGGCCTGCAGCACAACACGATGAACCACCTCTGGCCCTGGGTCGTTTACCGACGTTCTACAGGCAGAGACGCAGTATTCGCGCAGCTGCGCGTTCTTGTCGCTTCGAGTGCGCCACTAGCTATGAAGGTCTCGCGATCCTCGTGGGGCCATGACGTGAAGACGCCAGGCTTGGAACCTATGGATGCGCACCGCGGATTTGTCTCGATCCATGGATGTCTCATATTGCGTGCTGGCCTCGCTTGCCGTGTATTCGTCGAGAGGAACCGATTCTTGCATTCTTCTTGTTTTGCGTCGAGATAGTTGGTTCTTCATGGATATCGTTCTATGACGTGTGAGCATGGCAGCTCAGCCTACTAGCGAGACTCTCGCGCATTCTCGTCTCGTATTGAGATGCAGTATCGAGCCTCGAGCTAGTGACATACGCGCGTGCCTAGCCTGCTGGTCGATACAGTCGTTGCCGCTGCGTACCGGAGTGGAGAACATGCAGAGTATTCTTCGCCGATTCTTTTCATGTATTGCGCGGCGGTGTCTATCATCGAGCAAGTTGAGCCTGCTCGCGATAGCAGGCAGTCCTGGTCTTCAGCTCCAGACTCCTGTGTAGGCCGTTATGGCCGCGCTCTGCGACAGCGGAGCTGCACTTAGCAGCAGTATGCAGCAGCAGGTCGATGACGAGTGACTGACGTCGACCTCGAGCACTCACGTGGCTGGCCGTTTCCTGCTTCCAGCCGATCAGGGAGGTCACGACTGAGCTGAGTGGGCGCGATTAGAGCTTGTCGCTGCCGTACTGGCTTGCATGGGTACCAGCTGATGAAGATAGGTCTGAGAGGCAAATCTGCGCTAGGGCGTTAGAGGATCGTTTCTATGCGAGCGGGTTCCTTTTTCTTTCTTGCTTTTGTGTGCTAGTCCCTGTCATGAGAACTGGTAAACACTCTGGATCTCAATCGCCTGAGCGCTATGTTCTCCATACACACTGCTGTTTGGTCCAGTTCGGGCAACAGACTCGCGTTGGGTCAGGCAGCTTGATACCCTCGCTGAGGTTCGCCGAGCAGCCTTGGGCCTGCCGCCGAGTGCTTCAGGCTCGGTAGGCCAGGAACGAGTGGGTTCCAGCATAGCCAGATGCTCGCTCGTGCCAATGGCCTTGACTCGGCTGGGCCTCGAGCCACGAAGCTGGGCGGCGGACAGTGGCCTCACCGATAATTGCAATAACTGTCAGCACCACGTGGTGCTCAGAACAGTGTCGTGTCGGTACGCGTCGGCTCGGATTTTCAGTGCCCTCAGGTGAGCCGACGACACTCGCCCCATGGTGTCAACGCTGGAGACTTGTGGTGAGTGCGAGCCTCCAACAGCGCCGCTTTGATCTTCCGCTTCTTTGGTGCTGACCGGTGTCCGCGCGCGTACTTACGCCCTCTTCACGCCATCAGCAGGAGCTGCGCAGCTAAGCCGGCCAGCTCGACCCAGGCCGGCCGAGCGGGCCTCCAGCATACACTCGCCGCGCGTGACCCCCTCTCTCCGACGATGGTGACCAGTTGCGCAGAGGTCGGTCGGGCTGTGATCGTTTGGATCTTTCAGACCTCTTGAAACAGTGTCGTCCATACGCAGGCTGGTCTGGTTCAAGAGGTTCCGGAGGCCTGCTCGTATGGTTCCAGTTGCAGCGCTCGCCCCTGATTTGTTTACCCTTGGCGGAATGGGGCTGCTGCCGAGGGAGTTCCTTGGACTGCCAGAGGCGCACGCGACCCCAAGGCTGGCACTAATCGTCTTGCAGGCGCTTTGGAGCTCCAGCGATTCGGCGTGTCTCTTGTTGACCCATCACCCTCGGTTGGCGGCTGAGGTCCACGCAGAGCAGTAGTCACCCAGACGGCGTTGCGACCTTGACTTGAGGCCTTTGATCGGCTGGCAGCTAGTGTGCTCTGCCTGGTGTGGGCATCTCGAGTGAGTTGCAATCTCAGTCTTGCAGAGGCGCCATTGATCAGTCGCGCCTAGAGGTCTCAGGCGGCGAGCTGCATGGGCGCAATTAAGTCGGGGGAACTAAGGGCAACTGTAGCACTCGATGCATCGAGCTAAGCCGCGCACTGCAGATAAGCTCCATGCTCCGCCGGTCCTAGTAGGACACCATAGAATCTTATGGATGACGTAATTCTGTGGTGTTCTCGATAGCCCTGATTCGTTCTCGTGCTGGATCCGCATAGTTATGTGGCTTCTTAGCAGTTTGATAAACGCAGCCGCCTGCGCCGTGATTGCGGTCTAGCGGTGCTCTCAGACGAACTTTCAGGAGCCATCGCTGAAAGCGGGCGGGCCAGAATCGGCATTTACCACTGTCGACCAGGTCGGAAACCAATGCCTCGTCCTATTTCCACTCATGTGCCCGATTCAGGCATTCGAGCTAGAATCACAGGTAGATCTGATCTCGGTAAATTGACCACTAGCCATCCCATGGTCAAGACTATCGACGAACTCCGGATCTTGCCACAGCCGCAATAGCGATCGCGCATCGCCTAACGCCTCGCCGACAATCTCACAATCACCCCCAGTGCATCAATGCAATGAGTGCCAATCAGGGATATGCGCGGCGCCCAAGCTCGGCACCGTGATCTAGCAGGCTGCCTCCCCTGAAGGCCATGGACCCACTGAGAGTGGACTAGGCTAGCCAGCCGAGTGCCGTCCACCGTTTGATCACGACTCTCTTCGTCTATCTCCGTACAGTTTAGTAGCCCATCGCACCCATCTGACCATGGCTTCGCTTCCAGCCAAATGTGCTGAGTCAGGTGTCCAAGGGTATGGAGTATGGGCACGAGAGCTGTGACCACGTGACTGTGCCTTTACGCTGCTCAAGTACGAAGCTCCGCAGTGATTCTGCTTCGCAACTGGTTGCGCTCGATGCAAATGTTAGACTGGCTCGCCCCGTCCGCACGGCGCTCTAGGATGTGGAATCTCCAACTGAGCTTCTTAGTGCACCCACGTTTCTGCAAGCTTCGGGCAGCGAAGCTTGTCTTGGATTCACGACCGTCTTTGGCTAGCGCGGACAGCGTTGCCTGCTGCCCCAGAAACTGTGTCGTGGCCAGCACCTGCTCGTACGCATAGTCTGTCCGCCAGGCGCATCCGCGATCCGTTTGCAGTCGGAGGGCCGCATTCCTACTTCCAAGAGCCATATTAGCCATGAGCCCGCCTGCCCTACCTCTCAGGCGGCAGTCCTAGGTGGCAATGGACTTGCGACCATAGCCGTGGTGGAGGCTTGGTCAATCTACGGTAAGGTAAGGTCCTAGCGCCTGGCTGCTTGCCACTCCGCCAGTGTCACAAGACCAACCCCCAGCTACAGATTCGCTGCTGCAGCCTGTTGCGCGCACAGTGCTAGCTGCCATGACTCCTGCCGCTGCGAAGAGCTCCGACCGGAGGTCTCAATCGGACCGGTAGCAGATAGCGTTAGGGCGGTTTAGCCGCTTAGCTGGAAGCTAGCTGCGGCATGAGTGGTTGAGACACATTCGGCCTCATACACCTCCCCATTGATTGGATGCTGCCAGAAGGACTGTAGGCTCACTGAAATCCTAAGCCGCCTCTTTAGTCACGCGCCGTGATGAATGACACGCGTCTGGAGCCCGCACTCACCTGACCAGCCCGATTGGGACAGCAATGCTGGCTCGACGCCTCGTCACGAGACCAGCGTGGGCCTTGCCGCTGCTTACAGGCCTCAATAGCCTGAGATGAGGGTCAATGGCCCCTCGAGTTCTTAGGCGCGGAGGACTATTAGCCGGGATCCTTATGTTCGATGGGACATTGTCTCACAACACCGCTGCCGACGCTCAGGACGCCGCCGCCGAGTGACTCCTTCGCACGACCGCCCAGGATTATTGCGTGGACTCCGGCTTCAGCTGCTCGACTGACTTCGGACCCGGCCATCGCCGACCATCTCTCGCTTAGGCGTGATCTGACCAATCTCTCATATACTGCTACCATATGAGTACGCAATGCTCAGAGCGATAGAGCATCTGATATAGTATGAGCAGTTACGAGCTGGAAGACCTTGATCTGCTCGTCAAGACGTCTCTCGCAGTTCCAAACTCGCTGGGTACCGTCAGCATTCATTGAAATAGACCATTCCCATCCAGCGTCCCGCGCCTGCTACAACGCTCTCAGTCCCGATGCGGATTTATCGCCGGTCCGTTATTGAATCGTGGCCATTTGACAATGCCCACCTTCTGCGCCAGCAGTCCGAGGGCTACCACCAAGCCCTAATTTTGTCCGCGCCCCCGTCGCCCATTCCTCTGCAAGCATCGCGCCCCGGCAGTGCCTCCCTCGCTAGTAGTATTTTCCAATAATGGCTATCGCCCCGATATAGAACCAATGTGCGCGGCCAAGCCGCAAGGCAGCATCTGCATATGAAATCAGGCTATGTGGGCTGCCATCCCTCCGCCACTCTCCCAGACCCCTCGCCTCCTCGCGCTCTGCCGACACTCCCACGCCAGTAGCGTCATAAACAGGTGCTTTCTGGTTGAAAGGCAATTCGCTCTTGTTGATCTCGAGCCACTCCGACGAGTACAGAGAGATCTTGTTGGCACAGCGTTTTGACGCTTGATGGGGATCTGTCTGAGGTAAGACAGCGAAAGTACAAAGCCGTTCAAGACATACCACTCAGCGCGACGGAACCTAGCCAACACAGTGCAGAGTATCGGAGTGTGAACTGCCACGCAAAATCCTATTTTTTCGTCGTCGAATAATCAAGTGACTCTGCCACCTCTCGCCATATCTCTCTCACGTCACGGCCGCCGAGGTTGTGCTACGCCCTAGTACTCTCCTGTTCGCGCTTGACTCTGCTCTGACGAGCCGGTGAGGGGATAATGTACTCACGCTTACATGTACGGCACTCAGAAGCGCAGTCCATGACATACTGCTATCAGCTTGGCAAGGCAACAGGCTCGCGCTAAACAGATCGAAGTGCACGCAGCCATGGAATATGTGTCACATTGGATGTCAATGCAGACTTCCAGCCAGCATAGCACTCTCGCGCTGTGCCCAGTGATGGAACGGCTTGGAAAGTCAATCGGCGACCTGTGAACTATAGACTCTAGGCAGCGTTCTACTTATTTCTCGTACGCGCTCTGTTTCTTTTAGTTGCCCTAGTTGAAGGCAGAGCTCATCGATTGGAGCCCTTAACTGAGAGACCTATGAAAGCAATGCGGTCCTTCGCTGCACGCTCCATCTGGAAGAGGATGGTAGATGGCCAGATAGAGGGACCAACGGTCAGATAGCACGATACGTGTTCGCAATTGTTCTTTTCGCATAGAGCGGCTTAAGCAATATGACGTCCGCACTCCTCCGATTACTGATCCTAACTCGCTGCTGATAGTTCAAGCATAGGTGAAATCGCATTCACGAAGTCCCTTCCTCATGAAGTCCTCCTCTTCTATGGCGCAGCATCTGGTTCGCATTCCGGCTCGCTTGAAGCCCGGCTCAGCTATGACTCCGCGTAGCTCATACGCGTGTCGAGCTGCTACTGGCCAGGAGCAGTTCGAAATTATGACACGTACTCCATTGTACTGCCTATCGATATGTGTTATGCCTCACAGTTGCTCGCGCTGACATATGAGGAGGAATCGTCGAGCCCGGCGGACGTTGTGTCGATCAGACCAACGACCGTCTTTCGATTGGGAGTGGTTAACTCTCAGAACTAATACGCCAGTTGGTAAGCTGTGGGTGCTCAGCCCTAGAGAGATAGGCCGGCAAGGCCGTCCTTATGGCGGCTCTTTGAGTCGAACAATGTCGACTAAGCATCGTGCCAGCCAGGTTCCAGCGCTTCTCGCGAAGAACCCAGTGTCGCGCCTGCTTTTCGTCACAGTACGCTTACGTGCTACACGGAACCGCATTTGCCGCAGGCTGTTCGAGAGTCATCCATGTGATTTCAGCTCCTGCTGCGGAGATCGCTCTACGGTGGTACCTTCGGAGACACGCTGAAAAAGCCTGGTGTCGTGCCCGTTGCATCGTGCTTCTCAAGAACGCGCAAGGAGTGCCGGTGTGCCTTTCTGGTGACGATC
>Ga0163217_1098138_pt1 | contig 14229 bp, 9 predicted proteins | sample SynspAceP_FD_185933 | JGI IMG/M metagenome (GOLD analysis project Ga0163217, IMG submission 185933) | Saline lake microbial communities from Ace Lake in Antarctica - Synechococcus sp. Ace-P (PacBio error correction) | ecosystem: Environmental > Aquatic > Non-marine Saline and Alkaline > Saline ... | reverse complement strand
CCCAGAAAACAATTAGGCAATGCTTCTATTTATAAAATAAGCGAGCTAATTGATTTTCTTTCTCTCGCATTCCTAATAATTGACCCCATTATTACATCTTGACATTCATGGTAAACAAATTTCTCGCATTTGCAGTTAATTGCATCCCTACTTTAGACGTTCTAATCAAGCGTGTTTCGAATGAATCTTACTTCTGTTCTTTAGACACGGCTCAGTAATACCCATCTTGTCGGCGAGTACTCGGACGCCGTCCAAACAGGACCCAAACAATCGTAAACATTACGCAAAATTTTTGATATCGTCTTCTCAGCGTATCCATAAGTCTTGTGTTGACTTTTCGATAATAGACAATACATTCCTGCATTGAGTTCCCTCTTTCCTCAGTGGGGTTTCAACTAGCGGCCATGTGAGTCGTTAGGCGACCCTTGTTGACTAAAAAAACAAGAGATTAAGTGAAAACAAACATTCAGTTAACTGCATGCTTTATTTCTTGTTTTTCCTTCCGCAGTCTAAAATAGCACTGGCTTTTGTCTCTTACAAGTTTATTATATCATTTAGTCTTTTTACTTTTCAAGCTTAAAGGGGTAAAACCAACAATTATTATCCGCACTTTTTTTAGCTTCCTTAAAGAATAAAAAAATAAAACCACTCAGTTGTGAGTGGTTTTTTATTTTTTATTTGTCGTTCCCTTATCCAGGCTGCATAACTCCTTGCAAAGCTAACCTAAAGCTAACGCAGTCTTAGCAACTAGACTTAAAATATATAAGCACGTTCTCCATAAAGATAATTTTTCCATGGCCCAACCTTTTTATATTGTAAAATCATGTGTTACTGGAAACAGATTGAAGAAACAAAAATAGGTGCCTGCTTAAAGCATATACAAACCAAGGAACTTCAAGCTGGGATCAGCATTTCCAAATTGCGTATAATAAAATACTACCCCATGGAACGAAACAGCGATGTTCCAAAAAACAAACGACTTCCAATCTGTTGACTTTCATAATAAGTCATTTTCTTCCATCAACTAACGAATAGATTCATCATAGCATTAAGAACCAAATATCAAAATAAAGTGAACCGATTCGTATACACCAAACAACATCGCTATAACATTGATCATTAATGATGAACTAATCGCATATTCTACCATCTTAAGCGATTCATATTTCTTTCTAAATCTTTTATTAATATTTTATTCCCCACGGTTTGCACAAAGTAATAAAATGTTGCTTAATGCAGAAATTAAATAAAAATAAAGAAACCATTGATTCCAAATGGCGCGATTAAAAAATTTCTTTTTCTCGCGTTAACCAACCGCATTGTTGAGTGTATCAAATGTTAGGAATAAGATCGAATAGGAATTTTCAAAACTCAGCAATTCGATCATAAAAAATTAGCAACCAAGCATTAAGCTTCCTTGAACAAATGCAATAACCCAATTGATGATATTTAATCTTTTTAACGATTTAACAATCTATTGCTTTGGCCATTAAAAATCACTCCTCATTTTTTGTTTAGTTACACCAGAATAGTCATTAGACTATCCCAACCTGCTAACTCATGTTGCTTAATGTATATTATTGTTACTCTTTTTTATAAATAGTACTATTTATATCCTTCGATATTTAACTGTTTATATTGTTCCTTTAATGTTTATACTATTAGGTCTTTCATTTTATCAAAAAAAAAGACAGCAAAAGATCTTTAGCTCTTTACTGGTCTGATCATTGTATATTTAATTCAAACTGATTTTTAATTTATCCTCCAATTAATGTTTTGCAGTTCATCTACTGTAATGTGTTTCATCAAAAATTTCTTTCGCCAATTGAAAACAGTCGGAACAAGCTCCACAATAGATCGGGTCGCTTCTTCAATGATTTCCATTTATTGTTCTTTTTCATTGGTTTTGGTAACGCTATGTCTCGCTTAATTCTTCAGCATAAGCTGCAATTTCACCCAAGCTTTTTTTAAGCTACCCATTCATCTTGATTTTCATAAAAAATACTCAATTTCTGCTAAAGCTGCTTTAGGATTCGAATAATCTATAATAAACGATGAATCCACATTACCTTTTCTCCAAATGTGGCGGTTATCTTATGAAGTGTTTTGATTAACGCCGTTGAAAACTTTTCCTTCTTCACATATTTAGCTAAAATTTTCTTTGATCATCATTGGCCCATTTCTTACAGACAAGACAAACTCAAGTTAATTAAATTCTATGACTTTTACAAGGTTTGCTTTGGGATCCCCAATTTTAATCCGTAAAACGTATCTACTTCACTGCTTTTATTTACTAATACCATTATAAAATCCCCTTTGCTCTTTCAGTACTTAATAGTATAAGAAAATTTCGAAAAATTGTGCTTTTTTGATTGCACTTTTAAAATAATCCTTCTTTATCCTCAATTATTCATAGCTTTTTTTTACAGGGCTGCTTTTATCATTATTGAAGAAATAAATTTTAGTGGTTTCTTATAAAAAACATGACCCTATTCAGGCTTTCAGGCTGTATAGTAGCAGTAAATAAAAAAAGATGAAGATTGTACTAACCTCATCTTTTTATTATTTTCACTCTTTAATTCTGATATACCTTTCCATAATTTCAATCAAATTAGTCCGTAGGGCTTTTTAGAATCTTCAGCAGTCATATGTAGTTATCACGATCCGTATTCGCGTTCAATCACTTCAATGGTTGTCCAGGGTTTCAGACAAAAATTTTTATTTAAACGGGCACGTGTTTAAGATTGGCGTGCAGCAAATTTCATTTCAGTTGCTTGTCCTGTGCTCCACCAAGTGGTTGGTGGAATTCATTACTTCTTGCCATTTGGTTTAAAGCATAACGTTTGCCTTTTAGTCCAGCTTTAATAAAAAGCTTCCCATTGAAGCTGCCATTTCCCATTTTGCGATTGTTTGAACATCTGCTTTGATTAAAGTTTTCATTGTATCATAAAGGAGCAAATCCAGTCTTGTACACTTCCTCCTGGGGAATTAATATAGATGGTAAATATCTTTTCAGGATCTTGCGCATCAAGAAATAGCAATTGAGCTATAACGGAGTGGCTACATCATCATTATTTTCTCCACTTAACATAATTGATTACGGTCTTTTAATAGGCGAGAGTAGATATCGTATTGCACGACTCACCTCTTGATGATTGTTTCTATTACTGTAGGCACTAAATTCATTAACTTGTTTCCTCCTTAAAATGGTATTCCTTTTATAATTGTAACATAAACTTCTTTCAGTCTTGCTATTTTGTATCTTACTCTATGGGTCAATAAAAGGTAAATAATAGAATTTGTATTGCCTAGATTTTTTGTTTGCAAAAAAATCATTTTCTCTTTTTATTTTCATTACGTTTTCATTTTTTTTTTTTATCGTATTCCTATTCGTATATTTCAATACCTATTATGTCATATCAATCATTATGATTTGCAGTTATTTAATATAGCTACTAGGACAAAATAAAAATTGTAGGTTTAATTTTAAAAAACGCCAATCCTTTTTTGGGTGGAGGACTTGTTTAATTTTCTCAGAGGACCCTTTCTAAGACCGCTTGTCACTGTTGCTAACTTTAGGAATTTGTTATCCTTGACATTGTGTCTGGTTCTAGTCTTTGAAAAATTAATCATACCGTTATATAGCGGAAAAAAAGACTGACATTTGTCGGTCAAAACAGTTGGGGTTATTGGGTCATTGGATTAAAACGCGTTTCTCTTATGTATTATTCACTTTTAGGTATTATAGTTTTTAGGCTGTCTGTTTAAACTAGAAAAAAAAAAAAAGAAAAAAGGGGAGGGGGAAAACTGGAAAGAAGAAATCCACTTTTCTGCAGAATAAACAAAAACCACCAATTGTCTTGGAAGATATGAAACCCTCGGACATCGGTGTTCTTTTATTTTTTTTGCGATAATTTGTGCGATACATTTTAAAAATACTGTTAAACTCAACATTTATAAGGTCTTACTTAGATGTCTCCTGAGGGAATCGAACCCCCATCTCCAAGAACCGGAAAATCTTACGTGATATCCCATTACACCAAGGAGACTACTTTAAAATTTATCAACTACTGTATCTTAGCTGATATCTCGTTTTAAAAAACAAAAGCGTTTTTAATTATGCATTCCCTTTTTAAGGGACTCGCCCAATTATATATAAAACCCACGCTATCCTTTAATGTTACCAATAATGGGGTGATCTATCATTTTAAAAAATGGAGGCTTGCTATATGATTTTGAACAATCATTTACTCAAAAAACAAAATCAAGTTTTCAAAAAAATGGCCAATGACACAAACAACTCCAACAATCTATTCAAATGCTGCAATACAATCAAGAAGATTTGCGCTAGCTTTCTTAAAATCAAAAAAGCATTAGGGAAACCCCTTAATAGAAGTTAGTGTGCCTCAAGAGAGGCTTAATCGAGAATTTTCCGACTACGACTTATAATAAGGATGGACGATTTGAAACCAATTATTATGAATTCAGATTTCCCGGATACCGTATGTTTCTTTTGTGTGAATACATTCTGAGGCAATCCACTTAACTTATGCGTGAAACTCGTTTAAGAGATTTGGTGCATATGGCTTAGTGAATATTTGGATACCAAGTGGTTACCATAACCATTGCATTAAAGGATAGCTGAAAAGTTAACGCAGTTCTCAGCCTCTTGAAATCATTTGATGCGTTAGTTTTATCAACAGTTATAACCAGCAGGGTGTTTGGTGCTAGAAATTCTGCAAAGAATGTTTGATGCTTCAAACAGAGCGTTAATTGAAAATGCGCTCCAAATATGGCTTATATAATTTAGAAGAGAGTTTTCGATTTTTTCACAAATCGTAAATTGGAAAAGACATCACCAGAAAGCTGGATATCTCATTAAATTGGACATTCAGCTAATTTTCAGATTTCCATTCAAACTCTAACCCCCTAATCCAGGTGCATGTTAACGGAAGAGAAGGACCAATTTCTTAAAAAACCTGATTATTTGTAGAAATAGCGTTCAAAAGAGTTAAAAAGTCATTTTCTGTAAAATCTGGTGTTGCCTGTTATTTCATTTCATCCTCTTTATGTGAAGATATGATGCAAGTGAAGATAAAGATGTTTACCTCATTTTCATCAAAGAGAAACAATGAATATGAATGGCTCCAACGCAGTCTTACACAAAGAGGTTGATACTATCTTAGCGTGTTAGGAACCAGCTATTGTAAAAAAACAAAAAAGGCTTTTTTCATTCTCCCAGAGCGCCCATCAACCGTTAACTTAAAAGATATTGCGAACAGAACTTGAGATACCGAGTCAACGTAGTCGTCTTATTAATGACAAGATTTAGGAAACGGCTTTTGTATTTTGAATTTAAAACACTTTTTTACTAATGCTTTGAATACTTAGGCCTACGGACCAAGTCTTGATTCAGAACAGCCTGATTTGGTCTCTACAAATGGAAGTTAAAAAGAAATTAGCTCAATTTATGATTCTGAAAACAAACAAAAAAACCATTATCAGATCAAAAATTGGCTTCGTTGCTGACAGAAGATGGTATTTGAAATATCCGTAGAACGTGCTTAAATACCGTGAATCTCTTTCAATCCCCGACTTCTCTCAAACGAAAGTGTCGTTTTGAAGGCTTTAATATTGTCTTCCTATACTAAATAGAAAATCCTCGAAGAAACTGTATCACTACACAGTTTCTCGAGGATTTTTTTCGTGACTGTTTAAAATCTGACTTTACTATTAACCGTGTTTTGCGTTCTTTAATTTTTCTGCAATTTCATTTAATTGTACGTAGACGGTGGTTAATGCCTGATTTACTAATTTGACCACTAGAATTTCATTTTCTCCTAGTTCCTTTTTTTAAGGAGGACTTTCAGGAGATTGGAAGCCCTTGCCATAGCAAATTTCCTGCCAAACTTATTCGGTAATTTTATCTAACCCATTACATCATCAATTGTATTTAAATACTTTCTAATCTGCTTACTAGCTGCATTTTCAAATTGTTTTATTCAAATTAGCATTTTCACAATTTTACTTAATCGATTAACGGAGTTTCGCATATCTCGAACAATACGCACATCTTCAAAAACTTCAACATCCCACTTGTAGCACTATAAGTGCTAAGAAATCAGCAATTTTTTTCACCTTTCTGTTTAAAATAAGTAATAAATCCATTCGTCTTTCAATGTTCGAGCATTCATATTAAAATAAATTCATCATCTGAAAATATCATTCATTGTGCCTCTGCATAATTAGAATAAAAATTTCTAAGTGGCTAAACGACGTTGGTCTCTGGATTATGACTGATCCCGCCTGCTAAAAATTGATCCTCTTAAATAAGAACGCATTTTTTGAGGAAATTTTGTCAGATTTCTTTCTGGGAAACATGACTGTGTATAAATCAATCCATCCATAATAGGAAAAGATCAACCAATTACTTTTTGTGTCCCTCTTTTTAACGTACAATATAACATTATTTTTCTTTAATTTCATTTTTTTCGTCGAACCAAACAATTCACTTTCAACGCAAATGATCTTTTAAGACAGACATAAATTTCTTCTTGCAATGCTGCATTTTCTGTTTGAATATTCAGTACGAATTTTCTTGTTTCACTAAACTAACTGCTCCATTCATTCGAATTAATGCTGCTAATTCTGCTCTAGCTGCTCGCGATGAACCCTCTAGTTGAGTCAGCTCCTTTTTTTGACCTCTTGAAGCATAAGACCATTTATCCACCTCCTTCCCACTTTTTCTCAGCAAAATCTATTATGCTTTGGGCATAGCGAATGCGATTTCTCTCATAAGCCAACTTAAACAATTCTTCTACAACTTTATCCCATCGTGAAATGACCCCTTCGTCTTCTAAAATAAAGGAAAATTATTCTGATAATAACACGCGGAACTTCTTGGATAGTGACCCCTAAAGTTATGTTGCTTACCTGTAGTAAATTATTCTTCGTATCTCTCATGATCCACATATTTCTCAGGTACATTTTCTGTATTAAACTAATACTGTGTCAATAAAAATTTTCTTTCCTAAATGTTATGCAGGACCGTTACATTGATCGAGTCAGTAAAATTTCTGTCTCGCCAATTGGGTTCATAATATTGGCAGATATAAAACAACTTCAGCTTTTGTGATTCAATACTGCCTTGGACCTAAATCACCAATCATTAGGTTAGGTAAAGATTACTCGTAAACAGGACTCCGGGTCCTAAAACAACCATATCTGCTTCGCCATGGATAGCATTTAAAACCTCGCGAGATGCTTTTTACTTCATGTTATCTTCATTAGCTGTTTACCATAAACTTTTTCAAATTTTTTTACTTTCTTTAGCATTTTGAATTCTCCTTCAATTTTGAAACCAATCTTCAAAAATGGCATGCAAAATTAAGAGGCTCTTCAGCTGCAGGATAACATTGCCGTCACGCCCATCATTTCCGCTAAGACTTTGAATGGCTTCGAAAATGCTGCCTTGCCTGTTCTGCCATTCGCGCAATAATTAATTGCCAATAGAATGCCCAGCTAAAAAAAACTATCCGCGCGTATCAAACGACGATACTGAAAAATGTTTTTTTGACATTTCAGGGATATTGATTAATGAAACTTAAAAACATTTTGATATCTCCAGGAGGAACGACATTAGTCGTAATTACGCAAAGAGCCACTTGGCTGCCTCCCATCATCTGCAACAGTGACGATAGCCGTTACATCCGCTTGTTTTTCTTTAATCCTTTTAAAATAACAGGTAAGCCGATTCCACCACCTATTACTACAATTTTGGTTTCCTCACTTTTTTTTCATCTATCATCGACCGGTTAACCGTTTTCTTTGACCTTTCTTTGTCCCGATGGGTAATATGAACCGGATTACCCAATCAGTTGTAATTTTTTGTGTCCAAATTACGTTTCTGAAAGGGCGACTGAACGGTGTTTGCCACCTGTACATCCTATTGCGAATGGTTAACATATTTTTTCCCTTCTTTTTTATAACCTGGTAAAAACAATTGTCTAACAATTTCAGTGAACATTGCGATAGGAAAATTTCAGTTTCAGGTTGTTTCATAGTAATCATACACAGGCTTATCTACAACCTGTTAAGGTCTTAGACTATCAATATTAATGACGGGTTGTGGTAGAAAAAAACGAAACATTTCATTACTAAATCTGCCATCAATCGGTAAACCATATTTAAAGCCAAATGGAAACCAACTCAATACGGAACCAAATCTGCTCCCAGCTCGTTTATTAAATGTTGTTTGGAATTTCTTCGTTCTCAATTGACTCGAGGATTTTAAATACTTGTATTAATACTTTTTGAGACGGCCTTTGATTATCATTCAGTAAATTCGACGACTCTTTTTTTAATTCCTTCAATTAAACGATCGTCATTGCTAAAGATGATCCGTCTTGTTTCTTTTGTAACGAAGAAAACCAATTCTTCGTCGTCGCCGCTTAAAAAACAATATTTTCGTGGTTTGATGAACGTTTGTATTGTCCATACCTTTCTAACGCCGTCACAAATTTCATCAAAAAAATTCACGCGCCACGTAAATCCAGATGACCAGGCAATTTTTGGTTTATTGCCAATTCTCTGACTAATTCCCAAAATTTCGGCAATAAAACTAGGAGGCATTATTTAGCTTACACAGAAATAGGCCCATTCTTTCAAAACTTTGCCCATAGCTACTGTTTTACCTGCGCCACTCATACCTGTAATAATGACTAATGAAATTTTCTACCATCCTTGGGCACTCTCCTTCGAGGTTTCTCATTTTACAAGCCTTCGTTTTAATTTATAACATTCCGGGTGTGTCGTGTTATAAGTTAAGTTTAAAATTTGGCTTAATTACTAAACAAGACAAAGCCATGAGATGCAAAAATGCTCATCATGGCTGCTGCCAAAAAAAATAGGCCATTTACTACGATTTTTCAATTGTTGCTTCGGAAATCTCCTAGCTTTCTATTTACTTCACTAGCCAGAAGTTGCGAAAGATCCAATATAGAATTTTATTTTTGGCTCTGTACCTGAAGTCGAAATAAGCTAAACCAACTGCCATCTACCATTTTATTATTTCAATTACATTAGATTGAAGGCATAATCAATTGTCTCTTGGTACCATCTCTATAAGTACGTTTCTCTGGTTTTAAAGTCCTCCACACATTCCCACACCCAATTCCGGCAAATTCTTCTTGGTGATTCTTTTGCGGGGGAATTTAGCAATTAACTCTTTTATTTTCCTAGCGCTTTTCAATACCATCCATCGTCATAGAAATCGTTTTTCTTTATAATGACCCAAATTCAGGAAAAATAATCTGCCAGGACCATCATAAAGTGTTTTTATCTTGCCTCTTTGATAAAAAAGCTTGCAACTTCAGCGATTAAAACAAGTGCTTGGAATCGCGTCTTTATCACGAACAAATGGTTTCACTAAGTAACCATAACTTTCTTTCAAAACCAATAGGAAGGTTTGACTTTTATTCAGCTTCATATTGCTTGATTTTTTCTGCAATAAAATTTAAATCCGGATCAAACGTCAACTATCTTATTCCAAAAGTTGTTCTGTTGATAAGCTGTGGCAAACTCACTCAAACAATTGATTTTTAAGAACGGACGCCAATTCTCTATTAATTTTCCTGTTTCTTTCTGAAAACAGTTAACAAGTTAATAAAGCATTAAGCTCGCAATTTGGTTGCCTGTTTAAAACTTATAATTGCCAACAGGCTGTTTTTAACAGCTATTCCTAAGCGTCTGCATTCAGGATCGGTTGCGACTAGAATATCTGCATCAATTTTTTTCCCTTTAATCGAAGAGCGTATTCAAAATGCCGCTGTGGAATCTTCAGGAATTTGGCGATTTTACTGTAGAAAAATCAGAATCGCCACAGCTTGTTCTGGAACCAACTGTAAATTCCTTTTAAAACCCTGCATTAAGCCAATGCAACGTTCTCCTAACATCTGACCTGCACCATGTTAAAGGCGTTGAAAACAAGTTTTCATTCTTATCACTCATTCGTTTTAATCAATTCAGGGATCGACCACTCACTGCCTTCACTTGCTCTAGATACCAATTGGATCCATGTCTTCGCCTAAATAGTCAATAGTCCCTTAGATGGATTCATCTTCTGACAATAACCAGCAACGGTTAAGCTTATTCTCAACATTTTCTCACGTTATATTTGAAGGTTCCCCCCAAAACGCATCCGCGTCTTTTTGTGGCATTTGTCTCCATCTTCGCCATATTACCTTATAGCCATTTATATGGATGGCTGGAATGGTGGACTCTAGCTGTAATCATGATTCCAGCATAGGCATTTAACTGACGAACAGCAAAGATTGATTCTGGTTGTAGGACGTAAACTTTCAAAAACAAACGCAGGAATATATGAGCACCTATGTTTTTGCAGCTTCCATGGCAAACTCTGAGATTTGATGTCTTGAATCATAAGCAATTGCGACACCACGTTTTTTGTTCTTCTCCTTAAAACTATCCATAAATTAAGGTAAACCCTCTGTAGCTTGACGAATCGTATATTGATTCATCCGGTTTAATTCCACGCCAATTATTCCGCGCATCCCCAGCAGTACAATTCCAAGGGAGCATAGACGCATCTTTCTAAACTTTATTGATTATCCCTTTCAAAAGTTAAGTATTCAGCCTTTTAATGTTTCTTCTTACGGTTTCATAATTGTTCCCAAATTGCATATGTTTGTTTCCCAAGGTCCATTATTTAATCATCCCTTTGCTATTTGCAAAAAACGTTTACATCACTCTTTTTGCAAGTATACCATTTTTCTCAGTTTCTTTCATTAAAAGTTTACATCGCCAAAAAAAAAACAAGAGTCCAGGATTAACCCAGGTCTTCTTGCTTTATTATCATAAAACTATTTACTTTTTTCAGCTTTCTAAAGATTTCATTCCAATTTCTCCATATAATGAAAAACATTTGGTCGCCAGCTAAACTGCCATCATCCAAACAGCCGTTCCGATTTGGCGTAGCGGTGTCAAGCGAACATTCGCCGACAGCAAATATTCCAGGAAATGTTGTTTCATTTCTTTCATTTTTGTCTTTAATCCAATACCTTCATCATCTGTGATACCTATTTTCTGAATTGTTTCTGAGTTCGCCAAAATACCGACATAGATGAAAAACTCCATCAGCAGGAGCATCTCTAAAATTCGCCTGTTTATAGGATTCTTTTTAATTTTTACTCCAGTGACCTTCATATCATCACAAAAAAATTGTTTCAACAGTTAGCATATCCAGATGAAGTCTACTTTTACATTTTTAAATGCACGAATCTTGAAGTATTTTTGAGATCTTTAGTTCATCCACGTCGATATGGACGATTGTACTTTATCAGCAAACTGCGTTAAATACGTTTCCTTCTTCTACAGCTGAATCGCACCACCGATAACAGTAAATGTTTGTTTCGGAAAAAAATTTGCTCCATCACAGACAGCACAATAAGATACACCGCGACCATTGTATTGGTTTCGCCATCTACACCAATTTGCGATGCTCAGCACTGTTGCGATCAACACTTATCGCTTTTGCTTTGTATTCTTTTTTACCTGATATTAACGTCTTATTTCTCGGCCTTCAATTATTTCTTTTATAATTCGCCCGTATTATGTGTTCTGCTCCGAAGGCGTATAGCTCCCTGGTACAGATTTTTTCAGAAAGCTCTGGTCCTTAAATGCTGCAAATTCCAGAATAATTCTTCTACCTCAGCCGTTATTCATCATTCTGACCCACCTGGTACTCCGCGTTCTATTATTAAGTACTTAAATTAGGCACGTTGAGGCATAAAGAGCTGCTGTTAGGCGCCCGGTCCAGCCCCGATAACAACCACATCGTATATTTTTTCTGCTGTCTCCATAGATAATATCTCCTTTACTTCATTTCAGTTTATCATTTATTTCTCTATTCTACACTGTATCATTAAAAAACTTCCATTTATTTGCTTAACTAAAATGGAAGTTAATTTTTAAAATCTTTTATTTTTCTTATTTCGATGACTTGCTTCAAAAGATTCTGCGTCATCAGAAAAATCACCATCTGGTTCAAGTTGCAAGTATTGGATTTACTAATTCTAATGCTTTTTCTAACATCATCTAAAAATGCATAATTATTGGCTTTGAAAATAGTAAGCTTCTAGGGAAAAATAATCTCCATTCACTACGAATTAAATCCTCTATATTTCCATTGATCTGCAAATTCACCTGTCTGTTGGGTAGCAAATAGCTAACTGGCAAAAGAGCGAAAACTCTTTCTTTCTCAGTTTTACTACGTGCTTGCACGTAGGAGGTACTCTTTAAGCCTTTGCCAGTATCATTTGTTTGAAAAAAGCTTTAATTCCTCTTTGAAAATAAAAAGGTCGCTAGTTGAATTTAAATGGTTGGATTGTAGGCTTGTTCATTTTTTCCCCATCTGACAAGTGGGCTTCCCCCTTTTATGCACTTATTTTGATAAAACAAGTATAGCACAGACGCCTCGTTGATTTGATATACCTCCCTATGTTCTTCAATAGGATATTTTCAATAAAAAAAAGCGTTCCATTCGCACACCTAAATGGTGAGGCGGCTTCTTCGCTAATTTATTTTTTTGGGTTCAGATTTTTAAATTGATTTTTTTAATTTATTTTTTTTTCGTTTTCTTCAAGTTTTTGTCCTAATTTAATGATGTATTTCACGTAAAGCATCTTTTACTTCGTTGTGTTTTAAAACCCATACTGAATACTCGTTTTCAGGAATCCAAAAACTTATCCCCCACATCCAAAACGTTGTCCTTTAAATTCATGTGCAAAAACACGTTGCGTTTTATTTAAAGTATCAATAGCATCTATGTGTTATTGAATCTCTTCCACCAGCACCAGGTCTTGTTTTTCATAAAAATAGTTCGAAAATTTCAGGAGTCAACAAGTAACGTCCAATAATAGCTAAATCACTGGGTGCATCTTCTGGCTTAGCTTTTCCACAAAAACTACGTAACATTATAATTGTTTCATTCTACTTGTCCTTCAGGATCAATATGCCGTATTATAAGGTATTCTTCATGTGGGACTTTTCATTACTTGCTATATTAGAAGGGCATGAGTTTTATTCGTAAACCCATTGATCAATTGTTTTGTCAAAGGGAACTTTCGTCTTCCATCAAATCATCCCCGAGCATAACCACAAAAATGGTTCATTCCCAATAAAGCTTTTAGCTTGGTAAAACAGCATGAACCTAGTCCTTTGCGATAGATTGACGAACGAAAAACAAATTTCAAAACCCCTGTCGTTTCTTTCAACCAACTCTAAAGAGGCGAGCTTTCTTTGGCTCTCAAAAATTTTCTTCTAAATTCTTGGATTTGAATCAAGTGATTCTCAATTGGACGCTTACTTTTTTCCCAGTTACAATTAAAAAATATCTTCAAGCCCCGAATTAATTTGCTTCTTCGACGATAAAACTGAATGGTTTGGTTTATCAACCGATTGGGCAGCATCTCTTTTGCCATCGTTTTTGTAGCAGTAAAAAACGTTGTGCCCAAAGCCTTGCAGCTGGAATGACCGCTTTACGAAACTTTTTGCATTTTTAATTTTTCCTCCAATACTTTGTTTTCTGTTTAATCCATGTACTTACTTATAACTTTCGATTTTCCCATCGCGTTTCATTAAGAAATCGACAAAGCCCTCTTTAACGTTTGCTTCATTATACCAAACACCTCATAAATTTACTGCCAGTAATTGCATTTCAATTTCTTTTTCTTTTTTTGCTAATTTCATTTTTTATACCGCTTTTAGTCGTTCGTTAATCCCCTCAGCCAACCATCTCCATTTGTTTGGTCTAAGGACTTTCCGTTACCGTCATTGCCTTTTCCTAAGAAAAATTACCTGGCTTGCCAATTTACGCGAATGCACACTTAGTTACCACGTCACCAATCAAATCGCCAACCCCCACTTTAGACCCAATTAAACCGTTTAATGGAATCCGCTCCAAAAAGCTACAACCTAAAAACGGAACTTTTGATTTTCTTTTGGGCCCAAATTTCCTCTTAGTTCCATTAAGGGGGGCCCTGCTTTAAAGCCCATTTATTTTTTTTTCTCCATAGCCTTTAAAAAAAAAAACGTGGGGGAGAGCGGGGGGGGGGGCCCCCCCGCTCCCAAAAGGGAAAAGCGATTTAAAATATTTTTTTTTTTTCCCAAGGCCCGGGGGGCATTTTTTTGTTTCCCTTCCTTCTTCCCTTT
>Ga0163217_1089913_pt1 | contig 14230 bp, 7 predicted proteins | sample SynspAceP_FD_185933 | JGI IMG/M metagenome (GOLD analysis project Ga0163217, IMG submission 185933) | Saline lake microbial communities from Ace Lake in Antarctica - Synechococcus sp. Ace-P (PacBio error correction) | ecosystem: Environmental > Aquatic > Non-marine Saline and Alkaline > Saline ... | reverse complement strand
TTATATAGGAAAACGTAAAGGTCCAACAAAAGTGCATAAAATTTCCAATAATGGAAATGAAGTAGCATGGGGAAACCATTTTGGTTATGCCAGCACCAGTTGAAGGTGTGTGTTTTTTGAAAAACTATAATAATGCCGCCTGGGTTTATTGCAAGTACCAATTGGTAAATTATGTGTGTTTGGGTTTATTGTATAACTACGGGATTTATCCGGTGCATGGCCAAATCATTTCAGTACGATCCAAAGAGTTGATTATCTCGAATTGTTATTTGGTGACAAGGTTTTCAAAGGGATAAAAGACTAATGCAGGCTAGAGATTTTAAAAGTAAAGGGGGATTATTACCGCTTGAACACGCTTAGAAAAATGCCTCGGATATTGCTAGGGACGAACATGTACTGTAATTATCAACATATAACAGAACTTACCCACAACCGCAGGGCCATCCACCTCAGGGTCTCACGAAACGTTATAAAAAAAGTGAGGAACGTCGCAATGGGAAACGTGACAATGATTGCCAATTAAAGCGCATTAGGGGAATGGATACTGAGAGGGAAAGAACCCCCAAATTGACAACTTGAAGACGAATTACGTTGGAAAAGTGAATATTATAATAAGAATCTTGTTTTTAGAAGTGCACGTAATTTGATCGTTATGGAAGCAGTTTTTTGGCTATCTCTATCATTATAAAGAGTAATGAAAAAAGAGATTTGGTGTTGAATTATATGGTGTGTGTGTTGGTGTTTAATAATCTGCCAATCTCCAGTCCGAATGGTGAAGAGATTGTGGGTGAATGATACCGGCTAAATTATATCTGATATCTGCATTCTTAATGCATTGAAGAACCAAAAAATAGTGTGGGTATTTATGGCTTCCAAGGCTAGAAAAGCCCTACGTTTATTTATTGAGGTGAAACCAGTAAAGAAAAAGATCGTTTGGCTGCTTGGACCAACAAATGTGGAGTGAGATGCCGCGAGAAGCAAAGTTCAGCTCCTATCTCTACAACGAGTCAAAACAACAATGCATAAGTGTTCCTGAAGTTAAACCTACCTATGAGCAGAGCCGAGAGGTAGATGCAGAATAATTTTTACGAGAGAACTGTGACGTGCTTTTTTTAGGAAAAAATTACTTGCACAAGCGCTAATTATTGTGTTGAAGATTTTTTAGTCCTGTGGTTTTCCTATGCGATGGGGTAATATTCAAGTATGTGGTAAGGACTTGCATTGAAAATAATTTAATTTATGATGTAACTTTCGTCTTTGTTGTGCCGATGTGTTGTGTCATTAGTAGATGGCCAGATTAATTTGGTCCTATATGTATATTCTGATATTTGGTGCATTATGATGATGGGCGGCGACCTGCTCGACTATATTTCAATACATATTTTGATCTATATTTTTTCTTCTCTATTTCTTTTACATTAACATGGATGACTTATCCACACTATTGTATAGGACCGTAGGGAAACAAAGGGCACCATTAATCGTTAGGACATACTTCTCCGAGGGCATTTAGTATTGTAGGAATATTTATTGGCATTCAGGGTCTCAAATGGGTGGAATTAAATACACTTGTTACGTAGGGTATGTATATTTTAGTACAAGAAATAGACCAAGGCAGCCGGTTTTTACAATACCCTCATGAAAGTTAAACGAAACCGCCCTATCGATGAAAGTTTAAATGGATAATAGACTTAAAGGAACCAAAAACCAAATAACTTAAGGGGAATATCCACGCCAATAGGTATGGAGGTAGTGAGACCGGAAGGGATCATTACTTTGCTTTTCCTATGGCTAACCCTGCGAATTGTACTGCAGCAGCAAGAGGAACTCATAGAGGTAGAGTAAGATGCCGAGGTAGTGGATGTCCTCAATAGTTTGTGTTTGCTTTGAATTGCGACAATCCGACTTGCTTAAGGTATAAAAAAACAAAGTAAGATTATGATAATAGACGAAGATTGTTCCGTGTGGTTGCTTCAGCCCTATCTAACCATGGAAATTATTGAGAAACAAGGAAGGCATATAAATATTTGGATAGCTGCTCCACAAACCCTTACTGCAAAACCCTCATAGACCGGCTTATGCTACGGATGGGAGACTACTTTCCAAGCCAAACCGGAGGATATTTTTGAAAAGTATATTCCATTATACACGAATCCAATCCCATGACCTATTCCTAAGCTTAGATGTGTAAGCAACGGTGGCCTTATGCTTTTGCGACTATGGATTCTTTGTAATCTTTTGTAGTATTAATAGAATTGGGTTGAACAAGGACTAATTACTATCATTTTTATCACACTTCAATTGTTTCAATATTTTTTTTTTAAATTCCCCCTCAATTGTAAAGACCTTTTTGTGTGCCTTTTTACTTTTTTTAATTCTTCTGCGTTTCTTCTTGGCTGTTTTATATATCTTCACTCATTGGACTTCCCATAAACTTCAAAATATTTCTCTCTTGGAGGAAATTCGATTGGCATCTTTCATCTTGTGACATTGTGACCTATACTACTCTTCCTTATTGTCTGCGGTATAGGTAATTTGATATCCCTATTGGTTCTTGATAGGATTGTTAAGGGAACACGTTGGGCTGATCTTGTACGCTGACTATAATTATTATCTTCATGTTTGTGGCTGTCTAAATTAATAGTCGGGGGTACCATGGTGGGTCCGGAGTCCCAGTGGGAGATGTAAGAGTGAGTGGAAGCCGTTCTATTTTACTGACATTTACTACAATCCTTTTATTGGCGTCCTGGAAAATATAGTTGGACAAAAAGTAAATTGTCCGATTAGGTGTTTTTTAAATTAAGTTTAATCTAATCCGGTAGCATAGTCTTGCCTTTCTTAAAACTTTAAAATTGGTTTAGCCCAATAGATTGAAACTAACTTGTGGTTCAAAAAGTTATCGAAATATTTTAGAAAACCTTTGACAACAAAACTCTTTTAAGAAGATCTGCCTGTGAAATAGAAGGACAAAACACCTTTCCCTTTACATCAATTCCCTTAGATTGGATAATAATTTCACTGACACGCCTCATGGGATAGCTTTGCGCCCGCCTGAGATTTTCTGCGACGAAAAAAAAGGCCTTTATACCAATGCGGAGAAACACTTTATTGCCGGAATAGGCCTTTAGTCCCGTGATAACGTGAGGCACCGAATAAAAAAGAATACAATCAAAGTATGGTCAAACAAAGATTTCCTTCTGGGTTTTGGGCAAAATCAGTAACACCATTCTTTGTCGCCTTATCTATATATAATCATCTCCTTATTCACTATTGCCTTTTTTTAAGGTTCAAAATTATTGCTTAATCGTGTACTGGGGGGATTGTCCAATATTGGGATGTCGATGCTTTCAGGAGTTATTTTCAATTTCTTCTTTAGGGACAATCTCTAAACATCTAGTTTTCAGTTCTTATCGATCTTCCCCAAATCTGTTAGGCCTAAAATTCAAACCTATATTATTAATTTGTGAACTCCTCCAATTGATGTGATTCCATAACCTCTGGATGTAAAGATATTTTTAATCCAATCCGCTACCTGATTTTCGATAAAGCTTTTTACTTCAAAATATAACCACGAATTTATAATGGATTTATACAATTTTACGCTTATCCAGCTTATATGTACTTATAGCAATAAAACAATACGTAATGAAGTTGTGGATTGATCGGGCATAAAAGAAACCAAATTTTCTATTGACGGACAAATGTTGTTGCCCTCCATTTACAAATGATATTGGCGTTCGGACATCATGGGATTATCTTGCTTAGCAATTGCCAACAATGTCTTCAATGGAAAACTTCCTTCCGTTTACAGGATTACCTGATTAATTCCCTCGTTTCTTTCCTCCGTAAGGACATTTTTTTCAAAGTTTACTCTGCAATTTTATCAATATAGATACGAAGTGCCTCCCCTTGTTTAGAAAAAATATAGGAGCAAAATATTTCCATATTTTTTTTTTTTTATTTTATTCTGCTAAATTATCAATTTGTTTTTACCTTTCGTTTCCTATTTTTATATTAAAATAATTTCACATCTATATCTTTTGCAACATTTGCATAACCTTTAAATTTAAATCCCTCATTCCCTTTCGATCAAAAAAATAGGAAAAAAATAAAAATCTTATATTTTTGATGTCAAACGTAAAAAAGTTTGTGGTCTTACAACCGAAGACATGGTGTTTCGTCGCAGACAGCGCTTGGTTGTGCTCACATTTCTTGTATTGCCGTATTTTAATGTAATTTATTTCCCTCAAGGCCCATATCATACGTTTTGGATTAAGCTATATTTTTTTCTTTTTGTGTGTATTCTTTCTTTATTAATAAGTTTAAAAAAAAGATTATGTATGTGAGTGGTACTTCAAGCCTAGCGGAGGTAGGTGAGGAGTTACGGGTGGAAGTGCAGAATCCCAGATATTAAAATAACCCAACTAAGGTTTTGGTGAGTCAATTTTTGGTCCCGTTGTGACGAGAGCGCGTAATATCTTTTAAGACAATATTATGGGCACCAATGGGGGATGAATCACTTTTTTTGCAAAATGCGATTTCGACAAAAGAACAATATAGGTTGTCTTAAGGATATTCCCTCTTATCACCCTTAACTTTTAACTGATTAGACCAAAAATAGCCAATTTTTGGTGGATATAAGATAATTATGAAGTGCCTGAGTTAATTAAAATATTTCATAGTCATTTATTAAAATTATTCTACATTGCCACCTTGAGCGATAAGGCGAGTCTAGATTGAATAGTTACCGGGCGTTGGTGATTATAGTGGAAGTGTTAAAAATAGGCGATTCGGATGAGCGTGAGATGGAGAGCGGTGGAAGCGAGCTGTTTAAGAGAAGATGTGCTTCCTTCCGTGACCCACATATTCCAAAGGGGGCGTGAGAGCGTTAGTGTTGGCCGACAATGCATCCAGTGATGGGGTGCTCATTGGCGCTGTCTAAAAAAACAACTAATCCCGAAATAACCAATAATCCAAAAATTTGCACAATGAGAGGTTAGTGAAAAAGGCTTACAATGATGCCTTTGGCCAATGTTCGGATGCCCGTATATCGATAATTGTCTTGTGAATTCAGAGGTGACGTAAACCCAAGATTGGTTGTTACCTATAATGAAGGAATTTTCAAGAAGAACCCCCTCGCGGCTATAATCCAAGCCCAAGAATATTGGAGTTATAAGAATAAGAACCCATTTTGAATACGCCGGGGGGAGGATGGTGATGTATAGGACCAGAATGATGGATATCCTTTTTGTAGGGGACGAATATTTAATGAATTGGAGGAGGATAATGGGCCAATAGCGATGAGGGTGAAAGAAATATGTTGGCTTTACTGGGGCTTGTTTGGTTTATCACAGTGAGCAAGTATATTGCGAAGAGCTTAAAGGGATTTGACGAGGATTACTTTTGGTTTCTCTCATCAAGATGGAAAATTAGATTTAAGCGTCGATGGGCAAATAACATAGGGATTTAACGTATTTTTCATGTTTGGTTGAATCATCCTGTGTTATCATTTGGAGTTCTACCTTAAGTAATCATTGAATCCAAAAAAAAGACTTTATCTTAATTTTAGAAATTTCCCTTTATATCCATTGTTAAAAACCTTCCGCTAAAAAGCATTTAGGATAATACCTCTTACGATTAGGTTTTAGATGCGTTAAGCAGCAAATCAATAAATTTATATGGCAGGCTAGGACCCAAACATTTTCGGGGCGCGTTATAAGTGGCCACATGTTTTAGTTTTTATAGCAGTTTCATGCTTGTTCCATATATAATTAAAAGTCGGGAAAAGGTTCCATTTTTGCAAGGTATTATTATGCGGCAAAATCCGATTGTTTTGGTCGCATTACGTAAATCCATGTAAAAAAAATTTAACATTTTTAGTTAAAAGATTAACTTAAATGGTCTCGGCAAAATATTGCGGGAATTATATTATAATTTGCCTACATTAAGTTCATAACTTTAAAATTATTAATTATTAAATTCTATTATCAAATAACTATGAGTGAAAAAATCATTTTAGGCTTGTTTAAGTATTACCCTTTTTTGCTTCTTCATGGTATCGCAAGAAAAAATTTCCGATATGGAAACAAAAGCGAAAGGAAGCACAAGATCTATAAAATCGCGGACAGCTTAAATAAAACACCTGATTTGGGAGGATAAGCTGCTGCTACTTTCAAAAATGCAAACTTTGGAAGATCAGAATGCCTTCCTTAAAGCTAATAATCAAGATCTTAATTAATAATATGGGCAACCTTACTACCCTTACAGTAAAAGGTGCCGATAACTTGGGAGGAAATCCTTGGAAAGTTTAAAAGAAAAAGACCTTACTTATTAAGAAAGCTATGATGCCATTACTAGAAGGGATTCTGTAAAAACTTATCATTAAGTTCAAAGTTTAAAAAGGTGTTTGCTGTGAATACATGGTATGATGAGGATATCGAAAATCAGTGCTTAGTAAAAAAGGTGTTTGTTTTCCGTTTTCTATCTCTGACAAAACTTTTGTTTAGAGAGGGTATGCTTCAATTGTAACTCAATAAAGTGCCAAAGATAATTTTATGGGTGAAGGTTGCACTAAGTAGTTTAATAATAAGCCAGATTTCGAATGTAGGCGGGTTATAGGTCATACGCGGATACCGATCCTTTATTAACAGTGGTGAAGTTATTTATATGACAACTGGATTTAAGTTGTTTAAATCGCGCTAACTTCTGTATATGTACGTATTTTATCAAAATAATATCCTGGTGGTGGACTCTCTTAAGCGTGTTATGACTTGGCGCAGGAAGAGGAAGAATGACCTTTCCCCTTTCTCCATTCGGATATAAGCTAAATCATAGAAAGAACCCCGTATTGTTGTCTTCCTTAAAAATTGAAATCGAATTCTTTATCAGTTTATTATCGAAGAAGGAATGAAAGATCAAATAATGATTAACTAAGGATTACTTCAGTATAAAATTTTTAAAAGCGACTGCGAATTGGTCGCTTTTTTTTTTTTTTTTATGGAAATAAATCCCTAATTGTACAATCTTTAATATAAAAATATATCCAAACTCCCTTACCTTCCTTACAATATTGGTTCGTCCTCTGATAGGTCTATTACCGGCTTATAGATGCCGATAATTCATTTATCTCCATATCCGCCATCTATTACAACATCACAATGTTTTTCCATTTTCAAAGATCAATTCTTTGGTATACTGTTGTAATATTCCAATATGGCTCATCCTCATCTCGAATTGGAGTGTGAAAACAATTTTGGGAATTTGCCAAGGGAATTCAACCGAATGGGTGCCTTGCAATGGAATTATCAGGATTACGTATCGCGCGAAGCGCGTTTTTTTCTTTTTAAAGTTCTTTGAGAGCAAAATTATAAATATTGCCGGGAAGAAATAAAGAGTATATAAAGGTCCAGGGTAAGGCCTAGTTTAGTATCTTAAAGGTGGAAGAATTCAATTTGCCCACCTAACGATAATCAGAAAAAGGTTACTGAGGCCGCACAAACTAAGGACACAATTGGCCTGTAGCTTAATTTTTACACTTTGACCTGGGCTTATTTTTTCCAATGCCTTGGTATTAGTAATATCACCAAAACCTCTAGCCCATTTAGGAACTTCGTTTCTATTTGTTGCGAGGGGTAACAGAATTAAGCCTCCTGTTGCGTAAAACATCCCACTACCCTCTTAATTTACCTTGGGATGGGGTTTTCTGGGGTAAATTTTAATAAAACTCTGACATTTATTTTAAGTTTAAAAGACACGTATCAATTTAAGAAATAATATTTTAGTATAGGTCCGCGTTATATACCCACTTCTAAGTTTCCTATTTATTTCATTAGCTCATGTGTCGGAAGATACTATAGCCCCTGACATTAGCTCAATTGGAAGCCAAGCGAGATTATCAATTTGGGATATGGCTCGAATTTCCAAATTCAAAATATGGACATTTATCTCCCACAGAAAGGCGATGGACACTAAAGTGTTGATTTTGATACATGGGGCGTGGAATGGAACGCTGGTGATAAATCTGAAATGCGACCCTTTTAAGGATTGTTGTTTATAACCGGATCAAATTACCTTGTAATAATCAGTCAGTGCTATAATATGAATCTATTTACGGCTTGGCCATCGATACCAACAATTGCACCATATCCTTTTGCTATGGAATAACTGATATAGAATCTAGGTTAATTGAATTGCGAGACAGAGCTGAAGAATTTCAAAGAATCCACGGAGAATAGGGTTTATTTTTTTGGCTATCCTAGTGCTGACTGTGCACACTTCCCTTTTATGGAAGCACGCTCACGGACACTAATAAACATATGGTAAAGTATGTCTTTTTAGTTATTGTAGGATTCCTACTCCAATCTGTTGTTGTACGTGTATTGTGCTATTATTTTGTATAATAGCAATCATATCTAGTATATTAAGGATCCTCTTTTAGATTTCAATTTTGGGATTACGTTCAAGATGTGTGGAAGAAGGTAAGGTCCTTATACCCAAGGGAACACTCCACTTCTCCCCCCCAACCATTGTGTGAGTGGGGCTCGAGGAGACCGCGTGTAGATTGCCGGGAATCCCAAGAAAGCACTTGAGGGTCGGGATAAATTAGAGGAGAGGAGAGTGGAGGTGAGATACACGGGTTGACGCCGCGTGATACCCCAACGGAGGGTGCATGTGTGGGGGGGTAGGACGTAGAATCTTTTGGACACTTCCCTTAAACTTAAAGCTATTTATTCCAAAAAAACTTATAATAGTATAAGCTTTAAAAAAAAACTTCACGTTTTTAATTACTGCATTTAAAGTATTTCCCAACTTTTGGCAAACCGAAGCAAAAGTTTCTTTATGGTCCGCCCTGGTCCCAAAAAAGATGTTTTTGGAAAATAATTTTTTTCTTTTGCCTTTTTTTTACATTTGCTTCTGACTCCATTTCTAATTCTTAATCACCTTCTCCCCTACCAAATCTGGTTTTATGTTTACTTAAAGAACCTCTCTAGTTAAATTAGGATCCACCTGAATTGTTGGTTCTTCCCACATGTTACTATAGATTCTTGGTTTCTAGCTTACGCCAATTCCGTAATGATGTTCATTGGTTTTAACCTTGGGCGGCGTCCCATGCACATATTGGTCTCTGCCGCTTAATCTAACTTTTTATCAACATCGCCAAAAAATATCGACATCGATCAATGCGTATAGTCTAGAGCTCTGAAACAGGGTGAGATTTTCCACAATTTTCATCAATTTCTTCTATAAACTACTTGGCTCGCGCAATCTACCAAACTTGCCCCAAGAACAGATTTATCTGCTTCATGAAGGTATAGGTTAATATAACCCTGTTTTCAGCGGCCCTTCTAGTCAAACGCCACATAAACAAGCGCGCTTATCCTCTCCAATTCAACTCCTAATACCATACTCATGGACAGATTGGGAAAGATCTTCTTCCATTCCTTACATAAATACAATTGAAATTTTTCCAATCCTTTGCAAGTGAATTGTCATAAAGCCATCTCCTGTCATGCGTCCCTCTTGTGTCTTTATCTAGGTCAGTTGCCAGTGCACATCTTCCAAAAAATTCACCTATATCCCCTTTGGCATTCTGCCAATTCCCGTTTGCCCTTCTACAAAAAAATCCGTAATACCGTTCGAATAGCTCCTCAATATTCTCCATTTTGCCAATCCCTCCAGGAGTGCCGTCTTCTGATTATTTCATACAAATAATATCTCCTGCATCTTTGGGCAAACAGATTCTGCCAACGTAAAAAGTGTCATCCGCACTTGTCGTTTTATATCTGAAAAGCTCTTGAATCATAAGCTACAATTAAGTTCGCCCAATTTTTCTTTTGTACCAGAACCTACTTTAAATCAATTCTGTTCTAAGGTTGTCCATAACCCTTCAAAAAGTAGGAACGTTTGTAGTGATTTGCGCAACCGGTAAGTTTATCCAAAGTACTCTGCCCCAAATTTCCATCGTGTGGGGAAAATGTATAATACGCATTAGAGTGTCTTCATCCTTGGATTAATGACCAAACGCAAATAAGACAGAATCGTCCTTTATTTCCTTCCGCTGATAAAAGGTGAAAAGTCCCCATATATACGATTATGGGATGTCCCGTTTCTAGGTAGGCATCTTTCTATAGCCCTTTGATTGGGAGTTGGTCCTTATAATTAGATCGCAAAATTCCATTGGGGATTCTGGTGTTGCATTTTTTCCTCACAAAATTAGTCCCAGAGATCCAAAATGCGTCCCTTCTGGTGTTCGGCTCCGTGTGTACCCTATGCACCTTGATCATAAGGGCCCTTCATCATTGGGGAGGTCGGGGGCGGGGGGGGGTCATACCACCTTGTCCAATTGATTTGTATTCAGGGGGCGGGGGATGGGTAATGGAGTTTGCAGCATTCACGATATTTCGAGCGACTATAAATCTGTTCCAATGGTAAGCATGCCCCACATTGTCATAATCCTTTTTTGGAAATTAAGAATTATGCTAATGGTTTGCTCCCTAAAGGGGATGAGGAGAGGCGTGGGGCATTCATCCCACTTACTACAGCAGGGAGTAGTTCTTGAAATCTTTATTTGGGTTTTTTATTGATTGGGGGGATTATTTATCTGATAAAGCTTTTACGATCAAAACTGCGATGGAGTTAGTAGTATCGTTGCGTTAACTTACAATCCACCGAGTGGAAGTATGTATCTTAAATCTTTGCTCTTTGAATTTGGCCCAAGACTTCTTGTGGTGTAATATAAATACGATGTTTTCAATAATGTCTCATTTGGTTCCTTCAACAGATAAATCATCAAAATTCCATTGCTCCCGCCTTAAAACCTACCTATCTACAAGTTCTGCATATTATTTCCCCCCATCCTTTCGGTTTTTTGGCCATGGCATCGGCCCTCTACCAAATGGAATTGTTAAATATGCCTTACAGTAATATAGACTGTTGTTATAGGAGGATATCTATTATCAGTACCTGCTAATATATATATAAAATATCCTATCCAGGTCCCATTTCCTTAGATGATTGCCGAAAGAGTCTGGCTTGATAAGCTTGAGTGTCGTAAATAGTTTTATAAGTTGGTATAGTGGTATATATTCTAAACTGTGAATGTCTTCCCATCGAATCTTCTTCAAAAAGACTTAGGACGAAAAACGAATGAAAAGTACCCAGTCCAAAGATTCTGGTTCAGAGGTACCAAACAATATCCGAAATTACGTTTTTATTTCAATTTCCAACATTGCTGCCTTGTGCGTAAGTCAAGGCTTAAATAATTAAAAGAAATCAACCCTAAGGCTCAATCAAATAGAGCAATGCGATAAGTCAAATACCCCATAGTTTGCCAGAACCTGCTCCTGCAATGACCATTAGGAGGGCCCATTCCTTGTGTTTAAAACAGGAGTTCTTGAGGCCTCATTTAAGTTGGTTAAGGTAGGACGTTCTCCAGGAAACGGGTGGATTGGATTTTAAGTAGTTACAATCTGGTGTGAATTTAAACATAAATAGCTTATCAAAATCCAAACGTTTAATTTATTGGTATGATGATTTATGTAATCTCCTTAAATTAGTTCTTTTATTTTTTGAATATGTATATTTATCCTTAATCCACTTAATTTAAGGACAAGTTATATCTTTTTTTTGATATGACGTGCCTTCTCTCTTGAGGCGAGTGCGAGCGAATGACAATGGTGGGATATATGAAGATGCTGAGATTATGGGCTAGATAAAATCAATTTTCCCGTTAAAACTTTGAATGCCACTTTAATTTATGAGGAAGAGTATACTTAATTATCACGTCTGCTAATTATTTGCTGTTTCAGACTCCTGCAGGCCCAAAAAAAATATAATCTTGAAAGCGCAATTTAAGGGAATTGGATTAGAACAAAAAAGGTAATCGATTGGAGAGGGATTTTCATCAAAAATCCGGGAATTAATCGAACAGGGAGCTTTCAAAAACGGCCGAAAAAATAACAGCGCATTTAATCCTTTAGGAGATAGAGGTTCAAACTGGAGTTGCTAAAACTGGGAGTCTGTAGGGATTCTTAAAAGGAAATAAAAAAGGGGAAGGTATTAGCTTTGAGGGCAGATATTTGATGCAGCTTCCATGTTACCGAAAGAAAACGACCTTCCGCTTAAATCCATAGTAAATTTCAGAATTCTGGTCAAGAAACAGGGCTTAATGCACGCATGTGGCCATGATACCCATACTGCCATTCGTAGGGGTGTTGCAGAAAATCCTGGCCAAGCAATAAAGGACAAAATTAAAGGAAACGCGTAAAGTTTATTTTCAACCTGCGGAAGAAGCGACCACCACCTTGGTGAAAAAGAGGGAGGATGCCACTCTTAATGGGATCAAAGAAGGGGTACTTAAAAATCCGATGATAGATGCCATTTTTGGATTCACATATTGATAGTGGTATACCTGTGGGAACAATGTGCCTACAAACCTGGGTTACTATGGCTGCGGTAGGAAACGCTTTGTATTAAGGTTAAAAGGGAAAGCAGACCCATGGTTCAGACCCTGGCGAATGGGGTATGAATCCAATTCTATATTTCGGCAAATTATAGATATGGGTATCAATCGATCATAAGTAGAAATCTAATCTTACTCGGTTCGGAACCGTGCGAGTAATACTGTTAGGAAAAAATAACTTCGGGAGTTGCGCTTTAATAATTAATTTCCAGAAAAGTGCCGAAATGATCGGAAACTGTACGTACAACTAGAAATGCCAGAAATATGAAAGGCGCTGCATATTCGTCCGTATGACTTGAAAGAAGGACCGAAGGTCTTGCTTTTAAAACTTATGGGTGGGTCGTGCAACGATAGAATTGAAAAATAAAAACACCATTACTATAATGATGAAAAAACTAACCGAAAAATAGCTACCTACTTTGCAAAAAGGGCGGGTACTGAGCATGTAAAAATTTAATAAAAGGCAATAACTGGAGGTGAAGATTTTAGTTTTTTCCAAGAAAAGTGCCTGGGCTTTTATTTCTTTTAGGTGTTATGACACCTGGCAGCACAGAACACCCTTTTCCACCACCCCATACCCCCGATTTTTTAGTATCGATGAGAAATGGATTGATTCTTAGGAGTAAATAAGTACTTACGAAATGAGTTTGGATTACTTGAACAGTGAAAAAACATTACAATAAACCAGGACTCACCAATAAAATCACACTAACAAATTGAAACATACTGTAACGCTGCCTAAATACTCTCGGTGCAAACTATAATGCGTCAACACAAACTTTCGGTGCCATTTTCTAGCTTTAAGGATTGTAGCGACTTCTTATTTGGAACGAAACATTCATTATTTCAAAAAAAATCAAGAGAAGGCCCACCGCAGAGTGAATTTAAATATGTAAAATATGCTCGCGTCGAGAATGGATTATATAACTGCCAGGAAATCAAAACTAATAATAAGTACCCAAATACCGTCATACAACAAATTTTCAATCCATGAGAAGAAACATTTTCTACCACGTTCTAGTTTTATAACCTGTACATTACTAATTAAGCCAGTGCACAAAGCAAAAAGACCTTATTCTGGGGGAAGTTGGATAATCTTAGGACGTCGAGTTAGGAAGCTCGAAGACTGGACTGTCAAGAATTGGAAAACGGGAGGAAAGGATTGTGCGGTGTGCCAAAGTTTGAATCTTACAGGCGCAGGTTGATTGAACTTAAAGAAACTAATGCAACAACATATTAAAAACTTAAAAGTTTTACGGAGCTCTAAGTTATAAAGGTCTAGATCATCAGTTAATAGTACGGCTATGAAAGTCTAGTTAAAAAGGTAAGGGGCAATTACGAGTAATCAAATGATGAAACTAAGCAGCGCGATTCAATTATCCTTGCCGTATTACTCAATTTAAACAAAATCGTTGGGCAGTGATCCTAAAAATTACAGTGAGCAAGGGAGCCGTAGCCGTTTAATGGAAATAGTTATGTTTTCGGCGATAACGTGTGTAAGAATTTTAAAGTACAGCCGAAAAGGCAGAAGCAATTATTGCCTAAAATTGGCTGCGTGTGCTGAAAAGCGACATCCTTAGCGATTGATATTCAAGTGTTTAGTTAACAGTTAATTTTGGTTGCATCCCAAAGATACTAAGCGTCCAACAAACTGGGAGATCGGTACACAACAGGCTGCCGGCCAAGCCAAGGAAATACTGGAAAGTTAAATATCAAATAGAGCCCAAACGAATCATGGGGCGGACCGGAATATCGGATTAGGTGGCTTTG